>Ga0180009_10000021_pt1 | contig 312493 bp, 272 predicted proteins | sample OS_PC_MetaG_FD_123537 | JGI IMG/M metagenome (GOLD analysis project Ga0180009, IMG submission 123537) | Groundwater microbial communities from the Aspo Hard Rock Laboratory (HRL) deep subsurface site, Sweden - OS_PC_MetaG | ecosystem: Environmental > Aquatic > Deep subsurface > Groundwater...
ATTTTCAGGAGAGGAAAGCACAGAGGTCCGTTTTAATTTACGTCTTTACGAAGGCAGCGCACTGTCAGGCTTTACCGAAAAAGCCCGGGTAATTGGCTCCCGTGATGGTTTGGTAACGGCCATATTGTTTGAAAACGGCACCAAAATTTTCTTACAGGAGTGAATTTTTACCTGAGAAGAAATTCTGAAATAGATTTTCTAAATTATCGTCGACTGCCCCAAATGGATGTTTTCATTTGATTTTTTGCAAATGATATTGCCGCGAATGTAGTTGACGATATATTCGCCCACTTCTACGGTGGTCTTAGGATTTTCTTTATTGATATCGGGTGTAGATACACCGTCTTCTATAGATTTTTCTACGGCTTGCTTTACAGTATCTGCTTCTTCTTGAAGGCCAAAATGCTCTAACAGCATGGCTGCCGACAGGATGGCTGCCAAAGGATTGGCTATGTTTTTGCCCGTGGCCTGCGGATAGGATCCGTGTATGGGTTCAAATAAGGCAGATGTATCTCCAATAGATGCAGATGCCAACAAACCGATGGAGCCCGCAATGACACTCGCTTCGTCCGAAAGGATATCGCCAAACATATTTTCGGTGACCACCACATCAAATTGTTTCGGATTGAGGATGATTTGCATGGCTGCATTGTCCACAAACAGGAATTCGAGTGTTACTTCCGGGTATTCTTTGGCGATTTCTTTGGCTACACTGCGCCACAATCTGGAAGTTTCCAAAACGTTGGCTTTGTCAACAAGTGTGAGTTTCTTGTTGCGTTGCATGGCAGCTTTAAAAGCCGGATGTAAAATGCGCGCTATTTCATAGGTGGCGTATTCGCACAAATCTGAAGCGGACTTACCGTCTTCACTTTTTTTCTTTTCACCAAAATAGATACCTCCGGTGAGCTCCCGATAAATGACAAAGTCAACACCTTCTATGACGGCTTCTTTTAAGTTTGAATGATGCAACAATGGCTTGAAAGCCTGCACGGGTCGTACATTTGCATATAGCCCCAAAATTTTGCGCAGTTTCAATAAACCTTGCTCCGGCCTAACCTTTGCCGAGGGATCGTTGTCGTATTTCGGATCGCCAATGGCACCAAAAAGCACGGCATCAGCATTTTGGACTATTTTTATGGTGTCATCAGGTAGCGGATCGCCACTGTCGTCTATTGCGGCGGCACCGACCAAAGCCGATTGATACTTGAACTCATGTTGATATTCTTTTGCTATGGCATTCAAAACGTTTTGGGCTTGTTTGGTTACTTCCGGCCCAATGCCATCACCTGCCAATACGGCTATCTCTAGTTTCATCTGTTTATATTTATTGTTTTTCAAAGGTCAGACGGAACGCCCTAGGATAATCATACTCCTGTGTGCAAAATTATTACATGGGCGTTTCATGTGTTTATATTTATTGTTTTTTAGCGGTCATGCTTCGACTGCGCTCAATACAAGTGTTTTTATGGTTTTGTTACTCAAATCGGATTGTTTCAATACTTATTACATGAACATATCACCAATTGTGATTTCAATACTTTTGTACTTCCGGTCTTGATTCTTCAAAGGCGATGATTTTATCTTTCAAATTGACCAAGTAATCGATATCGTCATATCCCTTTAATAAACATTCCTTTTTAAAGGAATCAATCTCAAAATGCGTTTGTTGATTCGCATAGGAAACTGTTTGGTGTTCTAAATCAACAGCTACCAAAGTATCCGGATACGATTTGATGGTCTGCAACATAGGCTTCAGAAAGGCCTCACTCACTTGTATGGGCAACAAACCATTGTTGAGGGCGTTTCCTCTAAAAATATCGGCAAAAAAACTGGAAATCACCACGCGAAATCCGTAGTCAAACAAGGCCCAAGCGGCGTGTTCGCGACTGGATCCACAACCGAAATTTTCGCCGGCAATTAAGATTTTACCGCTGTATTCTGGTTTGTTTAGCACAAAATCTTTGTTGGTTTCCAATCCGCCGTTTTTGTATCGCCAATCCCGGAAGAGGTTTTCGCCAAATCCTTTTCTGTCTGTTGCTTTGAGGAATCGCGCAGGGATAATTTGATCGGTATCTATGTTTTGAATCGGCAGCGGTACGGCTTTCGATTGTAGGGTTACAAACTTTTCCATATCAGTTTAGGTATGCATCTACGGGGGTTATTTTTCCTTCTATGGCTGTGATGGCAGCAACGAGTGGGCTGGCCAATAGCGTTCGGGCACCCGGGCCTTGTCTGCCTTCAAAATTGCGGTTGGATGTGGAAACACAGTATTCTCCGGCAGGAATTTTATCTTCATTCATGCCCAAGCAAGCAGAACATCCCGCTTGTCTGATTTCAAAACCGGCAGCTTCAAAAATATCTTGAATGCCTTCTTCTTTGATGCGCTTGGCTACCTGTTGCGATCCGGGTACAATCAGTGCTTGTACGTTTGCTGCTTTTTTTCGCCCTTTGATGACACTTGCTGCTAAGCGAAAATCTTCTATACGAGAGTTGGTGCAACTTCCTATAAAAACGTGATTAATGGGCGTTCCAACCAACGATGCGTTTTTTTGCAGTCCCATATAATTGAGCGACTTTTCAAAAGATTCATCATCCAAATCGGGGATGGTTTCTGTTATTTTGATGCCCATGCCCGGATGGGTTCCGTAGGTAATCATGGGCTCTATATCGGTGCCGTCAAAGGTGTATTCTTTGTCAAAAACGGCATCTGCATCAGTTTTGAGAGACCTCCAATAGGCTTTCTTGGCTTCAAATGCAGCCCCTTTGGGTGCAAATGTTCTGCCTTTTACATAGTCGAACGTGGTCTCATCCGGAGCAATCATACCGCCACGCGCACCCATTTCTATGCTCATATTACAAACAGTCATCCTGCCTTCCATAGACATGTTTTCAAAAACTTCTCCGGCATATTCTACAAAGTAACCCGTGCCGGAATTGGTGCCGAGCTTGGCGATAATGTAGAGAATCACATCTTTGGCTTGCACCCCTTTTTTGAGTTTTCCTTCAACCTTAATTCTCATTTTTTTGGGCTTGTCAAGCAAAAGGCATTGGCTGGCAAAAACTTGTGCTACTTGGCTGGTGCCTATGCCGAAAGCAATACTGCCAAAGGCTCCGTGCGTAGAAGTATGGCTATCGCCGCAAACAATAGTCATGCCCGGTTGGGTAATGCCCAATTCCGGCCCTATAACATGTACAATGCCTTGATAAGGGTGTCCCAAACCGTACAAATTAACATCAAAGGCTTTGCAATTGTCCGTAAGTGTCTGTACTTGCTTGCGCGAAAGGGCTTCTTGTATGGGCAGATGTTGGTTGATGGTGGGCACATTGTGGTCTGCGGTTGCTACAATTTGGTCTTTGCGAAAGAGCGGTAGTTTTCGCTGACGGAGCTCCTCAAAAGCTTGTGGACTTGTGACTTCGTGGATGAGGTGTTTGTCTATATACAATACTTGCGGACCGTTTTCTACGACATGTATAACATGTGCATCCCACACTTTTTCAAACAGGGTCTTTCCCATATTTAGGCTACGTTAATTTTTTTACCTTCAAAAACATCTTCCATGATTTTGTGAATGTCTTCGTCTTTTACTTCTTTTTGGCAATCGGCACAGCTTAAAAATGCTTTATAAGCTTCGTCCAATTCGATTTTGGTGAGTTCGTAGCCAATGTTTTTGGCGCGATATGCCAAAGCGGCTCGGCCACTTCTTGCCGTTAACACGATGGATGAATGATCGACACCCACCTCTTTAGGGTCGATAATTTCATAAGTTTCTCTTTTCTTGATTACACCGTCCTGATGTATGCCGGAGCTGTGGGCAAAAGCATTGGCACCTACAATGGCTTTGTTTGGCTGCACCGGCATGCCCATGCTTTCAGACACCAATCGGCTTACTTGGTTTAGCATACGCGTATTGATGTTTGTATGAAGATCGAGATATGGGTGTTGCTTGAGAATCATTACTACTTCTTCAAGCGCTGTGTTTCCGGCGCGTTCACCGATGCCGTTAATGGTACATTCTATTTGTCTGGCTCCGTTGATAACGCCTTCTATAGAGTTGGCCGTGGCCAAACCCAAATCGTTATGGCAGTGGCATGACAAGATTGCTTTGTCTATGCCTTTTACGTTTTCGCGCAAGTATTTGATTTTGTCGCCGTATTCCGAAGGTAGGCAATAGCCTGTGGTATCCGGAATATTTAGAACGGTTGCGCCTGCTTTGATGACTGCTTCACACACGCGTGCCAGATATTCGTTGTCTGTTCGGCCGGCGTCTTCTGCGTAAAATTCGACGTCTTCTACAAATGATTTGGCGTATTTGACAGCTTCTACTGCCCGCTCCAATATTTGTTCGGGCGTGGAATTGAACTTGAATTTTATATGTGAGGCCGAAGTTCCGATTCCGGTGTGGATACGAGGCTTTTTGGCATATCGCAAGGCTTCTGCGGCTACTTCTATGTCTCTTTTGTTGGCGCGTGTGAGGCCGCAAACGGTTGCGTTTTTTATCAGTTTTGCAATGGCTTCAACCGATTTAAAATCGCCCGGGCTCGAAATAGGAAACCCGGCTTCGAGTACGTCCACGCCAAGTTGGTCTAGTCTTTCTGCAATAACAAGCTTTTGGTGGGTGTCCAATTTGCATCCGGGAACCTGCTCACCGTCTCTCAAAGTGGTATCAAATATATAGACTTGATTTTTGCTCATTTGGCTATCTTTTTGTGATTTATTGTCCACGAATGTATAACTTCGCATAAGCATGGATTTTACTCCAGAAATGTGTTTTACAATGTTAATTTTTCGTTTGATTTTATTAACATATTTAAAATCAATTAAATAAAGCATTTTTTTTACGATGGTTACAGAGAAAAAAGAACCGCTCTTCGAGTTGGTCAAATCACTCTCGAAGTCAGAAAAGCGTCAATTTAAGCTATATGCCGGTAGGTTGGGGGGCAACACTGAAGCAAAATTTATGTTGCTTTTCAATTTTTTGGATAAAAGCACCAAATACGATGAAGCTTCTATTTTGCGCGACAAAATTGTGAAGAAAGAACAGCTTTCAAACTTGAAGGCGCATCTGTACAAGCAAATTCTCATCAGTCTCCGGCTCACACCACAACATCAAAACCTACGAGCACAATTGCGCGAACAAATGGATTTTGCATCCATACTTTACCACAAAGGACTTTATTATCAAAGCCTGAAAATACTTGATAAAGCCAAAGAACTCGCAAAGCAGTTTGATGAAAACAACCTGGCTTATGAAATTGTAGAGCTCGAGAAGGTCATCGAGTCTCAATTTATTACCCGAAGCCTGATTACCCGTGCAGACGAACTCGCGGTAGAGTCAAAAACGCTAAGTGTTAAAAATGTGATTGCTAGCAAGCTTTCCAATTTGTCACTACAATTATACAGCCTGTTGCTAAAATCCGGTTATGTGCGCAACAACGAAGATTACGAACGCGTTGTCAGTTATTTTAATGCCCGTTTGCCACAGTATCAATGGTGTGACATGGGGTTTCGAGAAAAATTATTTTTATACAAAGCCTACTTGTGGCGCGGTTTTTTGTTACAGGATTTTGTGTCTTGCTACAGATATTCCCAAAAATGGGTCGATTTGTTCTTGATACGTGAAGACATGATTGGACTCAACCCCGTTTTTTTTATCAAAGGATACAACTACCTGCTTGAGTCTTTGTTCTATTTGCGCAGACATAAAAAATTTAAAGAAACACTCGATACTTTTGAGCAATACGTGCACAGGCGAACGGCCATTATTGACGACAACACAGAAACGTTGAGCCATTTATACCTTTACAATAACAAAATCAACGCGCGTTTCTTGGCAGGTCAGTTCAAATTGGGGGTGGCTGAAATTCCGGAGATTTTACAAATGCTGAAAACGTTTCAAGGCAAGATAGACAGCCACCACGTGATGCTTTTTTACTATAAAATCGCCTGCCTGTATTTCGGTTCGGGCGATAATAAAAACTGTATTGTTTATTTACAGAAAATCATTCAAAACAAAGAATTGTCGCTACGCGAAGATTTGCTTTGCTTTTCCAGGGTGCTCAACTTGGTAGCGCACTACGAAGCCGGATTGGACTATAACTTGGAAATACAAATTCGATCTACCTATCGGTTTTTAATTCAGATGAATGATTTGCATGAAGTACAAAAAGAAATGATAAAATTTTTGCGCAAGTTGGGCGACATCTTTCCAAGCGAACTCAAGCAGGCTTTTCAGGATTTGTACAACAATTTAAAACAATACGAAACGCATCCGTATGAGAGCAGGGCATTTTTGTACTTGGATGTTTTGTCGTGGTTGGAAAGCAAGATAGAAAACAAAACGGTGGAAGAAATTATCCGCAAAAAAGTGGCAGACAGATAGCAGCATCTGTTTTGTTAAAAAGGATTTTTAACCTTAGTTTTCAACCTATAATTACATGAAACAGCCATGTAAAAAATTCGCACACAGGGGTATGATGAGTTAGGGTGTTCCATCTGACCGATAAAAAAAAATAATATAAACAGATGAAACGAGCCATGCTAAAAAGTTTAACACACAAGAGGATGATTATTAGCGAGTTCCATCTGACCGATAAAAAAAATAATATAAACAGATGAAAAAAATTCTCATTTTTGGCGCCACATCCGGAATCGGGAAAATGTTGGCAGAAAAATTTGTTTCAGAAGGTGCTTATGTAATTGCTACCGGCAGAAGGTTTCCGCTCTTGGAAGCACTTCGCGAAACGGCTCAGGATAAAATAGAAATTTACCAGAACGATGTGGTTCAAATCGAAGAAACAGAGAAATTGTTTCACCAACTTATCGCCAAACACGGCACCTTAGATACGGTGGTTCACTGCTCGGGCATCGGTGCCGAAAATCACAAGCTCGATTGGTCTGTAGAAGCGGAAACACTCAAAACCAATGTGTGGGCGGCAACTCACATTTACGGGCTAGTTTTTAAGCAATTTCAAAAGCAGCAATCGGGCCATTTGGTTGCCATTTCGTCCATAGCTTCCCTGAGGGGCAACCGACATGCACCAGCCTATTTTGCTTCCAAAGCCTTTCAAGTAAACTATTTGGAATCGTTGTATTTTAAAACCAAGGAAATTAAAAGCGGCAAAGTGTATGTCACAGATATCAGACCCGGCTTTGTCGATACCAAAATGGCACTTGGCAACGAAATTTTTTGGTTGACTCCATTGCCCAAAGCCGTGAGGCAAATTTACAGTGCCATAGCTCATAAGAAGCGCAAAGTCTATATTTCCCATCGATGGGCACTGGTCGCATTTGTCTTAAAAATTGTACCTTCGCAACTCATCAAATGGGTTAAATAACTATGCAAAAACAATTGGAATCCGTCGAAAAGTTTCACAACGCTTTTGGTTTGGGCGTTCGGCAAATCCCGACAGCTTTTTTAGGAAAAGATTTGATACAACTTCGTTTCAACCTGATGAAAGAGGAAAATGAAGAATACTTGGAGGCTGCCTTGGAAAACAACCTGATAGAGGTGGCAGATGCCTTGGGCGATATGTTGTATATTCTTTGCGGGACGATGCTCGAACACGGTATGCAACACAAAATAGAAGCCGTTTTTAACGAAATTCAACGCAGTAATATGAGTAAATTGGGAGTTGACGGCAAACCCATTTACCGAGAAGACGGCAAAGTAATGAAAGGCCCAAACTATGAAAAACCCAACCTGAAACCATTTTTTTAAACATGCTCGGACTCAAACTGCCTACCGATCCCCGATGGGTAAAAATTGCTGAAATGAATTTGGAAGAAATCCTGACAGATCACGCTTTTTGTGAGCAAAAAGCTGCCAGTATGGCCATTTCTCTAATTGTGCAATTTCCCGAACGTACGGCATTGGTTCAAGCCATGACAGCACTGGCTAAAGAAGAAATCAGCCATTTTAAAATGGTACACGACCTCATGGTCCAACGGGGTTGGACGTTAGGCAGGGAGCGCAAAGATGCCTATGTGCACAAACTGATGTCTTTTTTTCCAAAGGGTGGCAGTAGAGACACCCATCTTATTCAAAAATTACTCTATGCAGCACTGATAGAAGCCAGAAGTTGTGAGCGTTTTCGGCTGCTGTCCGAAAACCTGAAGGACGCCGAACTCCGAGCGTTCTACAGAAAACTCATGGTGAGCGAAGCCAATCACTATACCCTGTTTTTACAATTTGCCCGAAATTTTGGCGACAAAGACGAAGTAGATCGAAAATGGCAACAACTGCTTATTTTTGAAGCACAAATTATGAAAAACTTAGGCAACGAAGGTTTGGTTCACGGTTGATTGACATTTTTTATACATTGGTTTTTACTAGCCATTTATTCTATAACGTCTAAAATTTATATACAAAATAATGTTTCGAAACGTTTTGGACACCACAAAAAACCTGTCTATGTTTGTAAAAATTATGGCCTTATGAAGTATTCCTTGATCGCTTTTGCTTTCATCCTTGGTATGTTAGGTTGCAAGCAAACCACACATCAAGCCGTAGGGCCTCACGAAACTGAAACCGAACGCCAAACACCTAAGTTGAAGGAAGGCCGTTACAATGTGGCCTTTCTGGTTATGGACGGCACCTTTAATACAGAATTTACGGCTCCGTTCGATATTTTTCAGCACACCCAATACCGCCCCAATATCAAACAAATGAATGTGTTTACGGTGGCCAATACCACCGAACCGGTTACTACTTTTGAAGGCGTACGCATCCTGCCCGATTTTGATTACACCCATGATACCCTACCAAAAATCGACATCTTGGTGGTGCCGAGTGCCGAACATCATTTAGATACGGATTTACAAGACAGTTTGATGATTCAATTTGTAAGGCGCGTTTCAAAAAACGCCTTGTTTGTAACCTCACACTGCGATGGTGCTTTCGTTTTAGCACAAGCCGGGGTTTTAGACGGGCATGTGTCCACTACGTTTCCTTCAGACATTGATGTATACAGAGAAAAGTTTCCCCATTTAGACGTACGCGAAAACTTGCTTTTTGTTCACGACGGCAAGTTTATTACCTCGGCCGGTGGCGCCCGCTCTTTTGATGCCGCTTTGTATTTGAGTGAAATTCTTTATGGCAAAGAAATCGCGAGAAGTTTGGCCGGAGGCTTGGTTATCGATTGGAATTTGGAAAAAGTGCCGCATTTGGTTATGCCAACGGCCCTAAATTTGGCTGTCCAACAGCCGGATTAGACAGCGCGGAAGATTTTGATTTGCTTGAGAACATTTTGACCCGTGAAGTCCTCTTTTTTATAACGATTTTCCGTTCACCGCTCCCACAAGCGCAATACATTCTTTCGCCTCTTTTACGTCGTGTACCCGTAAGATGTGAGCGCCTTTTAGCAATGCTATGCAGTGAAGTACCGTAGTACCGTTGAGCGCAGCTTCGGGAGTGGTTTGCAAGGTTTTCCAAATCATTGATTTTCGCGAAATACCTACTAAGATGGGTGTATCTAATATTTTAAATTGATCGAGTCGGTAGAGCAATTCAAAATTTTGCGATATATTTTTGGAAAAACCAAAACCCGGGTCTATGATGATGTCGTTTGCACCAAGTAATTTCAGTTTTTGAATTGTACTTGAAAAATCTTCCACAATGTCGATGTCAATTTGCGCGTAGTCGTAGGCCTCGTGCATGGTATGGGGCGTTCCTTGCAGGTGCATGGCAATGTAGGGCACTTTAAGCTTGGCAACCGTTTCAAACATCTGCCTGTCAAAGCGGCCACCGGAAATATCGTTGATTATCGCAACACCGGCTTCCACAGCTTTTTGGGCAATACCGTGCCGAAAAGTATCCACAGATAGTAGAATTTCCGGGAAATTTTTTAGAAGTAGCGATATGATGGGTAACAACCTTTTGGCTTCTTCTCCTTCCTCTACAAAATCGGCTTTTGGCCGGGTAGAGTAGGCACCCAAATCGATGAAATCGGCACCTTCTTGCAGCATTTTTTCCACCTGACGCAGCACGGCACTTTCATCGGTATATCGGCCACCGTCAAAGAAAGAATCGGGTGTGAGGTTCAAGATGCCCATTACACGTGGGGTGCTCAGGTCTATCAATCGGCCAAGACAGTTGAGGTGCATGGTTTTAGTGGATAAGAGGTTCGACTCACCGCTGGTTCACCAAAAAAAGCGCATTGCTAAACAGCAGTTTGCCACTGTGCCAAAACTCGCGAAACAAGGGGTTGTCGGCCATATATACCACCGCCCCACGGCCTAAATTTTCTACGCCAAAAACCAGGGTGTTGTCCACATTTTTCAGTAATGCTGCTCCGGCAAAACCATTCATAAGGTCATTTTTATTTTTGATGTAGCCGGCATTTTCTCCATCTTTCAGCAATTTGTATTGGCTGTTAGATAGTTTTAAAGTAAAGTAATCATGACGCAAACCAAACATCAAAGGGTTTGAAAAATCCGTAGAAAGTTTAAAAATACTTCCGGCGGTGAACGAAGACAGCTGAGACCGCTCTTCATTTTCATAGGAAACCAAATTGGCCGTGTCGTTTTCTTTTTCGGTCAATCTTTCCAATCCGAATCCTTCTTTGTCGGCAACACTTCTAAGCGCGTTTTGCATCAAAATCAATTTGTTGCCGGCGCGTACCCAATTTCGTATTTTTTCTAAAGTGCTACCTTGTAAAATACCACCGTAGTTTCCGTTAGGAATCACTAAGGTGTTGTATTTGTCAAGATCTATGCTGTTGAAATAGTCTGTGTCTATCACAGCTACAGGATAGCCAAGTTCTTGTTCAAAAAAGTGCCACACTTCGCCGAAAGACAATGTTGATGAACCTTCGCCACTCAGCACAGCCACTTTTGGCGGTTGTATGTATTTTACGGTGCCGGAGCCAAAATCATTTCCGCTGTCCACAAATCCGGTTGATGCACCAAATAGGTTTCGGTTGTGTCGGCTTGCCAATTCCTGTAGGGTCTTGTCGAAATCGACATTGTTTTGGTTGTTTGCACGCGCGATGATTAACGAGCCACGTTTGAAGGATTTACCGTCCACGGCAAAATCATTCTCTGCAAAACGGACTTTGATATGCTGATTGAGCAGCGCACTCAGGAATGTTGCGTCGGCCACATCGTTCCATTTTCCTATGTATGCATAAGGCTTCCCGACTACTGGATTTTTGTTTTCCGAGATGGAAAAATTTCCGTCGTGGTTCAAACTTGCTTCAACCGCAAACGCATTGAGGTTGTAGGCATAAGGAAGCGTCCAGGCCGTAATGTCATACGTAAGCGTGTCGGTAACTTTGGTTTTGGGTTCAAACAACACGCGCACCAAATTGGCTTTGGGTTGGTTGAGATTCACAATCAAATCTTGGTTGGAAACCGGAATACGCGCTGTTTCTTGCCCATTTGTATAACTAAAACCTTTGGTCGAAATATTTGAGGTTGCTTTTCCGTAAACAATTTTATGTGCATCAAAAAGCTGCGTCAACCTTTTTAGCACATCCGGATTGTTATCCGCTTTGATGACGTAGGACTGATAGGGTGAAGCCACCGGATTTTTGTAATATTTTTCAAATTCGGACAGCAGTTTCCCGGCATTTTTAGCAGAAACTTCTATAGTGGAAAGCCCTGTGGCATGGTGGTGTGCAATTCTGTCTTTGAGCGATAAAATATTACCTTCTTGGGTATATATTTCCAAACCTGCACGCCCGCTTCCGCCTTGCTCATAGGTCATACCTATGGCACCCGAATACACCGGATAGGTGTCGCCATAGCTGGGATAGAGCAAATCAAAACGCTCTTTGGTAAAGTATAGCCAAGCATTTTCATCAAAATATTTGGCATGATTTTTACCTATCATCACTTGAAATTCTCTTTGCCAAGCTGAAATGACTTCGTGGTAAGGCTCAGCGGCGGGGGCAAAATAATAAGGAGAATCTACCCCTTGTTCATGAAAATCAACATGTACTTGAGGCATCCATTGGTTGTATAGTTTGATGCGAGCTTGCGATTCTTTTTGTGTCAACCAAGCCCAATCGCGGTTGAGGTCAAACATATAGTGATTGGGGCGTCCGCTAATCCAAGGTTCACGATGTTCTTTGCTGTTGGGGTCGGGGTTATTGGGGAAATTCACATATTGATTGTACCAATTGGCATACCGATCGCGTCCGTCCGGATTGATGCAAGGATCCATAATGACAACAGCATCATCGAGCCAAGCTTGCGTTTTGCTGTTGTTTTTGTTTGCCAAGTCATAGAGGGTTTGCATAGCAGCTTCCATACTGACGGCTTCGTTGCCGTGTACGTTGTAGCTTAGCCATACGAGTGCCGGTTGGTCGGGCAAAATGCTGTTTTTTTCCAAGCCGGTACGGCTGAGGTTGGATTGTCTGATGTCATCGAGTCGGGCAAAATTTTTGTCGGATGCGACAAAGGCGACAAATAAGGGTCGGTGTTCGTAAGTTTCGCCATAATACTGCAGTTTGATGTTGGGCGAAACATCGGCCACGTGGTTAAAATACGCTTCCATTTGATGATGGCGCGTAAACCGTGTACCGAGTTCGTAACCGAGAAATTCTGCAGGAGTTTTGAGTTGTGCGATGCTTTGTAGTGAAAAAGCGACAAGTAAAATGAACCAGAAATAGTATTTGCGTTTCATAAGTTTGATTTGTTTGAACAAAAATAAGAGGTTACACGAAGTCTTGTAGTGGAAATGTTGTTTTTTATGATTGTTTTTGGATAAATGCAATGATTTCGCTGACCAGGTCTTCAGAAATAGGAAGGTCGGTTTTGTTGTAAGATTGGATGTTTTCGCCGTATGCTTCTGATACAATTTTCAATACGTGATTCATGCCGCTGATAAGAACCCATTCGGCATTTTGATTGGCTCCGTAGAGCAAATCGCCATCGGCCATGGGCACTTGCAAATCATTTTCGCCGCTTATTATCAGCACCGGAATATGAAGTTTGGCGATTTCTTCGGTAGGGTTGTAAACCATCCACGAACGCATAAAATTTTGTACGGATGGTTTGAAAATGGAATACAAATTCGGATTTACTTGTTCTATGGGCTTGTTGTCTCTAAGTTTGGCAAAATTGACGCGCATTTCTTCGACCAAAAAAGGTGCTTGTTGGCCAATTTGTTTTTGTAAGACCTGGTCTATAGATTGTGCCGGACCCGAAATGGAAACAAAGCCGGTTACATTTTCTTGAGCGGCCAGCATGCCTACGAGCGATCCTTGACTGTGTCCTATGAGATAAATCTTTGAAAACTCATTTTTAAAATGCGCCACAATGTTTCGTACATCAGTTACAAAATCGTCAAAAGAAAGGTCTTCCTCTCGCAAAGTGCCTGCTTTCATCTGTGTAAGAATCCGTTTGTCGAACCGATAAGTAGCTACGCCTTTGTTAGTTAAAGCCTCTGCCAAATATTTGAGCGAGTTGTTTTGAATCATGGGTTGGTTGCCGTTTCGGTCTGTAGGCCCGGAGCCTGCGATGATAATAGCCAAGGGCGGTTTTTCTACTTGATCGGGTGTGAGCAAGGTTCCGTGAATTAGGCTTCCCACCTGTACTTCCTGTGTTTGGTGCGTATGTGTTTGTGCAAAAGCGAGGGCAGTCCAGAAAAATCCGAGCAGCAGGTATATCTTTTTTGTCATGTGAATAACGTTTTTAGTGAATAATGGCTACGGCATCAATTTCGATAAGAACATCGGGTCTGAAGAGTTTTTCAACGCCCAACAAGGTTGTGGCCGGCGGTGCATCTTCGGGCACGTATTGTTTTCTTATTTTACGTAAAACAGTTAATTTTTCGGGTGTGTAATCCACCACGTAAATATTTATTTTAACGAGGTCTGAAAAATCTCCGCCGGCTGTTTTCAAAGCTTTTTGCAGGTTTTTATATACTTGTTCTACTTGTTTTTCAAAGTCGTTTGGGTTTGCCATTTGGCCGTTTTCATCAACGGGAACTTGACCGGAAATGTACACCGTCTTTCCCGGTTCGGCAATAACGAGTTGCGAAAAACCATCGGGCTTACTGCCGTCGGGGTTGACGCGCGTTTTTTGTGCATAGTGCGGGGTGCTTAACATAAAAACGACGACAAAGGAAAGCCAATAATTTGTCACGATTAAAAATTTGAGTGAAGATAGTAAAAAGAAATATCAATAAATAACGTGAACTATTAACGCGTCACCTTCTTTTTTTACCGCCAAAATATACATTTTCTTGTTTTTTTCAACAAGCGTTTGGTTGGCGTTATTGGAGTTTCTGTTGTCCGCGTATCGGTAGGTTCTTCTGGCAGATTCATTGGTTTTTAGCATCACTACATCATGGGGTTTGAGGGTGTCTTTTTGCGTAAAATCTTGGGCTCTCCATATCAGATCAAAAATACTTTCGGTCATAAATTCACCGGAGAACCTTCCGCAATACAACCATCCTTTTTGGCCTGTTTCTTTTATTTTTTGAAGTGCTTCTTCGCGGTGATTGCCCAACAGTTGAGGGTTGGTGTAATAATCTAAAAGCGCGGTTACCGAACCTACAGAAACCGATGTATTCCAGAATTCATCATCTAGTCTTTGGTTTTCGATGTTTTCTGAAAAAACAGCCATTTTTTGGCGTGCTTCCACGATGTGGTTTCCGTTTGGATAATGGTTAATATAATTTTGATAGGCTTCAATATTGTCGGCAGCAAGTGCGTTTTCCCAATCTTGACTTTCTTTTTCTTTTAATTCTTGTTCTTTTTTTCTTCTCTCACGGCTTGTTTTAGCATGAATGCTGTCACTCGCCTGGTCAATAAATTTCCCGTTAGGAAACCGACTGATGTAAAATTCGAAATCTTGAACAGTATTTCTTTGTAGGGTGTCATTATACCATTTGGTGTCTTCATCAACTAAAAGGAATTGGGCCGACCATGCGCCAACTGCTAATACGGTGATGGAGAGTAAGACAATGATGGTTTTTTTTGCTTTTCCTTTTTTGGTGGGTTCAGCCGAAGTTTTTTGTGTTGGTTTTGCTTTAGGCGAAACGCTTTTTGGCTGCGTTATGTTTGCACTTGGCACATGCTTGTTGGTGAGTTCACTATGGGTTTTAAGGGTGGGTTTGTTACCAGCTGGCGGGCGAAGCTCATTTTCTGTTTCTTTCTCACTTTCAGCTATTTTGTTTTTTTCAGCTTCATCATAAGCTGTTGTTTTTTTCTCTGCGTAATCGCTTAGTTTAGAAGCGACATCTGCATCCAGATGAAGTGCATGAATCAAGGTTTGAATGCCCTTTTCTCTGTTTTCCGTGAAATCTGCGTATTGCAACCTTCTTAATCTGAACGGTATTTCACAGTCTTCAAGCAAAACCGGAACCACTGTTTTTCCTTCTTCCAGTGCGAAAGAAACTTCATCGAGTACATTGTCTGATGCAACCGAAGTTTTAGACAAAATAACCAACAAGGTTTTTGAACGCGTCAAAGCTTGTTCAATCGATTTATCCCAACGCGATCCGGCGGAAATATCTAATTGGTCTAGCCAAATATTGGCACCTGCTTGTCTCAAATTTTTAGCCAATTGGAGTACAAACTCCGAATCGTCTCTCGAGTAGCTGAAAAATATAGTTTCGGTTGACATCGTAGTTGGTTTTAGTTGGTGGATAGTAAACGGGTTTTACTTTGCATAGGCAACTTTCAGCCATATGGCAGCACTGTTGATGTATTTTAAGACTTCTACCACACGCACGATTTGATCAACGCTGATGATTTCGTCATGCACTGTTACATATTGGCCATCAACAACCATGTACACATTTTTGCTGTTGAGGGCAACAAGTAAATCTCCTTCTTCAGGCTTTTTGTAATCTTCGCTAATAAAATATTGATTGTCTTCCCAAAAGACAGCTCTGTAAAAAGAAAATACGTCGTTTTGATTTCGATATTCCACATAACCTTCATGTGTAAAAAACAGGTTGATGGAATCGAGGGCAGCTTCAAAGTGCACATCTGAAACACCGTGATTGATAATGTAGTCGTAATATGCATCTACAGTATCTTCTGAGGTTGTTGTTTCCCAATTTTCCGTGGCAAGTTCTTCTGTTTGGGTGGTTTCTGCCGATTGTGTAGGTTCATCTGTAGCAGTGTCATCGGTAAAAAAAACAAGGTAGATGACGAGTAGTAGAAACAACACCAAAACACCCACCACATAACGGATGGATGCTTTCAATTTTGAAATTAATTTTGACAAGGCAGAAGCCTGTTTGGCTTTATAAATCCCATCGGGCGATTGTAGCCGAAGGATGAGGTTTTGAACGGCCAAATTTTTGTTTTCCGTAAAATAGAAAGATTGATTGAGTCGCAGCCTAAAAGGTGCTTCAACCGATTCTATAAAAATAGGAATGATGGTTTTGTGCTGGTCGATGGCAAAAGAATATTCTTGCTTCACATTTTTAGAGTCGTTGGCAGCCTTGGAGAGGAAAACCAGTACCACATCGGCACTTTTGATGGCGTTTTCGATAGATGTATCCCAGTCGGAACCCGGTTTGATAAAGGCATCGTACCAAATGGTTAAGCCGGCGTCGGTCAGTTTTTTTATAATATCTAAAACTTCTTCCGAGTTGGCATGTGCATAGCTGATAAAAATAGTTTGGTTTGGCATGTTTAGTTAGTTTTGGTTAATTTTATTCAATGATATCATAGGTTTTATGAAAAATTTCGTTGTCGCATGGGTACATTTCTCCACTGATACCAATCATAAGCCAGTCGTCTTTTTTTCCTCTTAGAGTGCCTTCCATAGTCTCTACTTCAAAGGCTTCGTGCATTTGCACACATCTCACGGGAATAGGTTTTTTTACAGCTTTTTTAAAAGGCAAAACTTCGAGATGTTCAGGCTTGATGACGCGCATGTTTGTTATTTTTTAGGATAAAAAAGTAGTTTTTAAAAAACTTCTAAAATTATCATCCTTGGTTTGACAGATGTTTTTCAGGCAAGTATAGGCGGTATCGGCATTGATGTGAATGGATATTTTTTCCCTAATTCCCGCCAGTTTGGCGGCTTTTTCATAAAAGCTTTTGGCTTTGCCGAAATCGTTTAGATACATATTGGCTTCGGCTATGGTTGCCCATTTCCAAAGGTTGTCCATTTCGTGTTTTTCTGCGGCCGATAGTGCTTTTAAGGCATGGCTTCGCATATTTTGGAAGTCGTCTTCAAAAACCAAATTCATAAAAGCCAAGTTGATGGCGTGGTAGAAAATTTGCCCTGTGTTTTCTTGTTTTTCAGCAGTTTGCAATCCCAATTGATAAAAAAACCGGGCTTGTTCGCCATCGCTTCGTTTATAGTTGGCTAAATATTCTCTTTTATAACGCCCGGCTATAAGCCCCATAATGTCTGAATTTTCTTTGGCCAAGGGGTGGCGTAATAAAATGTCCATGACTTCGGGGCGTCGTCCCAGGCCTTCTAAGGCAAAAATCAATAATTTGAGACCTTTGATATCTATTTCATCTACATTGGGCAACAGTTTTTTTACAGTGGCTTCGTATTCGCCCAGCGTGTTGTTGATTTCTTCTTCGTTGGTAAATTGGTTGCAGAAAGTATGGTTGTTGAGTGTATCTAAAATAAGGTGATAGGCATCGTTTTGAGTGCTTTCGGGGTTTATCATTGTAAAATGGTCGCCGGCTACAGTTGCCCGATCCTTTTCGTCATAAGGAGACAACGCGCTTGAGGGGGTCACATAATTATCTTTGGTTCCGACAACGGTTTTGAAAGCAAAGGGCAGATTTTTTCCGAATCTTTGGTTCCAGCCCGATCTTAGGTTTTTGATAAATGGAGACGCACTCAGCAAATCTTGCAAGCGTTTGCTCCACATTTTTGAAGCGGTGTTGATTTCCAAACCGTTGCTAGGTGTTCCAAACAAAATGAAATGGCTGATGCGATCTAAGTTTGCATCGTCCAAGTCGAGGATGGCCCTTTGTGCAACCAAACCGCCCAAACCGTGAGCAATAACAGCGATTCGTTTGTATTTTCCGAATTTGTATTTGATGGATGTTTTTAAAAAGTCTGCGATGCGTGTAATGTCTTCAACCGATGCCCAAATGCCTTTTCCGAGGTAGGGATTTACGTTTTCGCTGTAACCGAAAGGAAACATATCCCAACCGTCCATTTTTGATTCTTCCATCAAAAATTCGGGAATTTTTCCGAAAGTTTTGGCGGCCTCTCCCGAAAACCCGTGTACAAACAAAATGGCGTTGTTGGCGGTTTCGGTTTCCCTGAAAACGGTAACCACTTCTTTTGTAATTTCTTTGCTGTTTTCTGCTGGTTGCTTTTCAGCAATTTCAGGTTGGTTTGCCAATAGATTGTCCGGGATACGACTCAGGATAAAATCGTCATAAATCTGCAAATTGGCAAACGGATTTTGTAGCGGTTGGCGTTCGGGCACCTTTTTAAAAACGTATTGAACCACTTCGGAAATTCTGATGTAAGGTTCTTCAAAATACTTTTTGTGTTCGCCGCGCAAAACCTCTTGCAAGCATTTGGTGTACAAACTGTTGAAGTCGCCTTCCATGATATAAGAAAGCTGGTCTTCACGGCAGGACGATACGATAGACATGCCCCTGCCATCGTCTATTTTTTGGGCCAAACCTTCCGCGTGTTTCAATTCGGTAATGGGTTTTTCTGAGGCTGGCGCTTTGTTGGCTTCTATAGATTGTGTGAGGCCGGCGGCATGGCAACAATCGAGGAAAAAAACGAGGCGTCTCGATTTAATCTGCGAGATTTTTTCTTTCAATTCTTCTGCTGTAACCCAAGAGTCTTCATATTCAACCGGATCGAAATTGTTGGGTACCAAATAAAATTGATTCCAGGGTTTGTAAAGCCCGCCATGCCCGGAATAGAATAAAAGTACGGAGGAATCTTCATCTATTTTAGAAATCAACTGGTCGAAACCATCAAGAATTCCTTGTCGCGTTGCATTTTTTTCGGTCAGCAAAATGATGTTTTCCGGATTGTAACCCGCCAGTGTTTCGTCTGCCAGCAAATTGTAAATGGCCATGGCATCTAAAACGGTGACGGGTAAATCATTACCGACGCCAATCAACAGGGCATGTGCGTTGTGTAAATTTCCCATAGTGTGGTGAATAATTTTTTAAAGTTGAATAGCATCGTAAATGGTTTTACAATCCACCAAATGTTTTGGAGTCATGTGTTTGTCAGCGGTGTCAGCGATGTCCATAAACGATTCGATGAGTTTTGCATTTTGGATTGATATGACACCGATTTCTTTGAGTTTGTTGGAGAGTTGAATGGGGTTGAAGTTGGCAAACGGTATTTTGTAGTTTTCCGCAAATGTTTTGAGTTTGTTTTCCAGTTCAAATTGCATTTTCTTCAAATGGTCGAAGGGTAGATGGTTTAAATTTTCATCGGCCACCAAAATGTCGGCAACTGACTTTTGTGTGGGTTTGGGAGCAATTTGCTGTGCCATTTTTTTTGCGGTTTCTATTTTTTGGTCAAATACCATTGAAATGCCTGTGGTGTCGGCTTTGATGGATCCCAAACGCTGAAAAGCTTTGGCAAAATGTTGCTTGTAAATCAACAAGACGACAAATAGGCACAGAGGCCAAATAATGACTTCAACCAACTTGATGATCAGCTCAAAGGTTTGGTTAGATCCTAAATTTTCGTTCATAGTGATAGTGTATAGTTAGTTGTTCAATGCCAAAAGTTCATGATTTTAGTAAAATCATCAGTTTCTTTCAAGTGGATAAAATGCGGGTCGTTTTGAAAAGTTGCTGAAGTGTAGTTCTGTCCGTCAGCAATGGCTTTCAAAAGGTACTGCAGCGCTTTTTGATCTTTATCAACTGCGGCGTAATATCTGGCCAATTGATAATCGACTTCTCCAAATTGATATTTGCTTCTCAGTTGATTGAGTTTTTCTACCATCATCTGCGACTCTCTTACTTTTCCATTTTGGTAATATGAAATGGCCAACAATGCGTTGTTTTCTATGTTTTTTTGATTGTTTTTGAGCAGTTCTACAAATGCATTTTCAGACGCATCATAATCGCCCTTATAATAGAGTGCCTTTGCGAGCTGAACGTTCATCTCTTTTCCCTCATACGCCAAGATGATTTGATCAAATAAAATGTTTGCTTTGTCTTTTTCGTTTTTCAAGACGTATTCATTCGCCGCGTGTAACAACAAATAGGCCCAATCGGATTGTGTTGCAATTAATTCTTGCTTAGATAGAAATGCATGCACAGCATCATCATTTCCCAAACGGATGTAGGCGGATAACAAAGGTCTCTTCATCAAAGCAATGTTGTTTATCTGAAAAAGGGGCTCCAAAAGCGCAACCACTTGGTTGTATTTTTTCAATTCGATGTCGGCCAATGCTTTTACATAGATACGGTTTATGCAGGCGTTGCAGTTTTCGATGTCCATACCGGACATAGAAATTTCATTGAATATGTTGTCTATTTCTTCAGGTTTGTAAACAAATTGAAGCGCAACCACCATCATACTGGCATTGGATTGCAAATCGAACGGTGCCAAGTCGTATTCTTTTTTGAGGTGGTAATAGGCCTGCTTGTTGTTTCCTTTGATGAGGTCCTCGTACATACTCAAAAGATTTGCTTGCCTCTTGTTGGTTTTGGCGTAGGACTCAATAGCCATGCGCAGCGAATCTGACTTTTGATAATCTCCTTGGTTATAGTAGTAGGCTACCCGCAGCACTTTGGGCTCAAAAAAGGAGCTGTCTTTTTCAACGGCTAGGTTCAATAAATCTATGTATGCCTGCGTATTGGAGTTTAACTCTTTTGCGTTCAGCAAATCCTGGTAGGCCTCGTAAATAGGTGGCGATTCTTGTAAGTTGAGTTCTTCTTGCCCCTCCGTGATTAAATAACCCAAAATCCGCTGTTTGATCAATTCTATGCAACCTAGAGGATTGTTAAGGTCGCAGTCAACCGGTTTGAGTGAGATATAGGTTTTGTCCAATTCACCATCCGTAACGGTACATTGAAAAATAAGCCGATTGTTGGCTAAATAATAATTTCCGCTGATAATTTTGGAGGGTTGAAAGTAGGTTTCCAACACATTTCCACCTGTGTCAGCTGTACTTTTCGTTTTGATGATACTGGAATAGTTGTTCACTACTTCCTGAGAGACCACCTGTGCAAGGTTGTTTTCGGTGATGCCGTGAATAATCCAATCGGCTGCCATTTTGCCTACGATGTCAAATTTTTCATCCCCGGTATTGTTGCCAAATTTTAAAACACCTATCTTATCTCCGGCTTCCAGTTTTTTAAGCTTAATACTTTTGCCGAAGTTGTTTTCGATAATCAAAAACACGAGCAAGGAAATAACCAAACTTACGGTCGTCAACATGGCAAAATACATTTTGTAAAACGGACTTTTTAAGATTTTTCCTTTGATGGGATTTCCGTTCTCATCTAAGGATTCCGGTTTAGATTCAGCCGTTGCCAAATAATATTTCCAAACCAAAAAAATATAAACCGGAAAACCAATAAGTAAAATAATGATGAGAAAAGTCACCGATTTTTTAGGCAATCCCAAAGGCTCTGCGGTAACAGACATCACCTGCAAAAGCACCCAAGTAACAACGATGTAAATAGAAAGTTTACTCAAAACGCCCTTTTCGTGGCAAGCTTTTAAAAATGAATTAAATTTCATTGAAGTTATTTATCTATTTGTCAAAGTTTTATAAATATTAAGTATATTTGTTAAAATATTATTTTAAATTTTGCACTAAAATATAAAATTTTTAACATAAATCTTTATCAAATGAAAAAGTCAACTAAAAAAACAACTGCCAAACCGGGTGCAAACATCCAACCCAAAACACAAGCTACCTCAAAACCGGGTGCAAACATCCAGCCCAAAACACAAGCTACCTCAAAACCGGGTGCTGACATCCAACCGAAGACCCAAGCTACTGCCAAACGCGGCATCGTCATTAAGCCTAAGTAAATCGGTTCATATTCTAAATTTTTGACTCTCATGGAAATGGGAGTTTTTTTTGCCTCAACAGAAGAATAACCTTATTTTTACAGAGAAGATTTTAAATGCTTTTGGGTGCGGGTTTTAAAATTTCCAAAATAACATAGAAAGAGCCCTAGTCGATATGATGAAGTTTCGAAACATCGCAAAACTTGCCTTCCTGCTTTCAATGATTTTGTATGTTTCTTACCGTTTGTATTTAAAAGACACACAGATAGTTTCTGCCGATAAGGTCACTACGTATCACGTGTATTTGCAAAACCCAACCGATTCCTTTGTTCGAATTGAAAATATAGACTTACCCATCAAAAACTTATCAACTTCTTTCAGAAGTCGCATGTTGCACAATGCGCAGGGAAAATTGGTTTTCCATCTTCATACACACGAAGAAACCCGCTTGGGTAGGTTGCGAAATATTAAGTCTGAATTGAAAAAACTAGATGTCTCTATGCAGTTTGTCAGGCGAAGCTTGCCCTAAATGCCCAACATTTTATAACCTAAAATGCAATAGACCTCACAGGTTTCTAAAACTGCTTAGATTGAGATTATTTTACGGGGTAGACCTCACAGGTTTTTAAAACTGCTTAGATTGAGATTATTTTACGGGGTAGACCTCACAGGTTTTTAAAACTGCTTAGATTGAGATTATTTTACGGGGTAGACCTCACAGGTTTCTAAAACTGCTTAGATTGAGATTATTTTACAGGGTAGACCTCACAGGTTTCTAAAACCTGTGAGGTCTTGTTTTTAATCAAAAACCTGTAGGGTCTTTTTATTTACGGGATATAAATTATTCTTCCCCCGTGTTTTTCATCTGCATCAAAAGAATGTAAGCGTTTTTGACGACAATTGTGAGGTGCTCCAGTTTTTCATCATCTACCTGAACGATTTCTACAAAGTCATTTTCTGAAACACCTAATTTTACCTTCTTCATTTCATAAACTCCTGACGAACGTTCCACAAACACAAAATGTTCGTTTTGCCATCGCACGACAGCATCATTTGGGACAGTCAGAGCCTCGTGGGACAGGGTTTCTATTTCCGCACTGACGAACATCCCGGGCGATAATTCAGCCTCCGTGTGATGAATATGCACATGAACTTCAGCCGCGTTGTTTTGGTCTATGTTTCGGTTGATGATGTAAATTTCACCCTCGATCAGTTGATCTGTATTGGTGTTGGTGTGAGCTTTGATTTGCTGGCCTATTTTGAGTTTGGCGATATCTTCTTCGAAGGCAATTAAGGACAAGTGCAAATCATCCGGATTGACCAACTCGAACAACACATCGGTGGGCATCACGTATTTACCTACATTGACCATCACTTGGGAAACGAAACCCGATATGGGCGCGTACAAATTAACTTTTCGCGACAAATTAGCTTGGTTTAAAGTATTTGGGTTGACACCGATCAACCTTAATTTTTCGGAAAGGGCCCGTTCGGTATAGCTCAAGGTTTCAAATTCGGTTTTGGCAATTTGAAAGACTTTATCACTGCTCGCTTTGTTTTGATTGAGCGATTGTTGTCTTTTAAATTCTAATTCGGCATAGGACAATCTGGATTTTGCAGTCAGATATTCTTGCTGCAATTGTACAAATTGCGCGTCTTCTAATACGGCCATCACCTCTCCTTTTTTGACCTGCATGCCGGGCAAAAGCTTGGTTGAAACCACATAGCCTCCCATCGGGAAACTGACACTGATGCGGTTTTGTGGTGGCACATCTACTTTTCCATTTAATTTGATAGTGGCAGAAATGGCCTTTCTTTCCGGTTTTCCGGATACAATTCCGGCATTTTTAATCTGAAGTTCGCTTAATTCTACCAAAGAAATGTCGGTATCAGCAGCCGTTGGTTGTTTTTCTGCTTCTTTTGAACCGCAGGCAGTTTGGAGCAGCACGACCAAAAGCAAGGCCGGGGCCGATATAAATTTGAGGTAATTATGTTTTGAGATTGTATTTTTCATGGGTGTAGAAATTAAAGTTGGTTGTGTAAAATTTGTAAATCGATTTTTGAAAGATTCATTTTGTTTAAAGCTTCCCAATATCCGGCTTGAATCTCAATACCTCTGTTAAGCAACAAAGTATATTGCAGAAAGTCTATTTCACCCTCTTCAAGCTGTTGATTTGCCACAGAAATTAGCGTTTTGGCTTGCTGAAGCCCTTTGTTGGCATAATAATCAAATTCTATTTGGGATTGTTGAACTTTCTTTTGGGCTATTTCAATATCAGACAGTAAACGCTGCTTGGTTGCTGCATAATCATTGTCAGCTTTTAGATATTGGACCTGTGCCGCTTTTTTTTGAGCCGTTTGAGCGCCAAAAAACAACGGAATTCCCAAGCCAAAACTGAAGGAGGAAAATCGTTGGCTGCGGTCGTAAATTTGGGTTTGTCCATTGATATTTTGCGTGCCCGCAAAACTCATGTTGTTGTATCCCAGCTTGATATCCGGCAATAATTTTGAACCCGCTGTTTTCCAGGCTGCTTTATCGGCAAGCCGTAGGTGGTCTTTTGCTTGCAAAACAGGGTGGGCACTTATCCCGAGCGTATCGGTTGTCGCTGTCAATAAAACAGGGTTTGTTTTGCTGTCAGGACTGTACAAAACACTGTCGTTTAGTAAGTAATTAAATTCTTGAAGACTTACAGACAAATCTTTGTTCAACATTTCTAGCTGAATATTGATTTGCTGACGCAGACTTTCGGCAGTGGTTTTCTCAAGGATATTGGTTTCTCCGGCTTCAAAACGATAGTTCGATTTTTCTTCAAAAGCAGCGTACAGACTATCCGATTTTCTCAGCAATTTTTGCTTGTTTTTTAGCATGAGAATCTCATAATATCTCTTCATCACAGCTCCTTTCAATTCTACCAAAGACAGCTCGTGCATAGCCTTGGCGGCCAAAAAACGCTCGTTGAGCATCTGTTTTTGGTGGCTGTAAACCGTTGGGAAGGCAAAAGTTTGAGATACAGAAAACCTGGTGTCGGTTTCGGAGGAATTAAAATCGCCATACTCAAAACCGAAATCGGTTTTCTGTGCATCGAACCAAGTTTTTCTTCTCGCTTCCATTTCCCTTGCGTCCAAGGAACTGTTTTTGAAATTCAGGTTGTTTGTTTCCGCGATTTTAAGTGCCGAATCCAACCCGATTTCATGTGTTGCGGTTTGTGAAATACCAGATAAAGAAATCAGTAACAGACAGATGGTCAATCCTTTTTTCATGTTTTTGTTTTTAACTTTAATTTGTACATTTTCAAAGAGTACATACAGTACAGGCAATACCATCAGGGTGAGGACGGTAGCTGAAATAAGCCCACCGATAACCACGGTTGCCAATGGCCGTTGTACTTCGGCGCCGGCACCGTTGCTGAGTGCCATGGGCAAAAAACCCAGAGAAGCAACTGCCGCTGTCATCAATACGGGTCGAAGCCTGATTTTTGTACCCATAATGACAATTTTTCTCAAATCGGTCCAACCTTCTTTTTTGAGCCTATTAAATTCTGAGATTAAAACGATACCGTTTAAGACTGCTACACCAAATAGCGCAATAAAACCAACGCCTGCCGAGATGCTAAAAGGCATACCTCGTGTCCAAAGTGCCAAAATGCCACCGATGGCAGAAAGCGGAATCGCAGAGAAAATCAAAAGGCCTTCTTTGATAGAGCTAAATGCGAAATAAAGCATCAAAAAAATCAGCAACATGGCTACAGGTACGGCAATGAGTAACCGCTGTTTGGCCGCTTGCAAATTTTCGAAAGCACCTCCATAAGTAATTCTGTAGCCGGGCGGAAATTTAACAGATTGGGTTACTTTTTGCTCCAATTCGTTTACAACGGACTGAACGTCTTTTCCCCTTACATTAAACCCGACAATGATGCGCCTGAACGAATTTTCCCTTTGAACTTGGTTAGGACCTTCTATCTCTTTCACATCTGCCAATTGGCGCAACGAAACTTGCATGCCTGTTGGCGTTGGGATGAGTAGGTTTTGAACGTCTTGTAAGTTCTTGCGTTGATTTCCGCTAAACCGAACCACTAGGTCAAACCTTTTTTCACCTTCGTAAATTTGTCCTGCAATTCCACCGGCAAATGCAGTATTGACAGCCTTGTTTACATCATCTATGTTGATGCCAAATTGTGCCAAAACATTTCTTTTGTAGTGAATTACAATTTGCGGCATCCCTTGTACTTTTTCTACATACAAATCTTTAGCGCCGTCAATTTTTTTGACTATTTCGCCCAGTTTTTCTGCATATAGCGCCAATGTGTCCAAATCTTCCCCAAAAATTTTACAGACCACATCTTGCCTTGCGCCGGTCATCAATTCGTTGAACCGCATCTGAACCGGAAACTGGAAACCGGCCGTAACCCCGGGAATTGTGGCTATTTTTTCGCTCATCTTTTCGGCCAATTCGTCAAAACTTTTCGCGGAAGTCCATTCTTTTTTATCTTTGAGAATAACCATCATGTCACTTGCTTCTATTGGCATCGGGTCGGTAGGAATTTCGCCACTTCCTATTTTGGTGACCACTTTTTCGACTTCAGGAAAATTGTCAATCAATACCCTGGCCGTTTGCTTGGTCGATTCGATGGTTTTTGACAGGTTGCTGCCTGTCAAAACACGCGTGTCAACGGCAAAATCACCTTCTTCCAGTTTTGGAATAAACTCACCCCCGAAAGTCGAAAGGATGTAGACGGAAATCAGAAAAACGGCAAGCGCAACGGTCAATACCGCTTTTTTATAATTTAAAAATCGTTCCAATTGGTGTTGATAATGTTTTTCAACCAGTAACATAATTCTGTCTGACCAGTTGGGTTGATGGTTGAGTTTTTTACTTAAAAACAACGCGCTCATCATCGGCACATAAGTAAGCGAAAGGAGGAACGCACCCAAGATTGCAAACCCGACTGTTTTGGCCATAGGACCGAACATCTTTCCTTCAATTCCTTCCAAAGTGAGTATAGGTAAATAAACTATCAAGATAATAATCTGACCGAAAACGGCCGCATTCATCATACGTGAAGAAGAATCTTTAACGGTTTTGTCCATTTCTTTTTGAGAAATTCGACTGATGCCTGCAAAGTGCTTGGAATGGGTCAATTGGTGCAAAATAGCTTCTACTATGATGACAGCGCCGTCCACTATCAACCCAAAATCCAAAGCACCCATGCTCATCAGGTTTCCACCTACGCCGAACATATTCATCATGATGATGGCAAACAACAAGGATAAAGGTATCACAGAAGCTACCAAAAATCCGGCCCTAATATTCCCCAAAAAGAAAACCAGAACAAACAATACAATCAGTGCGCCTTCTATAAGGTTTGTCTTTACTGTACTGATGGCATTGTTGACCATTTTTGTGCGGTCTAAAAAAGGCTCGATCACAACCCCTTCGGGAAGTGTTTTCTGAATTTCTACTATACGAGCTTTGATGTCTTTGATAACTTGTGACGAATTTCCGCCTTTGAGCATCATCACAATAGCGGCAACGACCTCCTGCTCGCCGTTGTAGGTTACTGCGCCGTATCGAATGGCAGACCCGAAACCTACTTGGGCAACGTCCCTAATCAATATCGGCACACCATCAACAGATTTCACAACGATGCTTTCTAAATCTTCGAGTTTTTTTGCCATCCCCTCACTTCGAATATAAAGTACAGTTGGCCCTTTTTCGATATATGCGCCGCCTGTGTTTGCGTTGTTTTTTTCCAAAGCGTTGAAAATATCTGTAATGGTCAAGTCAAAGGCTTTAAGCCTGCTCGGATTGACTGCAACTTCATATTGTTTTAAGTTACCGCCGAAAGTAGAAACATCTGCCACACCAACCGTACCGATGAGTTGACGCCTCACGTTCCAATCCTGTATGGTGCGCAAATCGGCCAGGGAATATTTGTTTTCGTAACCTTTTTTAGCTTTGACAACATATTGGTAGATTTCACCCAATCCGGTAGTAACAGGAGCCATATAAGGCATTTCTGCACCCATCGGAATATTGGCCTGAATAATTTGCATCCGCTCGCTGACCTGCTGTCTTGCCCAATATACATCTACATCGTCGTTGAACACCAAAGTGACCAAGGAAAGTCCAAATCGGGAGAAACTCCTGATTTGCTTCAGCCCGGGAATATTGTTACTGGCTTGTTCAATCGGCGCAGTAATGAGCAGTTCAATATCGGTCGCACCTAACGATGGTGCAGAAGTAATGATTTGCACTTGATTGTCTGTGATGTCCGGTACGGCATCAATAGGAAGCTTGGTTGCTTCATAGACTCCATACAGTATCAAACCAAGGGTCAACAAACCGATAACAAGTTTGTTTTTGATGGAAAATTGAATGATATGATTTAACATTTTTAAATTTTTAAGCCAGCTCATCGATGCTATCGACAAGCCCAATTTTGAAATAATTGAAGAAAAGTTACGGTTTATTTATAAGACTAGCTCGAACGAATTCTGTTCAAAGCGATGTATAAAATTAATCAGAATAAACAATAATATCCTAATCGGAATATGATAAAACCCGTAACAAAAATAGAACTAGCTTAAATATTTGGGCGGTTGCCATATTTCAGACAAATAAGAAGCCGGGATGTTTGAAAACTTGTAGGTGTTAAAATCTTGTTTTGAATATCTAACCGGCCCGATAAGAATGTATTCGAAGGTTGGAGTTAATAAAACAACGGAAAAGGATGGGCTGATGTCGTGCGATTTGAAAGGTAACTCCATGTCCCGGTCGTAGTCCGCATCCTTTACATTTCCTGAAAAATAATGGATGGTCACAAAACGGGAGAGGGTAATGTCTTCATTTTCAGATTGATGTTCCGTTAAATGATTGACGAAAACACTTATTTTTATCAATTCACAAAACGGGGTGCTAGCAAAAAGATAAATGGTCAATAAAAAAATGGAAGCCGACGTTTTCACAAGACAAAAGTAAATTAAATTTACGAAGATCTCCTGTGTTGAAAAAAATAGGCATAGAATTTAATTGAATTTTAATTCTCTTCTCCTAGAATCCTAAAATAGCTAAGAAATGACATCATTCGGTAATCTAAAATGCAATAGACCTCACAGGTTTTTAAAACTGCTTAGATTGAGATTATTTTACGGGGTAGACCTCACAGGTTTCTAAAACTGCTTAGATTGAGATTATTTTACGGGGTAGACCTCACAGGTTTTTAAAACCTGTGAGGTCTTGTTTTTAAAATCAACAAATAGGTTGGGGTCATTACACGCAGTTTGCTCAGCGATTACGCTACAACCTGTTTGTTAAAGCGCATCATACAACATCAACTGTGTTTCGTTAAATTCTGTGAGTAAGCACTACTTAAATCTTTTTACCTTTACGGTTTCAATGCACGATTTAGTTATAAAAGCCTTAATCCTTAAAAATGTAAGTATTTGAAACCGATAAAACTTCAAACTATTGTCCCTATTGCGACTTATCTGAATCCGTTGAGCTATCGCGATAAAATCTTCGGTATTGGCTCTTGTTTTGCCGTGCACATGAGTCAAAAATTTACTTTTTATAAATTTCAACAATGTGTCAATCCGTTGGGCATTTTGTTTCACCCGTTGGCTATAGAAAAGCTTTTTAAATACGCCGCAACCAATGTGTCGTTTAATAAGGAAGACTTGGTTTTTCAAAACGAAAAATGGTTTTGCTGGCATGCTCACTCTGATATTCACCACCACTCGGAAGCTGATTTGTTGGCTTTGGTCAATACAAAACTACAGCAGACCAGGCAGGAATTGCAAATGGCTTCAGTTTGTATTATCACTCTTGGAACAGCTTGGGTTTACAAGCTTAAGCAGCGCAACCAAGTCGTTGCCAATTGCCATAAAGTGTCGCAACATCATTTTGAAAAATGCCTGTTGGGTATTTCTGAGGTGGAACAATCCCTCGGGCATATTTGCGAGTATTTACAAATGCTGAACCCGCATCTCAGGGTTATTTTCACCATCTCTCCAGTTAGGCATCTCAAAGATGGCTTTGTCGAAAATCAACGAAGCAAGTCGCATTTAATCAGTGCTTTGCATCATTTTTTAGCAATAAACCAAAACCCGAATATTTCCTATTTTCCGGCTTATGAATTGGTGATGGATGAACTTCGCGATTATCGTTTCTACGCACCGGATCTGCTACATCCTAGTACAGTGGCTATCGATTATATTTGGGCACGGTTTACGGAAAAATACATCAGTACTGATGGGCATGCAACCATGCAAAAGGTGTCTGACATTCAAAAGCGATTGCAACACAGACCCTTTGATAGAAACACCGAAATGTATAAAAAATTTCAGCAGGAACTTTATCTAAAAGTAGATGCGCTACAAAAAGAATGGCCACACATCAACTTTGATTTGCCGGAGCCATAAGTTTTATACCGGCATCGATAAGATGGCCCACCTGCGGACGCGACAATTTAACCGATTCCAAGTAGTCGAGAATTTTTTGACCTAAAGCAGATTCGCCGGCCAGGCTGGCCAATTCAAAGAGTTCTACCGCCAAAAGCCAGTCGCCATGATGGTTTTCTTGCAATTCGGAGAGAATTTTGCTACGCGATACCGTTTTGTTTTTTCCTTCGCGAAAATCTCGAACTTGCTGATAGAGTTTTTCAAGTGCCAATCGTTTTTTAGATTTTTTTATCTTGATGGTTTGTTCTGAAGGCAGGTGTGTAATTCTGTCAAAACTCTTATTGTCTGCAGGTCCGGCATAGGCCGAAATCACTTCCTTGCCTACGGCCATATCAAAAATACCCCAATCGGGTTCAAAGAGCACCTCGTCATTGTGTTTGACCAAGCAATCCTGAAGACTGATGAGTATGATTTTTCCCTGTAAATTTCTTTTTCCGGTGATAATTTCACCCGATATACGGATGTCTCCTTCAAAATTGAGTGTCACACGTTCTCCTTCATAAATGCCATATGCGCGAAGATCTCTAGGGCTCATGTCTTCTATGGCCAGGTTGATGCCTTTGAGTTTGCCCACGGGGCTTCCAAAACCATTGGCATGTGTGGCCGTGCCGTGTCCTACCAATTCTCTGTCTCGGTTGCTCAGTGCAGTGGAGCCAGATGTTTGAAAGTAGATGGGTTTGCCATCGTGCTCCAAAACCCTGCTGAAAAAGCCGGAAATTTGAATGCCCGTGCTCAATTCGATAGTGCCGAGTGACTTTGATTGTATCAATTTTTTAATACCTGCTAAGCCGCCTTTGCGAAGCGACATGCTGTTGGCAAATTCTTCCAAAACCAAACTCAGATGTGCAAAATCCGGTGTGACAAACAATTGAGGTTGGGGTTTTGTGATATCAAAAGATACGTCTGCCGCAGCAAGTGTGTAGGGTAACTTTTCGACTTTTTCGGTTAAGCACCAAGCGCTTTCGCCTATGGAAGACAACAATCCTGCGCCGTAAATTTTGGGGTTCTCGAGTGTGCCTATGAGTCCGTATTCTACAGTCCACCAATGCAGGTTGCGAATACGAGCCATCTCGCTGGTTTCGCCCATGTTTTCTTGTAAATATGCTACACGTGCTTCGGCTTCTTTGATGTCTTCTTCGGAAGTGCCTTCGGCTTCTTTGATAATGGACAAATGACGAATGGCTTCGTACATTTCGTAGTCTTTCGCGCTGGAGATGGCTTTACAACCAATTTCTCCAAACCGTCGCAAGTATTCTGCATATTCCGGATTGGCTATGATGGGAGCGTGGCCGGCTCCTTCGTGTATGATGTCGGGTGCGGGTGTGTATTCTATATGTTCGAGCTGACGAATGTCTGATGCAATGACCAACACGTTGTAGGCCTGAAATTCCATAAATGCGTTGGGTGGAATAAAACCGTCAACTGCCACAGCCGCCCAACCGATTTCTTTTAAAATTCGATTCATGCCATACATATTAGGAATGGAATCGATGGAAATACCGGTTTTTTGTAAACCGTTTAAATAGGATTCATGCGCTACACGACTTAGGTAATCCACATTTCGGCGCATCACATAGCGCCATACGGCTTGGTCTATAGGGGCGTAGTCGTCGTAATTTTGCGGTTTTATGAATTGCCTCAGGTGGGGCGGTAACTTGTCTAAAACCGGGTTGGAAACGTAGGCAGTGTCCATGACATATAGATTTTGCCTAAATGTAAAAAAAAATGACCTGACGGCTTATTAAAAGAATGATAAAATATCAGCGGATGTACTCAACGCGTTTCTCGGCTTCTGTATGCTGGCTGTCGAAAAACCCCTGTTCTTGCATCCAGCGTTCATTGTAAATTTTAGAAAGATAGCGCGAACCGTGATCTGGAAATATCACTACTACGTGGCTGTTTGCGTCAAATTCACCTTTTTGGGCCAATTGAAACAGTGCTTGTGTTGCTGCACCACTGGTATAGCCGACAAACAAGCCCTCTTTACAAGCCAATTCGCGCGCACGGTGTGCACTTTCCTCGTCGGTCACTTTTTCAAAGTGATCGATAATGTCAAAGTCGGTAGCATCCGGAATTAGATTTTTCCCCAATCCCTCTATGCGATAGGGGTATATTTCATCGGGATCTAACTCTTTGGTTTCGTGAAATTTTTTCAAGACAGAACCAAAGGCATCCACGCCCAATATTCTGATGTTTGGATTTTGCTCCTTCAAAAAACGAGCCGTACCCGAGATGGTGCCTCCTGTACCGCTACAAGCCACCAAATGCGTAATGGCACCTTGGGTTTGTTTCCAAATTTCAGGCCCGGTAGTCAGGTAGTGCGCATCGGTATTTAGCGGATTAAAATACTGGTTGATATAAACAGAACCTTTGATTTCTTCATTCAACCTTTTAGCCACCTGATAGTAGGAACGGGAATCGTCTGCACTTACATTTGCCGGACACACATAGACCTTGGCGCCCATGTTTTGCAACATTTCTATTTTATCTTTGGAAGACTTGGAGGTGACTGCCAATACGCATTCGTATCCTTTGATGATACTCACCATAGCTACGCTAAATCCGGTATTTCCGGAAGTGGTTTCTATGATGGTGCTACCGGGTTTCAGGATGCCTTGCTTTTCAAAAGTCTCAATAATATGCAAAGCAATTCTGTCTTTGGTAGAGTGTCCGGGATTGAAAGCCTCAACTTTGGCAAAAAAGTTACCGGGTAAGTTTTCTGTAATTCTTTGGAGCTTAATTAGCGGTGTGTCACCAATCAATTCCAATACACTGTTGTAAACTTTTGAACAGTCTTCCATCTAAGCATATTTAGTTAGCTTTGTGTTAACCCTAACGCAAAACGCTGCAAATTTATAAGATTTATCTCAATTTATTGCTTAATATTCTCTAAGTCTAGAAAAAACGCATATTCTCTGGCAGTTTCTTTGATGGACTCAAACCTTGCCGAACTCCCGCTGTGTCCCGCTTCCATGTTGGTGTGAAACAGTAATTTGTTCGTGTCTGTTTTGAATTCACGCAACTTGGCTACCCATTTTGCGGGTTCCCAATATTGTACTTGCGAATCGTGATAACCTGTCGTAACCATGATGTTTGGATAGGCTTTGGCTTCTACTTGGTCATACGGAGAGTAAGATTTCATGTATTGATAATAAACCGAATCGTTCGGGTTGCCCCATTCGTCATATTCTGAAGTCGTCAGCGGAATGCTATCGTCGAGCATGGTGGTGACGACATCTACGAAAGGAACTTCTGCGATGACACCTTTGTATATTTCAGGAGCTAAATTGAGTACCGCACCCATTAGCAAGCCTCCGGCCGAACCGCCTTGGGCATATAAGTGTTCCGGAGAGGTGTATTTTTCTGCGATAAGAAATTTTGAAGCATCTACAAAGTCGCTAAAAGTGTTTTTCTTGTGCAGCAATTTTCCGTTTTCATACCATGATCGTCCCAAGTATTCGCCGCCTCTTACATGGGCAATGGCATAAATAAAACCGCGGTCGAGCAGGCTGAGCCTTGAAATGGAAAAGGTGGGATCGATGGTTGAGCCATACGAGCCATAGCCGTATATCAAAAGCGGATTTTTGCCGTCTTGAACCATTCCTTTCTTATAAACCATCGAAATGGGAATTTTGGTTCCGTCTGCAGCGGTTGCCCAAACTCTTTTTTCTTCGTAGTTGTTTTTATCGAAGGTGCCACCCAAAACCTCTTGCTCTTTTAAAACACGTGTTTCGCGGGTGTTCATGTTGAATTCGACAGTGGATGTTGGCGTTGCCAAAGAAGTATAGCTGTACCGATACCAATCTGTGTCAAATTCTACGTTTACATTGCTGCCCGCTGTGTAGGTTTCGATGTCGAAAGGCAGGTAATAATCTTCCTTACCGTCCCAACGAATGATGCGAATTTTGTTTAAACCGTTGTTACGTTCATTAAGCACTAAAAAATCTTTGAAAATATCCACATCTTCCAACAAAACATCTTCGCGGTGCGGAATTACATCTTCCCAATGGCCTTTGTTGGTTTTGGCAATGGGTGTTTTCATCAATTTAAAATTCGTAGCACCATCCTTGTTCGTCAAAACGTAAAAGTGATCTTTATAATGCGAAAATGAGTATTCCAATCCGCGTTCTCTGGGTTGAAAGATTCTAAAATTACCGCCGGGTTTATCGGCTTCCAAAATTCTAAATTCAGATGTAAGGGTGCTTTGTGAGCCAATCACCAAATATTTTTCAGATTTTGTTTTATAAATATAGGTACTGAAAGTTTCGTCGGTTTCTTCATAAACCAACGCATCTGTTGCAGGGTCAGTACCGAGTATGTGTTTGTAAATTTTATTAGAACGCAAGGTTACTTCATCTTTTCGGGTGTAGAACAAGGTTTTGTTGTCGTTTGCCCAAACAGACCCGCCTGTGGTGGTTTCTATTTTCTCCGGATACAAGTCACCGGTCTCCAGATTTTTGATTTGGATGGTGTATTTTCTTCGGCTCACGGTATCAACCCCAAAAGCGACCATGCGGTTGTCCGGACTCACATTGAGACCACCCAATTGGTAATAGTTGTGGCCCACAGCCAGTTCGTTTACATTGAACAAAATTTCTTCTTCTGCTTCCTGTGACCCTTTTTTTCTGGTGTAAATCGGATAGTCTTTACCAACTTCGTAGCGCGTCATATACCAATAACCATTTTTCTTGTACGGAACGCTTTGGTCATCTTCTTTGATGCGCGATTTGATCTCGTCAAAAAGTAACGTTTGCAAACCTTGAGTGTGCGCGGTCATTTTATCGAAGTAATCATTTTCGCGTTCCAAATAATCAATGACTTCCGGGTGGTCGCGCTCGTTCATCCAATAATAGTTGTCTATTCGGATGTCTCCGTGTTTTTCTAAAACAGTCTCTTTTTTCTCAGCCACAGGTGGCGTGTAAGTTGGCATAGGGTTTTCTGATTGATCGTTTTTACAAGCGGTCGCAAAAATAAGGGAAAGGGCAAGAAAAGCGGCAATTTTTTTCATTGTTAGTTTGTTTAAAAAAAAAGTACACCAAAGTAGTTTTTTTTATCTTTTCACACAAGCACTTTTTTAAATTCGTTTTTTACGTCAGACAAGGTGTCTGTCCTGTCAAAAAACGTTGGGTCGTTTATAGCAGTTTTACAACACCACGCTAATGCATTTAAACAAACCTTTTTTCTTGAAAGTTACTTGTTTTAAAAAAATAAATATCCTCATGATTGTAAAAAAACAAAGCATATTTCACTGATAATCAATGTTAAAATTCGCTTTACAAAGTATTGAATATTGTAGAAGAAAAAAGAGAAGGTGTCAAAGGAATTGAAGATTACCTAACATTGCAACAGTTTTTATGAATAATTAGATAGGTAAACTTAAATTAAACATAGCAATTTTCAAAAAATCAGATGATTTTAAATAAATATAGCAAAACTGTAACACAAGACGAAACCCAGCCTGCCGCTCAAGCCATGTTGCACGCCTTGGGTCTTACAGACGATGATTTACAAAAACCCATGATCGGTATTGCCAGTACAGGTTACGAAGGCAACCCTTGTAATATGCATCTAAACGATCTGGCCAAAATTATCAAAGAAGGTATCCAAAAGACAGAAATGTTGGGGCTTATTTTTAATACCATTGGCGTTAGTGACGGTATTTCGATGGGCACACCAGGTATGCGGTTTTCCCTGCCTTCGCGCGATGTCATCGCCGATTCCGTAGAAACAGTCGTACAGGCCATGAGCTACGACGGCGTGGTCACCGTAGTGGGTTGCGATAAAAATATGCCCGGCGCTCTGATGGCCATGTTGCGTCTCAACAGACCCGCTATTTTGGTCTATGGAGGCACTATAGCTTCCGGATGCCACAACGATAAAAAATTAGATGTAGTTTCCGCTTTTGAAGCTTGGGGCGAAAAAGTAGCCGGAACCATTACAGAAAGAGAATTTAAAAATGTAGTCCACAAAGCCTGTCCCGGACCCGGTGCCTGCGGTGGGATGTACACAGCCAACACTATGGCCTCAGCTATTGAAGCCATGGGTCTTTCGCTGCCTTACAACGCTTCAAATCCGGCCGTAGGCGGATACAAAGAACAGGAATGTCTTGCAGTGGGCAAGGCTTTGCGTAGCTTGTTGGAACGCGATTTAAAACCTAAAGACATACTCACCAAAACATCTATGGAGAACGCTTTTAGATTGGTAACAGTCCTGGGAGGTTCTACCAATGCGGTTTTGCACTTTATGGCAATTGCCAAAGCAGCCGGCATATCTTTCACTTTAGATGATTTTCAAAGAATTTCTGACCAAACTCCGTTTTTGGCCGATTTAAAACCCAGCGGCAAGTACCTCATGGAAGATTTACACGAATTGGGCGGTGTACCGGCTGTGATGAAATACATGCTTAAAAAAGGTTTGTTAGACGGCAGTTGCTTAACCGTAACCGGTAAAACACTAGCCGAAAATTTAGAAAACGTACCAGATTTATCAGAAGATCAAGACATCATTCGACCGATTGAAAACCCGATTAAGGCCACCGGACATATTCGCATTCTGTACGGAAACATTGCTGAGCAAGGCTCAGTGGCTAAAATCACCGGCAAAGAAGGACTCGTTTTTAAAGGAACTGCACGTGTTTTTGACGGTGAATACGCCGCAAATGACGGCATTAAAAACGGCAAGGTAAAAAAAGGTGACGTAGTGGTCATTCGATATGAAGGGCCAAAAGGCGGGCCGGGCATGCCCGAAATGCTCAAGCCTACGGCCGCTATTATCGGTGCAGGTTTGGGAAAAGACGTTGCGCTGATTACTGACGGTCGATTTTCGGGTGGTACACACGGTTTTGTGGTAGGACACATCACACCCGAAGCACAAGAAGGCGGTTTACTGGCCTTGCTGAAAGATGGGGATTTGATAACCATAGATGCCGAAAAGAACAGTATTTCAGCAGATATAGATCCCAAAGAAATAGAATACAGAAGAAAGCGATGGGAACAGCCTCCGTTGAAGTTCACTTCCGGTGTGTTGTACAAATATGCAAAATGTGTATCCTCTGCCTCAGAGGGTTGTGTAACGGATATTTTTTAATCAATTATGGAAAAGACTTTAGAAAAAAACATAGCACAAACTGCAGATGTAGCCACTCAAATATCGGGTTCGGAAGCCCTAATGCGTTGCTTGATTGCAGAAAATGTGAAGATTATTTACGGCTATCCCGGGGGTGCAATCATGCCTATATATGATGAACTCTACAAATTCAAAGAAGATATTCATCACGTACTTACGCGCCACGAACAGGGTGCTATTCACGCAGCCCAAGGTTTTGCAAGGGTGCGCAATGAAGTTGGGGTTGTCTTTGCTACGTCCGGACCGGGCGCTACCAATCTTGTTACGGGCATAGCCGATGCACAAATAGATTCCACGCCTTTGGTGTGTATTACAGGACAAGTGCCCTCTCATCTTTTGGGATCAGACGCCTTTCAAGAAACGGATATCATCAGTATTTCTACACCGGTAACCAAGTGGAACCACCAAATTACCAAGGCATCCGAAATTCCGGAAGTCATTGCCAAAGCCTTCTACATTGCCCGTTCGGGACGTCCGGGACCTGTTTTGATAGATATCACCAAAGATGCCCAATTCGGATTGACGGATTTTACATATCACAAATGTACTGCCGTTAGAAGTTATAAACCTGTTCCCAAAACAGATCCACAAACCCTGGAAAGTGCTGCCGAACTTATAAATCAAGCCCAAAAACCCTTAATCGTTTTTGGCCAAGGTACCATATTGGGAAATGCGGAGGAAGCTTTGAAGCATTTTGTTGAAAAAACGGGTATTCCCGCCGCCTGGACAATTTTAGGACTGTCTGCACTTCCAACCAACCATCCGCTTAATGTGGGCATGGTCGGTATGCACGGAAACTACGCACCCAACATGCTTACCAACCAGTGCGATCTGCTCATAGCCATCGGTATGCGCTTTGATGACAGGGTTACAGGAAATTTGAATACCTATGCCAAACAAGCTAAAATTATTCACTTTGAAATAGACCCGGCAGAAGTCAACAAAAACGTAAAAGTTGATGTTGCCGTCATGGGTAACGTCAAACACACACTCAAAGATATTTTGCCATTGGTCAACTCAAACAGCCATACAGATTGGTTGGCTGAGTTTAAAAAACTCGATGCCATAGAACTTGAAAAAGTCATAGAACAGGATCTGCATCCCAAGGGCGCCGGTCTTTCTATGGGTGAAGTAATCTACAACATCAATCAAGAGACCGATGGCGACGCTGTGATTGTGACCGATGTCGGCCAACATCAAATGGTGGCTTGTCGCTATGCCAAGTTTTCGAAAAGTAGAAGCAATATCACCTCCGGCGGATTGGGCACTATGGGCTTTGCTTTGCCCGCAGCCATAGGAGCCAAAATGGGTGCACCCGACAGAGAAGTGATTGCCATCATTGGCGATGGTGGCTATCAAATGACCATACAAGAATTGGGCACTATTTTTCAAACCAGAGCCGCCGTAAAGATTGTTGTGCTTAACAATGATTTTCTGGGTATGGTTCGGCAGTGGCAACAGTTGTTTTTTGACAAGCGATACTCCTCAACCGAATTGATTAACCCCGACTTTGTCACCATTGCCAAAGGCTATCACATACCTGCCAAGAAAGTGAGCGAAAGAGGGGACTTGAGAGCCGCAATTCAGGAAATGCTTGAGACGGACGGCCCCTATTTTCTGGAAGTCGTGGTGCAAAAGGAAGACAACGTTTTTCCGATGATACCTTCCGGCGCATCTGTTTCTGATATTCGTTTAAGTTGAACCCCTATTTTATGCAAGCACAATCTTTCACCGTTTCCGTTTATACAGAGAATAATATAGGTCTGCTTAACCGCGTGACTTCCATTTTCCTGAAAAGACATATTAATATTGAGAGTCTCACGGTCTCCGAATCTGAAATCTCTCATGTACACAGATTCACCATCGTGGTAAACACCACCGAAGAACAAATCCAAAAAATAGTGCTTCAACTCGAAAAACAAGTAGAGGTAGTGCGGGCGTATTACCACAAAGTTGATGAAATTATTTTTCAGGAAATAGCCATGTACAAAATTTCAACCGAACATTTGTATTCGAGCAAACTCCAGCAGTTGTTTAAAAAACATGCCGCCCAAATGGTAGAGATAGAACCCGATTTTGTCGTTATAGAAAAGGCCGGCACTTATGAAGATACCAAAGCCCTGTACGAAGCTTTGGTGCCTTATGGTCTTATGCAATTTGTGCGTTCGGGTAGGATTGCGGTGACCAGACCCAAAATGCTCATCTCAGAAATATTAAAACAATAAATCAAATCTTTTTTAAAAACACTTATTATGGCAAAGTTAAATTTTGGCGGCGTTGAAGAAAATGTAGTGACTCGCGAAGAGTTTCCACTGGCAAAAGCCCGTGAGGTTCTCAAAGACGAAGTTGTTGCCGTCATCGGTTACGGGGTGCAAGGTCCCGGCCAATCACTCAACTTAAAAGACAATGGCATCCATGTGATAGTCGGGCAACGTAAAAATTCTAAAACATGGGACAAAGCTGTTGCAGACGGTTGGGTGCCCGGCGAAACGCTGTTCGACATAGAAGAAGCCGCTGAGCGCGCAACGATTATTCAATACCTGTTGTCCGATGCCGGACAAATTGCCACATGGCCCACCATCAAAAAACATTTGAAGCCTGGTAAAGCCCTCTATTTTTCCCATGGCTTTGGCGTCACCTTTCATGACAAAACAGGTATCGTACCACCGGCAGATGTTGATGTGATTTTGGTAGCACCCAAAGGCTCGGGTACTTCACTCAGAAGGCTGTTTGTGGCCGGAAAAGGACTAAACTCCAGTTATGCCATTTATCAGGACGCCACCGGGAAAGCCAAAGACCGGGTGTTGGCACTTGGCATTGCCGTGGGATCGGGATATTTGTTTGAAACCGATTTCAAAAAAGAAGTCTATTCTGACTTAACGGGTGAGCGCGGCATTTTGATGGGCGCACTCGCCGGCTTGTTTGAAGCCCAATACAATGTACTGCGCAAAAACGGTCACTCGCCCTCAGAAGCTTTCAACGAAACTGTGGAGGAACTCACCGAGAGTTTGATGCCTTTGGTAGCCGAAAACGGCATGGACTGGATGTATGCCAATACCTCGGTGACGGCCCAACGCGGCGCTTTGGATTGGCGTCATAAATTCAGGGAAGCCACCGCACCCGTATTTGACGAATTGTACAAGAGTGTAGCGAGTGGTAAGGAAGCCGAACGCGTCATCACCACAGCTTCAAAAGCCGATTACAGAGAAAAATTGGATGCCGAATTAAAAGAAATCAGAGAATCAGAATTATGGCAAGCAGGTGCCACTGTCCGTAAACTAAGACCGCAAAACAATTGAAATTTTTAGTTAAACAAAAGCAGACAGATTATTTTCCCGATCTTGGGGATGTGGAACAAGCTGCCCAAGTGCTAAAAGGAGTTTCGCAAGAAACTCCTTTGATGCACAATTTCTTTTTGTCAGAAAAATTCGATGCCAATATCCTGCTCAAGCGCGAAGATTTGCAAGTGGTTCGTTCCTATAAAATTAGAGGCGCGTACAATAAAATTTGTTCATTAAACAAAGAGGAGCAAAGCAGAGGTGTGGTCTGTGCGAGTGCAGGAAACCATGCGCAAGGTGTGGCATACTCTTGCTATAAGCTGGGGATTCAGGGCCACATATACATGCCGGCAACCACGCCTAAGCAAAAAATTCAACAAGTGAAAATGTTCGGCAAAGACGCTGTAAAAATAGTGTTGGAAGGCGATACTTATGACGATGCCTCCAAATTGGCCCACCATTTTTGTGAAGTTGAAAATAAAGTTTATGTGCATCCTTTTGACGATGAAAAAATTATTGAAGGACAAGCCACTGTGGGATTGGAAATCATCAACCAAGCAACAGTGCCCATAGATTACCTGATTCTGCCCATAGGTGGTGGGGGCTTGGCCGCCGGAGTGTCTGAAGTTTTCAGGCAAAAGTCGCCCAACACAACGATTATAGGAGTGGAGCCAGAAGGCGCACCCTCCATGAAAACTTCTTTGGACAAAGGTAAGAACACCACCTTAGCCCAAATAGATAAATTTGTTGATGGCGCATCAGTCAAACGGGTGGGCGATAGGAATTTTGCCATTTGTAAGCAAAACCTACACAAAATGATCGTGTTGCCCGAAGGCAAAATCTGCCAAACCATATTGTCGCTTTATAACAAAAGTGCGATGGTTGTAGAGCCGGCGGGTGCCATGTCTATAGCTGCCATGTCTTTTTTGAAAGAGGAGATTAAAGGAAAAAATGTAGTGTGTGTGGTGAGTGGCGGCAACAGCGACATCACCCGTACAGAGGAAATCCGCGAGCGCGCTTTGTTGTATGCCGGGTTGAAGCACTATTTTATCATTCGATTCCCACAGCGTGCTGGTGCTTTGAGAGAATTTGTAGATGAGGTTTTAGGGCCGAATGACGATATTACACATTTTGAATATACCAAGAAGCACAACCGTGAAATCGGTCCGGCTTTGGTGGGTGTTGAAATCAAACATAAGGCTGATTTTGAACCGCTGGTGTCTCGGATGAAGGCACTCAATTTCTTTGGAGAATACCTGAACGAAAAACCGGATTTGTTTCAACTCTTGATTTGATAGGTGGCATTTGTCCCTGATGTTTTTTCTTTTGGAGTTGAGGTACCCGGACTCGGATGTCTATCGCAGTATTATCAGTTTCTTTCTAAGACCTCGCAGGTTTTAAAAACCTGTGAGGTCTGCCCGGAATGGGTGATTTATACCAATAACCTGCATTATTAAAACCACACCATCTATGATTTTAGCTGTTTAGAGTTTATGTTTTTTAACAAAATTGTGGCGGTTTAGAGTTTGTTTTAAAAGACAAATCGCACAGAAACGATTATCTTTGGACCTAACAAAAAATAGCCCTGATGGCAGTGGAAAGCCTTTTATTATGGCTTGCCTTTTTTTTGCGTTTCAAAAAAGTGACCGGCGGAAACTCTTTTTGAAATGCGTTTAAAAAAAAGAGCAAGGCACAGAAAAGCTTGAAACGGACAGCAGGAATAGCTACTTAAGAACCATTAATTTTGAAAAATGAAAAAACAGATTTTTAGGGACCAGCAGATTCCCGAAGCCTTTGATATAAAAACGCCTATCGTACAAAGCCATTATTTGATAGATGGAGAATTGCGACCTTGGACGGGCAAAATGACGCAGATTGTGTCGCCGATTTTTGTAGAAGAAAACGGAAAACGCGTTAAAAAACTTTTGGGCAGCGTACCCGATATGAGCGAAAAAGAAGCCTTGGAAGCTTTGGAAAAAGCTAAAGCGGCTTATAATTTGGGGCGCGGTTTGTGGCCGACTATGCAGGTGAAAGACCGGATAGATTGCCTGCTGAAGTTTGTAGAAATTATGAAAACCAAGCGCGAAGAAGTAGTCAATTTGTTGATGTGGGAAATCGGTAAAACCCTTGGTGATTCGCGCAAAGAATTTGACCGCACCATACAGTATATTTATGACACTATTGAAGAGTACAAAGAGATAGACCGGAGTTCGGCTCGCATTTTACTGACGGAAGGTGTATATGCACAAATTCGCCGCGGACCCCTGGGCGTGGTGCTTTGTATGGGGCCGTATAACTATCCGCTCAACGAAACTTTTTGCCTTTTGATACCGGCCTTGATCATGGGCAACACGGCTATTTTTAAGCCTGCCAAACACGGTATTTTACTGATGTCTCCCTTGCTGGAAGCTTTTAAGGAAGCGTTTCCGAAAGGGGTTGTAAACATATTGTACGGACGTGGAAGAGTCGTTTCTACCCCAATTATGAAAACGGGTGATGTAGATGTGTTGGCTTTGATTGGGACGAGCACGGCTGCCAATGCGTTGCAAACTTTGCATCCGAAGCAAAATCGCTTGCGCTTGGTGTTGGGCTTGGAGGCTAAAAATCCGGCCATAGTAATGCCTGATGCCGATTTGGATTTGGCGGTGAGCGAATGTGTGCTGGGCAGTTTGTCTTTCAACGGACAGCGTTGTACCGCATTGAAACTCTTGTTTGTACACGAGGCGGTGGTGGATGCCTTTAACAAGAAGTTTGTAGAAAAGGTGAACCAACTCAAAGGTGGTTTGCCTTGGGAAGAGGGTGTAGCACTGACGCCATTGCCTGAACCCGGAAAAGTAGAATACCTGCGATCATTAGTGACAGATGCCGAAGCCAAAGGTGCCAAAGTCATTAACGAGGATGGCGGTTGGGAAGATGAAACCTTCTATTTTCCTGCGATTTTATATCCGGTGCACAAGGATATGAAGATCTACCAAGAAGAACAGTTTGGCCCTGTGGTGCCCATCATACCTTTTAAAGACATAGAAGAGCCCATAAATGCTGTATCGGAGTCAAACTACGGGCAGCAGGTGAGCTTGTTTAGTACCAATTCTGAAATTTTGGCACAATTGATAGATCCGCTGGTCAATCAGGTTTGTCGTGTCAACATCAACAGCCAATGCCAACGCGGACCGGATGTATATCCGTTTGTGGGTAGAAAAGACTCGGCGGTGAGTACCCTGAGCGTGAACGACGCCCTGCGTTCGTTTTCTATACGAACCCTGGTGGCTGCTAAAGACAATCCGTTGAACAAAGAAATCTTAAATGAATTGTTGGACAAACAAACCTCTAATTTCTTGAACACGCATTATATTTTATAAGTTGAAGTCTTACCTGAGGCCGAAACACTTTGTTTACAGATGGTTTCGGCTTTTTTTTTTGAATTTGACTTGTGAGTAGTCTGTTGATGCAACAGATGTTAGCATATCATTTAGGCAGCGCTGAACCTCTCGAGGATTGGCTAGAATTTGAAGTGAATCTATGTACAAAGCATTCCTCATTGAGGATGTGCATCATAGAATGGTCAAATCTTGACAGTTTTTTTATTGAAAATACCAACAGATCCGCATAGGTGAAGCAGAAAAAACTTGAAAACAAATAATCTCAACTATCTTTGTAGCCTAATTCACCCTATTTGTGGAAGGTATCCGAATCAATAAATATCTAAGCGACATTGGTTATTGTTCGCGCCGGCAGGCAGACAAACTCATCGAAGAGGGGCGTGTGTTGGTCAACGGAAAAGCACCCGAAATGGGCGTCAAAGTCTCTGAGACCGATGTCATAAGCATAGATGGAAAACCCTTGGGAAAAACTGAGAAAAAAGCAGTCTATTTGGCTTTCAACAAGCCTGTGGGCGTGGTTTGCACTACAGATGCGACGGTTGAAAAGAACAACATTATAGACTATATCAACTATCCGGAGCGTATCTACCCGATTGGCCGTCTCGATAAAAACAGTGAAGGCTTAATTTTACTGACCAACGACGGTGAAATTGTAAACAAAATTTTGCGGGCCAGACATTTTCATGAAAAGGAATATTGGGTAGAGGTGGACAAGCCTGTTACCAAAGAGTTTATTGAAAGTATGCAAAACGGTGTACCTATTTTGGACACGGTCACCCGCAAATGCCAAGTCAAACAAAGCGGAAAGAAACAGTTTAAAATTGTACTGACGCAAGGCCTCAATAGGCAAATAAGAAGGATGTGTGAATACTTGGGCTACCGGGTAGTCAAACTGAAAAGAGTACGCATTATGCACGTCACCTTAGACGTAAGTGTAGGCAAATGGCGCCATCTTAGCAAAGCAGAAGTAGCGGTATTTAACCGGGAGCAAGCTGGTTAAAAGTAACAATGAGGCCTGTTTGGTTGGATATTTTGCACAACATGGCTGCATAAAAAATCAGCTTGACACGTTTTCTAAGAAATTGTTATAGTTGTTTTTTGCAATTCTTGGTTTTTTTGAGAACCCCATGTTTGTTTTGAAGCAAAATAATTTATCCGGGCTAATGGTTTCATCACCCATCGACGGTTCGAGCCTGCAAGCAGGCAAGCAAGGCTTTTGATTACTGAATTTTCTGTGAAGAACGAAAAGTTGAGTTCACTACTTTTTCAAGTGTCTATTTTTATTGTTTTTTTTGGTCATGCTTCGACTGCGCTAAGCACAGGCATGGAACTCACTAATAATCATTCTCTTGTGTGTAAAATTCTTATATGGTTGTTTTATCTTACAAATCACAAATTGATTCATAATGAGATTTAATCCTTACTTACGTCTAGGTGTACTTCAAGTGTTTTCATTGTCAATGTTTTTCACAATACCCATGTGTTTTAGTAGTTTCATGTGAGATACAATACCACCCCAATAAGTTGTTTGATTTGGTTTTATATTATTCTCAAGTAAAGTGTCATACAATATTCTATTGAGTTTGGGGTAATGAATGTGATGAATATGTGGAAACAAATGATGTGCAATGTGATTGTTGAATCCGCCTAGTATGAAGTTCGCAGTTTCGCTAAATGGGTGCATATCATTTGAACTTTTTATTTGGTTCATTAGCCAAGATGTCTGGATATAACCGTTATCATCTGTCGTAGGATATTCAGTTTCTTCAACGTGATGCGTCATAAAGAATGTGAAGAGTAAGAACAAAGACTGAGTTAAGTGCATCAGAAAAAAACCTGTCAAAACAATAAACCAAGCTTGTCCTGAGAAAAGCATTGGTAAAACAAGTATGAAGGTCAGATAAAAAGTCTTTTGCGTCCAAAATGAAAGATGATATTTGAACCCTTTCTTTTCTGTGTATTCGTCTTTTGAAAATAGAATTACAAAATCCTTGATGAAAACCCAGAAAAGCGAATAAGTGGTGTATGCAAAAGGAGCATAAAAGTGTTGAAACTTATGATACCAAAAGTGCTCGCTGTTTGGAATGACCCTTATCAATTTAGTTATTTTCAAATCAGAATCATAGTCTTTCACATTTGGCGCGTAGTGATGTGATTTGATGTGTCTTTGCTTCCAAGCTTCTGCATGTGCACCAACAATGGTGTAAATAATAATAAAACAAAGGTTATTCAGTTTTTTATTTTTGAAAATAGTGTTGTGAGAAAAATCGTGTGAAAAATTGAAAGCAAATAGTAATGACACAAATCCGTAAAGCACAAAGCTGCAAATGAAATAATTAGGAGAGTCAAGCAAAAATAAAAGTGAATAAGCAGAAACGAAAAATAAAAAGTAGAAGATAAACTTAGCCCAAATCTTCAACAGAAACATTTTCTTGTCTATAACAAGCTGCTCATCTACTTGAGTGTAAATAGATTTGAGTAATTCACTGTGTTGGGCGATATAAATGTGTTTATCTCGCAAAAGGTATTGGTTTAAATTTTTGCCGAGTTCCCATTCCCTTTAAAAATCTGAAATGTGATGCCAATGATTTCCTGTAAGGCATTTCCATATAGTTCAGACCGTGTTTTTGAGCCAACGCTCTAAATATTGGAAGAATTTCTAAATAGTGAACATGAGAAATGTTCGGTAACAAATGGTGCAGTGCGTGGGCATTAAAACCGCCTAATGTCCAATTAAAAAATTTACTGTCTGCATTATAGTCAACCGAAGTACACATTTGTAATTTTGGCCAACTCATATTCAATTTATTATTCTGGTCAGGCACAGGATGTTCAACATAATCCGATAAATGAGAAACACCTAAAACTCCCACAAACAACAAAGACACCATAAAATGATTTAATAAGAATGCTAACAAAACGGTTTCCCATCCAAAGGGCAATAAGTAAATAGGGAGAATAATCATATACCCTATATAGAGAAGTTTATAAAAAACCAATTTGACTACTTCATTTCTTGGGATTTCAACTTTTATAGTCCTGCTAGAATAATTTAAAAGCATCAAAGTTTCTCTAAAGAAGAACCAATTCAAAGAATAAAGTAGATATAAAAATGGAGCATAAATGAACTGATACCGATGAAACCATTTTAATTTTTGGCTTTCAGTCATTCGGAATAATGGGTTGTTTAAAACATCTATGTCACTTCCTTCTACATTGGTATATAAATGATGTGACTCGTTGTGATTCTTTCCCCATACGTAAGCATTGTTACCTTGTAGATTAAAACTTATTGAAAACAGTACTTTGTTCCAAAATTTACTTTTTACTGCCACTCCGTGTGCAGCATCGTGCGAAATATTAAAAGCGGTCAAAAGTACTGAAAGTCCCATTAATAAATAAAAAATGAAAAAGCCTAAAGTCGTATTGCAGGTAACCATAAGTCCATAAAACAAGATATCAAGACTGAAATAGAGTATGATTTTAAAAATCATTTTCTTGTTTCCTGTCTTACGAATTCCTTTTTCAGAAAAGTACTGTTCGATTCTTCCGTTCAATTCTTTGTAGAAGTCAGAGCCTTCGTCCTTTGAGAATTTTAATTTATTCATTTTGTCAATATTTGTAAATATCCGCTAGGGAATCCCAAAATGTTCTAAGATTTTGCGTATTCAAACAAAGGGTATAACAATTAAAATGCCAAGTTTCAAAGTTTAGAATTACTGCCAAATGTCTGATTAAGAAGATTCTGGAAAAATTAAGGCTCAGCTATGACATCAATTTCAATAAGTGCTTGGCCGGCCAAGCCGGAAGCGGCAAAGGTAGTTCGCGCCGGTTTGTTTGGGAAATATTTGACGTACTCAGCGTTAAAAGCTTCAAAATCACTAATATCTGATAGGATTACTGTGCATTTAATTACTTTGTCCAACGAGCTGTTGTTGTGTTTTAAAACCGCTTCAATATTTTGAATGGCTTGCCTTGTTTGTGCTGCGATGCCTTCCGGTAAAATACCTGTGTCGTGATTCCGTCCAATTTGACCGGATAAAAACAGCAAATTTCCACTGCGTACCGCAGCCGAAAAAGGTGTGTTTTGACGCTTGGGGTGTTGCGATTTGATAAACTCGGCCTTTGGCGTTTGCTCGCAAGAGTTGACCCCAACCAACCCCAATAAAAAAACGAGTAGAAAAGCAATAAGAGATTTCATGTGTATATAATTATTAGTTTTCAACGGTCATGCTTCGACTGTGCTCAGCACAGGCTTGGAACGCCCTAGGATAATCATGCTCCTGTGTGCAAAATTTTCACATGGGCGTTTCATATATAGGAAAGTGTTTGTTTAAAATAGATTTTTCTAATTTTTCATAAATCAATATACAACTCGTTTCTAAAACTTCCTCATTGTGTTTTGTTTTACTAATCCATTTGTGTAATGTAAAAATAAGCATAAATTTAGACAAAAATTTGAATGGATGACTCAGTTAGAAAAATTTACAGATACCTTATCCAAAGGTTATACTTTTAAAGGCGACTACATCGAGTTGGGCAAAGGGATGTTGGCGGGCGTTCCGATACCCGATGCACCCGTGCGTGTACCGCTAAAAACGCTCAACAGACACGGTTTGATTGCCGGTGCTACCGGAACCGGAAAAACCAAAACGCTGCAAATTATCTCCGAACTATTGTCAGAAAAAGGCATTCCGGTTCTGATGATGGACATCAAGGGTGATTTAAGCGGCATTGCAACAGCCGCAGCAGAAAATCCGAAGATAAGAGAACGGCACGAAAAGTTGCAAATTCCCTACGAACCGGCAGCATACCCGGTGGAACTCCTGAGCCTCTCTGCCGAACCCGGCGCAAGGCTTCGATCTACAGTTTCAGAGTTTGGGCCGGTCTTGTTTTCGCGTATGCTCAACCTATCGGAGGTGCAAGCGGGTATCATATCGGTCATTTTCAAATATGCCGACGACAACAGCCTCCCGCTTTTAGACTTGAAAGATTTGCGAAAATTATTGCAGTATGCAACAGAAGAAGGCAAAGAAGAACTCGAACGCGAATACGGTCGGATCTCCACCACTTCTACCGGTGCCATCATGCGAAATATTGTAGCCCTCGAGCAACAAGGCGCTGATGTGTTTTTTGGCGAACCTTCTTTTGACGTGTCAGATTTACTCAGGCTCAACGAAAAAGGACAGGGCTACATCAATATTGTTCGGCTGACAGATATACAAGACAAGCCCCATCTTTTTTCGACTTTTATGCTCGGGCTTTTGGCTGAAATCTACAGCACTTTTCCGGAACAGGGCGACACCGGAAGGCCCGAACTCGTTATTTTTTTGGATGAAGCCCATCTCATCTTTGACCAGGCTTCGGCGGAACTGCTCAATCAGATTGAAAACATTGTAAAACTCATACGTTCTAAAGGTGTCGGCTTGTATTTCGTAACCCAAAACCCCACAGATGTGCCCGATGCAGTTTTGAGCCAATTGGGTTTAAAAATCCAGCACGCTTTGCGCGCATTTACGGCCAAAGACCGAAAAGCGATTAAACTTACCGCAGAAAATTATCCCATCTCCGAGTTTTATAAAACTGACGAAGTGTTGACCTCGCTTGGCATCGGTGAAGCCCTAGTTTCTGCACTCAATGAAAAAGGCATCCCGACACCACTGGCGGCCACCATGCTCCGCGCACCCAAAAGTAGAATGGATATTCTCAGTCCAACTGAAATAACGGGTTTGGTTGCGGTTTCCAAACTCAGTAAAAAATACAACAAAACCATAGACCGCGAAAGCGCCTACGAAATACTAAATGACAAGATTGCACGTGCCGAACAATTTGCCAGAGAAGCACAACGCCAAAAAGAAACCGAACTCAAAAGAAAACCCACAGAAACTTTTTCCAGAAGGCGTTCGTCCACGCGCAGTAGCGCCACCAACCCCATTTTGAAGGTACTCACCAGTGCCACTTTCATCAGGGGCGTGATGGGTATTCTGACAAGGGCTATGAGAAAATGATTATTTTACAACAAAATTTTTTTAAAATTAAGTAAGTTTGCCAACCACAAACAAACGCGTACAACCATTATTTTACAGTTATGTAATGCCCGTTGAAACATTTATCAAATCAACAAAAATAAAGGATTTGGCACTACAGTTGACCAAAACAAATAAATATAAGCAAATGAAGAACAGCCTCAAAACACTTTTTTTTTCAATACTATCGGTAATGTTGATCTCCTGCCAAAAAGATACCGAATTTTTGATAACTAACGGACAAGTAGGAAAAATTACCAAAGAAACCAAAATAAGTAAGTTAGACTCTCTTTTTCCCAACGATTCTATAGTAAAACGCTATCAGCCCGGCAATCTAAAAGTAGCCAGCGAGTTGTTTATCTACCAAAAAGGAGGCAAAAAGTTATTGGAAATTATACCTGCCAAATTTTCGGATAACAACCAACAAATTAGTTATGTAGAGATTTTAGACGAACGCTACAAAACAGCCGAAGGACTGAATGTGAAAAGTACTTTTGGAGAATTTGCCAAAAAATATAAAATTTCATCCATCGAAAACATGATTAATAATATCATGGTTTCCTTTGAGGGTCAGGATTTTTACATCGTCATAGACAAGGCCTTTCTACCCGCCGATTTAAAGTTTGACACGACCACCAAAGTTTCCAAAACTCAAATTCCGGATGATGCACCTTTAAAGTATTTTAGCGTAAGTTGGTAAGCCTTATGTCCGATAAATTTTTCATTCAAAAAAAACCATTTGTGGTCCCTACTACAGACGGCAAACACATCGCCGAACATTTCGGTTTGGCATCACATGGCGGAAATCCGATAAGTATAGCTTTTATGGTAGCGCCACCGCATTGGGAAGAGCCTTTTCAAACCCCCGAATTTGATGAATACACACTCGTCATTTCCGGAAAAAAACAATTTACCATCGACGGCCAAAAGATTATTTTAAATGCCGGTGAGTCTATAAAAATAAACAAAAATACGCGCGTACAATACGCCAACCCTTTTGATGAGCCGGTGACTTATGTGTCTGTTTGTACCCCCGCTTTTTCCTTAAATTTGGTGCATCGCGAAAACGAATAAAATTATGCAAAAACCAACGCTACTCATTATGGCAGCCGGTATGGGCAGCCGATACGGCGGCCTCAAACAAATGGATGGCTTTGGGCCCAACGGCGAAACCATTTTGGAATACAGTATTTACGATGCCATCAGAGCCGGTTTCGGCAAAGTAGTATTCGTCATCCGAGAAGATTTTGAAACCGCTTTCAAAGATTTTATCATACCTAAAATTTCGGGAAAAATCGATTTTGAATTCGCATTCCAATCTAACGATGTTTCCCATTACGGTTTTTCGTTTCCGGACAGGCAAAAACCCTGGGGAACTGCACACGCCATTTTGGCCGCTAAAGACGCCATTCATACACCTTTTTGTGTTGTCAATGCGGATGATTTTTATGGGCAAAACACTTTTGAGGTGATGGCAGATTTTCTGAATACCAAAGCCAACCCCAAGCATTTTAACCTCGTCGGATTTAGGCTTGGCAACACGCTTTCAGAGTTTGGACACGTTTCGCGTGGAATATGCGAATTTGATGCGACAGGCGCGCTCACCGGTTTTGCCGAGCGCACCAAAATTTACCGACAAGACGAACACATTGTTTTTGAGACAGAGCAGGGGTGTACGCCACTGCCCGATGATACTTTGGTTTCTATGAATTTCTGGGGATTTACACCCGAGGTGTTTCAATTTATTGAAGCGCGATTTTTGGTGTTCTTAAACAGCATCTCGCCCGACTCCAAAGCAGAGTATTTTATTGCCTTGTTTGTACAGGCTTTACTTGACGAAAAATTGGCCCAATTTGACGTTATTCCTACGCAGAGCGATTGGTTTGGTGTTACCTATCCGGAAGATAAACCATGGGTTCAAGACCAAATAAACCAACTGGTTGCGGCCAAAATATATCCGGACAAACTTTGGTAACAATTTTTCCTGACAAATACACTTACAGCACGTAATCTTTGGCCTTTTCTAAGGCCTTGGGAATTCCTCCAGGATTTTTTCCACCGGCAGTGGCAAAGAACGGTTGGCCGCCGCCGCCGCCGTGTATGAGTTTGCCCAACTCGCGAACCACTTTTCCGGCATCGAGCTGTCGGGCTTCTGCCAGCGGTTTGGAAATATAACAAGTCAACATGGCTTTTCCTTCAGTTTCCGTAGCAATCAGAACAAAGAGATTGTCTCTGTTTTGCCCCAACTCAAAAGCCAAATCTTTAATAGATTGTTGGGCCAAATCCAGTTTTTTGGCAAGAAACAAAACCCCGTTTATTTCGGTGAATTCTTTTTCCAAATCAGATTTTACAGATAATGCTTTTTCCCGGGCCCATTCGTCTAATTGTTTTTTGAGTTGTAAGTTTTCAAGTTGCAGTTGTACGATGGCTTTTTCCGGATCTTGCGGATTTTTTAAAGCGCTTTTGATTTGGTTGAGTTGTTGTTCCTGTTCCTCATAAAATTGCTGTAAACGACGCCCTGTAATGGCTTCAATCCGCCTGATGCCCGCTGCCACGGCACCCTCCGACACAATTTTGAAATGCCAAATATCTCCGGAATTTGGTACGTGAGTGCCACCGCAGAGTTCCACGCTTTTGCCAAACTGAATGCTGCGAACCTTATCGCCGTATTTTTCGCCAAAAAGCGCCATCGCGCCGGCGGCCACGGCTTCTTCAAAGCTAGCATCGCGCTGTTCCTGTAAGGCTAGTTTTTGAGCTATTTGCATATTGACAAGCCTTTCCACTTCGGCAATCTCTGCAACGGATAATTTTGCAAAGTGTGCAAAGTCAAAACGCAGATGTTGGTCATTGACCAAAGAGCCTTTTTGCGAAACATGTTCACCCAATACTTGGCGCAAAGCATGGTGAAGCAAATGCGTAGCCGTGTGGTTTTTAGCGGTGTCATTCCGCTTGGCCACGTCTATTTCGGCGGTTAAAATCGCTTTCGGATTTTTGGGCAGTTTTTGGGTGATGTGCAACACCAAGCTATTTTCTTTTTTGGTGTCCAACACCTCGATGGTTTCATCAGAAAAAATGAGTTTTCCGCAGTCGCCAACTTGTCCGCCACCTTCCGGGTAGAAAGGTGTTTTATCTAAAACAATTTGATAGAAAATGCCTTCTTTTTTTGAAGCCACCTTTCTGTATCTCAATATTTTGGCTTGGGCATTTGTGTGGTCGTAGCCTACAAAATCTGTTTGGGTCTCTTTTTGCAACACCACCCAATCTTCTGTGGAGACTTGGGAAGCGGCACGCGAGCGGCTTTTCTGTTGCGCCATCTCAGTTTCAAATCCGGATTCATCCAATTGCCAGCCTTTTTCCTTGAGTATAAGTGCCGTCAAATCTTTTGGAAAACCATAAGTGTCAAATAGTTCGAATGCTTTTTGTCCCGAAAGGGTTTTGTGGTTTGCGTTTTGTATCAAATTTTCGAGCTGCTGTAAACCCAATTCAAGGGTTCTGAGAAAATTATTTTCTTCCTCGCGAATGACATTTTCTATAAAATTTTGTTGAGAAGTCAATTCGGGAAATGCTTCGCCCATTTGTAAGGTAAGCGTGGCTACCAATTTGTGCAAAAAGGCCTCTTTGGCATTTAAAAAAGAAAATCCATAGCGAATGGCCCGCCTCAAAATGCGGCGAATGACGTATCCGGCACCGGTATTTGAGGGCAACTGTCCATCGGCAATTGCAAAAGACACCGCGCGAATGTGGTCGGCAATCACCCGAATGGCAATATTGGTTTTTTCGGCATCAGGAGTCGTTTTTCCAAACGTATATTTTTGATTCGTTTCCGCTTCAATCTTTTGAATCAGGGGTGTGAAAACATCCGTTTCGTAGTTGGTAGTTTTGCCTTGCAACACCATACACAAACGTTCAAAACCCATGCCGGTATCGATGTGTTTGGCCGGAAGGTTTTCTAACTGTCCATCCGCTTTTCGGTTGTACTGAATGAAAACCAAGTTCCATATTTCTACCACTTGCGGATGGTCTTGATTGACCAATTGATGTCCCGGCACTTCCGCTTTTTCAGCATCGGTACGAATGTCCACGTGAATTTCAGAACACGGACCGCAAGGACCTTGGTCGCCCATTTCCCAAAAATTATCTTTCTTGTTTCCCAATAAAACGCGGTCCTCCGAAATCCATTCCTTCCAATATTGGTAGGCTTCGGTATCTTTCTCCAAACCTTCAGATTGGTCACCTTCAAAGATGGTTACATACAAGCTGTTTTTGTCTATTTTGTAAACCTCCGTCAGCAATTCCCAAGCCCAAGCTATGGCTTCCTTCTTAAAATAACCCACACGAGGATCTGCCGGATCGCCAAATGACCAATTGCCCAGCATTTCAAATAGCGTATGGTGATAGGTGTCAATACCCACATCTTCCAAGTCGTTGTGTTTGCCCGAAACCCGAAGGCATTTTTGCGTGTCGGCAATGCGCGCACTGGGTGCTTTTTCGTTGCCTAAAAAGTAACTTTTGAAGGGATTCATACCGGCGTTGACAAACATCAGCGAAGGATCGTTCTTCAAAACCAGTGGGGCAGAAGGGACAATTTGGTGTGATTTTTGTTTGAAAAAATCTAAAAATAATGCTCTAATTTCTTTTGAATTCATGAGACGCGCTAGGGGTTTCTAAATTAATTAGGTTTATAGCCGAAACAATTTTTATATTTGTTCGTTAATGTAGGGTTATTTACTTTCGTTTGCAAAAATAGCATAATTCGCACAATGGCAGAGGTAAAATATTATTACGATCCGGAAACCTTGTCCTATCGAAAAATTGATCCCAAACCGGGTCGAAAGTTTCGACTTACCCTGTTGTTTGTGCTATCTTCTTTGTTGTTTGCCCTGATTGGTCTTTTCTTTTTTCTTCAAACAGACCTACTCAAAACCCCGCAGGAATTGTCTTTGCAGCGCGAACTGGAAAACATGAAAATTCAGTACAAGATAGTCAACAACCGTTTGGACTTGTTGGAAGGGGTATTGCAGAATGTAGAGGAACGCGACAACAATTTGTATCGCGTGTATTTTGAGGTAGATCCGATTCCGGACGAACAGCGAAAAGCCGGGTTTGGCGGGGTCAATCGCTACAGAAATCTTGAAGGCTATCAGAATTCTGAAATGATTATCAATACCAAACGGCGCTTGGATATTTTGACCAAGCAATTGGAAGTACAGTCTAAATCCTTGGATGAAATTTACTTATTGGCTACAGAAAAAGAGAAGTTGCTTCGCGCAATTCCTGCCATACAACCCGTGAGCAACGAAGATTTGACACGCATGGCCTCCGGTTTTGGCTGGCGTTCCGATCCTTTTACCAAGGTGAGAAAAATGCATTGGGGTATGGATTTTACTGCTCCCAGAGGGACACCTATTTATGCTACGGGTGATGGCGTGGTGAAAGAAGCAAACAACAAAATGTCGGGCTATGGTAATCATATTTTGATAGATCACGGTTTTGGATATCAAAGTTTTTACGCACACCTCTACAAGTTTAACGTAAGACCCAGGCAGCGTGTCAAGAGAGGTGATCTCATCGGTTTTGTGGGAAATACAGGCCGTTCGGAAGCGCCGCATTTGCACTATGAAATTTTTAAAGACGGCGTGCGCATCAACCCCATCAATTTCTACTACGGCAGTTTGACGGCTGACGAGTTTGCAGAAATATTGCGCAAGGCTTCTTTGGAGAATCAATCTTTAGACTGATGCGCGCAAAGCTACCCGACAAGCTGTATTACGGAATAGGGGAAGTGGCCGAAGCATTCTCCGTCAATACGTCATTGATTCGTTTTTGGGAAAAAGAATTTGAAGAATTGCAACCCAAAAAAAACGCCAAAGGCGATCGAAAATTTTCTAAAAATGACATCACATCTCTCGAGCTGATTTACCACCTGCTCAAAGAAAAAGGTTATACCATAGCGGGCGCCAAAGCCTATCTCAAAACAAATAAAAAGCAGACTTTAGAAAAAATGGAAATTATTTCCAAACTCGAATTTGTAAAAAGTGAACTCATCCAAATTAAAAACGAACTCTAATTCTAACTCTAACTCTTTGTCATTATGAAAAAAGGACTCATCGCTATTATTGCCCTGGTGGTGGTTGGTATTATCATCTATTCCAGCGTTAAAGGCTTTTATAACAAGGCCGTAGGTATGGAAGAAAACGTATCCAAAGCTTGGGGAAATGTGCAAACTTCCTACCAGCGCAGAAATGATTTGATCGGCAATTTGGTCAAAACTGTCCAAGGCGCAGCTGATTTCGAACGCACCACATTAACGCAAGTGATAGAAGCCCGGGCAAAAGCCACGCAAGTAACCATAGACCCCGCAAACATTACACCCGAGCAGCTGGCTGCTTTTAACCAAGCACAGGGCGGTTTGAGCAGTGCCTTGTCTCGCTTGCTGGTAACCGTTGAACGCTATCCGGACCTGAAAGCGAATCAGAATTTTTTAAAACTCCAGGACGAGTTGACCAGCACAGAAAACACCATACAGACCGCACGCACCAGGTTTAATGAGGCTATAGAACCGTATAACAATCATGTGCGAACATTTCCTAACAACCTTTTCGCCGGTTGGTTTGGTTTTGCACCAAAACCGTATTTCGATTCAGAGCCCGGTGCAGAAAAACCTGTAGATGTCAACTTTGATTTTAAATAAATGTCTGCCACCGAAGCCTTTTTAACTCAGGAAGAAGAAGCCGAGATTGTCGCAGCCATTCAAAAAGCTGAGATAAATACTTCGGGCGAAATTCGCGTGCATATAGAATCGCACACAGACAAAGATCACTTGGACAGAGCCATAGAAGTCTTTGAAGAACTTGACATGCACCTGACACAAAACCGAAATGGGGTTTTGATTTATCTAGCCGTTGCGGATCACAAGTTTTATATCATCGGAGATGTGGGCATCGACAAAATGGTGGGCAACGATTTTTGGACATCTACCCGCAACCTGATGGCCGCACAGTTCAAAAAAGGCTTGTACAAAGACGGTTTAATAGCCGGTATATTGGAAGCCGGTGTTCAACTTAAAAAATATTTTCCTTATCAGTCGGATGATACCAACGAACTCCCCGACACGATTTCAAAAACATGAGAAAATTAAAGCCCGCCTTTTTTCGTTCTAGTTTGCTATTGGGGTTTATCTTGTTGAGCAGCCAGGTTTTAGCCCAATTCAATATTCCGCCGATTCCGGAAAAACAGACCAGTCTGTACGATATGGCTAAGGTGCTTACGGACGCTGAAGCGCAGGCTTTAGAACAAAAACTCATTCGATATGCCGATACCACCTCAACCCAGATTGTTGTGGTGACCACAGCAAGCATCAAGGGTGAAAACATTGGCTTGTTGGCGCCTCGTTGGGCACAAGCGTGGGGCATAGGACAGGCCGAAACCGACAACGGTGTGTTTATTTTATTGGCGGAAAAGGAACGCCAAATATTGATTTCACCGGGTTATGGTACAGAGGAATTTTTAACGGCCGGCATTGTTGGTGAAATCACCAGAAATATCATTATCCCCGAATTTAAAGCAGGAAGTTACTACCGCGGCTTAGACAAAGGTTCAGACGCAATTTTTGAAGTATTGACCGGACAATACCAAGGAAGCAGGCCAGCCGGGAAAAAGCAAACTGTTCCTATTGGTCTTGTGCTGATTGTGCTGGTTGCTGTTTTTTTGATCATCTCCTTTCTTTCTAAAAAAGGCGGTGGCAACAAAGGTAATCACGGCAATTTTGGCGGTCCCGATTTGATGGACGTTATCATTCTCTCTCGTATGGGCCGTGGTGGTTTTGGGGGTTCTGGCGGCTTTGGCAGCAGCGGAGGCGGTGGATTTGGCGGCGGATTTGGCGGCGGCGGATTTAGTGGCGGTGGTGCCGGCGGCAGTTGGTAATGCTTAGGTTTCTTTTGCCAATAATTTTGCCCATTGCAGGCTCTTTTCCCAACTGTTCTTAAATGTGTTGAAATACGCAATGGGGTTTTTAACACCTTGTTGACGGTAGAATTTAAAAAATAAAACGGTCTTATAACCCCACAGTTGTTCAGCACTGTAATGTGTTTTTCTAAACAACATCACCGTAGGTGAAGGTTTTGGCTGTGGTTTATCTTCTTGCCAAGCAAGTTTGGGTGTTGTTCGAAACCCGCCTGAAGGTGCTTTCAGGTGAAGAATTTCGGGCTTTGGTAAAAAAATCACATCAAATCCCTTGTTGCGCAACTGCATCCCAAAATCGGCATCTTCACCATAGCCGTGCTCAAAACTTTTACTGAATCGAATATTTTCACTTAAAATACTGCTGTGTAAAAAACTGCAACCTGAACCAAACATAGAGGTTTGGCTGATGTATGGGTTTTGATTGGTTTCGTGTTTCTGTAAGCAATTTAAGGTGAAGGCTTTATTTCCCGTTTGTTCGATTTCTGAGAGGGCCTCTCTCATAAAATTCGAATGCATTCGAATATCATCATCAGCCAAAAACACCCATTCGGAGGCCACTTCTTCCAAGGCCAGGTTGCGCGCATGGCAAGCACCGGTCCGGTGAATAAAAAAGTGTTTTATTTCAAAAGCCCACGATTCGTCGGTCAAATAATTGAGTTCTGATATACTTCCGGGTTCGGGGTTTTGTTCTACGATAATTACCTTTTTGGGGCGGTGGGTTTGGGCAGCCAAATCTTTTAAAACATCGTACAAATATTTTTTTCTTCCGAGGGTGGGGATAATCACATCTATGGTTTTTTGCTGAACTATTTGCCGTGTAGATTTTATGGGAATGTCGGCTAACAACTGCGGCGAAAACACCCTCTTTCGATAGCAGAATCCCGACAAAAAAGAACGAAGCGGCAATTTTTTTTCATAGATAAAAAAGTTCAACAGCAACAAAAACATCCAACGGGTTTTGAAGTGTTGGTTGACGAATCTGAATAGAAGTCGGCGGTTGGCTTGTTTTGAAAATACCAATGCCGGTTTAGCTTTGAGTAATTTAGGTTCGGAATAGCAAAACAATCCTTGTTGCATCGCTCTTTTAGCCAGCGAATGCAAAAAATAATCAAAATCGCGATCCGGCACCAATTCTTCTTTTAAAGCACACCATACAGCGGCATGCACACCACCCACCCAACTACTCATTCGCCAAGTTGGGTAACACACCGCTTTGCGAATGTTTATAAAGGGCGAATCCTCTACATAACCAATGGCTTCGGGTAGGTAATTGGCTTCGCCCGGATGGTAAGAAGCCATGATTTTTTGGTGGTGAAAAATTTCCTCAATGGCATTGATGTTCAGGTGGTCTTTTAAAGCGATATGGCACCAAATCAACCAGTCGTCGGTAGCTGTTTCGGCGAGCGATATCAGTGTTTTTGAAATGCCTGATAAAGGAATACGGATACTATTCACATCCGAATCGGATGAAATTTCCACTGCATGTAAGCCGTCATGATAGAGGATTATCATGATATGAGCGATTGATAAAACCGGATGTTTTCCAAGGCCAGTTGTTTGATGTCAAATTTTTCTGCTACGCGTTGGCGTGCATTTTTTCCCATTTCACGGCACAATTCCGGATGGTTGAGCAAGTCCACAATTCTTTCTGCATACAAACCGTGGTCTTTCGGATGGATCAAAAACCCGCTTTTCCCGTCTTCAATCAGTTCTTGCGCCCAACCCATGTTGCTGTTGACAACAGGTTTTTGCATCGCCATAGATTCGATGGTGACCATGCCAAGGGTTTCGGCAAAGGTTGGAAACAGACAAACCTGCGCGTTGCGGATGTGGTTTTGAACCTCCGCATAAGGGATTTTGCCAAGATATTGCACTTTTTCTCGTACGGATTCTTCCAATTTTTCTTCCAAGATTTTCCAGGTCGATGGTGCATTTGTTTGGATATCCGGACTATCTGCGCCAATCAAAATCAATTTGGCACCGGGATACCCGGAAAGCACTTTTTTGAAAATCTCCGGCAATTCCAACACGCCTTTTTTCCGGATGATGGTGCCGATGTAGAGCAAGGTCCCGGGTTCAAAATCATCCGGGTTGGGATTGGAAAAATCGGGAAGTTTCAGACCGTAATGAATGGTCCGGACTGTTTCATTTTTCAACCCGAAAATTTCTTTGCTCAGGTTTCCTGCAAATGCCGTAGGCGCGATGAATGCTTGTGCAGGCTGCATCGCTGTTTTTTCAAACCAAAAATTTTTGCGTTTTTGTTTGCGCCCTTCCAAATGGCAAAAATAGGCATCGCTGCCGTGAAAGCGGATGACGAGTGGCACTCGAAGTTTCATAAACGCCGTAATGCCTGTCCAATCGGGGGCTTCAATCAGGTCGATGTGTTCTGCCTTTGCCACCCGGTTTAGGTAGTTTTGCAGGTATTTCCGGTAGGTAAACCAAGTTAGAAAAGGAGTTCTGCGTTGTTTGATCCGGTGAAAAACAATGCCGTTTTCGGAAAAAACCTCATCCTGTTTTTGGCCATACACAAAAACCATCACTTTTAGGTTTTCAGCGATTAAAGCCTCCGCCAGGTTTTTGATACTGGTACCCAAACCGCCGGAAGTGTCCAACTTGGGATGCGGGTATTCGGGGGTTAGGAATCCGATGTGCATATCGTGGTTTTTTTTATCGCTTCCCAAATTCTCTCTGACGATTTTTCGGGTGGGTGCAAGTTAACCACTTTAAACCAATTTTCCGCTTCGTTGACAACCGGCACGGGTTGCCCCAAAGCTTGCGAAATGGCCGCACCGATTTCTTCCGGGTGCTTTATCCACAAAACCGCTTTGCCCGATGGCATGGATCGGAAATGAACGTATTTGTAAATCGTATCTACCGACCATTTTTCGTCTTTTTTGTTTTTGATATCGTAATCGATAAACGCGCAAGGCTTTCCGTGGCAGGCAAAATCAAATGCCATCGACGAGCCCAGGTTGATGGCCATTTCGGAATGAAAAGCGGTATTGGCAAGCAACGAAATATCTTCGCGCGCCGGAAAAACCTGGTTCCATGACCCGCCAAGTGGTTTCCAAACAGGTTCGATGGGTTTGATGACCGCTTTATATTGCTCTACAACCGCATCGTATCTGCCCGAAAAATCGACCGGGCAACGGCGAAAAATCAAGCCTAAATTGTGCCCCGATTCGTTCAGTTGCCGAACGGCTTTGGCGGTGTCTTCCAGATATTGCGGATCATCGGGCGAAGTCGTCACGTCGTCGCCGGAAAAACAAATGTATTTTTTGGCGGTGTCCAAACCGTGGTTTTTAAAAAAATCGGCCTTGGGTGCTATCAACCTTGGGTCGAAATGCGGCTCAAATTGCGGTGTTCCGGTCACGAAAATACGGGTGTCAGGAATGTGCGGATAGTAGCGTTGCAACTCGTCTTTCATATAATCGCTCCACACAAAATAGTAATCGGTTTCGAGCACCATGGTAGCTTTGGGCAAGTTGTCCCAACTGAATATAAAGGTAGCGGTCGGGATACCCAAATCTTGCGCGGCCAAGATGGGCGCGATGGCCTGTGTAGGCCTTTGGTTGGTGCAGAAAATAAGTGCGGGACGATGGGTTTCCAATTGTTGTTTGCACAAGGCGTATTTTGAAGTACTTCGCTCTTGTTTTTTTATTCGTTCGATGATGTTTTTTAAACCTTTGGGGCTGGTTTTGGAAGCGGTCAAATAATCGACAAAAAGGCTCTTTGCCAAATTTTTAAGACCCTTATAACTTTGCGGAAAATTGTAAGATTGATAGACCTTGTCTTTGAATTCACGCTCCCACAACCTGAGTTCGATGCGTTTGCGTGCGCGGCTGTAAACGGTGGTGAGCGGATGCAGTTTGGCAGCTGTAATTTTTAATTCCTCAAACCCCAATTCGTCCAACACCGGAAAATCGGTTTGGTTCCAAAAAACGGTGTCAAAACCCATTTGCTTCCCAATTTCGGGAAAGCGGGTAAACGCAAAATTGCGCAGGCCGATGCCGTCGGGAAGTAGAAGGTAGATTTTGTTGTGCAAGAGGTAGATTAATTTTTCTTAAAGATTGCAGGCCAAAAATTGTTATTCGTTATACGTTATTTGTTATTCGTTATACGTTATTCGTTATACGTTATTTGTTATTCGTTATTCGTTATACGTTATTTGTTATTCGTTACTCACAATTTACCATTCATAATTCCTCAATCAATTATCCCTAAACTGTTTCTGGTGGTTGATTTGCCAAATATCATCATTTTTCAAACAAGATAAAAACAAAGCTGCGCTGTTTCCGTTTCCAAAGTGTTTAGATGGTGGTGAAACCGGATGTTTCCTTATGCTTTGCATGGCTTCTGAGATGTTTTTACTTGTGTAATCTACATTCAATATGTTGGCTTGCAGGTCTCTGTTTTGTTGACGTGTTCCGATGTTGATAACCGGAATGCCATAGGCCGGTGCTTCGCGAATACCGGCGCTGCTGTTGCCGATGATGAATTGTGCATTTTTGAGCAGCGTTAAAAAATATTCGAACCGCAAAGATGGAAAAACGCGGAAACGCGTGTTGTTTTCCAGCCTTTTATATGCTTTTAAGATTGATTTGCTGCCGAGGTCGTTGTTCGGATAAATCACAACATAATTGCACGTGTCTCCCAGCAAGGCTTTTACAAAATTGTCTGCATAATCTTGCATTTGTGCCGCTTCGGTGGTCACCGGATGAAAAAGCACGAGTGCATAGTCCTCGAACGGAATTTCATAATAGTCGCGAACCGTTTGCAAATCGGGCAAATGTTTTGAAAACATGACATCCAAATCGGGCGAACCAATAACAAAAATGCTAGAAGGCAATTCGCCCATCTGTTGCAAGCGTTTTTGGGCTTCTTTGTTGGCTACAAAATGGATGTGACTCAACTTACTCACGCTATGCCTGATGAGTTCATCGACCGTGCCCGAGAGTTCGCCACCTTCGATGTGTGCCACCAAAATATTGTTGAGCGAACCGACGATAGCACCTGCCAAAGTTTCGACACGATCACCGTGGATAACAATCATATCCGGTTGTATTTCCTTGACGTAGGCAGACAATCCTTCGATGGTTTTGGCGAGGGTCAAATCCATGGTGGTTTCGTGGGTTTGGTTGTCAAACGTATGCAAGTTTGTAAACCCACAACGTTCTATTTCAATGAGCGTGTAGCCATAAGTGTGTTGCAAATGCATACCGGTAACGAACACAAAACTTTCAAAACCTATTTCATCTTCAACCGTTTGCACTAACGGTTTTATTTTGCCGAAATCGGCGCGCGTGCCGGTAAGGAAGAGGATTTTTTTCATGTGTTTATATTTTCAAGTAATTCATATTCAATTTAATACCTTCATCTGTTTTTTTTAAATATTTTGCATAGGGTTCATTTTATTAATCAAACCCAAATGTTATCATTTTAAACCTCACAGGTTTTGAAAACCTGTGAGGTTTAAACCTTAAATTCTAAAACAAATACTTTCTCCTAAACTGAAACTGCATCGGTGTATTGATGTTTTTATCTGTCTGTATTTTTTAAGTAATTGATATTTAATTGAATATAATCATCCGCCTGTGTGTAAAATTTTTACATGGGCGTTTCATCTGTTGACTTTACATTTTTAAGAGGAAAAAAAGTATTTTTTATTCAGTTCAACACATCGTCTTTTTTTAATTGCACATCAACATGCAAATCCCTCGATGCTTTTTTCCCTAACACATCTTCGTAAAATTCCGCTAAAATCTCACCCGTTCCGGGGCGTTTTACCCAGATATTTTCCTTGGTGAAGTTTTCGCCCTTGGCAATAGGCCTAATGGTACAAACCGTAGCAAAAGCAAAATCGATAGTCACTTTTTCTTCGGCTGCTGCCTTTTTTTCGCCTCCGCGCATCTGCCAAATTTCACGAGATCCCAAAACGAGGTCTCTACAGGCATTTTCGTCCATACTACAGACGATATCAGGTCCGGTGCGCGACATATAATCTGTAAAATGACGTTCTAAAATACTGGCACCAAGTGCCACAGCTGCCAAACATGCGTGGTTGTTTAGCGTGTGGTCGCTTAACCCAAAAACCTTATCGGGAAAGGCTTGTTGCAATTGTTGCATAGCGCCCAACCGAACCAAATGCGTTGGCGTCGGATATAAGTTGGTGGTGTGCAGCAAGGCCACCGGTATTTTTTTTTGGTCAAAAATGCGGACTGCTTTTCGGATGCTTTCCAAATTGTTCATGCCGGTGCTGAGAATGACGGGTTTGCCAAAATCTGCAATATGTTCGAGTAGCGGATAATTGTTGCATTCGCCACTGCCAATTTTGTAGGCTGCCACGTCAAAACTTTGCAGTCTGTTGGCTGCAGCGCGGGAAAATGGCGTTGAAATAAAAATCATGCCTTTCTGCTCTACATAGTTTTTGAGTGCCTGTTCATCGGCTTCGCTAAGGGCACAACGCTCCATGATGTGGTAAATAGATTCTTTGGCATTTCCGGGGATCACTTGCTGCGCGGCGGCGGTCATTTCATCGGCAACAATATGGGTTTGATGTTTGACAACTTCAACACCCGCGGCGGCGGCAGCGTCCACCATTTGTTTGGCCACAGCTAATGAACCCTCGTGGTTGATACCTATTTCGGCGATTACTAAGGGCGGATGGTTTGGGCCAATTTTCCGACCTTGAATCTCAAATTCCGGCGTGTTCATGGTAAAAAAGTTTGGGCGTAAAATTCGGCTAATGTCATATCATCGGCGGTGTCTATATCCACATGGGCCTCCGGATAATCTGCGATGAAGGCTAAGGGATTTTCACCGAGGATGTTGTCAGAAAAAATAAGTGCTTTTTGCGTGATATACAGCAGGCCATTTTCAAAATATAGGGGTTGTAAATCCTGACTTCGTTGGCCTATGTTATAATTTTCAGGATAATAGATGCCGGCTTTGATAGCGCCAAATTTTTTATGTAAACGGCTAACGGTTAGCAAACTGTTGTTTTGACTGTTTTCAAAAACCGCGATGGCATTTGTCAGTAAATTGGCTTTCCGAAAGGGATTGGTGGGTTGTAGCAGCACCACAGCGTCAAAAGATTCTGTAACATTCTCTATGGCATGCTTGACTGCCGATGCGGTGGTGGCCGTATCACTTGCCAAATCATCGGGCCGGATGATTACTTCAATTCCGGACTCACGGGCCAGTTTCATCACGGCTTCATCGTCGGTTGTTACTATGATTTTTGCAAAAATATGTTGATGTTTTAATGCGTAATCGATGCTGTGCATGACTAAGGCTTTGCCTCCCAAGGGCAAGGTGTTTTTATGAGGCAAACGCTTCGAATTTTTCCTTGCCGGAATAACTGCGATGTATTTTTTCGAGGAGAGGCTCATAAATTGAAGTTAAAGATTGTCTGCCGCATACCATTCCGCATAAGACGAAGCTGTTTCTCGAAGTTTGAGCGCGTGTAAGTTGACATTTTTCGGCAATCTTTGTTGGATGCGATGGGCAAAATCTACGATCATGTTTTCGCTGGTGGGTTGGTAGTCCACCAAAATCACTTGATGCCCTCTGCTGCTGAGTTCGTTGGCCAGTTCAATATGGGGTGTGTTTTGGTTAAACACCGTTGCATGGTCAAACACATCTACAATTTCCTCTTTTACAATTTTTTTGAGATCGCCAAAATCGATCACCATTCCATATTTTACATGGTTTGGATCGGAAATCGGCTCACCGGTTACGGTGACGGACAGTTTGTAGCTGTGGCCGTGTACGTTGCGGCATTTTCCGTCGTAGCCGTAGAGTGCGTGCCCGGTTTCAAAACTAAATTCTTTGGTGATGCGTATGTTGGGCATGTTAGTTTGAATTGAGGTTTCAAAAATACAAAAATCAAAACTTCGGCTTGGCAATTAATTTTTCAATGCATTTTTGGTAAAATCAGAAAGCACCAAGCGGCCGCTGATTTTTGCATTTTCTATGAGGAGTTCTTCCCAGTGTTCGGTGTTTTTCCACAGTGTTTTTTTTATTTCGGATAGTGCTTCCGGATGGTAAGATGCCAATTTGACAACGAATCTGTCAATTTCTTCATCGAGTTGTTTATGGGTTTCAAACACATTTGCATACAGTCCTTTTTGTTTAGCCCAATACGCATTTTTCCACTCGTGCGCTGCCAGTGTGAGTTCGGCGAGTCCGTTTGTGCCTATTTTTCGAGCCACTGCAGGTGCAATGACAAAGGGACCTATGCCAATGCTGAGTTCAGAGAGTTTGATGGCTGCATCCTCGGCTGCCAATACATAGTCACAGGCAGCCAAGATGCCCACGCCACCGCCAACGGCTTTTCCTTGTGCGCGTCCGATTATAATTTTGCCACAAGTGCGCATCGCGTTAATCAAGTGCGCAAAACCGGAAAAAAAAGCCAAGCCGTCTTCGGCAGTTTTGACGGCCTTCAATTCGTCAAAAGAGGCACCGGCACAAAAAGCTTTGTCGCCTTCGCTAGCGAGTAAAATTACAGAGACTTCGGGGTTTTTCCCCAATTCCAACAAGGCATCGGTCAGTCTTTTGAGCAACTCAGCCGGAAAAGAATTGGCAGCCGGATGCCCGAAAACCACCTTGGCTATGCGGTTTTGTATGTGAATATACAGTGAACCGTTCGGATAGGAATCTGTCATATCGTAAAAGCATTAATAACGAATGGTAAAGATAAGAATTCCACTTCATGGAAATGACATTTAAAAGTGGCAAATCGATTTAAAGTTAAATAAAACGTTAAAATAACACAGCGGTGCTAAACCACCTATAAGCGGGCATTATATTTGTTTTTTTAAACTAATTAATATAGAACCTGATGCCACTAACCGGAGATAGATACGAAGTGATGAAAGCGTTGGACAAGTTTGTCCCTGAGATATCAGAAAAATATCTGATGCCGGTCAATGAAATTTGGCAGCCCGCCCAACTTTTACCCAAATCTGACAGTGAAAACTTCTTTGAAGAAATCAGACAAATTCGCGAAGAAGCCAGAGAGTTGTCCTATGATTTTTGGGTAGTTTTGGTAGCCGATACGATTACGGAAGAGGCTTTGCCTACTTATGAATCTTGGTTGATGGACGTGCAAGGCATCGACCAACACGGGCCGAACAATTGGGCGCGTTGGACGCGACAGTGGACTGCCGAAGAAAACCGACACGGTGATGTGTTGAATAAATACTTGTATTTGTCCGGTAGGGTAGATATGTTTGAAATAGAGCGCACTACACATCACATCATTGCAGATGGATTTGACATTGGAACCGGCAGAGATCCGTATAAGAATTTTGTTTATACCAGTTTTCAAGAATTGGCTACGCACATATCACACAAGCGGGTAGGGCAGTTGGCCAAGAAAAAAAACAACAAATTGCTGGCCAATATGTGTTTAATGATAGCCGGTGATGAAATGCGACATTATCACGCATATAGGGAGTTTATCCATCAAATTTTTAAGATTGACCCGTCACAAATGATGTTGGCTTTTAGCGATATGATGAAGAAAAAAATAGTGATGCCGGCGCAATTTATCAGAGAATCGGGTGGTACTATTGGCGATGCTTTTGAAAATTTTTCAAACGCAGCCCAGCGATTAGGTGTCTATACCACAAATGATTATATAGATATATTGAGAAAACTCACGGATTTTTGGCAAATTGCCAACCTCAGAGAGTTAGATGATGCTGCGGAACGCGCCCGAGATTATGTGATGAAATTACCCGATCGCCTTCATAAGATATCGGAAAGAAGTGGTGTGCCCAAAGATCAACACATTTTTAAATGGGTTTCTGTCTAATTGGATTTTTGTATGTCGAAGCGAACTTTAGTGATTGGTGATATACACGGAGGCTACAAGGCGTTGTTGCAAGTTTTGGAAAAAGCCGACATAAAATCGACGGACAAGCTTATTTTTTTGGGAGATTATGTGGACGGATGGAGCGAACCTGACAAGGTAATAGATTTGTTGCTAGAACTGCAACAAACGCATAATTGTATCTTTATCAGGGGCAACCATGATCAGCTATTGACAGATTGGTTACTTGAAAAAACAGACAACCCGCTTTGGTTGCAACACGGCGGTCAACCTACACTTGACTGCTACGAAAGGCTTTCTTTAGAGAAAATCAATACACATTTAGTTTTTTTTCAAAACTTGCGCAACTACTATGTGGACAACAGCAACCGATTGTTTATTCACGCCGGCTTTACTTCGCTGCACGGGCCGGAAAAGGAATACCACAATACACCGTTTTATTGGGACAGAACACTTTGGGAAACAGCCTTGGCGCTAGACGATAGAATTGCCGAAACAGATGCCCGTTTTCCCAAGCGATTGCAGCTTTTTTCTGAAATATTTATCGGCCACACGCCTACACTTCGCATTGGAAAGACCGAACCGGTTCGGGTAGCTAATATCACCAATGTGGATACCGGCGCAGCCTTCACAGGTCCTTTGACGGTTTTGGATGTAGAAAGCGGTGACTTTTGGCAGAGTAGCCCACTCCCGGAACTATACCCAAATGAAAAAGGACGAAATGGATAGAAAACCATTTTGCGGCTATAAATAATTTATTTTCAGTCAATAAGTAGAACCTATTGATATTTCTATTATCTTTACACCGAATTTTAACTTTTATTTTTTGTTATGAACATTTTTGTAGGGAGCTTACCTTATCGTTTGAAAGAAGCTCAATTAAGCCAGTATTTTGAGGAATACGGCACCGTAAATTCTGTGAAAATTATCACAGATCGTGAAACAGGCCGAAGCAAAGGTTTTGGATTTGTTGAAATGTCAGATGATTCTGAAGGAAGTGCAGCTATTGAAGGCCTTAATGGCGCTGAACTAGATGGCAGAAACATCGTAGTTAACGAGGCACAACCTCGTAAAGAACAAACTGGTGGCGCCGGTGGCGGCAGAAGTTTTGGCAACGAAAGAAGAGAACGAAGATACTAAAATATATTTCGTGAAACTGACCAGAAACCCTCGCATTTGCGGGGGTTTTTTATTTGTTGGGGCACTGCCAAGAATATTTTAGGGCTTAGCAAACTGCGATTACTTTCTTTTAAGCTAGAGGTTTTTCTTTTATTCATAAACACGCTCCCAAGATTGCAAGCGCACGTTTTGGTCGCCAAGCAATTCAAATTGAACGCGGTGCGTTTCAAAATCAAATTTTAAAAGACCGAAGTTTACGACGTTTGTAACCTCACCTATCCGGTATGGATTTTCTTCACCCTTAAAACCTTTATAGACGTGGGTGAGGCCGCTGGAGGTAAAGTCCACTAAAGGGTAGGGCAGACCGGGTATTTCTTTTTCTGAAAATTCGGAAATATGACGATCTCCGGAGAGCATCAGTACGCCTTTGGCACCACTTTCTACAATCGTTTTTTCAAGTTTACGGATTTCATTCGGAAAATTTCCCCAAGTTTCAAAACCGTGTTTGGCAGACAAAAATTGGATGCTGGATACCAGGATGTTGAAATCAGCCTTAGAATTTTTCAATTCGTTTCTCAGCCAAGCCCATTGCGCTTCGCCCAAGACTGTTTTGCTTGTGTCTGCGGTCGGCTCGTAGCGCCTGCCGCGCGTGGGACTTTTCTCTAGGGCATCGCGAAAATAGCGTGTATCCAAAAGAATAATTTTGATACTACCTTGGGATAAATTCAAGGTTTCACTGTGATAAATACCCGCACGCTTTCTTCGAGCATCATGGTGTGGAACGTCGATAAAATCAAGAAACAATTGTTGGGCTTCATCTTTGACTTCCCATTCCACACCGCCGTCATTTTTTCCGTAATCGTGGTCGTCCCAAATGGCTAGTATTTTAGATTGTTTGGTTAAAGCCATATAAGCTGAATCACTTTTTTGGACTGCGTAATCGGCTGCCATTCTGGTCATATCGTCCGTGTCTGAATAAATATTATCACCGCCCCAAATCCAGATATCAGGCTTGTTTTGCATCACATCATCCCACAAAAGATTGGGTAATCTTTGGTTATCGCAAGAGCCAAAAGCAATGGTAAAAGGCTCTTGGGTTGTCTCTTGAGCTTGCAGCAAACTACAGCAAATCAAAAAAAGAACACCGGATAAGGAGGTACATCTCATGGCAAAGTAGATTTGCTCACAAAAATACACTTTCCTTTTTTAAGCAAATGTTACCTTTTTGTACTTTAGCCCCATGAAACCCTCATAGAGGGATTTACTAAAGCCCAGTTGGACGCCTTCACTAAAGCGTATGAATAAATCAGGTTTTTTAAGTGGGTCAATTTTTGCTTTAAGTTGTAAGATACTTAAAATTAATTATTTAATCTAAATTTATTCGTGTGAAAAAAAAGGATTTAAAAGCACTGGACAGTTTATGGACAGCATCACAAAAAATAGTCATCACTTCACATTACAACCCCGACGGTGACGCAGTGGGCAGTTCGCTGGGGTTGTTTCATTACCTCAAAGCCAAAGGGCATGAAGTTTTTGTAGTATTGCCCAACGAGTTCCCCGATTTTTTGGCATGGATGCCCGGAAGCAATGATATCCTTTTTGCAACTAGAGACAAAGAAACTGCTTTGCAAAAATTGAAAGCGGCAACTGTCATTTTTTCATTAGACTACAACGCCCCTTCCAGAACCGAACATATGAAAGAAGCTTTGTTGGACAATAGCGCTTTGAAAGTGTTGATCGACCACCACAGAGAGCCCGAAGATTTTGCAGATGCAATCTTGTGGGATGTAGAAGCTTCATCTACCTGTGAACTCATCTACAGGTTTATCAATCACTATGGTGATACGGATTTTATTGACCAAAACATTGCGGCATGTTTATATGCCGGTATCATGACGGACACGGGTTCCTTTAAATACGCATCTACCTCACCGCAAACCCACAAAATAGCCGCTCGTTTGATGGAAACAGGTATAGAAGCCTCCGAAATTCATTCGATGGTGTTTGATACAAATTCCTATTCTCGTATGCAATTATTGGGAAGAGCCCTGGAAAATCTTCAGGTGATTCCTGCTTTTCAAACAGCCTATACACAACTTACCAAAGCCGAACTCGAAGAGTTCAATTTTGTCAAAGGTGATACAGAAGGATTTGTCAATTACGGATTGGCGCTGAAAGGGGTACATTTTTCGGTTATTTTTATTGAGAACCAACAGGAACCCTACATCAAAATTTCTTTTCGTTCCAAAGGTGATTTTGACGTGAATACTTTTGCACGAAAGTATTTTAACGGCGGCGGACATCAGAATGCGGCCGGAGGAAAAAGTATGAAAAACATGACTGAAACGATAGAAGATTTTAAAAAAGCACTACAAGAATATGCATCCTAAGACTTATTTCTCGGTTTTAGTCGTTTGGACTTTGCTTTTGGGTTGTAGAGAACCCGAAGCCAGAAAACCAGTTTCTGTAGCGTCCGGCAGTTTTTTGAAGACATCAATTGAAACCTCAAAACAAATTCTACAGAAAGACCTCGCCGCTATTCAATCCTATATAAGCGCGCTCGACTCTGTGGAAGTGTTCACCTCTCATTATGGCTTCTCATATTTCTATGCGGTTGACCGTCAGGTAGATACATTATTGCCCAAGCCGGGTGACGAAGTGCATTTTACCTATTCGGTTCAGACACTTCAAAACGAAACCATCTACGACACCACAGCGATTGGAAGCATCAGGTATGTAGTAGATAGGGAAAAACTTTTTGAAGGCCTACGCGAAGCGATAAAATTGATGAAAAAGGGTGAAGTTGCCACTTTTTTATTTCCATCGGCTTTGGCCTACGGAAGTTTGGGAGACAAAAAACGCATCGCACCCAACCAACCCTTGGTGTGCAGCATTTATATGTTGGATCACAGCCCATTGGCCTCAACAGAATAAATTGCATATCGAATGAGATTTTCGGCAAAATCCTTTATTTTCGCACAAACTAATATTAAACACATGAAATACCCATGTAAAAATTTTGCACACAAGGGTATGATTATTCAGGGTGTTTCATGTTACCTCTTAAAACAATAAAAATAAACACATGAAAAAAGTACTCTTAGTGGTTTTAGCGTTTACGCTTACCATGGCTTGTAAACAAAAATACAATGACCTACAGGACGGTTTATATGCCGATTTTCAAACCAGTAAAGGTGATATTTTGGTGAAACTCACGCCAAGTGAATCTCCGGCAACGGTTGCCAACTTTGTGTCTTTGGCAGAAGGCACCAACAGCTTGGTGGTAGATTCGCTGAAAGGCAAAAAATTTTATGACGGTTTGGTTTTTCACAGGGTAGTGGAAGATTTCGTTATTCAGGGCGGCGATCCTTCGGCTACAGGTGCCGGAGGTCCCGGATATAAGTTTAACGACGAACCGAATATGTTACAACACGACAGTCCCGGTATATTGTCGATGGCCAACAACGGCCCCGACACCAACGGCAGCCAGTTTTTTATCACACATAAAGAAACGCCTTGGCTTGATGGACGCCATACCATTTTCGGAAAAGTTGTTCTTGGGCAAACTGTTGTGGATACTATTAAACAAGGAGATGTCATCAACAAAGTAGAAATCATCAGGGTTGGAAAAGAGGCTAAAGCATTTGACGCATCCAAGGTTTTTGCAGATTTCATGGAAGAACAAACCCGAATCAAAGAGGAACAAGAAGCAAAGACTGCAGCAAAACGAGCCGAGTTTATCAATAAAATGTACGATTTGAAAAGCAAAGCCAGCACGCTACCCTCGGGGTTAAAAATTTATGTTTTGGAAGATAATGGCGGCGAAAAACCCAAAATCGGACAAACCGTGAAATTCAATTATTCCGGTTTTCTTTCCAGCGGTGAACTGTTTGACAGCAACATGGCAGATGTCGCCGAGGAATACGGAAAATTTGATCCGAATCGTTTGGCGGGCAATGGGTATACACCCATTGAGACACAGTATTCTCCGGAAGCACCTATGATTCCGGGCTTTAGAGAAGGCATGTTGACCATGAAAGTAGGCGATAAGGCACTCTTTTTTATACCTTCGGAGTTGGCTTATGGCGAACAAGGCGCCGGTGGTGGTCTTATTCCGCCTAACTCAGAGCTTATTTTTGAGGTAACTTTGGTTGGGATCGTTCAATAAACGACACATAACATAAGATAAAGAAGCCGTCTCTGTAATTAAATTGAGACGGTTTTTTTTGTTTCTTCTAATGAAGCTTAGGGTTTGACTGTAGTTAATCTTCTATTTAGCACTGCAGAAACTAAAGGTTTGGTGAAGTTGTGAGGTTGGTTTTTAGTGTGCTCCGAAGTCAGGAATTTTCGAAAATCAGATTCGAAATATAATTACAACTTTCAACATATCAATTTTTTATCTGATATTTTTTTGAAAGGATAAAAAACTGGAAAAGCAACATCACACAGCCGATTGCAACCGAATTTACCAAGACCTTGTTGTGAAGAAACGAGATGTCGGGCAAGGAAATGGTTGAGAAAAAATGGTTCATCGCGGTAAACCACGTTCCATTTTCGGTTGACCCGGTGTTAAATGATAACATCACCAAAGCACCAAGCATAGCAAGCAGGATTATCCAGCTTTTTTTGCTGATGAGCGGTTGATAGGCCGTAACCGATGGTTGTTTTGCAGTGGCAATTTTAACTAATACCTTGGTGGTAAAGTCTGCGGATGGAACCATGCGATGGCTGTTACGAACTTGATTTTCAATCATTTGGTCGATGGCGCTCCAATCCTTCGGTTGATTTGTCTTTTTCATTATTCCTTATTTAATCTGTTGTACAAATATATCTTCAAAACATCAAATGCTTAACAATTGTTTTTTTTCAAGCATTGATTTCAGTTTGTTCCTGATCCTAAAAAGTCTCACTTTGGCATTGTTTTCACTAATCCCGGTGATGTTTCCAATCTCACTTAAGCTCAGTTTGTCGTAATAAAACATTTTTACAAACGCACTTTCTTCAGCTGGCAAGCTTTCAATACACATCCTGACGGTGTACTCTTTTTGTTCTATTTCGCCGTATGAATCCATTCCAGCATCTGTGTCAGTCATGTATTTGATTGACTTCTCATCTATACTGTCTGTACGGTGCCTTGCATTTTTTCGGATGTAATCCAAACAAGCCCGATAGGCAATCCTATAGAGCCAACTTGAAAATTTTGAATCGCCCCGAAATTGTTTGAGCGACAAATAGGCTTTCACAAATGCATCTTGGGCAACTTCATCAGCTTCTTCTTTGTTTCGCAACATGCTATAAACCAAAGTAAATACCATGTGTTGATACCTACCGACCAAAACAGCGTATGCCCCTTCATCGCCCGAAAGCGACCGGGTTACCATTTCGTTGTCATCGTGTTGAGATGCCATGCTGTTTTTCAAAATGAGTTCTTAAAGTTAAACTTTATTTTCGATTGTATGACGAGCCTAGCCTCCCCAAGGTTACAACATGACTACTTTTTCTCGTTTTAATGAATAGACTTTAATGAAAATTTTGCGGAATAGATCCAATTATCTATACTTGAACCTGTCAATTTTGTGTTTTGGCTTTATAGCTTTCCTTAACGATAGAATCAAATACTTGATTAAAGGTGTGCTATCTTCAATAAAATTTTGAAAATTACCGTAACCTTTTTTGAAACGTTCTGTCATACGTTTAGTTATCAACTTAAAAAAATTATTATCATGGAAGATGTTTTAGTCCCCCTTATTGTTTTTGGTACCTTGTTTGGCATATTGTATATGTACTTCACGACCCGAAACAAAGAACGTTTGGCATTGATTGAAAAAGGCGCCGACGCGCAGATTTTCTTTTCAGCTAAGAAAAACAGTGGCGTGCCATTCTGGAAAGTATTTGTTTTGAATTTTTCTTTCCTCTGTATCGGCATCGGTTTGGGCGTATTTTTGGCAAACTTGTTTGTCAACAACCTAAACATGGACGATAATGTGGCCTATCCGGCTTCCATCTTTTTGTTCTCAGGTTTGGGATTGCTTACCAGTTTCTTGCTTTCCAAAAAGCTATTAGCCGACAAAGAATAATAAGGTTCATGCCAAAAACACATTGTCTTAGTTACAGATTTGTGCCTTAAATCTGAATGTATTATTTAAAAAGAACCGCAAGCCTTTGTAAATAAGGTCTTGCGGTATTTGTTATTTTAAGGTATTATTAAACTTCAATAAAAACACAAAATCTTCTGAAATAAGTACCGATAGCAGAGACTACAAGTCTGTATAATGTCCGTCCGGATTAAGAAATCTATAATTTCCACTCATTTTGGTAAGCCATCAAGAATAGAGAAAATATTTTATTAGGCGAAACCAAGTGACTGATTCGTTTCTCCGAATTGTAGAACCTTGCGAAGCCAATCACATTTGATGCGTTGTATTTTAGTCATTGATAAAAACCAACTTTGCATAACCCGGTTCAATCTGTGGAATCCTGTAGTAGATTACCTCCCTTGGGCATTTAAAGAAATGTGCTATATGTCTTTAGCTGATTTTGTCTGAAATGGTTTGTCCGAATACTTGGGATTTAAAACCTCTTGAAAATCTCACTTTTTTCTTCCTCTAACCAAACCCTGAGTTGCTTAAACGAAACTTTGGTTTCATCGAATGGTGGGTTTGCTTGTGGTATATTTTGTTAAAATTTGTTAACAATTGACAAAACCAAAACCCATGAAAAAAAGCATCCTTTTGTTTCTTTTGTTTATTTCAGTCGGTATGTCGGCTCAGGTAAATCCGGACGGTAGCGTAAAAACGCCTCCCGATGTTCGACAGCCTGAAACGCCCCAACAAAATCAGACCCGTCGCACTACCAATAGCAGTATAGGAATTGGCATTGACATAGGCGGCATCATTCGCTCAATCAGCAATAAAAAAAATTGCAACCAATTAGAAATCATTTTTCCACCCAAAAAAGCTAAGTTTACGGCCAAAGTAAAGGCGGGTGCTGATGGCAAACTTTATGAGACAGAAGGCAATCCTACCAAGCCCAGTTTTAGATGGACTTCTTCCAAGCCGGATCAGGTGGCCTATTACGTTGTAGAGTTGGTGCGAGAGAATAAACGCGAAAAAATCAGTGTTTACCAAGCCGAAACCGATCAAGCTTTCTTTGCTTGGCCTGAAGATGTGCCATTTGAAGCGACTGCAGGTGGCAGCGGTGGTACCGAAAAGGTGAAGTGGGAATTTTTCGTAATGGCGGTACTTAAAACCAACGACAAATGCCAAAGCCCGATAGACTCCACTACATTTGAGATCACCAATGAAATTGTAGCCAATGATTCAACCGTTGCTGATGGCAATGCAGTTGATCAGCAACAACAAGGAGATAAAAAAGTAGGTGCCGGACAAATTACTGAAATTAAAGATGTTAATGCTACATCAAAAATGCCACCTAGAGATGTTGACAAACCATATTTAATAAAACAAGATACAAAAAATCAAAAAAGACTCATCGCCATTTTACCGGCAAACAACAGTCATTTTGAAAGTGTCGATGAGATAGATAGTTTTACTTGGGAACTGCAAGGCGAGCAGATACCAAACCCAAACTATATTGTTGAAATCACAAAATTGGAAGATGCCCGACTACCACAAAAGGTTTATACTGGCACCTCCTCAGAAAACCGAGTTGAAGCCAAAAAGGTGGCCAAATTTAGTGCCGGAAAAAAATTAGCCGATACCGTTAAAAGAACAGATAATACAGGTGGCAACAACGAAGAACAAGCCGGCGAAGGACAATATAGCTGGAAAGTGACGGAAACCACTACCGGTATAAGCTCGAATACAATGTTTTTTACCATTGGCAGTTGCGATGTAGATTTACAAATAACTGACGAAACCATAGAATGTTTGGGCTATGAAGGCGCAAACAAAAGATATAAAATTTGTTTTAGCGCCACCTACCAAAGCAACACAGGCGACTTAACCTTCAACGACCCCACAAGCGGCCTGTTTGTGTATGATCAGGCAAACAACCCATTAAATGCCATTTTGGTAGGCTCCAATACCAGTTTGCAAACCCAGCCCGGAGCAGGCCCAACAACGGTGAATTATTGTTTTGAAGTCTTGGTAAACAGCAGTGTGACTTCCATCGGATTTGGAATGCAAGGCGATGATTTAGATCCAACTCCTATCGTATGTCAACCCGGTGCATCTCTAAACATAGACACCTTGCCCAATTGTTTGTGTGACAGCTGCGATGCCGTACAAACCGATATATCAAACTTTACAGCCACCACAGTGAACAATAGCATCAACCTGAGCGGTAGCCTTACCGCCAACGTGCCCATTTACGGCATAGAAGTACAAGTGGTTTCCTACAGTTATAACGCCCAACCCAATGCGTGCAGTGCCGGAGTGGCTAGCTTGGAACAATCCGGGATGATATTGTTGGGGCAAAGCACTATTAACAACAGCACTCAGTTACAAGCCTACAATTTGATAGGCACGCCCAACAACACCAACGCTACCAAAACAGTGAAATACATGAGTAACGGCCCGATGAACGGCAGTATCCCCATTTCGCTCGATATGGGGCTTCCCATGCCCTTAGCAGGCTTAGATGCCGGTTGCTGCACCCTCAACTACCGGGTGTGCTTGCAATTTAAGGTGTACACCGAAAGGGGGCTTTGTAAGTCGTGTACGTTTACCACTTGTGTAGATTTTACTAATTAAAAAGACTGAAAATGAAAAATATATTTTTTATATCAACTATTTGCTTGTTGGCAAACTTCATGACTTTCGGTCAAACAATGCCCAACACTCAAATCAATACATTTTGTGAGGATGGTGGGTTTGAATCGGGAGTTATCAATATGAATGATTTTAGGTATGGGTATGGCAACTTTTATAATAGCTTTTTAACTTCTACTTTTGATGGTAAACTATTTTTAACACCACCTCCTACACCAACAAGTTGGAACGGTTCCTCTCCTTGGAATAGTTCTTCCTCTTTCGAAAAGTGGTATGAAGAAATCACATCACCAACCAACATACCAAAAGAAGATTTTAATACTTTGTTAAATGTAAGTACTAATGATGGAAATCAATTTGCTGATAGACCTCACGAACAATTCCACCATAAGATAGAAAGTGTTGGCGATGACCCGGTTCTTGGCTCTGTATTGCAAAAAGTTCACTCGGGGAATTACTCCTTCAGGCTTGGAAATTCGGCGGTTATCAGGGGTGCCGAACTTATGCAAAAAACATTTGTAGTTACCCCAAATACCTCTCAATTAAGCTTCTGGTATGCTGTAGTCATGGGCAATCCCTGTCTTCAGGGCGAAAATTGTGGGCCTGGAATTACACCTCATATCCTCGGAGGCATTCCATCGTTTATGTTAAAAATTAAAGATGATACAGATGGCACATTCCACAACAATTTGGTAAACTTATCGAACAACCAATATTATATTGATAATACAAATCCCTTTTTAGCTGAAACCTTTACATACACTCGAAACAATGTTTTATCAACACATCCTGAGAGTATAAAGTATATGCCTTGGAGTTTTGTTACTGTTGACTTAAGCTCATTAATGAACAAACAAATTACCGTATATTTCATAACTTATGATTGTACAGCATCGGGCCATTACGCATACGCATATCTAGATGATTTTTGTACAGAGCCCGGATCTGACAACCCATCCGGCTCAATACAACTTCAAGATAATATACCAACTTGTGGCCCGGGCAAAATTTGCGTGGATTACATCTTACCTAAACTTCCAGATGGTTCAACTGGCGATGTTAACTTGAGTTTTAACATCTACCAAAACGGCAACTTAGTTAATACCTTAACTAGCGGGACACTTACATCAGGCAGTGAATACTGTTTTAATATAAATACTTCATTACTAAACAGTCTTAACGGCACCCATTTTGACTATGTAGTAACCGGAGATTTTAACCTCAACGGCGTTTCTGCGCCATCCCAAAATATAGGCACCCCCGGATATGGGCAAAATAATATTCAAAACGATGATTATCAGATTAATTGTGATGTATTAGATCCTCAGCTCTGCTGCGACCTTCCCGAACTTCAAGTTGACATACGACGGCCTCGGTTTGGCAGTGACCAACTCAGCTTAGTTATCGGGGGTATTACCACGCCCATTCAAGAAATAGAGGTGTCGGTGGTCGATTATCATTTTACATATAGCGACCCGGCTTGCCAACCTGCCAATTTGGGAGTGTTTGGCAACCTCAGTAGCAACCAAAACGTGCTTAACGGTCTCAACCTGAGTGGTAGTGGTACACAAGTTGTCAATTGGAAAGCGGGTAACCCGGCGGTATTTAATGGGCAAATTCCCCTAAAAATATCCAAACCCAACATCCTGAAACTAACTTGTTGCAAAGGCACTTTTACAGTCTGCTTAAAAGTAAAAGTAGTGGACGTGAATTGCAACGTATGCGAAAAACTGGTCTGTTTAGAATTGCCTTTGGAAGACCAAAGGGTAATCTCCAATGAATTGCCTAACAATCAAATTAAAAACTAAAATTTAACCCATGAAAACTCCAAAAATGCTATTACAACTTTTTATTTGTTTATTCGTCTTAGCCTGTGGCTCCGACGATGATGCGGCCACGCCAGAAAGTGTTTGCGACACCAACGCAGTTACTGATTTTCAGTTGCTAGTCAGCAACACAGTGGCCAACAACCCACCCGGCACCTTTGTGGACGATGTATGGATGGACCTCGATACGCATCAGTACAATTTTGAGGTATCAGCAGCCCAAACTATTTGTGCGATAGGCTACCAAAGCCAAGGCGGGTTTACCGGCCAGTACGGCATCGAAATTTTGGACGTAACCAACAACAATGTGTTGTATTCCAATCCACATAACTTTTCCGCTACGGCGACCAGTTATGTAAATTTGGCGAGCACTGTAAATCTCGTGCCCGGTGTGGAATACGCCATTTTGCGAACCGTTCTCAACCGCCAAGATTTAGACGACCAACTAGGGCGAGGTCTCAGAATGCCAAGCGGGCTTATCCCTTTCCCACTTACACAAGGCGTGATTACTATAAAAAGTTCAGCCTTTTTTGGAAGTGGCGGTCCGGTTAACAACAATGTGGTGCCATATATCGATTTGGTGTTTGAACAATAAAGGTTTAGAAAAAATAAACTACTTTTAAAGTGGCATAAAGCCACTTTTTCTCATTTATGCAGCTTCTGAATAAAGTTTTTATCGGTCTTTTTGCACTGTTTGGACTTTTGCACCTAAAGGCACAGCCTTATCGGCATTTTGGGTTTAATGAAGGGCTACCCACCCAAACGGTGTACCGCGTGGTACAAGACAATGACGGTTTTATTTGGGTGTCTCACAACAAAGGCATCAGCCGTTTTGATGGTGCCGATTTCATCCATTTTAGCACGGCCGACGGTCTGCCATCTAACGATATTTGGCTGATAGATTTGGATGCCCAAAACAGATTGTGGTTTTTTGCCAAAGCCAATCGTTTGGGTTATATCGACAAAGGCAAAATACACACTTTTGGCAATGAAGACGGACTGCCCTTTTACCCGCAAAATCTTTACAGAAGTATTCAAGGTCCTGGTTTCTATTCCCTGCAACCCGGCGATGCCAAATATTACTATTTTGAAAACACATTGTGGAAAACTTTAGAAACAACTGCCAAAAATGTCAAACTTGCCGACCTGAGGCGAAAGTATTTTTGGCTGCAAGAAAAAAACACCATCCACATTACAGACAGTCTCGGTAAAAGCCTTTTACGCATCCCGACAGTAGAACAGCCGCAAAACGCAACCATCAACCAACTGAATGACAGTATTTTTGTAGCCTTCACGGTGAAAGAAGCTTATTATGTAAACACAAAAAGACTGACGTATAAGCACTTTGTTTTTAAAACACCACTCGAAATGGTTCGTATAACCGGAAGCGAAACCCAAATACAAATTTCGGGCAAAGAGCAATTGTATGTTTTTGATTTACATTTTAATCTTTTAAAAGATATTGAAACCAACCCGAAGGTACAAGAAACTTTCAATTACCTCGATAAAGATGGCAACCTTTGGTCGGCGTCTGTGAGTGATGGGCTGTATTTTTATCCGGCAAATCTTTTGCAGATTCAAAGTTATTTTGAAGGCGTATCCATCAAAAAGGCAATGTCTTTTCAAAACCGATTGTTTGTTTACCATAAAGAAAACGGACTACTACAAAAAACAGAAACAGAATTTAATTTCAGAAAAATACATCCTGCTTATGATTCGTGGAATTTAAAAATGACGGATAATCGGAATGGGCTAATAAGTCTGCACGGAGACGGTTTGTGGTATTTTGACCAAAACGCAAAAGTACCTGCAAAAAAAATAAGACCTGTTTTTTTCATAAAAAGCCTTGCCCGCTTCCACAACCAATGGTTTGGGGTGGGGAGAGCTAATGTAGCTCTTTCTGATGATTTTAAAACTGTCTTGAAATATTTCCCTTACGATGCTGCCGACCGCATCGATGCCAACGAAACTGATCTTTATATAGGTGGCATCAACGGATTAAAAATTTTTAATGGTGAAAGCTTTATGCCTTTTCAAACTTCAGACAGCTTATCCGATAAAAACATCAGCCTATTGCAAACCCATACTGACAGCCTAATGTGGGTGGGCACCGAAAAAAACGGCCTCTATCTGACCAATGGCGCAGACTCTCGCCTTGTTTTACACACCAATGGGAAAAACATCACTTCCTTGTTTCGGGAAAATTCCCAAACCGTTTGGGTAGTTGCCGACGACGATTTGTACCGTTTACAGAGTTATGATTTTTGGACAAACGACACCGGTACTATTGATAAAGTAGGCACTCCAAACCCTTTAGCTTCTATGGGCATCAATGCGGTTTCGGTTTTGGAAGACACCTTATATATAGCCACAGAAAACGGCCTGCACGCCCTTCCTAAAGATGCCATTTTTCAAAAGCCCCAGCCATATTTTTATGTGGAAAATCTCAGCTATCACCAACAAAAACTCCGAGCAGATGCAGTTGTTAAGTATCAAAAAAACGGCACACTCAACGCACGTATGCATTTGTTGGACTTTAACCCAAAGGGACCTGCCGAATTTGAATACCGACTCACGCCCTTCAACACCCAATGGCAAAAAACCGAAAACGGCCAAGTTTCTTTGACCGGACTTGAACCCGACCATTACACGCTTGAGCTGAGGGCAGCACACCTACCCAAGCAAATACAAACAGTAGATTTTTATATACAACCGCTTTGGTGGCAAACCACCGCTTTTAAGATACTTGTGGTTGTTATTGTGCTACTTTTTACCGCTGTAATTGCCGGATTGGGAGTAAAAAAATGGTATGTGTTAAAAAACAAACGGCTCGAAAGTTTGCGACAGCAAACCGAACACGAACTTCACGCGCTCCGTTCGCAAATGAACCCGCATTTTATCTTTAACTCGCTAAACGCCATTCAATATTATTTAACCCAAAAAGGACCCGAAGCCTCTGAAAGCTACCTTTTGGCCTTTTCAAAACTTATCCGAATGATTTTTGAGTATTCGAGCAAAAAAACCATCAGCCTGAAAGCAGAAATAAATTTGCTTACCTCTTATCTTGAATTAGAAAAAATGCGGTTTGGGGATAAACTCTCTTTCTATATTTATTTGGATGATGAAATAGATGCCGAAAAATACGAAATACCGAGCCTGTTGCTTCAACCTTTGGTCGAAAACGCCGTGAATCACGGTATTTTTCACAGTAAAAACGTGGGGTTTATTGAAATACGCTTTTTAAAACCGTCACAAAACCGTTTAGAAATCGTAATCCAAGACAATGGTGTGGGCATGGCGAAATCTCAATCTATTTATCAAAAATCTGTAAACCGGCACCACTCAAAATCAACCCAAATATTGAAAGATCGCATTGATTTGATTAACCAAACCGGACGGTTTCACATCGGTTGTCGGTGGGAAGATTTATCGGATACTGACCGCACGGGTACGCGGGTGGTTTTGGAAGTGGAATACCCCAAACAACCTATTATAAAAAAACAATCAAAATGAACAAGAACATAACCGCCGTACTGATAGATGATGAATTTTCAGCCTTAGAAATATTGAAAATTAAGCTCGGTAAAAACTTTCCTGAAATTGAAATAGCAGCTGAGTTTCAAAACCCGGAAGATGCCTTAGAGCAACTCCCCAACATTAGCCCCGATTTACTATTTATAGATATCACCATGCCGCAACTCAGCGGCTTCGACCTGCTTTCCGGGCTCAATTTACCCAACGCCGAAATTATATTTGTTACTGCCCATAACGATTTCGCCCTCGAGGCCATCAGGCATTGTGCTATAGGCTATGTGTTAAAACCCATAGAAGACAAAATGTTGAAAGAAGCCGTTCAGAATGCTCTCGCCAATTTGCAAAAAAGATCGGCTGCCGAAAAAACGCTTCAACTTTTTCAACATTTACAAGGACGTAGCAAAGAAAGGTTGGTGGTGCCCACACAAAAAGGTGTGAGTATTTTAAAGACAGAAGAGATTGTACGATTGGAAGGCATGGACGGTTACACCAAAATTTGCCTACCGGATAAAAATTGCATAGTGAGTTCCTACAATATCGGAAAGTTTAAAGATTTGCTACCCGAGCAAAGCTTTATCCAACTGCACAAATCGCACATCGTGAACGTGGAATTTTTAAAAGCCATACAAAACGATGGTTATGCTGAGCTTAAAACCGGCGATTTTGTGCCGTATAGCAAAAGTAAAAAACAGGAGATTTTAAACCGTTTGTGAGTATTGATCCGTGGTTGAATTTCTTTAGATATTTTGATTTAAATTGCTGATTTTCATTAATCTACACTTGTATATTTATCAATAAATAATTTGATCCAGCAATTTATCTAAATACCGTTCTTTGATGTTGAAGTTATTGTCGGCGGCAAAAACATCTAACATTTCTTTGCGTAAAGCTGAAATTTCCATATCGCCGTACACTTGCTTATTGATGGCGATTTCAATTTTCTTGAGCGCACTTTCTTCGTCATCTCCTTGGAAAATTTTATACATTTTATCAAAAACTGCCGGGTTGGTGGATGATTTGACCAGGTTGATTTCTGCCTCGGTTTCTTGCGCGTCTGCTCGGGCACAAAGTAAGAGTATGTAGGTTTTAATTTCGACCTTCGTCCAGTTTGCAGGTGCGCTGTTCATTTTTGTAGATTTTTGGTAGTTGTAAAAAAGGGTTTAGGTTGCCTTTACGAAAATAATTTATTTTTTTGAGTTAAAAGTCCTAGGTCTATTTTTTCGATGAATGAAAGCGAAACGGGTGTTATTTGAATGAGGAGATTTTGCAGACAAACTTTTTTCGACAGTCTTTACTGCTGTGGTATTTTAGTGGCTTGCCAATTGACAACTTGCCAGCGGTTGTTACGTTTTAAAAACGTGCCGCTGTTGTAATAATATTGTAAAGCTTCGCCGGTTTGGCCTTTCATTTTAAAAGCCACTATAGCCATATCGTCATAGACGTTGATTTGGATATCATCGGCGGTATAGGTGGTTTTTGGGGTGTTGGATGTTTCAGGTTCATTTTCAAAACCGGCCATGATTTGGGCTTTGCCAAAACGAGTTCCGTTTGAACTGGTGTAAATAAGGTCTTCTGCCCAGAAGTTTTCGTGGGTTTGGCGGTCGTTGTTGGAGGCACCTATCATAAATTGGTGAAGCAACTCTGTGAGTTGTTTGGAATCGCTGTTTTGTTGTGCAGAAGATTTGTGAACGCCAAGAAAGACGAGGAAGGTAAAGAGAATCAATGTTTTTTGCATCATAGATATTTTAGTGGTCCATTTTCTTCAAGGTACTAGCTTCTTAGTAGAGAAGGTTTTTATTTTTTAAAGGTAAAAAAAAACAATCACTACCAAGATGATTTCGCCAATGGCGTATTTAAGGTAATTTGCTGTTTTTCCTTGTTCAATCAGTTTTTTTCGGATGGTTCTAAAGAATTTTAGCATATTAATTTAATAGTAGTGTTATATTTTATGGCATTCTAATCTTTTTTGGCAGCCATCCCTCCAAGAATGACCCATTGTCCATCAATTTTTTTCCAAGTATGCGTAAATTTAAATGTTTCCTTTTTTACAATTTCTTCCTGCTTATCGGTCCAGATTTCATCGGCATCATAAAAAACAATAATCACATCCTCGATGGCATTTGAGGCCTTTTTATGAAGGATGTAGTTGAATTTCAGATCCGGATCTTTGTGCAAATCAGGAATCCAACTGGCAATCTTACTTTTATTGGAAACGCCATTTCCAAAACTCGGATAGCCTATAAAATCGTCATGCCATAGGGCTTTATAAGCTACTGTGTCAATGTTTTGAACATATTTCCAATATAGTTCCTCCATGTGCCACGCTTCTCCTTCCATTTGGGATTTGCTTAAAGTTGGTGTTGGTAATACTTCCTTTGAGGTTGTTTTTTCGTTTTCACCACAACCTGTCATTATAATTGAAGAAAATAGTACAATTACAGTTATTGAAATTAAATGTTTCATTTTGCTTAAGTTTAGTATCGTGTTTCAAGTTTCAAGAATCTCGCAGCATTACCATAGAAAATACCTTCTTTATCTTCTTCAGTTAAGAAGTCCAGACTATTCAAAAAATCAATCGATTTTTCAATGGCATAAGGCCAAATCATTTGGTCTGATCCAAACATAACGCGGTCTAAATATCCGGCATGTTTGATGTCTTGAAGAAAGTTGGTGACGTAACGTTGGGTATTGGGTTCTACCCATAACAGCACCGCTATATCAGTATATAATTGCGGATAATAAGCCATAAGTCGGATGGCATGCTCAGGCCAATCTTCACCGCCGGCATGCATTAGGTACATGCGCAGTTTGGGATAGTTGACCAACACATCCTCAATATGGTAAGGATCGCCTAAGGATAAGCGCGCTTTTGGTGACCATGAATAGGTGCCGCCCGGGTCGCCACCGCCGGTATGTACTGCCACAGGAATGTCGTACTGCTCGCAAATTTTTAAATAGGGTTGCCAAATGGAATCACTCAAGGTGCCACCCGAATAATAGGGTGCTACTTCTCCAAAAATTTCAATCTTTTTATCCTTGACCAGTTGTTCAAATTTTTGGACGGTCATGCCGTAATCGTCCGGGGAAAACATTAATATGCCTTTGATGACGATATTTTCAGGATCGTTTTTAGCCCATTCTTCAACACTGTCTAGGTTACCGCTTACGGCAGCCTTTACGATGTTGAGTTTTTTAAAGGCAGCAACCGTTTCAAGCCGGTGCGATTGGGCATCTGTCGCGCCTTTAACACCATAATGGTCGGTTGCGGGTTCACGCTCTCCAAAATCGGTATTGGAGTAGGAGTGAACGTGCATATCGATCACCTTGGTTTGGGCGAAGGTGCCAGTGATAATTGCTAAAAAAAGAAGTGTTAGAGTTGTTTTTTTCATTTGTTTAGATTTAGTTAGAATGACTAGCATTTGGTTTATCAATGGTAATAGCTTAATTTTTTAAATGTTTATTTCTTTTGCGGATTCCATGCCCAGCATTCCATCTCAACCCGAGCACCGAGTGCAAGACCGTTTACGCCCATTGCAGATCTGGTTGGGTATTTTCCGGGTTCAAAATAGGTGGCATAAATGGCATTGAAAGTTTGCCATTCAGACATATCTGCGAGCATCACGGTACATTTAAAAACGTCTTTTAAGGTTAAGCCGTGCTGCGCAAGTGTGGCTGTTATTCGTTTGAACATTTGCCGGGTTTCAGGCGCTATTCCACCCGGAACTAGCGTGTTTCCTGTATCAGCAGCGCCTAGATCACCAGAAAGATACAAGATGTCGCCTACCTGCACCGCAGTTGAAAAGGGATACGGTAATTCTGATGGGGTAAACACCGGAGCGCGTTTTTCAGCCATATCTGTTTCGCCGGCTTTTTGACAATAGGCACCGGCACAGCATAAAGAAAAAACCAAGAGTATTAAATTTTTTTTCATCACTTATTTAGAGTTTTGGTTTGTATCTGAATGTCTCGGAATATTAATAAAAGGCGTTTTCATTAAATACCAAAACGATTGTTTTTGGTCGTCAAATTCTTTAAGTCCCAGTTTAACTTCTTCCGGATGTTTGTATTTAAAGGTACCAAAAATTCGGTCCCAAAGAATAAAAATATCGGCATAGTTAGAATTGGTATAAAACTCATCCTGATCGTGGTGTACGCGATGAAAGTTGGGTGTTGTAAATACCAATCCGAAGGTTTTATCAATCCACGTAGGATATTTTAAGTTGCAGTGTTCAATAAAAACATACGGAATAATCACTAACACATACAAACCGAGTCCGGTAGTATCTAATCCGAAAATTGCCGCCATTAAAAAGCTGGACGACCCAAAATAAAACACCAGTTCTATGGGGTGCACGCGTATGTTTGAGGAGGCATCCATACGGCTATCGCTGTGGTGCACACGGTGAAAACTCCATAAAAATGACACATTGTGTGCTATGCGATGAAACCAGTAATTAGCCATGTCAAACAGCATAAGGCTAAGCAGTAAAAAAAGCCAAATAGGCATATTTAAATAATGAAATAACCCAATTTGGTTGCTGTTTAACCAATCAACGCCTGCGACAATGATGCCTGCCCAAAACAAATTTAACAAGGTAATGAGTATTAAAAAACCGATGTTTTCTAGTAAGTGCTTACCCATTTTATCAAATTTGAATTGGGTGTTTAACACATTTTCTGCGGTAAAGAAGATGACAAGTAGAACCACAGTAAGTAAATCGAAATTTATGCTTATCAAGGTGTTGAGTGTTTCCATAATTTATTTATTTTACAATTTTAAACGGTTGCTTCTTCCCGTACGTAAGTGAACGCCACAGCTATTCGCTTATTTTTTCTTGTGCCATTGTAATACTACCTCTGCAACAAACAAGGGCACTACCCATGACAGCTAAATACAGGCTGGGCCGCGTTCTTCAAAAGTTGGCATGACATCGCGTATAAAAGCGTTTTCATTCAAAATACGAAACATTACAAATCCAAGCGTAATGATATAGGTGCGAATCATCCATTCTTTGTGTTGCTGAATGCGTTTTAAACGAATGGCTCTGTAGGCCATTAAAACACTTGCCAGCCACACTAAGGCCATAACAAGCAATGATATACTCCAGGAAATATTAACTTGTGGTGCCACATAAACAGACATGTAAATGGCGCTTAATGAACCAATAATGATGGCGATGATAAATATTTTACCCAAAGAGCGATGTAGTTTTAAAAACCGATTTCTAAACGGCGTACTAAATTGAAATGGCCCTATAATTAAGGCCAGTGCACCGCCGAATACATGACCAACCAGCCACCATTTGTTAGGCCAATAATAGTCTTGATATTGTTCAATATTAAAATTAAATAAGTAAGGAAGTACTCTGTCTATCACAAAATATAAGGCGATGAGAACTAGAATGGCAGGTAAAATTGTTTTTAAAGTTTTCATTACAGTTACGTTTTTTGGTTTTCTGTTTTATAAACCTCCAACTCTATTTCAATCAAAAATTCAGGTAAGGCCAATTCCTTCACACCAAGCCATGTCCCTGTTGGAAAATGGTTTTTGTAAATCTCGTTGCGATAAGCTGCATGCTCTAAAAACAAAGTCATATTGGTGGTAAACACATCTTCTTTCACCACATCGTCAAAAGTGCATCCGAAATGTTTTAGAATTTTTTCTAAATCGGCATAGCAATTTTTCATCTGTTGCAAGAGATCATAAACGGCTGTTGGACTCCCTTCATCGTCCATGCTAACGGCTCCTGATATTTTAATATGATTGCCAATTTTCACGGCGTGCGAGTAGCCGTAGGCTTTTTCAATTTCAGGTCGGAGTAAGAAGTACTCCGGTTTTTGGTTTGTGTGCTTCATTTTATAAGTTTTTAATACTGTTTGAAATTTTAATTTCGAGTCTGAAAGCCGAAAGTAGATTTTGTTTTAACAATTGTTGGTTTTTGGGCTTAAAACTGAAAATAGATAAATTGCTCTCCGCTGCCTTGAGCGATGGTAATAAAGAAAAATAAGACTGCCCAAACGGTACCCAACACCCAAGGGGAAGTTTTTTCTGAAACTTCTTTCATTGATTTGTTTCGCATGATCCAATGACAGATAAACATGATCGTAATCAGGGTCAACACCTTGATGATATCAAAGAATTGCAAGATTTTTTCACCATCTAAATCGATAAATAACATAGATTTTAGCATGTTCCAAGCCGTTGAAAATTCACGAGCCCTAAAAAACACCCAAGTAATGTTTACACAGGTAAAAGTTAGAAAAGCCAAGAAAATACCATTTTGAGGTGTTATTTTAAAGGGCAAATATTGCCTTTGGAGTCTTTCCAAAATTAAATAACTACCATGTAAGCCTCCCCAAACGACAAATGTCCATGCGGCACCATGCCACAAACCACCTAGCAACATCGTGAGCATCAAAGCAACGTACATACGGGCAATCCCTTTTCTGTTTCCTCCTAGCGGGATGTAGAGATAATCTTTTAACCAGCTTGAAAGGGAGATATGCCAACGCTTCCATAAATCAGAAAACCCCAATGAAGCATAAGGATACCTAAAGTTATCGGGCAATACCATCCCAAGCATCAGAGCAATTCCGATAGCACAGGTTGAATAACCTGCAAAATCAAAAAATATTTGTCCCGAAAAAGCCAAGGTTCCTGTCCAAGCGTCCAATGGGAATAAAGATTTTCCGGCACCAAAAACGTCATCGGCAGTTTTGGCAAGCAGGCTGTCTGCCAGCACTACTTTTTGAAACAAACCCATGGTAAACAAAAATAACCCCCAAATAAATTGGTTGATGGTCGCTCTTTTTTCTTCGTAAAATTGACCTATCAAATCCCCGGCTCGCACGATGGGTCCTGCAACTAATTGCGGAAAGAAGGTCACGTATAGCGCAAAATCTAAAAAAGTTTTGGCGCGTTCTGTTCTTTTTAGGTACATATCGATGGTATATGACATGGTTTGAAAAGTGTAAAAAGAAATGCCCATCGGTAGAATAATGCCCATGGGTTTGGATTGGAAATCAACACCAACGGCATTCATGAATAAAGTGAAATTTTCCAACAAAAAATCCCCGTATTTAAAAAAGAACAAAAAGCCCATATTGACAAACATACTGAGCAACAACCACAATTTTCTTTTGTGCTCATTTTCCTCAATGGCTAGTTTTTCCCCCGTTATCCAATCAACGACAGTAGATATCCACAGCAAAATGACCAAAGGCGGATTCCACAAACCGTAAAAAACATAACTTGAGAAGAGGAGCATTCTCTTTTTGGAAGTCCAGTTCAATATAGGTGCGTAGTACAAAGACAGTACAACTACCAAAAAAACGACAAAGCTTAGAGAATTAAACAGCATGGTTAGTTAGTTTTATAGTTAGTTAATGCGCCATCGGCTTTCATGATTGTCAAGATTTCTGACGTGAAATATTGGGCATCTGCAGCGGAAAGGTGGGATTCTTCCGGGCATTTAAGATTTTTCAAGGACTCATAATCTTCAAAATGATAACTTTTTAGGTTGGTTTGTTTTACCAAATCATCCCAAAATTCAGCTCTTGGGAATGCCTTATTTTCACCAGCTCTGACTCCGCCACTGCTGGGAAATCTGACAAGGATAAGATTCCCGCCTCGAGCTTTAAATTTATCGAGATCTTTCATGAAAAAAGTTATGGTTGTTTTTTTATCGGGTGGAGGTGTAATTCCACCATAGAACCTCCAAACCTTGATAACCGTATTTGCAAAAGCGGTATCGATTGCCGTGCGATGGGTCATACTCATATTTCGGTCAATATCCACATCACCAAAATTGTAGAAGGGAGGCATAGTTGGAACTTGGGTACGTTTAACAATTTGAATTTGCTTCAACAATGCTTTTAAATCGATATCATCTGCCCATTCTTCTTCATCTGCTGACATGAATACTAAATTTTGCTGCAGCGGAATAGATAGTGCATAATTGATACGCTGTGCATAAGTTCTTTTTTGAAAATAATCTACCTTCATTTGAATTCTTTTCCAAGGAGATGCTTCTGGGAAAGTCGTTGAGAAAAATAAACCGGGAGTTACTCCCATAATGATTGTTCCGTTAAAATTGGTATTCTCAACGATATCATGAAAGGAAGGCAACGGCGAGGAGCCTGTTGAGGACAGCTGTATGGGTTTTTTGCCCGTTGCTTTTTCAAATGCTTTTACTTGAATATCAAAATAAGCCCTTGAAGACCCCAAAATGATATAATCGTCTTTTGAAGCTGTTTCTACATCGGCTCGGTGCATGGCCCACAGTGATTTGTCGTCGTTCAGTGTCGGATATTTCCCCTGAGAACGCCAAAAAAGTTCCCAAGACGTAATACTGATCACGCTGATTATTACAGCAATGATAAATGATTGTTTTAGGTTCATGATAGTTAGTTTTTGGTTGTTAGTTTATTGAAGAGGGATTAGAATGTGTCAATAAATAATATGATCCATTATTTGATCTAGGTAGTGTTCTTTTCTGCCAAAATGTTTGTCGGCGCTAAAAACAGCGCGCATTTCTTTCCTAAGCTCGAAAACTTCTGTGATGTCGTAATGATGCAGGGCGATGGCAGCCTCAATTTTTTCCAAGCTGGTGTTTTCGTCATCCGCACGGATTTCCATATACATCTTATCAAAAATTTCGGTAGTGGTTTTAGATTTGATAAGGTTGATTTCCTCAGGAGTTACGTCAGAATCAGCCTTTGTACACAACAGCAGGATGTAGATTTTTAGCTCTTCTTTCGACCAGTTTGAAATTTCACTTTCCATGGTATTCTGTTTGATTTTTTATGCTTTAATTGAGATTTGGAATTGTTTTTATACAGATTTCAAGCCTGTTTTTCAACAAATTGTAGGGTAGTTTAAAAATGTAAAAACCTCAACATCCCGACGTGAAGCCGGAATGAGTGAGGTTTTTTCAGCTAACTCTAATTTTCAATACTTAATTCTTGGTTTGCTTCATTAGAAGCCGATTCAATTTTTTGCAAGGCAGTAAGCACCGGTGTGTTGTCAAAATAATCGTGTTCTTCCACAATTTTTCCATCTACAAATTGTAAGGTCATGTGTATCGGTACATCCACCTGTTGGTTGTTGGCGATGAGGATACCTTGCCAAACGCCCCAGAAATTCACCCAAGTTTCGCCTTTGTCGGTGACTACCATTTCAAATTCAGAAGAACTTGCTTTAAATTTGTAGGATGAAAAGGGAATGAGGTTTTCTTTTTCGTTCGACACGGCTTGTTGAATAGAGAGGTGGTTGTTTTCAGAGTTTGTATAGATTTTAACCGTATCGGCAAAATGTTTGGAAAATGCTTCCCAATTTCCGGCTTCATAATTGCTTATGGCTGCTTTCAGGGTTTCAATCTCCGTCGAATTTTGAGTGTAACGGGGTTTTTGACTACAGGATGATAAAAACAAAACCATCGTTATTCCTATAAAAATCAGATTTTTCATGCTATTTAGTTTTTGGTTGGTTTAAATTATTTTCTGTCCGCCGCTTTTACTTCGGCATTAAGTCCGCTGAGGTCTAATCTCAAATTCCAAAGTTCGGTTCTACTGCCCATGCTCACCTCTTCCCAATCTTTTAGAAAATGATCAAAACTACCTTCACCAAAAACGGCATCGTATTTTTTAGGAAAATCATTATCCTCTCCCAGCCAACTCGATTTGTCAAAAAATGATACATAAGCCAGATCTTTTCCATCAAAGGTGTTGCTGAATTGATTGGTGTAAATGCCAAAGGTTTCATCCGGCATTTTTTCAACCATGACTTTGTGGACTTTCTTCAAAAGTTTTAAAGCTTTGCTGCCATCAAATCTTTTGATGTCATACACATCAACGAGCAACTTTTTAAGTGTTATATCTTTTGGAAAATGTGAATGTTCGGCTTCAAATTTCCAGTAGGTTGTTTCTCCTTCAGCCATTATATAAGGAAGTACATTGGTATTCCAATCATCGTCATGTTCTTTGTTTTCGGGTCTTTTGTCAAATTCGCCCCAAGGTAGCGGCCCCATGCTCCAGATATATTTTCCGGTGTTGACACCGTTGGAAATGAGGTACACCCTTGCACCGTAGGCACCGGCAGCGTGATACTTTTTGTTGTGCTTAGCAATACCGTTTTCAAATTCCTTAATTTTTGTCGGATTCGCCGTAATCATCGAATTCTCAACAACAGCAAAATCTGCGTTGCTTTGGGATACTGCCAATATGGGAATCAGCATCATCCAGTAGATTAATTTTTTCATTGTAAAATAGTTTTTAGATTAATAATGCATCTAATTAAGAACTATTTAGCCATTTTAAATCTGTAATGAGGACGAATGGCTTCATTTTTTGTCCGAAGCTACCTGTTTAGTTTCCGAACGATTTTAACATTTCCATTATCGTATAAATTAAAGTTGAATTCTTTACTATATTTGGAAATGAAATTCATCCTTTCACTTGTTTTATTTGGGTTGCCCTGCGGGGTTATCGCGCAATTGATTGATTTCAATAGGCCAAATCCTTATCAGCAGATTTTTGTTGAAACGGATGATTTCGGTTTGGATTATCTTTCTCAACTGGAAAAAGCCGTTTCAAAAACATCCTCCGATACTTTAAAACTTAAGATTTTAAACGACTTAGGCTACTACTATCACACACGCAACCAACAAAAAGCACTCGATTTCACTAAGGAAGGATTGAAAATGGCCAGATCGAAAGAAGAGAGAGCTTGGGAAGGCAAATTGCAAATTACGTTGGCCGGTTTACTGTTGCGAATGTCCCAATTGGATGAAGCCGAAGTGTTGCTAAAAAGTGCCGAAGGAAAAATCTCACAAAGAGATGAATGGTTGCGCAAAGCCAACCTTTGTGCCATTTTAGACCGGAGGGGTTTTTTTTCAGATGCAACTGACTTGGCTAATGAAATTCTTCAAAGCGGGGAGCAGAGCGGCAATATTAAAGTTAAGGCCATAGCATACACAAGTTTGGGCAACCTCTCATGGAAACAAGGCCATTATGAAACTGCACTGTCATATGCACGTAAGGCAATTTCAGCGTATAAAAAAAGCGGGATGAATGACTTGGGGTACGCCAATGCATTGGTCTTGATGGCAGATAGTTATCACGAACTTAAGAAATACGATGCTGCCGTCAATTTCTACAATCAGGCAATTGAAATGGCTGAACAATACGGATTTTACAACGTTTTGAGCAATGCCTATATATCTTTGACTGATTTTAATACCGATTTGGGCGCATTCAAACAGGCGAATAAAATGGCAGAGGAGGCTATGCGATACACAGAATTGTTGGGTAATGATTTTGTGAAAATGAAACTTTGGATTACTATCGGAAAGTTGGAAAATCAGGAAAAAAAATACAATGATGCCGTGCAAAGTCTTCAAAAAAGCATCAGTTTGGCCTCCTTGAATTTTGGAGACAAATGGTACCTCCAACAGGCGTTTAAGGAGTTGGCAATAGCCTATTCAGGATTGCAAGATTACGATAAATCCTACAGTGCATTTTTAAAATACGATCAATTAAAAGCTGAAGTTTCTACCTCTGAAGCCGTTAAAAAGATGGAAAAGTTGAAGACTCAATTTGAAAAAGTAAAAAATGAAAACACCATCATTCAGCAGCAAAACAAATTGAACAGCCAACGCGACAGGCAAGTATTGGCAGGTGTAACCCTAATTCTTTTGTTTATATTTTCAATTGGATTGTATAGAAGTATACAAGTCAAAAAAAAGACCAATGCATTGTTGCTCAAGCAAAATGCAGAAAAGGAATTTTTGCTCAAAGAGATTCACCACCGCGTAAAAAACAACCTGGAGATAGTGTCTGGCCTTTTGGCTTTACAATCGGCACAGTTGTCTGATGGCAACGCCATACTCGCCATGCAAGAAGGACAAAACCGGGTACAGGCAATGAGTATGATTCATCAAAGGCTGTATCAGGGTAAAAATCTGGCAGCTATCGAAATGAAAGAATATATCCTCGATTTGAGCCATCACGTACTCGATTCCTTTGGGGCTGAAAAAAGAGTGACCATCGAATGTGCCATGAATAAGCTAGAATTAGACATTGACACTGCGGTGCCCTTGGGTCTCATTATAAACGAATTGCTGACAAACGCTTTAAAACATGCTTTCCCTCATGATAGACCCGGAAATATTAAAATCTTTTTGCAACGAACCGAAGAATCTACCATACAACTTTCAGTAGCAGACAATGGTGTAGGTTTTAGTAATATAGATAATAACATTAAAGGATTCGGAACCAAACTTATCCAACTTTTGGTTCAGCAACTTAACGGGAAGATGCGAAGTGATTACACCAAAGGTGCCCACTTGTATTTTGAATTTAAAACCGACAAAGCTGCCTAAAGCGTTTGCAAGCGTTTCAACAATTCGCCTCGCAAGTTTTTACTAATGGGGATGGCTTTTCTGCGTACAACGAGGTGGTCGGTTGCGACTTCGTCTATTTGAGAAAGATTGATTATAAACGATCGATGTATTCGCAAAAAATGGTTTTGAGGAAGTTTTTCTTCCATGTCTTTCAGGGTCATCACTTGTAAATATTCTTTTTCTTTGGTGTGGATACGGCAATAGTTTCGTTCCGCTTCTATATAAAAAATTTCATGTATGGGAACTTTTACCATTTTTTCTTGGTGGCGAACATAGATGCAGTCGCTGATTACAAGAGGCAAATCGTTTTTGAAGGGCCTGCTCTTATCTTCGCTTCTCTCTGTAAGTAGGCGAGCAACTGTTAATTCAACGGCGCGCTGCAAGTCTAATTTTTTAAAAGGTTTTGAAATAAAAGCGTAGGGGTGGGTGGCTTTGGCCCGCTCAAAGTTTGCTTGGTCAGCATTTGCAGTGAGGTAAATAATGGGAATATCAAATTGTTGCTGCATCAACAAGGCGGTTTCCACACCATCTATTTTGCCTTTCAACTGTATGTCCATTAAGACAATGTCGGGTTGGTTTTCTTTGAGATGCACCAAGGCTTCTTCACCGCGCGGAACAATGCCGCTCACTTCATAGCCCAAAGAAGTAAGCTGCAACGAGATGTTGGCACCAATAATCATTTCATCTTCTACAACCAATATTTTAATCTCAGGATTCAAAGTAAATACATGTTTCAGTGGGTAAATGAGTTAGTGTCAAAAAATAATCTTTTTAAAAAGATGGGGTAAAGATAGGCAAGCAAAATCCCAATCACTACCAAGATGATTTCACCAATGGCATATTTAAGGTAATTTGCGGTTTTACCTTGTTCGATGAGTTTTTTTCTAACATGCCGGAAGAAGCGTAGCATAAAATTCTATTTATTCAATTCTTGAGCAATTTGTTCGCTTAGAATCTCCATCTGCTCGTGAATTCTAGACAAAAAGTGAATGGTATTTGATATTGGCCAACTGGATCTAAAGAGAAATTCATCAAACTTTGGATTCTTAAAGAGAAGGGAAGGGTTTTCGATGGTTAGCTTAGTAGTAACACCACCATTATCATTCGGGATTGCTACAGGATCAAATATTTCATAAAAGATTTCATCACGGGTGAACAGCTCTACTCTGTGAACTTCATTGATCCATTTTTCCGCACTTTCAATATGAAAACCAAATAATGTTGAAAGATTATTTCTGATCTCTTGATTACTAATGCGGTCTAGCCCACCCGATTTTATAGCTTCAAAAGGGCTTTTATTCACTGTAAATGTGAGTCCATAGCCATCAACCCTTTGAAGGTGGAAGTCCAGGGAGTCTAAATTATGACCAGGGTCAGTTTTCATTACTGCGAGCTTCCTAAAACTATGCTGAGACCTTTTTAAACTAGGAATCAAACGTTCTATGAGTTCTAAATCTTTAACTAATTCTTTATGAACTTCTTCCAGCATAGTCAGTTCATAGGCTCTGTTTTTGCGGCTCTCATTCCAATTATTAATCTGTAAAGCAATTAAAATACCAATGACCACAAGTACAATTTCGCCAATGGCGTATTTAAGGTAATTGGCGGTTTTTCCTTGTTCAAGGAGGTTCTTTCGGATGGTTCTAAAAAATTTCAGCATCACTTACAAATTATTTACTTCTCGGAAGGGTTAGATTATTTATCGTCTCTCAAGGAGAATCTTCGGATTTATAAACCTGCCAAATCCCATTTTTTAATAATTTCCTGTATAAGATTTCCAACTTTATCGGTCACTTTTCTGTAGTATTCATCCGCCTTGGCTTGGTTAAATTTTGGGAAGCCTTCTCCTTTTTTATACAACCCGATGGAGGAGGGAAAAGGCACAGCTGCCCAAGTTCCCGGAGTCGGGTAGGGCGTGGTCATTTCGTCCGAATATTTTTCCGGATGGACCAAAGTGGGGTCGATGGCCTGTATGAAAGCAGTTTCGTTAAGACCGGCGTGACCGCCGTCTTCGCCGAACACTTCTTGGGTTATGTCCGAAGCAAAAGACCACCAGTTAATAACCAGTGTCCGCACTTTTAACTCTATCGCAATTTCGGCGGCGACGGATTGCAACACCGCAGTTTGCCCACCGCCGTGTCCGTTGAGGATGATAATATTCTTAAAGCCGTTTTTAGCCAAACCTTCCAGTATATCTCTGACAAATGGGCGGTAGGCTTTTTCCGAAATTTGAAACGCTCCCGGATAGGCCTCCATCGAACCCGTTATGCCATAAGGCAAGGTGGGTGCAATCATGGCGTTTACCCTTTCGGCGAGGGTCTTTGCCATGGCTGTGGGTGCAGTGTTGTCGGCTCCGTTGTTTACCACGCCGTGCGGTTCGAGTGTGCCGGTGGGCAGCAAAACTGTGTTGATTTTTCCGGGTACAAAATCCCTAAATTCCATCCAATTGATGCGATCCATCTCGCGGGTAGAAATATGCTTTGGGTTTGACTGTGCTTTCAAAAACGGACAACTCGTTGTGAAAACGATACATGCGAATAAAATTATTTTCATCTGATTATAATTATTGTTTTTCAAAGGTCATGCTTCGACTGTGCTCAGCACAGGAATGGAACACCCTTAATAATCATGTCCCTGTGTGCAAAATTTTTACAAGGGTGTTTCATTGATTAAGATTTTTAACTTTTGTTTGGTCTTGCTTTTACAGCGCTAAGCACATTATATCATTTGCCCTGATAAATCTGGTATTAGACACTTCGTAAGTCAATATATTTTAAATACTTACGCAAATTAACAATTTATTACGAATAGTGCGCGATTTGATACATTTTTTGCAAAATAAATTGATATTGAGACAGATATAAATTATCCGCTAAAAACGAAAAATAAAGAAATTTGAGTGGACAGCGGGTTTAAATTTTTTCTAGCGCTAAACTTTTCACGCCTCGGCCTCGTTGCAAGAAATAAAAAAACCTTTCGCAAAAACGAAAGGTTTAAAGAGATTTGAGCCGGCAGAGGGATTCGAACCCACGACCCCGAGATTACAAATCACGTGCTCTGGCCAACTGAGCTATGCCGGCTTGTTAAAAACGTTGCAAAGATAAAACTGAATTTAAAATTCGCAAGTTTTTTTTATGCCAATTGGTTGATTTTTTCAACGAGTGCGCCGGTTGCTTTTTCAAGTTCCTGATGGATAGATTTGAAATGTGCTTTTTTCTCGGCTACATCCTTCTGGTTGATTTTCGAAATCAAGCTGTCGAATTTTTCAATAGCTTCATCTACAATGGCTTCTACTTTTTCGGTAGCTACATTTTCTTGGGACAATTGCACCAAATAAGCAGACTCAATAAGGTCTCCAAATACAGTGTTTATGTTTTTTTTAAGTACGCGTGTGCTGGACATATCAAAAATTTTTGGCAAAGGTATGACAATTTACTGTATAAACCTTTTGGAAATATTTTTGAGCCTGCCAAAACTAAAAAAACTAGACAAAAACCTCTAATACTTTGGCGTTATCCCCTTTTGCATAGAAGTTTTTCACCGTTGCAGGAACGAGAATGACTTCGCCTGTTTGGAGCTTTTCATGTTGGCCGTCAAACACAAATGCAACCTGCCCCGACACCACTAAAAAAATGGTAAAACTGTCTCTTTGTCCTAAGTCGATGTGAGTTTCGCTAGCTATTTCCCTGTAAAGTGTGGTGAAATAAGGACAAGCAACCATCGTGTTGGGCTTGTCGGATGCTCGACTATAGTCCACCAAAAAATCTTTTTCACCGGAAAAATTAATGGCGTCCAAAGCTTCTTGTGTATGCAATTCTCGGGTGTTGCCCTTCGCATCTTTACGGTCAAAATCATATACCCTATAGGTAATGTCGGAAGTTTGTTGGATTTCTGCCAGTAAAACACCTGCTCCTATGGCGTGAATGGTTCCGGTTTTAATAAAAAAAGTATCGCCCGTTTGCACGTGCTCATAATTCATCAAATCTGTCAATCTGTTTTGAGACAACTTTTCTTGGTACAATTCTTTTGATACTTCTCGGTTAAAACCGACAATTAGCTTTGCATCGGGTGCTGCTTGCATCACATACCACATCTCGGTTTTCCCGTTGCAAGCATGTCTTTTTTGCGCCAAAGCATCGTCCGGATGTACTTGGATGGATAAATCTTGCTGGGCATCGATAAATTTGATCAAAAGCGGAAAGCTGTATCCAAACTTTTTAAAATTTCGACTTCCCAACAATTCGGCTCCCCAGGTGTTGAGCGCTTCTCGCAGTGTTTTACCTTTTAGAAAGCCGTTGTCTATTACAGACACATCACCTTCTACATCCGATAATTCCCAGCTTTCTCCAATCGCACCGTATGGGATGTTTTTCTGTAAAACCGTTTTTAATTTTTGTCCGCCCCAAAGTCTTTCTTTAAAAATAGGCTGGAAGCGCAAGGGATATACTTTCATTTTTGTTGAAGTTGTTCGATGGTTTTAATAGCTTGACGAATGTGTTGTGTGGCATTCATGCTTTTAAATGCCATCGCAATGTATCCCTCGAGATCAATCACAAAAGTGGCCCTGCCGGGAATCAGACCAAAGAGATCTGTGGGAATACCAATTTTCTTTCGCAGTTTTCCGCCTTCATCGGCCAAAAGCCGAAAGGGGAGTTGATAGGTATTTGCAAATTTTTTGTGCTTGTCTGTCGTGTCGTCACTGATGCCAATCACTTCGGCACCCGCTGTTTGAAAAACGGTGTACTGATCGCGAAATGAACAGGCCTCTTTAGTACAGCCGGGCGTATAATCTTTGGGATAAAAATAAATGACTAAAATTTTTTGACCCACCCAATCTTTCAACTGAAAAACGGATCCGTGCTGGTCGGTTAAAGAAAAATCGGGAAACAAATCTCCTTTTCGTAATGGCATCAGTTTTCGGTGTAGGTTACAAAATTGCGTGGTGTTTCATAGAGGGTCACAGAGAGGGTCAAAGCACGATCTAACTTTTTTCTGATTTTATGCCAAATCACCTTGGCAATATTCTCAGCGGTCGGATTCAAGTTTCTAAACTCGGCAACTTCCACGTTTAAGTTTTTATGATCAAAAGCAACTTCTACCTCTTCGTAGATAATTTGTTTGAGAATTTTCATATCTATCACAAAACCGGTTTCGGGGTCTATATCGCCCGTCACATGCACAACCAACTCGTAGTTGTGTCCGTGGTAGTTGGGGTTACTGCATTTGCCAAATATTTCCGCATTTTTGGCGTCATCCCAATCGGGTCTAAAAAGTCGATGTGCTGCGTTGAAATGTGCCTTTCGGTGAACCGTAGTCATGATTTTGTGATGTGTTTGGACAGGTGGTTGTAAAATTGATCAAAGATGATTTTGAACCAAGCAGTGTATATTTCCGGTTGTAATTTGATATCCGATTTGACAGCTTCAACCGACATCCACTTCCAAGACGCTACCTCATTAGGGTTGATGACCGGTTCTTTATCGTATTGTCCTATCATCACATGGTCAAATTCGTGCTCTGTTAATCCGTTGTCAAATGGTGCTTTGTAAATAAATGAAAAAAGCTCGGTAAGATCGGTTTGAAAGCCCATTTCTTCCATCAACCTGCGTTTGCCGGCTTCCACATTTTCCTCTCCGGCTCTTTGATGGCTACAGCAAGTATTCGTCCAAAGACCGGGTGAGTGGTATTTCCCCAAGGCGCGCTGCTGAAGCATAATTTCACCTTTTTCATTCAGCACAAAGACGGAAAAAGCGCGGTGTAGCAGGGCTTTTTCATGTGCTTCCAGCTTTGGCATCAATCCTATAGGTTCGTCAAGTTCGTTGACCAGAATGACTTTTTCTTCTTGCATGCGTGTTTTTTTATCTAATCGATATGCAAATTTACACAAACGCTTCCAAAAAGTGGCGCAGTGAATTTTTTAAACCCATGGGTGCGGCATTAATTAAATTTTAAAAAACGTAAATTTGCCAAAAAATTTAGTGAAAAAAGTAGTCGTAGGTCTTTCCGGTGGTGTCGATTCTAGCGTAGCTGCATTGTTGTTGAAGCAGCAAGGCTACGAAGTGATAGGCTTGTTTATGAAAAACTGGCACGATGATACGGTGACCATTTCCGATGAATGTCCTTGGCTCGAAGACAGCAATGATGCCTTATTGGTAGCCGAAAAATTGGGTATTCCTTTTCAAACGGTCGATTTGAGCGAAGTGTATAAAAAAAGAATTGTCGATTATATGTTTCACGAGTATGAATCGGGGCGCACGCCAAACCCCGATGTGCTTTGCAATCGTGAAATCAAATTTGATGTGTTTATGAACATCGCCTTGAGTTTGGGGGCAGATTTTGTAGCTACCGGACACTATTGCCGAAAAGACACTATAGAAATTGATGGCAAGCAGGTGTTTAGGTTGTTGTCAGGTAAAGATCCCAACAAAGATCAATCATATTTTCTTTGTCAATTATCGCAAGAACAACTGGCCAAAACGCTGTTTCCCATAGGCGAATTGCAAAAATCAGAGGTGCGGGCACTCGCTGCTACGCATGACTTGGTTACAGCCGGGAAAAAGGATTCACAAGGCTTGTGCTTTGTAGGCAAAGTGCATCTTCCCGATTTTCTTCAACAAAAATTAGAACCCAAAACCGGTCAAATTATTGAAATCGAATCTGACGCCAATTTTTATCTACCCAATTCTGAAACAGTAGATAGTCTTGAAGAAAAATTGGCAAAACAAGCCGCGCGGATAAAATATTCAACATCAAACGGTAAAGTTGTCGGAACGCACAACGGCGCTCATTTTTTTACCATCGGCCAACGTAAAGGCTTACAGGTTGGTGGCAAGGTCGAACCTTTATTTGTCATACAGACCGATGTGGTTGAGAATGTGATTTACGTCGGGCAAGGAAAATCACATCCCGGACTTTTTATGAAAACCATTTTTGTTCCACAACAAGATGTGCATTGGATTCGTCAAGATTTAAAACTCCAACCCGGACAGTCGAGAGAAGTAACCGCAAAAATTCGATACAGACAGCCTTCTCAAAAAGCGATCCTCTACGCTTTTGAGCAAGGTCTTTATGTAGATTTTGACACACCACAATCCGCAGCCACGCCCGGACAGTTTGTCGCCTGGCATCACGATGACGAATTATTAGGCTCGGGTGTGATTTCTTGAAATGGTTTTGTAATTTTGAAAAGTGCTTTAGTCTGATTTCAAACCATGATGTGGATTATTTCCGTTGGTTTTATTGATGATGAGGCAGTGAAAACAATTACAATATGATGTCAAGAAAATTACTTTTTCTCTTTTTATTAATGTTTACGGGGCTTTATGCCCAAGAGCACGCACGGGTTTACTTTACCGACAAACCTAACGTGTCCCAAGCCTTGGCCAACCCGAGTACCATCTTGACTCCAAAGGCGGTAAACAGAAAAATTAAATTTTCAATTCCTATCACGGAAACGGATGTTCCTGTGAATGAGGCTTATATCAATCAGCTCAAAGCACAGCCGGGTATCAGTGTCAAAGTCAAATCAAAGTGGTTTAATATGGCACATGTTATCGGATTTAAAACCGATGTGGATGCCCTGTTGGCATTGCCATTTGTGAGTCATATAGAATATGCTGACCGGCAGCTTAATACGCCTCCGCCTGCTTTTGAAAAGTATGCCAAAGCGCAAAGAATAAAAGAAGTACAAGTGAATTTCAATTACGGAACGGCCCTCAACCAGGTGCAAATGATGGGTGTAGATGCTTTACACCAACAAGATTTTACAGGCGAAGGCATCACCATAGGTGTGATGGACAGCGGATTTAATAACGTTCAAACCATAAGTGCCTTTCAGCGATTGCGCGTTGCCGGAAAAATACTAAGTGGTTTTGATTTTGTAGATCGCACGGCCGATGTTTTTGCCTTTACCGGTGACGACCACGGCACTCAAGTTTTGTCGGCTATGGGCGGTTTTTTAGACGGACAATTGGTAGGAACTGCTCCTGACGCTTCCTATTATCTTTTCCGTACGGAAGATATTTTCTCCGAAACACCTGTGGAAGAATCTTATTGGGTAGCTGCGGCCGAGCGTGCAGATAGTTTGGGTGTCGATTTGCTCAATACCTCTTTGGGCTACAGTGTTTTTGATGAATCCCGATACAATTATACCCCTGCAGATATGGACGGCCAAACTGCTTTTATCACCAAAGGTGCCAATATAGCCTTTGAAAAGGGAATGTTAGTCGTAAACTCGGCAGGAAACTCGGGGAATATTTCCAATTGGCAAATTGTGACCGCACCGGCAGACGGCCTTTTTGTGTTGGCTGTTGGTGCGGTCAATAGCTCGGGGGGATTGGCGAGTTTTAGTTCAAGAGGCCCCACGGCAGACGGTCGCATCAAACCGGAAGTTGTGGCACAGGGTGTGAGTACCGTTTTGGTGAACGAAACCAACAGCGTGGTAACAAGCAACGGCACTTCTTTTTCGGCGCCGCTCCTTAGTGGCGCAATAGGTAGTTTGTGGCAAGCCAATCCTCAGATTACGCCTGCACAAATGTTAGACTTGGTAAAACAATCCGGGTCAAATGCTGCCAATCCCAACAATAATATTGGCTATGGAATCCCTGATTTTTTATCGGCCTTACAAACACTCTCGCTTGCCGAATTTAACAATTCGCAGATAAAACTCTTTCCAAATCCATTTGATGATCTACTCAATATTCAATTGGGTTTTTCCGGAACTAATAATCTTCAAATTTTTGATATGTTGGGAAGGCTTATGCTGAGTCAAAATTTTAACAATCCATCTTTGTCAGTGGACGTATCACACCTGCCAAACGGATTGTACCTGGCTAAAATTGGACTTTCAGGTATGGAAAAAACCTATAAAATTGTGAAAAAATGAAACACCCTTGTAACCATTTTGCAGACAAGATAATACCTTACAGTTTTTAATAACCTGTACGGTTTAAAAGAAATAGCTTTCGGGTTAAATTGATACAATAAACCCTTGTCCAAAATATTGAAAAACAAGAGGGTGACTATCATAGCGCGTTCCGTGTGACCGTTGAAAATAAATAATATAAACAGATGAAACGAGCCATGCTAAAAAGTGTAACACACAAGAGAATGATTATTAGCGAGTTCCATCTGACCGATAAAAATAGATAAAATAAACAGATGAAACGAGCCATGCTAAAAAGTATAACACACAAGAGAATGATTATTAGCGAGTTCCATCTGACCGATAAAAATAGATAAAATAAACAGATGAAACACCTATGTGAAAAATTTCCATACAGGGGCATGATTAATTAGGTTGTTCCATCTGTCCGATTAAAAAACAATAATTATATACAGATGAAAACCAATCGCATAGTTAAACTGTTTGGCATCCAACATCCGATTGTACAGGCCGGTATGGTCTGGACCAGCGGTTGGAAATTGGCTTCGGCGGTGAGCAATGCCGGTGGTTTGGGCTTAATCGGTGCCGGATCTATGTATCCTGAAGTACTGCGCGAACACATCCTAAAATGCCAAAATGCTACCGACAAACCTTTCGGCGTAAACGTACCCATGTTGTATCCGGATTTGGATAAAATCATGCAAATTATAGTGGACGAAGGTGTAAAGATTGTGTTTACCTCTGCGGGCAATCCCAAAACATGGACACCCTTTTTAAAGAAACAAGGCATCATCGTAGTCCATGTGGTGAGCAGTGTAAAGTTTGCCCTAAAAGCCCAGGAAGCTGGAGTAGATGCGGTAGTAGCCGAAGGTTTTGAAGCCGGTGGGCACAACGGCAGGGAAGAAACGACCACTTTTGCGTTAATCCCTATGGTTAAAGAAAAAATACACATCCCACTCATTGCTGCGGGCGGCATTGCCACCGGCAGAGGCATGTTGGCCGCTATGGTGTTGGGTGCCGACGGGGTGCAAATCGGAAGTAGGTTTGTGGCCAGCGAAGAGGCTTCGTCTCACCAGCATTTCAAACAAAAAGTAGTGGAAGCACAAGACGGAGATACGGTGTTGACGCTCAAAGAAATCACACCGGTTCGGTTGCTAAAAAACCCTTTTTACGAAAAAGTACAGACGGCTTATCAAAACGGTGCTTCGGCGGAGGAACTCAGGGCGCTATTGGGCCGCGGCCGTGCCAAAAAAGGAATCTTTGAAGGCGATTGGGAAGAAGGCGAACTCGAAATCGGGCAAATTGCCGGACTTATACACAATATTTTACCTGCTGCTGAAATTGTTAATGAGATAGTAATTGATTTTGAAAAGGCAAAGCGAGAAGTAGCCTTGTTTTAATCTAATTTATACTCATAAACAGCCCTCCCCAATTTACCTAAAAATGGAAATCCGATGCCGTCATAGTCGTAGGTGTTGTCATTGAAAATATCGTTGCTGTTCACCAAAATGGTTGCGGAAAGCATAAATTCGACATCGTTTTTTTCATCTTTAATATAAGCGATGTCTGTAAGTGTGCCATAAGCATCTCCTACTTTATTATACACCTTTATGTGTTTTGGCATCGGCGCTTTGGAATCTCCAAACATGAGGAATTTTACATAACTGTCATAATACATTTCAGGGTCGTAACTTTTAAACGGGCTCTCCGAAGGTAACTGCGCCATGGTCTTGACCAAAAAAACGTGGTCATCCTCACTTAAATCGAAACGTTCGTTGGGCGCAAATGCGATTGGAAATAAGATTCTCTTTAAGGTTTCGTGTGCCGATTGTAACGGATAATAATTTTTTAACGAAAAATCGAAGGGTGTGTTTACAAGCGAATCTGCAGCGTAAAAGCCGATACCTTTTTGCTGATTTTTCAAATAATCGAGTTTTTGTATAGGACTGTCAATTACCTCCAAATTTGGATAAAAAGTACTATCGGATGTAAAAAAGAGTAAGGTTTTGGTAGTGTCAACAGCCGAATTGGGTACGGACAATCGATGTGAAATTCGAACAGGAAATATCCCTTTTTCATGAAGTTTTTGGTTGATTTCATCGCGCCCCAAAAATTCGTAGAGTCTGTTAAATGCACTGTTGTCGCTCACGGCAAAAATTTCAGAAACATCTGTGGCAATATTTGATGAAACGGTATCGCCATTAATGATATAAGGCGTTTCGCGGTGCATTTCAATACCCGACTGTCGCAAAAGTTTGAGCTTTTCCAAAGCCAGTACTGCAACCGGCATTTTTACGGTACTGGCAGGATAGTAATATTGGTCGGCATCGAGCCGGAAGCTGTAATCTTTAAATGAGACAGAATCGCCTTGGCGAATAATGTCCGAATACAAAATCTGTACTTCGTATTTAGAATTTTGGGCAATTTCAGCTAAATCCGGATTTGCCGCCAAGATGGCCTCAATTGGGTTTTGATTTTCGGTTTGGCATGCCGTGAGCAGCAACAAAAAGCAGATAAGAAGGAGTCGCATGACAGTTGATTTGATGTGCCTAAAGTTATCATTTTTTTTAACCGCTAAGCAAAAAAGGCAACAACTATTGCGAAGTAATCACTTCAACAAGTGGTTTGCTTCATCAAAATGTATCACACTTAGGCCTGTGATTTGGCCGTTTTTTTAGCTGAAATTTCAGAAAAATCAATAGGAATTTGATTGCGAATCAGATCTTCGAAAGTTTCTCTTTTGGTGATGAGATGTCCTTGGTTGTTGTGCCACAGCACTTCCGCAGGTCGGTAGCGCGAGTTGTAGTTAGACGCCATGGTAAAGCAGTAAGCACCGGCATTGTAAAAACAAAGAATGTCTCCTTCTTTGATCTCAGCAATTCTGCGGTTGCTGGCAAATGTATCTGTCTCACATATATATCCCACCACGGAATAAAATCGGTCTCGTCCTTCGGGGTTCGAAAGGTTCTCGATGCGGTGTTGGGCGTTGTAAAACATAGGACGAATAAGGTGGTTGAAGCCAGATTCTATTTGTGCAAAAACGGTAGAGGTGGTTTGCTTGACCACATTCACTTTGGCCAAAAAGTAGCCGGCTTGGCTGACCAAAAATTTTCCGGGCTCGAATGCGAGCACCAGTTCTTTGCCGTATTCTTGGCAAAAGTTGTTGAAACGAGCCGTGAGTTTTTCACCCAATTCCTCCACGTTGGTTTCAATATCGCCATCTTTATAAGGGACTTTAAAACCACTGCCAAAATCAATAAACTCGAGGTTTTTGAAGTTTTTAGCCGCTTCAAACAAAATTTCGGAAGCGTATAAAAATACTTCTATATCTAGTATATCCGAACCGGTATGCATGTGAATACCGTTGATGTTCATTTTTGTATTTTCTATAATGCGCAACAAATGCGGCATCTGATGTATGGAAATACCGAATTTTGAGTCTATATGACCTACAGAAATTTTACTGTTGCCACCGGCCATTACATGTGGGTTGATGCGGATGCAAACGGGTACTTTCGGATGCCGTGCGCCAAATTGCTCCAAAACTGAGAGGTTGTCGATGTTTATTTGAACGCCCAAAGCAGCCACTTGTTCAATCTCTTCAAGCGAAACCCCATTTGGTGTATAAATAATTTTTTCGGGCAAAAAACCTGCATGAATACCCAATTGCACCTCTTGGATGGAAACCGTATCGAGCCCACTGCCTAAAGTGTTGAAGAGCTTGAGTACCGAAATGTTTGACAAGGCCTTGACGGCGTAGTTAACTCTCAAATTTTTAACACCTTTGAAGGCATTTGTCAGTCTGTTGTATTGAGAAGTTATTTTCTTACTGTCGTAAACGTATAGTGGATTTCCAAAAGCCTCTGCCAAAGCGAGTAATTGATCGTTTGTCATAACAAAATTTTGGTGACAAAGTTAATCGGATTTCCCAAAGTGAAAAAATAATTTAAATATGTTTTATAAATTATAACAAATTGTTATAATTTTAATTCTATTTGAAGTTCAAATTTTTAACCTAACACATTTTTTGGATAGACAGATACTATAAAATAAACCATCAGTTTCTGATGGATTTTTTAGCGTGTTGTGACCTCGACGGGATTGTTTCGTTTTACGCCACATTCTGACAAAGCTCCGCTTTGAAAATACTTCAAACAAAAAAACGCTCAAGTGAGCTTAGTGCCTGTTATTAAGTTATACTAATGAACGTCACGAAACAGGATTCGCTTCGCGCATCCTGACAAAGCTCCGCTTTGAAAATACTTCAAACAAAAAAACGCTCAAGCAAGCTTAGCGTTTTTTCTTATTGAAGTATTTATTCGTGACCTCGACAGGATTCAAACCTGTAACCTTCTGAGCCGTAATCAGATGCGCTATTCAGTTGCGCCACGAGGCCTATTTTTCGGGTGCAAATATAGCGTATATTTATGGTTTGAAAAAATTAATTTTACCAAATGCATTTCATCGCACAAAAACCGGTTCGTGCGCCTTTTGGGTGTCCGATTCGCTATACCTGTAGCCTTCCAAATCGAAATGCAACAGGTCTTTGGGGTCTTCAATTTTGTTTTGTGCCATATAACGTACCATCAAGCCTCGTGCTTTTTTGGCGTAAAAGCTAATAATTTTTAGTTGTCCGTTTTTGTAATCTTTAAACACCGGACTCATAACTTTAGGTTGCAGTTTATCAACTCGAACTGCTTTAAAATACTCCTGACTGGCCAAGTTGATAAGCCAATCGTTTTTAGTCAAATTTTCATTGATCTTACGGGTGAGACTGTCGCCCCAAAACGCGTATAGATTCTCGTATTTGCCTACCTTGAGCGGTGTGCCCATTTCCAGTCGATAGGCTTGTATTAAATCAAAAGGCCTGAGCAAACCATACAAACCGGATAGCATATAGAGCCGGTTTTGCAAAAACAAGAGCGCTTCCATATCCAATTGTTTCACATCCAAACCGGAATAGACATCTCCGTTGAAAGCAAAAATTGCAGGACGGGCATTAGCAGGCGTAAAAGGCGACTGATAATTTTGATTTCGCTCCCAATTGAGCTTGGCCAAGACGTCTGAAATATGCATCAAATCCTTGAGTTTACTAACCGACTGCGCTTTCAGCGTTTTGTTGAGTTTTGCTGCTTCTTTTTCAAAAATTAAAGCACCCGCCGGAACATTTGGAATTTCAGATTCAAAATCTAACGACTTGGCCGGTGAGATGACGATACGTAGCGACATTTTTTTTTTTTCAAAAATAAAATATTTCCTAAAAATGACCTAACTTTTGGTGTAACCATGAGGCCTATTTTTAAAAAAAATCTTTTTGAAAACTACAGGTTTTAAGGTTTATTTAATTGGTTTTACTGTTCTATTGATATTGTGGCATTAAATAATTGGTATATCTTTGTTTTTGTCTCGATACAGTTTCAATAAATAAACTTTTATATGAATTTACTACAAGGAAAAACAGCCATCATAACCGGTGCCAGCCGTGGCATTGGCAAAGGCATAGCCACCATTTTTGCGCAAAACGGCGCCCATGTCGCCTTTACCTATAGCAGTTCCGTAGAGGCCGCAACCACACTGGAACAAGAATTGCAAGCCTATGGCGTGAAGGCTAAAGGCTACCAATCCGATGCATCAGATTTTGGCCAATCGCAAGCTTTTGTAGATGCCGTTGTGGCTGATTTTGGCACGGTTGATATACTCATCAATAATGCAGGTATCACCAAGGACAACTTGCTTATGCGTATTTCCGAAGAAGATTTTGACAAGGTAATTGCCGTCAATCTCAAATCTGTATTCAATTTGACCAAAGCGGTACAGAGAACCATGCTCAAACAACGCAGCGGATCTATCATCAATATGAGCTCGGTAGTGGGTGTAAAAGGCAATGCCGGCCAGTCTAACTACGCAGCTTCCAAAGCAGGCATTATCGGTTTTAGCAAATCTGTCGCTTTGGAGTTGGGCTCTCGAAACATTCGATGCAATGTAATTGCGCCGGGTTTTATAGAAACGGAAATGACGGGCAAACTCGATGAAAAAACCGTGCAAGGCTGGCGCGATGCCATTCCGCTTAAAAGAGGCGGCACACCCGAAGATGTTGCCAATGCTTGCTTGTTTTTAGCATCCGACTTGTCTGCATATATCACCGGGCAAGTGATACATGTAGATGGCGGCATGCATACTTAATGCGATTGATTTGTGAAATGCCCGTAAAGGAAACCACCTGCCGTAATTATCATTATCGGAGCGATAGTTTGCAGTTGTATTTCATTGCATTACAATACAGAAACACCATCGCGATAAACTGTAAATATTAACAAATGAAATGGCAAGGTGAACCGGAACGTGAGACGCCAAATAACAGCTCAAGAAACCAACTAACCATAGTTTTTGAAAGCGGAATCATCAGTCAAGGCGATGCTTCTGTTCAATGGATCAACTAATACAAATGCTACAAAATCCGATTATCAGTTTCTTTTTAGCTTGCTTGGCTGGCCTTTTGTTGGTTTGGTTTCAATATGTGTTCCAATCCAAGAGCAAACCTTTTTGGGTGCTGCTCGTGCTGCGATTTGTGAGTTGGCTGGCTCTCTGTTTGCTGGTTTTCAATCCCAAGATGAACATCCAAACACAAAACACGCAAAAACCTACATTGGTTGTCTTGGCAGATAACAGCAGCTCGGTGAAATACTTAAAAGCAGACCATGCTGAAACGGAGTTTCTACAATGGCTTCAATCTGATACGGAGCTCTCAGAAAAATTTGATGTACAAACTTACACCTTCGGCAAAGCCCTAAAAAACACAGACAGTTTGACTTTTGAAACCTCAGAAACCAATCTTTCCGAGCCTTTTCTGCAATTAAAACAGCTTTATAAAACCCAAAACATGCCTGCGGTTTTGCTGACAGATGGCCGGCAAACGGTGGGTGCAGATTACGAATTTTCTGCAAATAACACACTGTTTGATGTGTACACCGTGGTTTTGGGCGATACCGTTCGCCACCCCGATCTAAAGATTACACAAGTAAATACCAATGGTTATTCCTATTTGGGCAATGCCTTTCCGGTTGAAGTTTTAACGGCCTTTGAAGGAAAAAACAACACACTTTCTACCCGACTAGAAGTGCGCCTCTCCGACAAATTGGTGCACGCCGAAACCCTGACCTTTTCCGAAACAAACAAGGCACATGTCAGCCGTTTTACAATCAAATCTGAAACGGTAGGCATGCAGAAAATGACGATAAACTTACTGCCTTTTGAAAATGAGAAAAACATACAAAATAATCGTAAAGAGACGGTTGTTGAAATTATAGATCAACAATCAAAAATACTGATAGTGAGTGATTTGACGCATCCCGATTTGGGCGCGTTTAGAAAAGCCATAACATCAAGCAAATTTAGGCAAGTGGCCATCGTAAAACCCAATCAACAGGTTGATTTGAATGATTATGTGATGGTGATTAGGCACCAGCCTACGGCTGATTTTTCTGAAATTGACAAACAAATCAGGCTGCTGCAAAAAAATACTTTAACGATTATCGGTACCAAAGCAGACTTGGATTATCAGGAAACTTTTGATCCGAATATAGCGCTTAATGATGCTTCGTTTGCCGAGAATATACAAGGCAAACAACAACCCGATTTTAAATCTTTTTATTTGGATGACATCGGATTTGAAAGCCTTCCGCCACTCAAAGGCATTTTTATGGATATAAATCCTAAAATAGAAACTGATGTATTTCTTACCCAAGTCATCGCCGGGAATCCTACAGAAAAACCGCTTTGGCTTACCTACGAGCAAGAAGAGACCAAACACGCCGTCTTGTTTGCAGAAAATGTTTGGCAATGGCGCGCTCAGAGTTTTTTAAACTCAGGAAGTTTTGCGGCTTTTGACGGTTTTGTAACCGCTTTGGTTCAATATCTGTCTTCAAACAAACGCCGTGACCGCCTTCAACTCGATTACCAACCTGTTTTAGAAAGCGTTTCGGAAAAACTGATAAAAGCCCGTTTTTTTGACAAGATTTTTAATTTCGACCCCCGCGCCAACCTCCGCATTTCGCTCACCAATGCACAAACAAATGAGAAGTTTGTATTTCCTTTTTTGTTAAAAGGCAGTTTTTACGAAGCAGACTTAGCCGCGCTGCCACCGGGCGATTATCAATTTGAAACTTTGGAAACCAACGAGAATATCAGTCAATCGGGGCAAATTACCGTGTTGGATTTTGATGCTGAAAAGCTATTTATAAATGCGGACTATGAAAAATTGCAACGCTTGTCAAGCAGTACCGAAGGGGCTGTTTTTTTTCCAAACCAATTTGAAAATTTAAAAACGGCATTGCTGCAAAGTGACAACTACAAAGCGGTATTGAAAACAGAATCACGCAAAGTTTCTATCATTTCTTGGCAGTGGTTGCTACTGATATTGTTGGGTAGTTTGGGTGCCGAATGGCTGCTGAGAAAATACAGAGGTCTTATTTAATACAACAGTTATGTTTAGTACCGGACAAATTATTTTTGCGATTATTTTTGCGATTTCTTTCATTGTCTTTATCGTTTTTAGCTACCGTAAAGATGCCAAACTCCACAAACTCCACTATAAGGGAAGTCTTTGGGTACTCATCGGTTTTTTGCTTTTTATCGCCATTCTTTTCGCGATAAAGTTTTTTTTGTACTGAGTTTTAAAAATACCCAAATTCAGGTAGGTTAAAGTATGTTTCATTTTGGAATTTTGTTTTTATAAAAACGACCCAAATGAAAAGTAAAACCAAATCGCAAGCAAACCAAACGGAAGTGATCATTAACCTGAATTTGGAAGATGAAAAAATCATCAAAAAGCACCAATTGTTGCACATAGGCATCGAAAACAACGATCAAGATGTTTTTGCCATAGCGGCTAAAGTGAAGTTCACAAAAGTACCGCCAAAAAAAGATAGCCAAGGCCTCAGGGAATACGAAATTGAGAGTTTTAATTTAGAAATGAGACCGCTTTGCGGACAGGTGTATGAATTTGTAAAATGTTGCAAAGTAATTGGCAGCAAAGAATTGATTGTAGAACTGCAGCCTGCAGGAGCAAATCCTTGCCTGAAAACAGACTGGAACTTTGACCCGATTCGATATCAATCGGGTGAGAAATTGCGATTTTCTACCATGATGTCGAATTCCAGTCTCAAAATTGGCTCTCGAATTTGTCAAATATTTATTGCATAACCATCAGGAATATTACTCGCCAACTGTTCAAGGATGTGCACCCCAACATATTGCTTAGAGAACACGATTATTTAAACGGCTTCAAATCAGATTTCAATAGGATTTTCTATCTTTACCTGTGTGCACAAAAATTATAATCAAATAACAAGACTATAGGTCGTTGAAACTTTCGCCATGCAATGCTGAAATCAATTATCGCTGTTTTATTTTCTCTTTCAATATGGGCGCAAGCTCAGGATAAGATCAGCCGGTTGGAAGTTTCTGACACTAATTTTTACAAAGTGTTGGATGCATTTCGGCAGATGGATATTGCACGCGCCGACACGGTTTTGTCTGTAACAACCTTCAAGGATGTGTGGCTCAATGCCTTTTTTGCCCAACAATTGCAAGAGTTCAAAATCGGTGAAAATGAGCGTTATAACGATGCCGTGAAACGGTTCGAAACCTTTCCGGATTCAACGCCTGTCGCCCAATACTTTAAGCATGTCATTTTAGGAGATTTGGCCTTTTACGAAGCCGAAAATTTAGACTCTTTGAGTTTTAGCCACTACCTGAAGGCTAATGATATTGTTACATTTCAAAAGAATGATACCCTGAAAGCCGAGGTTTTGAAGAGAATCCTGCGCTATTTGTTCAAAAGTGAAAGAAATCGAGATGTTTACGAAAACTACTTGGAAGAATATGAGGCATACTTGTATGATGATTATGAAAACCTCTACGCAATTTATTACAAATTAGGTTTACAAATGGCGCGTAAATATTACGATACACCCGAGTTGGAGACCCCAATTTCTCTTTCTTTAGAAGGCATTTCGTTGTCCGAAAAGCTTCACGTACCGTATTTGAATGGACGTTTTTGTCAGCTTTTGGGCGTCAATTATGATCTCTTCGAAAAAAAGCCGGAGCTCGGCATGAATTATTACCAAAAAGCTATTGAAAAATACTTGACACTGCCTTACTATTTTGCCCAATCCAATTTGTTTGGCATGTTTACCAACCAAGGTGTTATCTATCAGGAAAAAGAAGATTTCCGCTCAGCCATGCGTTACTTCCACAAAGCGCTCAATATTCCCCTGAAAATTAAAAACAAAGACGATTTGATTCTGGTTTACAATTATATGTATGTCAACCAAAAGGCGCAGCAAAGAATGGATAGTGCCGTATATTATCTAGAACTCAAAAATCAAATACAAGAAGAACTCAATCTTGAAAAAAGCGTATTGGCCATCAATGACATTCAAACCAAGTATGAAACCGAAAAAAAAGAACGGGAAAATTTAGAACTCAAAAACGCGAATCAGGTTTTGGAAACCCAACGCGCTTTCAACAGAAATATTTCTATTGCTGCGCTTGTTTCGTTGTTTGGTCTTGCGGTGATCGCTGTTTTAGGGTATAAAAACATGCGAAAAAAACAAGCTTTGGTAGAAAAGGAAAAACAACTGGAAAGGCAACGCACAGCTACCCTTTTGCAGCAACAAGAGATCAATATCATCGATGCAATGATTCAAGGCCAAGAAGCAGAGCGGCAACATCTGGCCAACGAGTTGCACGACAACTTAGGCGGTCTTTTGGCAACGTTAAAACTCAATTTTGAACAAATTGCACGAGAAAAAAAGAATGAAAAACTGATGCTGCATACCGAAAGTTTGATGGATGAAGCCTACAAACAAGTGCGGCTGTTGGCGCACTCCAAAAATGCGGGCGTCCTGGCCAACAGGGGACTGCTCAAAGCCATTAAAAAACTGGCGGCAGACGTTTCAGCCTCTCAAAAACTGACCGTAGAAGTAGAGGCCTTTGGTTTGGAAAATCGTCTGGAAAACAGCCTGGAGATTCTCCTGTTTCGAATCGTTCAGGAATTGGTGACCAACATTATCAAGCACGCAGACGCCCGCCGTGTCACCATTTATCTCACCCAACACAGCGACCACCTCAATCTGTTGGTGGAAGACGATGGGAAAGGCTTTGACACACATCGCACAAAATTAAAAGACGGCATGGGCTTGTTGGGAATCGAACAGCGTATTCAGCAGATCGATGGTACTTTAGAAATAGAGTCTATTGAAAACAAAGGCACTTCCGTGATTATAAACATACCCTATCATGATTAAAATAATTATTGCAGAAGACCACCAAGCACTTATCGACGGGGTTTCTTTGTTGATGAAGATGACAGATGATATACAGGTTTTGTCAACAGCCACTGATGGAGAAATGCTTATTGACAGGGTTCGCCTATACAACCCTGATGTGGTTTTGACAGACATCCGCATGCCCAAAATAGACGGTGTGGCAGCCACAAAAATTCTAAAAAGAGAATTTCCCAAACTTAAAGTTATCGCTTTTTCAATGTTTGACCAATCTGAAGTCATCAGAGATATGTTGGATGCCGGTGCTTCTGGTTATTTGCTCAAGAATTCGGGTTTGGTAGAGGTGCAAAACGCCATTAGAGCTGTGGTGCAAGGCGATACGTATTTCGACAAAAACATCGACACTTCCTTTTTAGAAGTTAAAAAAACACGCGGAAATACAGACCATTTATCCGATAGGGAAATAGAGATTCTAAAATGCATCGCACGCGGAAAAACCAACTCTGAAATTGCAGACGAACTCTGTATCGGCAGGTCCACCGTAGAAACCCATAGAAAAAACATGCTTCGAAAACTCGGTCTCAGTGGTTTTAACGAGCTGGTTCGCTATGCTATAGAACGAAAGTACGATATGTAGTTAGCGGCATTTTTCTTCAATATAGTTGATGACAGCAGTTACTTCATCATGCACATCAAACCATTTGGCACCATAGCGCCTGAACCAAGTTAGCTGTCGTTTGGCATAGCGACGGGTGTTCTGCTTGATGCTTTCTACAGCACTTTCATACGAGGTTTTGCCGTCAAAATAATCAAACCATTCTCTGTATCCTACGGTTTGCATAGCATTCCATTCGCGATAGTGCATCAGGCCTTTCACTTCGGCTTCCAAGCCAGAATCCAGCATGTGGTCAACCCTTTGGTTGATGCGTTGATACAGTTTTTTTCGATCTGTGTTCAAACCGATGATTACGGGCGTAAAATTCCTTTTTTGCGATGTTTTGTTGAGGAAAGAGGAATAAGGTTTTCCGGTGGAAAGACATACCTCTAAAGCACGCATCATCCGTTGCGGATTTTTAGTATCGACTTTTTGGTAGTATTCCGGATCTGCATTTTGCAAAGTTTTTTGCAGGGTCTCGATGCCTTCATCGGCCAACAATCGCTTGAGTTTTTCGCGTACCTCAGGGTTGGTAGGCGGAAATTTGTCCAAACCGTTTAGCACCGCGTCTATGTATAAGCCGGAACCGCCGGTGAGGAGTACAAAACTGTTTTTTTTGAATAAATTATCGATGCATGCCAAAGCGTCTGCTTCGTAATGACCAACGGTGTAGGTGTCTTCTAAAGACAAATTCCCAATAAAATGGTGCGGTGCTGCTGCCAATTCTAATGGGGAGGGTGCTGCCGTCCCGATGGGCATTTCTTTATAAAATTGTCTCGAATCTGCCGATACAATTTCGGCATCAAAATATTTTGCCAATTGAATTGCCATAGCCGTCTTGCCCGAGGCCGTAGGACCGATGACCACAACGAGAAATTTATTTTTGCTTTCGGGCTGAACGGACATGTTTATTTAAATTGATAAGTCTTTAAAAGAAAAGTAGAACCCATTAAAAACGTATAATTTTATAAGCTTTTTTCTTTCTCAAAAAACTTTGAATGATGCGTTGGGTGTCTCGGTTCTGTTCCATGGGGTTGATGAGGTCTCTCAAAACATCCATATTTTGGATTTGATATTGTAAATTCACATAGGCATATCCTTTGTAATGGCCGTTTTCAATCAAAACGACGGCTTGCTCGTCTATATCTCTACCTTTATCAACAATAAGCATATTGCGGTTTTCAAAAACAAAAGAAGATAGTGCTTCCATGACGCGTCGGTTGTAGTTTTCCGTTTCTTCCAGCTGCAGGCAAGCACCTCGGCATTTCTGGGTCTGATAGGCAAAACAACTGGTTTTGGAAGGATAAATACCCAATAATTTTTGACAAAGTTCGTGCCTTTCCGAGAGTTTGAACAAGAAGTTGCGACCTTCGTCATAATTGGTAAACGTCGTAATCGATTTTTTTCGACCGTCGTTTTTATCAATTTTCAAGCAGCGATAGCCGTGTTCGTCATAGCTTTCATACAAGGCAAACTGAAAGAGCGACTTGCGTTGCGCGACATTGAAAATAGGTTTGTTTTTTTTTATTTCATCACTTTCTTTTAGCAAAGCCAACAATTCGCTACCCGTTTTTTCATAAGTAACAGCCACTACTTCTTTCTGCATTTTTTTAGCCTTACGCTGCTGTCCGGTGAAGTGTTGCGTCACTCTTTTTTTGATATTTTTACTCTTGCCGATATAGATAATATCGCCGTTTTCTTTGTGGAAGTAATACAATCCTGTCTCCTGGGGCAATTGGTCAATGATGTTGAGCAATTTTGGCTCCACCTGCCTAAGCGGGCGCGTGCGCACATAGCTTTTAAGTATTTCTTTGTCTGCATCCTTGGCGAGCAGCAACTTGAATAGCTTTACAGTTGCCATGGCATCACCACTCGCGCGATGCCTGTCAGCGATAGGAATACCCAACGATCGAACCAGTTTGCCCAAACTGTATGATGGTTTTCCCGGAATCAGTTGCCTGGCAAGTTCTACGGTGCAAAGCGTCTTTCGTTCAAACTCAAACCCAAGCCTGTCAAATTCCATTTTGAGCATGCGGTAGTCAAAACTGGCGTTGTGGGCAACGATAACCGTGTTTTCTGTGATTTCAACAATCCGTTTGGCAACCTCGTAAAACTTAGGAGCCGAGCGAAGCATTTTTTCATTGATGCCCGTCAGATTGACTACATAAGGATGTATCGGGCGCTCTGGATTGATTAAACAACTGAACTGGTCAACCACTTCATGGCCGTCAAATTTGTAGATGGCTATTTCGGTAATGCCTTCTTCATTGTATTTTCCGCCTGTGGTTTCTACATCTAAAATTGCGTACACGTTTCTAAAATCTTTTTGGGTTTTTGTGAGAAAAACTACCCGTTTTTAATTGAGTTTACCGGTTTTGTGCAGGACGTACAAAAGTACAATAGGTGCCGCCAACAACAATACCATTTTCAAGTTTTCAGTGACCAGCCACGGTGCAAAGAGCAAAGTAAGCAAATAACCGCCTACCGCACCGCCAAAATGCGCACTGTGGCCAATGTTGTCAGACCTGGTTTTCATGCCGTAGATAGAGTAGAGGAGGTAGCCAATTCCAAAAACATAGGCCGGAATTGGGATAGGGATAAAAAACAAAAACAAATCCATACCCGGTTGCAAAAGGATAGCTGCATACAAAATTCCGGTGACAGCGCCGCTTGCGCCCACAGCGCTGTAGTAAGGTTCGTTTTTGTGCAAAACAATGGTCAATACATTGCCAAAAAGCAAGCTTGCAAAATAAATCAGAAGCATTTTGGTGTTGCCCAAATAGCCGGAAACAACCCCTTCAAAAAAGTAGAAAGTAAGCATGTTAAACAGCAAGTGTGTCCAATCTACATGTAAAAATCCGGCAGATAAAATACGGATGCTGTCGCCGTTTCGGACCGCAGCAATATTAAATTTGTAACGTTCAAAAAAAGCGTAATTTTCAAAACCTTTATAGGAAAAAAGTACATTCGCAGCAATGACGATAAGACCAATATTCATTATGTAAAAATCCTTTTGACATTAAAACTCAAAGATAACATATATTTGCCCAAAACTCCGCAACCTTGCATTTTCTGATTTACATATTGGTATATCCATTTCTGTGGTTGGTTTCACGACTCCCTTTTTGGCTGTTTTATCGGGTGTCTGATTTTTTGTTTTTCTGGGTTTGTAATGTGTTTGGTTACCGAAAAAGAATCATCACAAACAACCTGAAACTTTCTTTCCCGGAAAAATCAGACGCCGAAATTCGAAAAATTCGTCGAAAATTTTACGCCTATTTCTGTGATACCTTGCTAGAAGTAATAAAAACCTTCGGTATCAGCCAGAAAGAACTCGACAAACGCTTTAAGTTCAAAGACTTATCCTTGGTTCGGCAGATGGAGCAACAAAACAAAAGCGTGGTTCTGCTCTGTTCGCATTACGCGAGTTGGGAATGGATGATTGTTTTGGGCACTTTGATGAAACACAAACCTTACGGCGTTTATCAACCCATTGTCAATCCATATTTCGACAGGCTCATTCGCAGTGCCCGTGCCAAATTTGGTGCTTGGTTGATGACACCGCGCAACACGCCCAACTACATTATAGAAAACAAAAACAACCATATACTTGCCATGTACGGGATGGTCAGCGACCAATCTGCCTCGTGGAAACGCGCGCTATACTGGCGCGATTTTATGGGTGTGAAAGTACCTGTTTTTGTAGGCGCCGAACGCCTGGCAAAAAAATACGACTTGGCCGTTTTTTATTTAAAAGTTGACAAAGTGAAAAGAGGATTTTACGAAGCAGAACTTATTTTGCTTTCAGAAGACCCTAAAAATGTTCCCGATTTTGAAATCACAGACGCATACCTCAACCTGCTCGAGCAACAAATCAAGCAAAGACCCGAACTCTATCTGTGGTCGCACAACCGATGGAAGCACAAAAACAAGCATCCGCAAAAATTTGCTAAAGTGAAATAGAGGGTTTTCGAATTGGTCAAACAATCTTTCATGGAGATAAAACCTGTAAAATTTTGTTAAACTATGCTGTTTTTTTGTGGGCGGTGTAACTTTTACACGACTCTTTACGTAAAACATACTGTAACCTAATTTTTTTCATCCAAGATTATTCATGAGACAACTCAAAATCACCAAGCAGGTCACCAACAGAGAAACGGCTTCCCTAGACAAGTATCTTCAAGAAATCGGAAAGGTTGACCTTATCACAGCAGACGAAGAAGTAGAATTGGCACAAAAAATCAAAGCAGGCGATAGGCGCGCTTTAGAAAAATTGACCAAAGCCAACCTCCGCTTTGTGGTGTCTGTAGCCAAACAATACCAAAATCAAGGATTGACGCTACCCGATTTGATAAATGAAGGAAACTTAGGCCTCATCAAAGCTGCCCAACGATTTGACGAAACCCGTGGTTTTAAGTTTATTTCCTATGCGGTGTGGTGGATTCGCCAATCCATTTTGCAGGCCTTGGCCGAACAATCCAGAATAGTGCGTTTGCCGCTCAACAAAATTGGCTCCATCAATAAAATCAACAAGATGTATGCTTTTTTGGAGCAATCACACGAGCGTCCTCCAAGTGCAGAAGAAATAGCCAAGGAGCTCGACATGACCGTGAACGATGTGAAAGAATCTATGAAAAATTCCGGACGCCACGTATCTATGGATGCGCCTTTGGTGGAAGGAGAAGATTCCAACTTATACGATGTACTTCGCAGTGGCGAGTCGCCAAATCCGGATAGGTCGTTGCTACATGAATCACTTCGAGTGGAAATTGAACGCGCTTTGGAAACCCTGACCCCACGCGAGGCAGATGTTATCCGTCTATATTTCGGTTTGGGTGACCAACACCCGATGACTTTGGAAGAAATTGGCGAAACTTTTGACCTCACCCGCGAGCGCGTCCGTCAAATTAAAGAAAAAGCCATCCGCAGGTTGAAACACACTTCGCGAAGCAAAATCCTGAAAACCTACTTGGGATAATATTTTTTGTAATAATATTAATTCTGTTACGAGGCGGGATTTATTATATAAACCTAACAGGTTTTCAAAACCTGTTAGGTTTTTTTAATTTTAATACCTGTCGGTGCTAATAATAGTTACCTTTGTCAAAATATCTTGTTTTATGTCAAATATTTTAATCGCACCTTCCATTTTGGCGGCCGATTTTGCCAACTTGCAGCGCGATATTGAGATGGTGAACCAAAGCCAAGCCGATTGGTTTCACCTCGACGTAATGGACGGCGTTTTTGTGCCCAATATTTCCTTTGGAATGCCGGTTATTAAAGCGATTGCCAAACACGCCAAAAAGCCACTCGACGTACACCTGATGATTGTAGATCCGGATAGATATTTACGGCAGTTTGCAGAATTAGGCGCAGCTGTTTTGTCTGTGCATTACGAGGCCTGTCCGCATCTGCACCGAACTTTGCAAGGTATCCGCGGATTGGGTATGCAAGCGGGTGTCGCCATCAATCCGCACACATCGGTTGATTTGTTGGAAGACCTGATTCAAGAGGTCGATTTGGTGTGCATGATGAGTGTAAACCCGGGTTTTGGCGGGCAAAAATTTATCGAAAACACCTATCGGAAAGTTGAAAAATTACGCAAGATTATCGACAGAAATCAAGCTGCTACAAAGATAGAAATTGACGGCGGTGTAAATGCAAACAACGCCCAAGCACTTGTTGCTGCCGGAGCCGATGTGTTGGTGGCAGGCAATTTTGTTTTCAGCTCGGAAAACCCAACGCAGACCATTTCAGATTTACACGGTCTTTTTGTTTGATGGTACAAGGTGAAATAGATATGAATGATGCAAACCCTCAAAAGTTTGAAAAACTCCTAAAACATCATTTTGCTTGCTCAATCTAGTTTTATTACCCTAACGATTCGTTATTCATACGCAATTTCAGACCATCCCCGGACATTGGCCTGGGCAAATTAGTTTCTGAATACATTTCGAACGTTTTAAAGTGCTATCACAAACCGCTTAAACGCACTTATATTCTTGCCTGATAGGTAAACAAATGGTAATAGCGTCCTTCTAGGGCAATCAGTTCATCATGCGTGCCTTGTTCGGCAATGCGACCGTTTTCGATTACCAATATTTGGTCAGCTTTTCGTATGGTGCTCAATCGGTGGGCAATGACAAAGGTAGTTCTTCCTTGGGTAAGTGTGGCCAAACTCTTTTGAATCAGGGCTTCGCTTTCGGTGTCTAGGTTTGAAGTGGCTTCATCTAAAATCAACACTTTTGGGTCGGCCAAAATAGCCCTGGCTATGGCAATGCGCTGCCGTTGTCCGCCGGAGAGTTTGATGCCGCGTTCGCCAATCAGCGTGTCTAATCCTTTTTCAAAACGGTCGGTAAATTCATACACATAGGCGGCTTTTATAGCGTTTTGCAATTCCGCTTCGGACGCATTGGGTCTGGGGAAAAGGATGTTTTCTCGTATGGTACCTTCAAATAAAAATTCGTCCTGCAACACCACGCCCAGGTGTTGGCGATAGCTTGGAAGGTTTACTTTGGAGAGGTCTTTTCCATCAATGGTAATGGTACCTGATTGTGGCGTTAAAAAAGTAGCCGCCAAACCGGCAATGGTCGATTTTCCTGACCCCGAGCTGCCCACCAAAGCCACTACCGAACCCGGTTTTACCTCAAAACTAATTGCATGCAAAACTTCCTTGTTGGTTTCGTACGCAAATGAAACATCCTTAAAAATGAGGTGTCCTTGCATGTCATCGAGTACGATAGTGCGTTCGGCTTCATTCACTTCCGGAGTCATGTTCATCAATTCTTCAGTACGATCCAACCCGGCCAAGGCTTCGGTAAGTTGGCTCCCTATATTACTCATCTGTACTATGGGCGCAATCATCAATCCCAATAAAAAAGTGAAGGATAAAAATTCGCCAATGGTGAGTTGGTCCATCATAATTTTATATCCGCCAATGCCCATGATACCGGTGGTAGCTACGCCCAGCAAAAATGTGGAGGAACTGGTCATAAAAGCGGTGGCGGTAAGGCTCTTTTTTACGTTTTGAAACAGTTTTTCTACACCACTTTCAAATACTTTGTGCTCTTGTATTTCTGCATTAAATCCTTTGATAACCCGGATGCCGCCCAAGGTTTCGGTAAGTCTTCCGGTTACTTCGGCATTGATTTTTCCGCGGTTTCTAAAAATAGGTCGGATAATTTTAAAAGCTTTTAGGGCCACCAAAGCAAAAATAGCCAACGGAACCAGCGTGAACAAAGTCATAGACGGACTTATGCGAAGCAACAGAACAAGTGATACCACGGCAGTTATAGAACCGCCTACCAATTGTACCAAGCCGGTACCAATCAGGTTTCGTACTCCTTCCACATCTGTCATGATGCGGGAAACCAAAGCACCCGATTTGGAGTTGTCAAAAAAACGAATCGGCAGGGAAAGCACTTTCTTTTGTACCTGTGCCCGCAGTTCGGAGATGAGGTATTGTGCCTGTACACTCAGTATTTTGGTAAGCAAAAAAGAGGTGACTGCCTGCACCAAGATGGCAAAAGCCACGGCAACAACTAAAATTTTAAGCATTTCCAAGTCCTTGTTAGGAATCACATCATCCATAAAATATTTCAGGGAAATGGGACCTACAAAACTGGCGGCATTGCTGATGACGATGAGTAATAGGCCTATGAAAACAAGATTGCGACGAGGCCAAATGATGGTTTTAAAAGCTTTGAGGATAGATATTTTTTTATCGGGCATAAAAGGCGTTTTCTGGTAAAAATAAAAGTAGTGCAAGGTACTTTAAAAATCACAGAACTTTTATAATTGCACGAAATGGGTTGAAAAAAATTCTCCACTAAAGATCATTGAAACTTCCTCATTTTAATGGTATTTTTGGGATTAGAATAAAAACCCGAAAATTCAAATGAAACACCCGTGTAAAAACTTTGCACACAGGGACATAATTATCCTAGGGTGTTCCATCTGACTTTTGAAAAATAATAAATATATACAGATGAAACGCCCATGTAAAAAGAGTAACACACAGGGACATAATTATCCTAGGGTGTTCCATCTGACCGATAAAAATAAATAATATATACAGATGAAACGCCCATGTAAAAAGAGTAACACACAGGGACATAATTATCCTAGGGTGTTCCATCTGACCGATAAAAATAAATAATATATACAGATGAAACCTTTAGATGTATTGATAGTGGGTTGCGGGCCAATCGGTATTGCCTGTGGCTTGGAAGCCCAAAAAAACGGTCTCGATTATTTGATTATCGAAAAAGGCTGCTTGGTCAATTCCATTTATAATTATCCTGTGCAAATGCGATTTTTCTCCTCGTCAGATTTGCTGGAAATAGACCAAATTCCTTTTATCAGCAAAGAAGTGAAACCCAACCGAGACGAAGCCTTGGAATATTACCGTCGGATAGTTTCATCCAACAACTTACACGTCAATCTTTTTGAAGGTGTAACACAGGTGGAAAAAACAGCAGATGTCTTTGAGGTGATCACCACCAAGGACGTGTATTTTGCCCGTAAAGTGATTATAGCCACGGGTTTTTACGACATTCCCAACAAAATTGGTGTCAAGGGCGAATCCCTGCCAAAAGTTGCACATTATTATAAGGATCCTCATTTTTATGCGCATCAAAATGTAGCCGTGATTGGAGCGAGCAACTCCGCTGTAGATGCGGCTTTGGAATGTTACCGCAAAGGCGCCCGTGTCACCATGATTGTTAGAGGAGACAGTATCGGCAGGCGTGTAAAATACTGGGTAAAGCCCGATATAGAAAACAGGATATCCGAAGGAAGCATCAAGGCGTATTTCAACAGTGAAGTGGCAGAAATCACAGAAAATTTTATTCGCATACAAACACCGGATGGTAGCGTCACGCTCGATAACGATTATGTTTTAGCACTCACCGGATATGAACCCAATTTTGAATTTCTAGAATCGATCGGTATTCAACTTTCAGAAGACGATAGCCGAAAACCTTTTTACAATGAGGAAACCATGGAAACCAACCTACCCGGACTTTACCTAGCTGGCGTGATTTGCGGCGGAATGGAAACGCACAAATGGTTTATTGAAAATTCGAGGATTCACGCCAAACAAATTGTAAATCACATCAAAAGCAAGCCATCATAAATCGCATCAAAGCACTGTTTTTGGCAAAAAGTTATTCATGTCGATAATTTGGACGCTTAGTTTCTGGTTTTTAATACATTATTGTAATAAGCAAAATCACTTTTCATGCTTTTGACCACAGGCTTTTCACCGTTGAGTTGCGGCAGTATCTTTTCAAGATCTGATAGTATTTTCAGACACTTATCTGTTTTATCCTCAAGTTTTATGTTTTCATTTGTTTGATAGGTTTCTAATAAATTCAGTGCCGTGACGCAGACGTCGGCTTCGAATATTTTTTCTTGTTTGGCCAGTTCTTTTCTCATTTTCAATGCAATTTTAAAATATTTTTCAGCTTTGCACAGATTTTGGTCTTCCAAAGCAAATACACCGCAATTGTGATAGGAAGTAGCCCAATAGTGTTTGTATTTTTCAGGTGCCTCTTCGGTAAGGAATTCATAAATCCGCCGGCCGTGTTTTTCGTTTTTTAAAGCGGTTTTATAATCTTTTAGTTGGGCATATAAGATAGCGATGGCAGTGTAAGTAGAAGCAACATAAGGCACAAATTCGGCATTATCCTCAGATAAATTGGTGTAGAGGGTTAGTGTTTTTAGATAGTAATTCAAGGCTTCGTCATACATCGCCAAATCTTTAAAACACACACTGAGGTTGTTGCAGGCGGCCGCCTGATAAGGTTCAAAACGCAAATCGTTATATGTGAGCTTCGAGAAGTAATCGTAGGCTTTTTTAAAATGGTTCTTTGCATCTAAAAACAAGTTTTCTTCCTGGTAAATGGCACCCAATTGATACTGTGCGCGCGCAGAAAACTCTTCATAGTCACCCAACTTCAGGCTTTCGTATAATGCAATGGCTTGTTTGTAAGCTTGTTTTGCTTGCGACAATTTTTTAAGCTTCATACAAGCTTCTCCCATGGCAAATGCCGTATTGGCTGTATGGACAATATATTTTTCACTTCTGTCCTTCAAATCCATAAAAATGGCGAGTGCAGCCGCGTAATTTTGTAGCGCATCTTCCGTGTTTTGATGCAATAGAGCATGCGCCAAATTGTTGTGTATAATGGCTTTTTCAACGGGATTTTCAATAGAAAAGACTTCAAATAAATGCAGGGCTTTCAGAAAATGATTTGCCGCTTGCTGTGTGTCATTGGTTTTTAGATACAATTTCCCCAATGTGGTGCACAATTCAATCTGATTGGCCACAGTGTGCGTTTTTTTAAGCGCACTTTCGTAAAGCTCAATAGCTTTGGAAGTGTTTTGAGCCGCTTTTTCAGATGCTGCACGGATGACGATTTGTTCGTAAGAAGGAGCCATATTTCGTAACTATTTTATATCAATTTTTTGTTTTTTCTTTGCAAAGATTGACAAACTCCAGCCGCGACATCTCATCCGGAATCATGCTTTCCATTGCCATCGTTTCCTTTTGCAAATCGATGATTTCAAATTTTTCTCGCTTAAGGGTTTGCAGTACACTCTGCATGCAAAATCGGTTTGCTTCACTATCTGATGAAACCAAGTATTCGCCAAAAAACATTCGTCCGAGTGCCACACCGATGATACCGGCTACCAAACAATCTTCTAGGTAAACGGCTGCTGTTTTTAGAACACCCCTTTGATGCAATGCTTCAAAACTCCGCGCCATTCTGCCGGTAACAGAGGCATGCGTCCACCGACCATCCTGGTTGTGCGTTTGTTTGCAAAAATCTAAAACAGTTTGGAGTTTGGTGTCCCAATAAAAGGAATACGCCTTTTGAAGTTCACAAAAGTCTTCTGAGGGTTCAAAATCTTTAAGGCGAATAACCAGCCTCGGATCGGGCGACCACCATTGTATGCGTTTCATGGGATGGTGCCAAAAGTAGATGCCGCAGGTGTAAGCCTCTAGCAGTTTTTCGGCTGTCAAATCGCCGCCTACAGCCACCAATCCGTCCGAATCTGCAAAATAGGCCGGAGGAAAATTGGGGTTTTGATCAGAAATTTCAAAATAGGGCAAGGGGAGCTTTATTAATTTGCGAAAATTTTTATTGATTTTCCAATTCATGCAACTCATCGAGTTGTTTGAGTAGTTCGAAAGTTTTTTTGGCTTCTTCCTCATCTACGATGCTGATGGCAGCGCCAACATGTACCATCACATAATCACCGATTTTTGCCTCTGGTACAAGGGTGAGGCTCACTTTTTTGACAATGCCATCGAAGGAAACTTTACCTACCCTAAAGGTATCGTCGAGTTGATCAGTGATTTCTATCAGTTTTCCGGGAATAGATAAACACATGGTTTTTTATTTTAGTTTATGTTCTCTGAGCCAGTAATACCAAGCATTCATGCCTTCTCCGGTGGTGGCGGAGAGTTCTATGAATTGTAATTTAGGATTGACTTTCAGTGCGTATTGTTTCAGTTTTTCAATATCAATATGCACATAGGGCAGCAAATCTATTTTGTTGATGATACACAAATCGGAGGTGTGGAACATGTCCGGATATTTGATGGGTTTGTCCTCGCCTTCTGTCGTGCTAATGATGACCACGCGTTTCGATTCGCCCAAATCAAACATGGAAGGACAGACCAGGTTTCCTACATTTTCAATCATCAATATGGCGTTATCGGTAATGTTCAATTTTTTGACGGCCTCATAAATGGCATCACTTTCCAAGTGGCAACCTTTTCCGGTGTTGATTTGTATCACAGGGATGTCAATGGCTGCGATACGGTTGGCATCGTTAAGGGTTTGTTGATCTCCCTCGATGACAAAAAACGGGATTTCCGCTTTCAAATCTTTCAGGGTACGTTCCAATAAGGATGTTTTTCCGGAACCGGGCGAACTGACCAAATTGAGCGCGAAGATGTTTTTTGCTTCAAAATAACCGCGGTTTCGGGCAGCCATCACATCGTTGTGGTGCAAAATATCTTGCTCCACGTCAATCACTTTTTTGTGATGGTGCGAATGATCATGGTCGTGGTCGTGCGAATGGGAGTGTCCATCGTGCGTGTGTTCATGCGGATGACCGTGTTCACCGTGATGATGGTGCACCTGTTCATGTTGTTTCACTTCTTTCGGGTTATGCATGCTTACACCATGCTCTCCGCCGCTGCAACCACAAGTTCCGCACATAATTTTATTTTTTAATGGGTTAGTTTACTTCAAGCGCTTTCACGCGTAATTCTTTTCCTTGAATGATGCCTTTAAAATTGCTACTGCACTCCGGGCAAGAATCATACAACTGCGCAATTTCAAAAACAGCATCACAATCTACACACTTGGCCTTTCCTTTGATGATGCTGATTTTTTTGAGCGCAAATTCCAAAACGGTGCCCTTCACGGCAGCGGGCCAAACAAATTCGAGCGATTCAAAATCGATCCCGGCCAAAGCACCAATCTCCAATTCAATCAATTCAACCTGCTTCGCACCGGCCTTGGCTGTTTCATCTTCAGCTATTTTTACGATTCCCATAGCAACCGACAATTCGTGCATAGTTTACTTGAATTATTGAAGATCAATTAATCAGCTTATAAAAGTAGCAGAGAAATATTTTTAAAAACATGATAAATGTCATGTTAAAGAATTTTTTGAGTTTTTACATTTAGGGTTTCAAATCCATACTAAATTAACCCTAACGTATTCTATTTTAACTTAATAATTATTATAACATCAGTTATGGACACAAAAACAGCTGTTCAAGAAACCTACTATGACAGCATCATAAAGCAAGGTTACAACCGACGCGATTTTATGAAGTTTGCCACCTATATAGCGGCCTATATGGGTTTGGAGACAACCATGGTGGGACAAATTGCCAAATCTTTGGAGACGAGTTATCGTTTACCTGTGATTTGGGAGCACTATCAGGAATGTACCTGTTGTAGCGAATCATTTATTCGCTCAGACCATCCCATAGTTGCGGATATTATTTTAGATAAAATATCCCTCGACTACACACTCACGCTTATGGCAGCATCCGGACACCAAGCCGAGGCAGCCAAGCACGCCACCATGGAAAAATACAAAGGCGAATATATCCTTTGCGTGGAAGGTTCTGTCCCATTGGGCGATGACGGGAACTACTGTTGCATAGCCGGACGCACAGCTAAGGAAGCCTTTTTGGAAGCTGCGGCAGGTGCCAAGGCCATCATCGCTTGGGGTAGTTGTGCTTCCAACGGTTGTGTGCAGGCCGCTGCACCAAATCCTACCGAAGCGACTCCCATTCATAAGATTGTTAAAAACAAACCGATTATTCGTGTGCCGGGCTGTCCGCCCATAGGGGAAGTTATGGCCGGGATTATCGTACACGTCGTGGCTTTTGGAAAATTACCCGAACTCGATAGAATGGGTCGCCCAAAAGCGTTTTATGCCAAACGCGTACACGACAGTTGCTACCGAAGACCCTATTACGATGCCGGCTTGTTTGCTGAAACCTTCGACGATCAAAATGCCAAAGAAGGTTATTGTTTGTACAAAGTTGGATGTAGAGGCCCTATGACATATAATTCCTGTGGCACCATCAAATGGAACAACGGGGTCAGTTACCCCATTCAATCCGGACATGGATGTATCGGTTGCAGCGAAGACGATTTTTGGGATAACGGGCCGTTTTATGAAAGATTGACCAATATACCCGGTTTTGCCAAAGAAGCTTCGGCAGACACAGTAGGTGCCATAGCCGGCGCAGCACTTGTGGGAGGTATTGCGGCACATGCAATAGGCGCCACCATCGCCAAGCGTAAAGAGGTGAAAAGCCGTATAGACCGCGGTATTGAAAATGATAAAAATATTGACTTTTAAACTCCATTATCATGGCAAATAGAATAGTTGTAGACCCAATCACCCGTATTGAAGGTCACCTGCGTATAGAGGCGGAAATCAAAGACGGTGTGATTGTAGATGCCTTTAGTTCGAGTACGATGGTTAGAGGCATCGAAACCATTGTAAAAGGCCGCGATCCCCGCGATGTATGGGCTTTTGTGCAGCGCACTTGTGGCGTTTGTACTACGGTACATGCCTTGGCCTCTGTAAGAGCTGTTGAAGATGCCATCGGCATCAGCGTACCGCCCAATGCAGAATTGGTTCGAAACATTATGGAAGGTGCTTTGTATATGCACGATCACGCCGTACACTTTTATCACCTGCACGCTTTGGATTGGGTAGATGTAGTCAACGCATTACAAGCAGACCCGGCCAAAACTTCTGAATTGGCGCAAAGTATTTCTTCATGGCCTAAAAGTTCTCCTGGCTATTTTTCCGATATTAAAAAACGCGTGACGAAGTTTGTAGAAAGCGGTCAGTTGGGCATATTTGCCAACGGATACTGGGGACATCCGCAAATGAAGTTGCCGGCAGAAGTAAATCTGCTTGCGGTGGCTCACTATCTGGAAGCGCTCGAATGGCAAAAAGAAATCGTTAAAGTCCATACCATTTTTGGCGGTAAAAACCCGCATCCAAACTACCTGGTTGGCGGTATGGCTTGTGCCATCAATACAGAAAGTCCGGGTGGCTTGAATGCAGAAAGGCTTGCCTATGTAGGCAAACTCTTGCAACAGGGAAAAGATTTTATCGAACAGGTGTATATTCCGGATTTGTTGGCCATTGCTTCTTTCTACAAAGATTGGGGAAGCATCGGTAAAGGATTTGGAAACTATATGTCTTACGGCGATTTCCCTACAAACGGTTTTGCAGACGTTTCAAGTTTTAAATTTCCGCAAGGTGTGATTCTTAACAGAGACTTGTCTAAAGTACACGATGTAGATCACAGAAACAACGGCGAAATTGAAGAGTTTGTCAACAATTCATGGTTCAATTATTCCGACGGTGATGACAAAGGTAAACATCCTTGGTCAGGTGAGACCAATATCAATTATTCAGGGCCAAAACCGCCATACGAACATTTGGATGTTTCCCAAAAATACAGTTTTATCAAAACCCCAAGATGGAAAGGCTTGCCTATGGAAGTAGGACCACTCGCCCGTTTATTGGTTGGTTATGGCAGGGGCAACCAAGAAATACAAGAAGCAGTAAACGCTGCGTTGGCGCATTTAAACGTGCCGGTTGATGCCTTGTTTTCCACTTTAGGACGCACCGCCGCACGTGGCATTGAAACCCAACTGGTTGCCAATTGGACGATGGAATTTTACAACAACCTGATGAACAACATCAGAAATGGTGATGAACGCATGGCCAATACAGAAAAGTGGGAGCCTAAGAGTTGGCCGGTAGAAACGAAAGGAGTTGGCTATATGGAAGCACCAAGAGGTGCCCTGGCGCACTGGATTCATATTAAAGACCAAAAGACGGAAAACTATCAGTTGGTAGTTCCCAGTACGTGGAATGCTTCACCGCGCGATCCCAAAGGACAAAGATCAGCATACGAATCAACCCTGATAGGAACACCTGTCGCTGACCCTGAATTGCCATTGGAAATTATCCGAACCATACACTCGTTCGATCCTTGCATCGCTTGTGCAGTTCATTTGTACGACGAGCACGGCAAGCACCTTTCTCAGGTAAATAACCTATCAAGTTGTGATGTATAAAACCCCTCAAGATGGAAACACGAAATTTTAAACGCGTATTGGTTTGGCAATTGCCCGTGAGAATTTTTCACTGGATCAATGTCTTGACTGTCACACTGCTGATACTCACCGGATTTCTCATAGCCAATCCACCCGCTTTAATGTCTAGGGTAGAACCTACTTTTGTACAGAATTTCGGCATTGTCAGGTTTATTCATTTTGCATCTGCCTATGTGTTTTTCTTCAATATGCTGTTGCGGATTTATTGGTCATTTGTAGGAAACAAATATGCGCATTGGCGCGCCTTTTGGCCTTTCAGAAAAGAGTTTTGGCAGAATGTTTGGCACGTACTCATGGTAGATATTTTGCTTCAAAACAAAAAAATTCACCACTTAAAAGACATCAGTATTGGACACAACAGTGTAGCCGTTTTGTCGTATGTAGTGATGTTTTTTATGGCACTCATCATGGTTTTTACCGGATTTTCGCTCTATGCAGACTTGACTACTTGGTGGCTTCCCAAATTATTTGCTTGGGTTTCACCCATGTTGGGCGGTGAGTTTATGACACGTGCAATTCATCATATTACTATGTGGATTTTTATCTTTTTTGCTCTGATTCATGTCTATTTGGTATTCTACCACGATTGGCTTGAGGGTAGAGGAGAGGTTTCTTCTATGTTTGGGGGCTATAAGTTTGTCGCAAAAGAAAGGTTTAAAAAGAAAGTGCCAAAAGCAAAAACTGATAAAGAACCCGAGATGTAAATTAAAAAATATGCAACCAACAGACACTTCACCCTTGGCCATTAGCAGCGATGCCTATTTTTTCGAAAAAGACAAATCGGAGTGTACACTCATTTTGGGTGTGGGCAATTACCTGATGGGAGACGAAGGCGTGGGCGTGCACCTCATACGCCATTTGTCTGATAAGAAACTACCTGAAAATGTAGATATTCTCGATGGAGGTACGGGCGGATTTCTATTGCTCAATTGTATAGAATCCTACAAAAACGTCATTTTTGTTGATGCCACTATGGACGGAAAACCGGACGGAACTATCTGTTTGATAAAGCCCAAATTTGCATCAGACTTCCCCAGTGCGCTCAGCGTGCACGACGTAGGTTTGAAAGACATGATTGAAGCCTTATATATCCTAGAAAAAGCACCCAATATGTTTCTGTTTACAGTTTCAATTTCTAAAATAGACCCCATGTCGGTAAGCTTGTCAGCTTCGGTGTGTGAAGCACTCAAATATTTGCCTCAAAAAATTTTTAATCTCATAGCACAACAAAACGCGCAGTAAGCCTGCCTTCAACAACCCACGTTTTAGAACCTAACACATGCGAAAATCTATCCATATAACCGTCAACGGACTCGTACAGGGTATCGGGTTTAGACCGTTTGTGTATGGTTTGGCGCAAAGTATGCACATCGTTGGCCAGGTTCAGAATGATTGGCAAGGGGTCTCTATTTTGGCTACAGGTGAAACAACTGCCCTTCAAAAATTCACAGATGCGCTCTTGCAACATCCACCACCACTGGCCGATATTACAAACTGCGAAGTCAGAGAGATTCCCTTGACAGAAATGTCAGATTTTTTGATAAAGCCTTCAACGAAAGGCACGCAACTAAACGCACTTTTGACACCGGACTTTGCCATTTGTGAAAATTGTAAATCAGAAATTCACGACCAGAACAACAGGCGCTTTGGGTATGCTTTTACAACTTGTGTGCATTGCGGACCGCGTTGGTCTATTACTCAGCAATTTCCATTCGATCGGGAGCACACCACCGCAGATGATTTTTCCATGTGCCCGTTGTGCAGAAATGAATACGAAGATCCGGCCAACAGCAGGTTTCACTCTCAAACAAACAGCTGTCCGGATTGTGGTATTTCATGGCAATTATTTGACAACCAAGGGAATACTTTGCCCATAGCACAAAAAAACATTTTCACTGAGATTGCCAAAAAGCTGTCAGCTCATAACGTATGTGCCGTGAAAAACAACAGCGGATTTTTGCTTTGTTGCCGTGCCGATGATGCAAACACCATTGTCAAGCTTAGAACAAGAAAGCAACGTCCGGAAAAACCCCTAGCCGTGCTTTTTAAAGACTTGGAGACTTTGAAACAGTCTTTTCAGCTGTCAGCCGACGAAATAAAAATCTTAGAATCGCCTGCGCGTCCTATAGTGTTGCTATCTGCTAAGGATTACAAAGGAAATTTACCCCTACATACCATAGCCCCCGGACTCCGTCAGATTGGTGTGATGTTGCCCACAACGGGCATTTTAGAATTGCTTGCAGCCGCAGTAGATTTCCCGCTAATCGCTACCAGCGGAAATATACACGGTTCTCCGATTTTGAGCCAAAATCAAGAAGCATTGTCTCAACTGAGCGATGTAGCCGATTTTTTTCTGTGTCACAATTTGGAAATCATCCATCCGCAAGATGACTCGGTGGTTAAATTTACAAAAACCAGTCAAAAACCTTTACTATTAAGACGTGCCAGAGGCTATGCACCCAACTATTTAAAACCCTTTAAAAACACAGTCGATAAACCTATGGCTTTGGGTGCAGACCTCAAAAACAGCATTGCTTTTATACCAAACACCTATGCTTATGTGAGTGCTTATTTGGGTAATTTGGAAAATTACGAAGTTTATAAAAGATTTTCGCAAACCATAGACAATTACGCAGCTGTTTTCAACACAAAACCGACAGTTTTACTCACGGACAAACATCCGTCATACAATAGCAACAGGCATGCAAAAACACTTGCAAAAATGTGGAGCATCCCAAAAGTTGAAATTCAGCATCACAAAGCACATTTTGCAGCGATCTTAGGCGAACATCAGCTTTTTGATGAACGCGTGCTAGGTGTTGTCTTTGATGGTACAGGTTTTGGTGATGACAGACAGATATGGGGTGGCGAATTTTTTTCCTACGAAAATCAGAACATAGAAAGAATCCATCACTTGGAATATTTTGATTGGTTGGCCGGCGATAAAATGGCTAAAGAACCTCGCTTGTCTTTGTTGTCGCTCTCCAAAGACAATGTCGATTGTAAAACCGGTTCTAAATTCACACCTGCTGAATACAATTTCTACAAAAGCATGAAACGGCCAAACAACCTCAAAACGTCTTCGGTGGGAAGGCTTTTTGATGCCGTTGCCGCTCTTTTAGATTTGACCGATTACAACACTTTTGAAGGACAGGCAGCTATGATGTTGGAAAATTTGATTGTTGAAGCCAATCTCAAAAATTATGTCAATTATCTCGACCATGCTCAAGATGCATTTTCCGGATCTTATATACTTCAATTTGCCTGCAATGAACTCAACAGAGGAGTGCCTAAACCACAAATTGCTGCGAATTTCATCTTTACATTGGCCAACTACATCTTAGATTTTGCCGGGGCATCGGGCTATCAAAAAATAGCTTTTTCCGGAGGCGTTTTTCAAAATACCATTTTGGTCGATTTTCTAAGGACGTTGGCGCCAAATCATGTAGCCTTGTTTTTTCATGAAGCAGTACCTCCCAATGATGAAAATATCGCCTTAGGCCAACTGATGTATCATCTTCATATCAACCGAAAACTATGAAATATTTAGAAGAATACAGAAATTTAGAAGCTACGCAAAGTCTTTTAAAACAGTTGCGAAAAATAACCACACGCCCTTGGAATATTATGGAAATTTGCGGTGGACAGACGCATAGTTTGGTCAGAAACGGTATTTTGGAAATGTTGCCCGAACACGTTAGGATGATTCACGGACCGGGCTGTCCGGTATGTGTGACTCCGGTAAACTTAATAGACAAAGCCGTCGCTCTGTTGGAAAAAGGGGTGATTGTTTGTTCGTTTGGAGATATGATTCGCGTGCCGGGAAGCAAAAAGAGTTTACTGGAAGCCAAATCAAACGGAGGAGATCTCCGCATCTTGTATTCTCCGATTGAAGCGGTTTCCATCGCCCGTAAAAACCCGCAAAAAGAAGTCGTCTTTTTTGCCGTAGGCTTCGAAACAACAGCACCCGCAAACGCGCTATCGGTGTTGCATGCTGAAAAAGAAGGGCTGAATAACTTCTCCATTTTAACTTCTCATGTTTTGGTGCCTCCGGCTATGGAGGCCATCCTCACAGACGAATTTTGTAAGATTGACGCTTTTTTGGCAGCAGGCCATGTGTGTGCCATTATGGGCATTCAGGAGTATTATCCGTTGGTGGCTCGGTACAAAATCCCCATCGTAGTCACCGGTTTTGAACCGCTTGATTTGGTACAAGGTATCTATATGGCCGTAAAACAGTTGGAAAAAGGAGAAGCAAAATTGGAAAATCAGTATGCGCGGGTTGTGAAGCCTGATGGAAACAAAGCGGCAAAAGATGTTATCAAAAAAGTTTTTGAAGTGGGTGACCGTGAATGGCGAGGCATTGGTAAAATACCAAATAGTGGCTATGTGGTTACGCCTGCATATAAAAAGTATGATGCAGCCTCTAAGTTTGATGTTGAATACATACAATCGCCTGAAAACCAACTGTGTATAGCAGGTGAAATTTTAAAAGGTATCAAAAAACCACACCAGTGCAGTCAGTTTGGAAATGTTTGTAAACCGGCAAATCCTTTGGGCGCACCCATGGTTTCCTCGGAAGGTGCCTGCGCAGCCTATTATCATTTTGCCCAACAACCAAATATCAAAATATGAGCAAGTTAGAAAACATTCACATAGGACACGGAAGTGGTGGCGAACTGACCAGAGAATTGTTAGATACCTATATTTTTAAAACGTTTAGCAATCCTTATCTCGATAAGAAACACGATGGTGCCATAGTGGATTTAGAAGGAGAAATTGCCATTTCAACAGACAGTTTTGTGATTACACCTATCTTTTTTAAGGGCGGAAACATTGGCGAATTGGCTGTAAACGGAACGGTAAACGATGTCGCTATGTGTGGTGCCATACCGCAGTATCTTTCGTTGGCTTTTATCATAGAAGAAGGGCTGCGTCTTACAGATTTTGAAGCTATCGTAAAATCTGTAAGCGAAGCCGCAAAGAGAAGCCGGGTACAAATCATCACCGGTGACACCAAAGTAGTAGAAAAAGGCAAAGGCGACAAAATTTTTATCAATACCACGGGTTTTGGTCGTAAACATCCCAAAGCTGCCATTGATGTAAACCGGATTCAATCGGGTGATAAAATAATCATCAACGGTTATTTGGCACAACATGGCATGGCGATTATGAGCGAGCGGGAAGGACTCGAATTTGAAACGGAGATTAAAAGTGATACGACAAACCTCAATTTTATAGTCAATAAGCTACTGGATACTTTTGGAAGCGACATCAAACTCTTTCGCGACCCAACGCGCGGTGGCTTGGCAACGGTACTCAACGAAATTGCTGCTGACACCCATTTGGGAGTTGCCATAGGTGAAAGATTTTTTCCCATCCAAAAACAAGTGGCTGCCGCCTGCGAGATGCTAGGGTTGGATCCTTTGTATGTGGCCAATGAGGGTGTTTTTATTTGCGTTGTTGACGCATCAGCAGCCGGGGCTGTTTTGGAAATGATGCAATGCGACGAGAAAGGAAAAGCGGCCGCTATCATTGGGGAATTTACTACAGAACATCCCCAAAAAGTAGTCATGGAAAGTATGATAGGCGGGAAAAGGATTGTCAGTCCCTTGGTGGGCGAACAGCTGCCGCGTATCTGCTAATTTAAGAACAGCCAATATGCACCCACAGCAATAGCGAATAAGCCTGCTGTAAGTCGGATGCCATTAAAAAATACATCATTGTGTTCGCTTTTTGAAAAAACAGCGATGCGGCCAACCACAAACGTAAAACCCGACATGGCAAGCAGAACACCCAGTACAAAGCCGGTTATATAGAAAAGGCCGTCAAATGGGTTGACAAAACCCAACATAGGTAAAAAGAGTATAAAATGTGCCACGCCGGCCAAGCCATGTAAAAAACCTACAGAGAAAGAGACGGTATGACTTTGTCTTACCGGTTTAGGATGGTGGTGGTGCGAAGCGTCGGACGTGTGCAGATGGTCGTGGCTGTGTATGGCTTTCGATTCATTCGCATGGATGTGTACATGTTTGTGTTTGTCCGATTTTTTGAAAATTTTGTAAAAAGACCAAAATCCGATAAAAAGCAACACAAATCCTACTAATTTTTCACTTTGATTTGAGATGGCTTCTATGGGAATAAATTCTTTAAATATCATAAACAATAAGCCGATACTGAGCATTCCTGCCAAGTGGCCAAATCCCCAAAACACGCCAATTTTCCAAGCACTTCGTTTGCTTTCTACGGCAAATGGCATCACGGCTGCCAAATGATCCGGACCGGTGATGACATGGAGCATTGATGACAATAAAGCAGCAATGAAGGGAAAGTTTTCCTGCATAAATAAGCAGTTTGTTCTTTTTCAAATTTACGATTAAAACTGTTTTTTTATATCGAGTTTTGATGAATTTTTTGAAATCTCATCAAATAAGTTATTTATAGGAATAATTATATTTGTGAGGTTAAAAAGACAGGCTTATATTTGCACGCGTTTTGAAAATGTATTTTAAAAAAAGCAATCATTTGGTCGCGTAGCTCAGCTGGATAGAGCATCTGCCTTCTAAGCAGACGGTCACAGGTTCGAATCCTGTCGCGATCACTTAAATTACAGGCACTTACAGTTTTTATTGTAGGTGCTTTTTGTTTTTCTGTAACACATTTGTAACCATTAAATTTTCTGAAATCTGATTTTTTTTAAATCAATCTATACATTTTAAATTTTCCAGAAAATACCTTTCAGGGAAAGATTCAATCCCGAATTTTTGATCTGCCAGGCGTTCTTTTAATACGTAATCCAAGTTGAGACTGTCATTTACGGCAATGCGCATAAAATTGACAGGGGAACTGCCGATGATTTTTTTGGCATCGGCTGTTATCAAAAAAGCACCACCCACGCTCATCAATTCTTCTCCGGTTTCTTCTAAAGCGTAGATTTTAGAACATTGATTTTGATCTACATATGGCAAAACGGCAATTTTGCTGTTTTGAACCTGAAGGTAGAGTCTTGAATTGGCAGTAAGGCAGACAGAATCGTTTTCAACACGGTTGTCTATCTTAGTTTTGGTGAGGTTTACAAATTCCAAAGAATCGTTTCGCGTAAGCGATAATTCGATGTATTCCGTCATGGCTCCCAAATTTTTAAACCAAACCAAATATTCCTTAGTGAGTTTCAATTTTAGTATATCGGAATCGATGTTGGCCTTGTAATCGCAAGGCGGAATGGTATCTTGTGCTTGAGACTGAAAAAAGATACCCATAAAAAGTAAGCCTGTGATGAAGATACGCATAATGATTTTTTTTTTGCAAATAAACAATTTTGTTTTGGTATTTCGAACAAATTAAAAGAATCCTGTTTTTACGATTTTAAAATAAACACCTACAGCATCGTCAAACAGGCTGCCTTCATCCCAGCCGAAGCCCGCAGAAACAAAGACAGGCCAGGCATTGGGCTTGTAGTCTATTTCTAAAAGCATGGAAAATTGGGTACGGCTTTCATCAAAACGAAGGCTTTTTGTTCCTTCGTTAAACGACAAACTCATGCGGTTTTTGTAATACAAATTCTTTCGAAACTTGCCCGAAAATCCGAGATGGTAGGCAATAAAACTGTTGTTTTGTACACCCAACGTAAGGCCGTTTTCGTCAATTTCTTTGGGGATAAAAAAAGGGGAACCAAGGGTGCGGCCAAAAAAAGTATAACCTGAACGATAAATGGTGTTGTTGAAAAAATCATCAAAACCGTCAATCTGTCCTTTGCCGCTTTGGTCTTTCGTGTACGTAAATTCAAATGCCAATTTTGCCAGGGCACTTTCAGGTTTTTTAAAATCGATAAAAACGCCGTACAGTCCGTCTTCTATGTTGTTTAGCTCACGCCCGGAAGTGTCTTCGAACGGATGAGACCAATACAAGTTCAGGTTGAAGTTTTTGGTGTGTTTTTGATATTCGAGCCGGTAAGCACCAATGTGATTTCCAAGCGCGTTTATAGCATCGCCTTCCGGAGAATCACCACTTCCGGAAAGTCCACCAACCACTCGTAAAAAATCGCTAAAATCTTTGGGGAGCGGCCCCAGTTCTTTCGATGTGCCTCCCCAAATGGCGTAGTCTTCCACGCCAAATAGGAGTGATGATTTTTCTGATAATTGCCATTTAAACTCGAGACTCTTGTGGTGAATTTGCGCATCTTCAACAAACCGATCATCGAACAAATAACCATTTCCGAAGGCAGCTTTAAAACTTAGCTTTTCACCTGCAAAAGGCACTTTCCAATATCCATCCGTTTCCAGCCATACCCCCGGAATAGGGCGTGCATTGCCCGAAAAAATAATATTTCCGTTGCTGGAAGATAGGCCGCCGTAATGTTCCGTGATTTGTTTACTGCCGACCGTCAGAAGCGTTTTTTGATAGGAGACTGCTGCATAAAGCGCGTTTATCTCAACTTTGTTTTGTTTACTTTCTGTGAATGCCAACAAATCAGCAGCTGCAGAAAAATTGAGTTGGTTGGTCGGTTTTTTTTTAAAATCGTAAAGCAGGCTCAAATACAATTGGGCTTGGTCTTCTTTGCGAACCATTCCTTGCCGGTTGGCTTGCATCCAGAAAGGCAAATTATCTTCCGAACTTAAGTAAGTAGCGGCTTCTATTTGGTAGGAAAGTTGCTCTTGTGCTTGCAAAATAGTAGTGAAAAATAGCAGAAAAAACAATACGTGGCTTCGAAAGACCATTGGGTGTTTTTAGAAATAATAGAGTTTAAAACGAATTTTAAGTACTTCTTGTATATCTGAAATGGCAGAAAAAGAATTTTTAAGAATTACCCTGTCCATTTTTGTCAAGTTTTCCAATTTGATAAATCTTCCTGAATCTTTATTCGCCAAACCTTGTTTGGTTCTATAATGGAGAAAAACCCGAAAGGCTTCTATGCATTCTTGATACAGTTCGCGGTTTTGCGGTTCGAGTTCACAAAGCTTTTCAAAACGTTGAATGGTATTGTTAAACGAGCGGACACCGTGTTCTAAAATGAGCATTCGTGCGGCATCGATGAGTGGCATCAACGCCCTTACTTTGATGTCAAAACTGTCTTTGTGTTCGCCGTCTTTTTCTAAAAGAAACTGTCTGAAAAAGCCTAAAGGTGTTGGTTTTCGCAAGGTGTTGTTGCCGAGAGAGGTCAGAAACACTTCGTTTTTGTCTAAGCGGTTTAGAATGTAATCCGTCAGTGCATCTGTCAATTTGAAATCGCCAAAAACAGGTCTGTAATCAAAAAAAATGGACGACATCATGATTTCTTCGTCTCCGGGTTCGTTAATCCATCTGTAAAATCGATTTTGCCATTCTTCTAGTGAAAGACACCAACGCGGGTCTGAGGCCATCATGCCGGCTCCGCAGTATTCAAACCCAATAATATTGAGCGACTTGGAAACGGTTTTTGCCAATTTCAGAAAATAGTCTTTTACGGTTTGATGTTTTTCAGTCGCCACATTTTCAAATACCAAGGCGTGGTCTTGGTCTGTCATCAGCAATTGTTCTTGTCGGCCTTGGCTGCCAATACTCATCCATGTAAATTTGCAAGGCGGCTTTTCAAAATCTTCCAAAGCCAATTCAACGACCCGCTTGATGATGCCGTCGTTGATGTCGGAAATAATTTTGGAGACTAAAAGAATGGGGATATTTTGGTTGAGGTAACTTTCGAGCAATTTGTTGGCAGCTTGTCTGATCAAACGAAGCGATTTGATGCTATCTGTTCTTTTAATTTCACGCATCAACACGGTTGGACTATTGCCTTGTAAAACCAAGATGTCTCTGTCCGAAATCACGCCAATTACCTTAGAATCAGTAGTTCCGTCTTTGGTGATACAAAGGTGCCCAATGCTGTAATTGAGCATCGCCATTTGCGCTTCAACAATGGAAATCTTTTCGGAAAATGTTTTGACGGGTGACGACATGATGTCGGAAACTTTACAGGTTGCTTCAAATTTTCCGGTGGCAACTTTTGACCGAATATCGCGGTCTGTGATGATGCCCAACGGTAAGCCGGATTTAACCACAACCAGACATCCTGTTTTTTTTCGAGTCATCAGCGCAGCGGCTTCCATAATGTTTTTGTCCGGTGGACATTGGGCCGGTTTTTTCATGATATTGACTTCTTTCAAGTCTAAATAATCATAGTTTTCCGGCGGACTTTTTCTCAAATCTTCCGAATTACCCATCTCCAGATTGTGATGATAAGAAGCAAAACAAGAAATCAGATAATTACTCACTTTGGGGTTTTTGTCATAAATATCTTTGAACAAGTCTATAGATACGCCATAGAGAATGCACTCTTCTATGGCCTTGGCTGTCAGTAGATATTTTTCATGATTGATGAGGGGTCTCAAGCCAAACGCGTCTCCTTCGTCACAAATGTCTATCAAAGTCTCGACTTGGTCTATATGCCTGTATAAAGCCACGGCACCCTCTGCTACAACATAAAATAAATTCTCGGGGTTTTCACCTTCGTTGAAAATTACGTCTTTGGTGTCGAAGTAGGAAACTTGAATGTTTTCACAGACTGTGAGCAGCTCACTTTGTGTAAGCATGTTGAAAGGCGGATATTTTTTTAAAAAATCAAATATCCTGATGGCAAGGGAATGAGAAGCCAAAGCAAACTTTTTGGCTAATTTACGAAACAGTAGCTTTAAATAAACAAAAAAGTTCTGGCTCTACAACCAGAACTTTTGATATATGCAGATTTGAGTTAGCCTTATGCAGAAACAGCTGTTACTTTTCGGGCAAGTTTTGATTTTAAATTGGCGGCTTTATTTTGGTGAATAATGTTTTTCTTAGCCAATTTATCTATCATTGAAGCAACAGTAGGCAAAAGGGTTTGCGCCTCTTTTGCATCTTCGGTACCTCGCAATTTTTTTATCAAATTACGAACGGTTTTGTGTTGATACTTATTTCTAAGTCTTTTTACTTCGGAATTTCTAATTCTCTTGAGCGCTGATTTGTGATTTGCCATCTTTGTAGATCTAAATTTTTTTATATAATTCTTGTAGTCCGTAGGGGAATCGAACCCCTGTTACCAGGATGAAAACCTGGCGTCCTAACCCCTAGACGAACGGACCTTTTCGCAAAATTGCGGTTGCAAAAATACAATTATTTTTTAAAGGCGCAAGCCCTCAAATAAAATTTATAACGGCTTTTTTGTTTAATATGCTTTTGCAAAAAGTACTCTTTGCGCAGATGGTTTTCCGCTGTATATACACAGGCCATTTTCTGGGGTATTCCCAATAGGAATGCACCTTATCGTTGCTTTGGTTTCTTGCTTGATGGCTTCTTCTGTTTCGGGCGTTCCGTCCCAATGCGCAGCTAAAAAACCACCTTTGGTCTCCAGCAATTCTTTAAAGTTAGTGTAGTCGTCCACAAGCGTGATGTGGCTGTCTCTAAAGTTTTTCGCTTTTTGAAAAAGCGTTGTCTGTATTTCGTCAAGCAGGTGACCTATTCTATCAACAATGGCATCTACAGCAATAACTTCTTTGGTGAGCGTGTCGCGTCTGGCGAGTTCCACAGTGCCATTTTCCAAATCTTTAGGTCCTATAGCGATGCGAAGCGGTACGCCTTTGAGTTCATATTCGTTAAATTTCCATCCCGGTTTTTGGGTGTCTCGGTTGTCGTATTTAACAGAAATGTTTCTCTGTTGCAAGGCTTTTTGGATCTCGGCTACTTTTTGGTTTATGGCTTCTAACTGTTCTTCATTTTTAAAAATAGGAACAATGACTACTTGGATGGGGGCGAGGTTTGGTGGCAAGACTAGGCCATTGTCATCGCTATGTGTCATGATAAGTGCGCCAATAAGCCGGGTGGAAACACCCCAAGAAGTTGCCCAAACGTAATCTTGTTTGCCTTCTTTGTTGGCAAACTTTACGTCAAAGGCTTTGGCAAAATTTTGCCCCAAATAATGAGAAGTGCCTGCTTGCAGTGCTTTTCCGTCTTGCATCAAGGCCTCTATGCAATAGGTTTCCAGTGCACCCGCAAAGCGCTCTGAAGCTGTTTTTGTTCCTTTGATGACAGGAATAGCCATAAAATTTTGAACAAAATCGGCATACACTTGCATCATTTTTTCGGCTTCTTCTATTGCTTCTTGTTTAGTAGCATGTGCCGTATGGCCTTCTTGCCACAGAAATTCGGCCGTGCGAAGAAACAGTCGCGTTCGCATTTCCCACCTCACTACGTTTGCCCATTGGTTTATGAGCAAAGGCAAGTCGCGATAGGACTGAATCCATTTTCTGTAGGTATCCCAAATGATGGTTTCGGAAGTAGGCCTAACGATAAGTTCTTCTTCCAGTTTTGCGCTTTCATCGACAACCACGCTTTTGCCGTCTTCGGATGCTTTTAACCTGTAGTGGGTGACCACGGCGCATTCTTTGGCAAAACCATCTACATGGCTGGCTTCTTTTGAAAAATATGATTTGGGTATAAAAAGCGGAAAATAGGCGTTTTGATGTCCCGTTTCCTTAAACATTTTATCAAGCTGTGCTTGCATTTTTTCCCAGATAGCATATCCGTAGGGTTTGATAACCATGCAGCCGCGCACGCCGGAGTTTTCGGCAAGATCGGCTTTTACGACCAATTCGTTATACCATTTTGAATAATCTTCTGCTCTTGTGGTCAAGTTTTTACTCATAAAAATTCGTTTGGCACAAATCTTGTGTTATTACATAAAAAAAATAGTTCGCCAAAATTAGCTATTTTTGTATTGTACAACAATTAAAATACACCGTCATGAAAAATTTCCTTAAAGTATCATTCAAATCTATCAAAACCTATGGGGTACTTTCCTTGGGTCTTTTGTTTGCTTCGGCTTGCGGTACTTATGAATACGCAGGGGTTTCAGACGGCGTTTACGGAGAACCTGTTGTGTACAACACACCCACTAATACCTATCCTTCCAAGGTTGTAGAGCGCAGTGAAGGGGGTGAAGATTCCGGTTCTTTTTACAAAAACTACTTTGCTGAAAAGTCAAACCAATACAGAATTAATATGAACGCTGTAGATACCACGGCCAATCCTGAAGTGTTTACAGATATAGACGGCTATTCTTCTGCCAATTTTGATGGCGATAACCTCAATTTTGGTAGCGAATCTTATACTTACAGTGAAGGCTATGGCGGATGGGGTGATGAGACAGAATCCGTCGTGATTAACTATTACAACAATTACAGTCCTTTCTACGGTTATGGAGCAGGATATTGGGGAGGTTTTGGCTATCCTTATTACGGCTATGGCTTTGGCTACCCATATTATGACTATGGTTTTGGATACCGACCTTATTATGGATATGCCCGCCCATACTACGGTTATGGGTATGGTTATCCTAGATATGGATTTGGTTTTGCATATGGAGGATTTGGCTTTGGTTTTTATAATTCTTATAATCCATATTACTATGGTGGTGGTTTTGGCCACAGCCGCAGTCATGTTGCCTACAACAGCAGTCGCAGAGGTAGCGTGTCTCGTGTAAACAGTTCACGCGGTGTGGTGTCAGAAAACAACGGAAGGACAACAACGACCCGAAGAGGAAGTTCGGTGACAAATTCTAACGGCAGACGTGTTACAGATGTTAGAAATACTTCGTACTACAGAAACAGAGTCAGTGCCGATGGGAATTCAAATTCTAGAATACGTTCACAAGTGGGAACGCGAGGAACCAACGGTAGAGGAACCGTTTCAACAACTAGTAATATCAGAAGCACGGGTTATTATAGCCGCCGTGTCAATACCAGTACGCGAGGAGATGTAAACGGAAGACTAAGATCTAGAGGAACGGGAGATATCCGCTCCGGTAACGGCTCGCGAGGTCGTTCGGAATATACAGGTGGTAGAACCGGCGTACTTACCCGTTCTTCATCCGGAATCAGGAGCAGGGGAAGCAACGGTGCTGTTCGCTCCACAGGCGGAAGCAGAAGTAGCGGTGGTGCAATTCGCTCCTCAGGTGGAAGCAGAAGTAGCGGAGGTGCCATCCGATCAAGTGGCGGCGGCAGAAGTAGTGGAGGTGCCATCCGTTCTGGTGGCGGAGGTGGTGGTCGAAGTGGCGGTGCCATACGTTCCTCAGGTGGAGGTAGAGGTGGATCTAACTAAATCAGATTTATTTGGCTATCTAAAGCCATATGATAAAAATATCAGCTGGTTTGCCAATCGTGAATCATTTAAATTATTCCATTTTTGAGTTTGAGAAATCTTGTTTTCAGGATCACAACTTCAAATCGTGATTGGCGAATTCCATTTCTGTGCTGAGCTCAGTGGAGGCAAAATCAATAGAAATCAATACATATTTACAGATGAAACGCCCATGCAAAAATTTTGCACACAGGAGTATGATTATCCTAGGACGTTCCGTCTGACCTTTAAAAAACAATAAATATAAACAGATGAAACACCCATATAAAAAGATTGACACACAGGAGTATGATTATCCTAGGGTGTTCCATCTGACCTTTGAAAAACAATAAATATAAACAGATGAAACTACTTTACACTTTTTTGGTGAGTGTCACTTTCTTTTCCGCACTCAAAGCTCAGGAAATTCAAGACGGGCTTCGGTTTTCGATGGATGAAATTACAGGGACGGCTCGCTTCAGAGCCATGAGCGGTGCTTTCGGTGCCGTGGGTGGCGACTTGTCTGCCATCAATGTAAATCCGGCCGGATCAGCAATTTTTAACGCAAGTCAAGGTGCCATTACGCTTTCCAACCTAGACGTGGACAACGATGCTGTTTTTTTCGGGACGGCTACCAATGATTCAGAAAACAGCTTTGATTTAAATCAGTTGGGAACCGTTTTTGTGTTTAATGAAACCGGTGGCAGCAGTGATTGGACCAGATTAGCACTTGCTTTTAACTATGAAACAACAGCAAATTTTGACAACCAAATTTTTATAGCGGGTACCAACACCAACAATTCAATCGACAATTATTTTTTAAGCTTTGCCGATGGTGTGCCACTGGATTTGTTATCGCTTCGCGAAGGCGAATCTATAGACGATTTATTTCAATTTTTAGGAGAAACGGAAGGTTTTGGTGCGCAACAAGCTTTTCTGGGTTTCCAATCTTTTGTCATCGATCCTTTGAATCCGGACAATCCGGACAATAGTTTGTATGTGAGCAACGTGGGTTCCGGACCGGTTTTTCAAGAGTATTCGTTCATATCTTCAGGCTACAACGGAAAATTTACTGCCAATTTTGCAGCAGCTTATAAAGATATGCTCTATCTGGGATTGAACCTCAACTTCCATTCCATAGATTATTCCCAGACTACATTTCTCTTTGAGGAGGCAACCAATCCTGACTCTTTTATCAATCAAATCGGTTTTGAAAATCACTTGCGTTCAGATGGAGACGGTTTTTCATTTCAGTTAGGTGCCATAGCCAAGGTCAACGAATATGTTCGTGTTGGTGCTTCTTACGAATCGCCCACTTGGTATGATATTAGAGACAGGCTTGTACAATCTGTTCGAACGCTCAGGACTGAAGGAGAAAACCAAATACTGGAAAACATCAGTCCAAACATTGTAAATTTCTTTCCTGAATACAGCCTCAGGACACCCGGTAAACTCACAGGAAGTTTGGCGTTGCTGTTCGGTCAACGGGGTTTGTTGAGTTTTGATTACAGCTATAAAGACTATTCTGATATGGAGTTTAGCCCTGAAAACGATCCCTTTTTCCGTCAACAAAACCAAGCCATCGACCAATTGCTCACCGACGCTAGCGCATACAAAATTGGCGGTGAATACAGAATGGGAGGCTTGAGCTTGCGCGGTGGATATCGATATGAAGACAGTCCTTACAAAGACGGCGAAACGCTGGGCGAACTCGATGCGTTTTCTTTAGGTGTGGGTTACAACTTTGGTATTTTTAATATAGATGCCGCTTTCGAACGAGCCGAAAGAGATGCCAAACGCCCTCTTTTTACCACAGGTTTGACCGATACAGCAAACATGAACATAACCAACACCAATGTTGTACTGACTTTAGGAATGAAATTTTAGAAATCCAAAGCCTGTTGTATCAAGTTATTTCGGTGGTTTTAAAATTCTACTTACTTTAGTGCAAAATTAGTTGCTTCATGGCTGTACTTATAAAAATATACCCTCAAAATCCAAATCCGGTTGCCATACAAAAAGTAGTTGATGTATTGATGAATGGAGGATTGGTGATTTATCCGACAGACACAGTGTACGGCTTGGGATGTGATATTACAAACGTTCGCGCTATGGAAAGATTGGCACGCCTCAAAGACGTAAAACCCGATAAAGCCAATTTTTCTTTTATTTGTTCAGATCTTAGCAACCTATCAGATTTTGTGGCACAAATAGACACCAAAACCTTCAAAATATTAAAAAAATCCCTGCCCGGACCCTACACCTTTATCTTGCCCGGCAATAATAACTTACCCAAAGTTTTTAGGAAAAAGAAAACAGTAGGCATTCGAATTCCGGACAATGCCATTGCCATAGAATTGGTACGAAAACTAGGTAATCCTATAGCTTCAACTTCTATCCACGACGAAGATGAGGTGATTGAATACACCACAGATCCTGAACTGATTTTTGAAAAGTGGAAAGATTTTGTTGACGTGGTCATAGATGGCGGCTACGGAGACAATGTCGCTTCAACGGTTGTGGATTTGAGTGGGGCAGAGCCCGAAGTCATCAGAGAAGGCAAAGGCGATGTTTCTTTGATATATTAAATGCGTTTGTATGATATTTTAAAAGTTTCAATACTTTTGTCCTATTCTTAATCTGTACAATTGAAACCCGAACTCACTATTATTATCCCGGTTTACAACGAAGAAGAAAATCTTGTAAGGGTTGAGAAGGAAATGACAGATTTCTTAAAGATGAGTTTGGTTTCTGCCAAAATACTTTTTGTCAACGATGGCTCTACAGATGGAAGCCAGGCAATTATAGAGAAAATTTGCGACCGACAACCCCATTTTAACTACATCAGCTTCGAACAAAACTGCGGATTGAGTGCGGCCATAAAAGCCGGGTTTGACTTTGCGCAAACGCCTTGGGTCGGCTATATAGATGCCGACCTACAGACCGCACCCGAAGATTTCAATTTGTTGTTGCCTTATCGGTTTGATTATGAATTGGTCACGGGCGTTAGGGCAGACAGAAAAGATTCGTTTGTGAAAAATATGTCTTCAAAAATTGCCAACGGCATACGCAGGTCATTTACCCACGATGGTATGGATGATACGGGCTGCCCCTTGAAAGTTATTAAAACGGATGTGGCCAAACAAATTCCGATGTTCAAAGGTTTGCACAGATTTTTACCGGCAATGGTTTTGCTTCAAGAAGGGCGCATTATTCAAATTCCCGTCAGGCACTTTCCGCGCATGGCAGGTCAGGCCAAATTCGGCTTATGGAATAGATTGCTTAAACCGCTGATGGATTGTTTTGCCTACTTGTGGATGAAAAAAAGATACATACGCTACCATGTGCAACAACAAGATGTACAGAATTAAATTCTCCTTAACATTTTTTCAAATTATTTGTTGCCGTAAGTATTTGCTAACTTTGTGCCTACAAGTAGATTTATGCAACACTGGCTCATTCTTATTTTAGGATTCAGCGCTCAAGCGCTCTTTATGTCGAGAATGCTCTCTCAGTGGATATTGTCTGAAAAAGCTCGAAAAATTACCACGCCAACTTTGTTTTGGCAGTTGAGTTTTTTAGCCTCTTTTTTGATGTTTGTGTACGGTTGGTTGCGACACGATTTCTCAATTATGTTGGGGCAATCACTCACATATTTTATTTATATCCGAAATATGCAAATGCAAGGCGAGTGGAAAAAACTTGTCCGTCCCTTTCGGTATTTTCTCTACCTTTTTCCTTTTCTGATTATCGGGTTTTCCTATAACAACGGAGCGCAAGACCGAGAATTGCTCTTTCAAAACGAAGCACTCCCACATGGTTTGTTGCTCTTTGGTGTCATTGCGCAAATTGTTTTTATCCTTAGGTTTGTGTATCAATGGCTCTACTCAGAAAAAGCAAAACATTCTATACTTCCCCTCGGATTTTGGATTTTAAGCCTCATAGGTTCTTTCCTTATATTTTGCTATGCCATCATTAGAATAGATTATGTTTTGATATTGGGTCACACCTTTGGCTTGATTGTCTATTCTAGAAATATATATTTGTATTATGTTGAAAAAAAGCCAGTTAAGATATGAAAACCACTTTTTTTGATTCGATTTTAAAAAGAGATGGTTTGGTGATTCTCATTATTTGGGCGGCAGTTTTTGTGCCCAATTTGAATGTGTTGGAAGTAAACATCATGGAAGCCCGCAATTTTATTACAGCTCGTGAAATGCTGCACGATGGCAATTGGATTTTGACGCGCATGAACGGCCTTCCCAGATACGAAAAACCACCTTTGCCCACTTGGATTACCGCAGGATTTGCCAAAATTTTTGGTTTGCAAAACATCTTTATGCTTCGTTTCGCTGCAGCACTCATGTCGCTTTTGTTGTTTTTTGCCCTCCGAAAATTGATGCGTCACGCCGGGTTTGATAAGTCTCAAACACTGCTTTCTGTACTGATTTTAGCCACTGCTTTCTCCACCATTTTCACGGGCAGAGAAGCTACCTGGGATATTTATGCACATGCTTTTATGCTGATGGGTTTGGCTTGTTTGTTTCAGCTTTTCGAAAAAACTGACCAAAATTTGAATGCCGCTTTTGTAGCCGGTATTTGTATTGGTTTTTCTTTTTTGAGCAAAGGACCGGTTTCTCATTTTGCGCTGCTGCTTCCTTTTCTAATAGCTTACGGAATAGTCTATCGCTTCAAAAAATCAAATATCAGTCCGGTTGCCATCATTTTTCTTGTCTTAATTGCTTTACTCATTAGCAGTTGGTGGCCTTTTTATATTTATCTCTTTGATGAAAATTCGGCCGAACAGATTGCCGAAGTGGAGTCTAATGCATGGTTAAGCAACAATGTCAGGCCGCTTTATTACTACTTCGATTTTTTTACGGAACTCGGTATTTGGACTATTCCCGCATTTATGAGTCTTTGGTATCCTTATATGAAAAAGCGGGTTTCAAATTTGAAACTGTATCAATTTTCTTTGTTGTGGACTATAATAGGCGTGGTCTTACTTTCGCTGATTCCCGAAAAAAAGAAACGCTATTTATTTCCCGTGATGATTCCCTTAGCCATTACCACTTCCTTTTATATACAAGTCGCAACACTTATGTGGAACAAGTTTTCTAAGACCGAAAAATGGCCTTTTAGGGTACACTATTGGCTATTAATTGTGGTTTGTTTTGCGTTTCCCATCGCCGCTTTTTTTTTGTTGCAAGACGCATGGCAGGAGTATATAGTTTCGTATATATTAACTTCCTTATTCTTAATTGGAATAGGTGTTTTAAAAATTTATTTGCTTCAAAAAAAATTATTCGACAAACTTTTCTATACCAACGTATTGGTCATCGCAACCATAGTTAGTTTTGGCATCCCTATGGCCGGTGTGTTTTATGACAACAAAGAGATTGTTTCGCCGAAAGTTATCGCATCATACGAAGCCAAGTACCAAACAAAAAGTTATTCTTACGGTGAAATCAGCCCCGAAATCATTTGGAATTATGGCTTCAAACTGCCACAGTATGACAGGTTCGTAAATCCACCTCTTTTTGAGAAAGCAACTTTTTTAGTCAATGAGAAAATGGAATCAAAATTTTTGGCTACTTTTGAAAAGGATTATCGGATAGAATCATTGGAACACATTGACATCAACTATGCTGATAAATCTAGAAAAAATCACAAATCGAGGTTAACGGCCAATTTATATTTACTGACTAAATATGATTCTCAATGAACTTAAGCGCACAGAAGTATTGATGTATGCTTTTCTGTTGGTCATTCACATTATAGGTATATGGATTGCCTTGGTGAACCCCGATTTTTTTAACACCCATTTTGCCCAAGAAGACGGTTTTATAGAAAACATGACGGCTCTTGGTTTACTAATGGTTGCTGTTTTGCAACTTATCCGTCTTTTTAAATTGGGTGCTGCAAAACCCTTGCTATGGAAGGTTGGTGTGTTGCTAACGGCCATTGTGTTTTTCTTTGGTGCCGGAGAAGAAATATCGTGGGGACAACGTATTTTTGATATACAATCGGGCGAATTTTTCCTTCAAAACAACGCGCAGCAAGAAACGAATTTGCACAACTTGGTTGTTTCCGGAAAAAAAGTGAACAAAATTATTTTTACACAATTGTTCGGATTGGTGGTCATTCTCTATCTAACGCTTATTCCGTGGTTGTACAAAAAATCAAGTTTGATAAAAAATACTTTTGTGCGGTTTGGCTTTCCAATTCCTAGGTGGAATCAGGTCATTGTCTTCGTCTTGTTTACGCTTTTGATGCTCACCATAAATGCGGATAGAAAGTGGGAATTGTTTGAAATGACTTTTGCCATGATTTTCTTCCTCATATTCTACTTCCCCGAGAACAAGGACGATGTGTTTTAGACAAATATAATCCTGCTGAAATGCTTTTCAAGCAACAGAAACAATCTCCAAACGGGTGTTGTTAAAAACGATTTGCTCACTAGCGCTGCAATGCATCAAAACAAGCCCGATGGGAGAATGCTCCGATACGGCATAGTAAATTTTCCCTTCTAATACAATTTTCCCGACACTTACACTCAAAAAGTAACTTCCTGCGCTGGTTTCTACCAGACTTCCCAGTTTGGCAACAGTGTGCGAAATATTTGGATTGATATTGCCGAGTGTCGCTATTTGGCTTCTGACATCTATCAGTCTTTGGTTGTTTTTAGTGAGGTTTTCCAGTAAATTTTCGCGCTGCGAATCGCTGCCCTCTTCATCATTACCCGACATCATTTCTAGGGATTCTTTGATAAGAGTAATTTCATTGACATAATCTTGTTCGCGCGCGTTGCATGCCTTGAGACAGCAGTCAAAAAGTAAATTTTTGATGGTTGACATAAAAAAGTGAGGTGTGTTTGTTTGCTTAAAAATTTAGGCATTCGATCTTGTTGAAAGTAGCATTTTTTTGATACGAATGACCAATTCTTCGGGACTAAAGGGTTTGGTTACAAATTCGTCTGCACCCAAAGTGTAGGCTTCCAGCAATGTCTTATCATCATTTATTGAAGATAAAACCACTATAGGAATGTCCCATTTCTTTTTATTTCTGATGAAATTTATAATTTCCAAACCCGACACCATGGGCATCATAATGTCTGCAATGACCAAATCGGGCTTTTCGACTTCCATCAACTTTTTCGCTTTTTTACCATCTTCACACACAATGATGTTGAATTTCTCCTTTTCAAGTCGAAATTGAAGAATGGTGACAATCATTCTGTCGTCGTCTATAATCAAAATTTTTTTCATGGATAAATTAGCGTAAGTTTCTAATTCTTAAAATATTTTAATAATAAATGTGCGATGAAACTCAATATGTTTTTTATTTCAAAGATTTTGCAACGGCTTCCACTTCATTCATCAGCCTGAGCAGGTTTTCGCCCCAAAGCATGGCAATTTCTTTTTCGTTATATCCACGGTTTATGAGCTCCATAGTTACATTAAAACTTTCTGATGCATCTTCCCAACCAGAAATACCACCGCCACCATCAAAATCGGAACTGATGCCTACGTGTTCAATACCAATTTTCTTGACCAAATAATCTATGTGATCTACAAAATCGGATACATTCACCACGTCCATAGATTTGGTGAGGTTTGCCACTTCGGTGGCAGCTAGACTTCTTACCTGGCTGTATTTTTCAAAATAGGCGGCACGAGCAGCCTCAGAAAGTTCGGCAATATCAGTCCTGTCGAGGAGTTGAAAATCCAAGCTGTCTGCATAAACTTCATAGATGTTTTGACGCGCTGTTACAAATCGATCGTTTTTTTCTTTGTTTAAATACGCGCCAAAAGCAACAGTCTGCACCAGACCTCCATTTTCTTTAACCAATGCCAACAATTCATCGTCCAAATTTCGGCTGTGGTTGCACAGTGCTCTTGCAGAAGAATGAGAAGCTAAAACCGGTGCTTTGCTCAGGGCAATCATTTGTTTGATGGCTTCTTTTGACGGGTGAGAAATGTCTATCATGATGCCCAACCGATTCATCTCTAAAACGGCTTTTTTGCCAAGTTCGCTGAGTCCGTTGTGCAGCCAAACGCCATCAGCTTCGCCTGTGTTCGAATCGCTCAGTTGGCTGTGGCCATTATGGGCCAAGGACATATAGCGCGCCCCCAGTTTGTAGAATTCTTCTATGCGGGTCAAATCTGTGCCAATCGGGTAGGCATTTTCTACACCAATCATCGCCACTTTTCTTCCACTGTCTATAATTTTGCGCACTTCATCTGAAGAGGTTGCCAAGCCAATTTTGTCAGGGGCTATTTCTGCTGTCAGCCTGTGGATGGCTTCAAATTTAGATATGGCATTGGCATAGGCAGCTTTGTATCCGGCTTCTGTGAGCGGTCCTTGTCCTGTGTACACAATCAACCAACTCACATCGAGACCGCCGGCTTCCATTTTGGGCAAGTTTACTTGTGTGTCTAAATCTTGGGTGTAATTTTTTTCGGCTGTAAAGTTATTGACGTTAATATCGTTGTGTGTGTCAATAGTAATCAGGCTGCGGTGGAATGCCGGTGCGCGTTCGGCCAGAGGCACTTCAGCTAAAGGTTTTTGGATGTCGTTAGGCACTGTTTCATTTTCAGATTTGTTTTTACAACCTAGTATCATAAAAGCAATAAATATGGTAAGGAGATGGGTTAAAATCTTCATGTTTAAGTTTTTTGACAGAGATTAGACTCGACAAAGATAGTTATATAAACTTAAAAAGAGGTTTATAGTTTTCTGTTTCACACCGTATCGATTCAATCAACATAGCTTATTTTCCTTCTGATTTGAAGAGAAACCCAAGTGCCTTCGGGGGTTTGTGTGGTTACCTTCTTTTGTGTCCAATTTCCTCTTTTGTCGTATTTGTAATCAATCAGATAGATGATGCCCAAAAAGACTGGTTCAAAAGGCTCGTACATTTTGACAACATCTCCTTTTTCGTTTTTTTGGATGATGTAGTCGTGGTTGTAATATTGTACCTCTTCTAAAAGCACCCTCCCTGTGGCGTTCATTATGCTGTAGTTGTAATATTTTTGGTCATATTGGTATTCGGCCAGCGCGATGGCTTGAAAATTGTTTTTAGCGTCTAAGCTTGCTAAGTAATTTGGGTTTCCGAGGCTGTCAAAAGCCACGCGGACGCGATAGTTTAGCGTGCCGTCAGCTTTGTAAATATGCAAATCTTTAAACGCATCTTTGTAGGTGTATTTTACATGGCTTAAAATCCAGCCCGAGAGGTAGCTTTTGGTTCGTTCCTTTAGATCTATTTTACGTTGCAGAGCATCCAACTTAAATGCAAAATTGTAAACCAAATCGCCGTCTTTTTTTGCAAATCCGCTGACGCTGTCTTTGCCTATAAAATTGTACTCCCAACGTTCCAAAGTATATTTGGGAGACTCGAAAAAGTATGGATCTACGGTATATGTAGCCACGATTTTAGATGCGTGTCCGTTCGCAAGTTGATAGTATTCCCGATTGTTTATCTTTTCGTTGAGCTCGGCACGAATGGAAGTTTGGCTATACAAGCCAGATGCCAAAAAAAGAAAAGAGTAAGCGATGATATGTTTCATGAAAATAATCTGGCTTTTTGCATAAAAATAGCATATATAAAGAGAAAACAATTCTAAATTTCTGTTAATTCCGAAGTGTTTTTCTGGAATCTATAAACCAGCAGATGTCTAGTTTGATAAACCATCATCGCCTGCGCGCTCCAACAATTTTTCGGGCAGTGTTTTTTTGGCTTTAGCGCCCATCGCCTTTAATTTCTCCACAGAACTTACCAGGTTTCCCCTTCCTTCTGTAAGCTTGTTCATCGCGTTTTTGTATTCGGTTTTGGCTTCATCCATTTTCTTACCCATTTTTATCAAATCTGTCACAAAGCCTTCAAACTTGTCGTACAAAGCACCGGCTTGTCTGGCAATTTCAGATGCGTTTTCTTGTTGTTTCCGGGTGGTCCACATGCTTTGCACCGTGCGAAGCGTGGCCAACAGGGTGGTGGGAGTCACAATAATAATGTTCTTGTCAAAAGCGTTGTTGTACAGTTGAGGGTCAGTATTTACGGCTACCGCAAAAGCCGGTTCTATGGGTACAAACATCAACACAAAATCCGGGCTTGCGTCTTGAAATAATGCATCGTAATTTTTACTACTCAGTTCTTCCACGTGTTTTCGAATGGAAATGAGATGGCTTTTGATGTGGAGTTCGCGTTGGGTTTCATCTTCTTCGTTCATGTATTTTTCGTAAGCCGTAAGCGACACCTTGGCATCGATAACCAATCTTTTGTTGTCTGGCAAGTGAATCACCACATCGGGTTGTAGCCGCCTGCCTTCTTCATTGGTCATGCTTTGTTGTACTTCGTAAGCCAAACCTTTTTCCAAACCCGATTTTTCTAAGACGCGTTCCAAAATGAGCTCGCCCCAATTGCCTTGAGTTTTAGATTCGCCTTTGAGTGCTTTGGTGAGGTTGGTGGTCTCCTTGGTAATATTTTCGTTGAGGGTTCGCAGGTCTAAAATTTGTTGCTTCAGCGAGGCGTGATTGACAATACTTTCTTTGTGGGTAACTTCCACTTTTTCTTGAAAAGTTTTGATCTTGTCCTGCAACGGATTCAGAAGATTCTGGATATTTTCTTTGTTCTGTTGGGTGAATTTGGCCGATTTTTCGTCCAATATTTTTTGCGCAAGGTTTTCAAATTCCTTCTGGAACTTCTGTTGTAATTTTTCCAAATCGGCTTGTTGGTCTTTTTGTTTTTCTTGTAAATTCTCTAAGGCAGAAGTGCTTTGGGCCAACTTGATTTGCAAACCTTCTTTTTCCGCACGTAAGGTCTTTACTTCATTCTCGGCTTTGTCTATGTTTTGTTCTTGTGATGAGAGCAATGCGCGAAGGTGTTGGTTGTCCGTTTCCGTTTTTCCGTTTTCTACTTCACTTTTAACTTTAGAAAACTTATTGCCCAACCAAAATCCAACGATGCCAAAAACCAGAGACGCTAAAATAATTCCGATAATTTCCATATGCTTTTTTTAAAAAAGTAAAGGTAATCAAAACTTAATTTTCGCCTGAATCCATTTTCATATTATCGGGCCATTTTTTCAACAACCGTCGCAACAACAACCAACTCGCCAAAAAAGTAGGCACACTAACTACCAACCAGCCAAACAGGGCAAAGACGAGTTGTAAGCCTAAGGCTCTGATAAAAAACAGCCAACCCGATTCGAGTATCATTGACAGATGTTCAACCGTTAGGTCAAAAGTACCCAATCCGGTCATCCACCTGCCAAAATTTATAAAAGGAATAAGTAGAAAAAGCTGCAAAGGAAACACTACATAGCTCAAAAGCAACAGTAGCGGGATGTTCCAACGAAGCCGCAAACCTATAAAACTGATGAGTAAGGTGGACGCCCAAGGTAGAGGGATCAGCGAGAAAACCAAGCCAAAGCTCAAGCTTACTGCCAATGTTTTGCTGCTCATGCCTTGCTTGAGCAGCTTTTTAATTTTCTGAATAAACTTTTTGAACATGCTTATTTGTAAAGTCTTTTTCAAAGATAGCAAAGCATAGTGGTAAATCTTTTTTATATTTAGCCTAAATTTTTAGAGATGCATTATATTTTACCTTCCGATTACATACCAAAACCATTGGAAACCTTAGAAGAAATTTCATCCAAGGCCAATTTTGATTTGTCTGAGGTTGAAGCAGAAAAGCAACTCAAAAAACTGCGTAGAAAATTGGCAAAACTGCAAGACAAAATGTATGCACATGGCAAATACGGGGTTTTAGTCTGCTTGCAAGGTATGGACACAGCCGGAAAAGACAGCCTGATTAGAGAGGTTTTCAAAGATTTGAATGCGCGTGGCGTAGTAGTACACAGTTTTAAGACGCCCACTGCACTTGAAAAAAGGCACGATTATCTTTGGCGGCATTATGTGGCATTGCCCGAAAGGGGTAAATTCAGCGTTTTTAACCGCACACATTACGAAAATGTGTTGGTTACTCGTGTGCACCCTAACTACATATTGGGCGAAAATATTCCTAAAGTTGAGAGTACAGACGACATCACGCCCGGATTTTGGGACAACCGTTTCCGTCAAATCAATGATTTTGAAAGACACATTTCTGAAAATGGAACCGTTATTTTTAAATTTTTCCTGCATATTTCCAAAGAAGAACAACGACAACGGTTGCTGCGAAGGTTGGAAAACAAATCGCATCAATGGAAGTTTTCTCCCGCAGATTTAAAGGAAAGAGAATTGTGGAATCTTTATCAGGATTGCTACAAAGACATATTAAACCAAACCTCCAAGCCACATGCGCCTTGGTATGTGATTCCGTCGGATGACAAGGTGCTGTCAAGGCTCATCGTTGCTTCCGTTATTTACGAGGTTTTATCAAACTATCACGACATACAAGAACCCCAACTCGATGCTGAAACAGAAGCCAATATCCAATTTTATAAAACAAAACTCAGTAATGAAAACTAAGTCCCTATTTTTGATTCCTTTATTTTTATTGTCGGCAGATGTCGTCTCTGCACAAACACCTAACCATACTTCAGACTCCTTGTTTATCAAAAAACTTTTCTCTACCTCATTGACAGCAGGTAAAAGTTATGATTGGCTATCCCATTTAACCCTAAAAATAGGCCATAGAATCTCAGGATCTTACGGCGCTGCCAAAGCAGTGGAGTGGGGGGAAGCAACCCTAAAGAACCTCACTCTTGACCGCGTTTGGTTACAAGATGTCATGGTGCCCAAGTGGATACGTGGCACTCCGGAAATTGCTTACATTTCTTCAGGCGACAGCCAAACCAACAGTGTTCCAATTCTGGCACTGGGAGGTTCGGTAGCTACGCCACCAAATGGTTTGAAATCTCGGGTGGTTGAAGTCAAATCTTTTGACGATTTAGCCAAAATTGGCAAAGACAGCATCCAAGGAAAAATAGTATTCTACAACCGTCCGATGGATCCGAATGTCATCGAAACGTTCAAAGCCTATGGTGGTGCCGTTGACCAACGCGTGCAAGGTGCAGCAGAAGCAGCCAAATACGGCGCTTTGGGCGTGATCGTCCGATCCATGTCACACAAACTTGATGATTATCCGCATACCGGAACCATGCGCTACGGCGATTTGCCCAGAAACCAATGGATTCCGGCTGCAGCCATTAGCACCAACGGTGCTGAGATGTTGAGTGCCATGTTAAAGTTAGACCCAAAAACAACATTTTTTTTCAAACAAACGTCTCGTAACGACGGCGAAGTCCTGTCTCACAATGTGATAGGAGAAATAAAAGGAAGCCAATTTCCCGATGAAATTATCGTGGTCGGCGGACACCTCGATTCCTGGGATGTTGGCGATGGTGCGCATGATGACGGTGCCGGTATTGTACAGTCTATGGAGGTGTTGCGGCTTTTCAAAACCATGGGATATAGGCCCAAGCGCACCATCCGGGTAGTGTTGTTTATGAATGAAGAAAACGGCTTGCGCGGTGGTAATAAGTACGCAGAAGTAGCCAAACAAAAAGGTGAAAAACACATTTTTGGTTTGGAGAGTGATGCCGGCGGATTTACGCCTAGAGGTTTTTCTTTTGATGCCAACGACGCCCAAATGCAAACCTTTTTGAGTTGGCGGGTGCATTTTGAACCGTATTTAACCAACCACTTTACCAAAGGTGGCGGTGGTGCTGATATTGGCCCCCTAAAGAATGCAGAAAACGTGATGGCCGGATTGCGGCCCGATTCACAGCGCTATTTTGATATACATCACACTGCAGCAGATGTGTTTAGTGCCGTCAACAAAAGAGAACTCGAATTGGGTGCCGCCGCTATGGCAGGCCTTATTTATTTGGTCGACCAATACGGGGTGGAAAAGTAAAGAGGCAATTAACTCAAAAAAACGCCCATCTCAGCTTGAAGCTTTGATGCTTCTTCGGCAGCTTTTTCCGCAAAGTCCAACCGGTTTGATGCGTACAAAATACTGCGAGATGCGTTGATAAGCAAGCCTATATCACTATTGAGGCCAAAACGGCAAACTTCCTGTAAGCTGCCGCCTTGTGTGCCTATGCCGGGGATGAGCAAAAAGGCTTTGGGAAGTATTTTTCGTATTTCGGTGAGTGCTTCGGCTTGTGTGGCACCCACTACATACATCAGTCTTTCGGCGTGTTGCCACTGCTGGGATTCGCGCATCACTTTTTTGTACAAATTGGGCTTTTGAAAATCGTCGGCACCGGAATTGGAAGTCAGCCCCAAAAGAATGGTATGTTTGTTATCAAACTGCAAAAACGGTTCCACCGAATCGCGACCCATATAGGGTGCAACAGTCACGGCGTCGAAGCCAAAGGTCTCAAAAAAAGTATGGGCATACATGCGCGCAGTATTGCCTATATCACCGCGTTTGGCATCGGCAATGGTAAAGATGTCGGGATGGTTTTTGTTGAGGTAATCAATGGTTTTTTTTAAACTATTCCATCCGGAAACACCCAAAACTTCATAAAAAGCGAGGTTGGGTTTGTAGGCTACTGCAAAAGGATGCGTGGCATCGATAATGGCTTTGTTAAAGGCAAAAACGGCATCATCACTTTCGAAAAGATGCACTGGCATTTTCTGTACATCGGGATCCAAACCCACACAGAGGAACGATTTTTTTTGCCGAATTTGTTCGATTAGCTTGTCTAGAATCACCATTTTATTTTTAAAAAACCTCTCCGGCCTCTTTAAGTTTTTCTGTGTTTACAGCCAGTTGCAATTCGTCAATAATTCGCTGTATATCGCCGTTGATGATGTTGTCCAAATCATAGAGTGTGAGGCCGATACGGTGATCTGTCACGCGGCCTTGCGGGTAGTTGTATGTCCTGATTTTTGCCGATCGGTCGCCGCTGGAAACCATGGAGCTTCTCCTTGCCGAATCGGCTTCGTTTTTCTTCGCCAGTTCCATTTCGTATAATCTGGAGCGCAGCACCTGCAAAGCCTTGTCTTTGTTTTTGTGTTGCGATTTTTCGTCTTGGCACTGTGCTACAATTCCAGTAGGAATGTGCGTAAGCCGCACCGCAGATTTGGTGGTGTTTACAGATTGTCCGCCCGGGCCTGATGAACAAAAATAGTCAATGCGCACATCGTTCATGTCCACTTGCACGTCAAATTCTTCGGCCTCCGGTAATACCATCACGGTCGCGGCAGAGGTGTGCACGCGGCCTTGGGTTTCGGTTTGCGGTACACGTTGTACCCGATGCACACCCGCTTCGTATTTTAAAGTGCCGTACACATCTTCTCCGGATACTTCAAAAATAATTTCTTTAAATCCGCCTGCGGTGCCTTCATTGAGGTCCATCACTTGAGTTCGCCAACCTCTACTTTCGCAATAGCGGCTGTACATTTTAAATAAATCTCCGGCAAAAATACTGGCTTCGTCTCCACCGGTACCGGCCCGTATTTCTACAATAGCGTTTTTGACATCTTCCGGATCTTTAGGGATCAACAAAAACTTTATTTCGTCTTCAAGTGTTGGTAGCTTTTCGCGCAGATTGTCCAACTCCATTTTTGCCATTTCTGTCATTTCTGCGTCAGAACCATCGGCGATGATTTCCTCTGCTTCCTTGATGCCGTTGATGATTTTTACATATTCGGCACGCTTGTCAACCAACTTTTTGAGCTCTTTGTAGTCTCTGTTGAGTTCAATATATCGCTTCTGATCTGCTATGATTTGCGGTTGAATAATCAAATCAGAAACTTCGTCAAATCTTTGTTTAACTATGTCTAACTTATTGAGCATTTTTTGTAATTTACAGGCATCAAAAGTACAATATTTTTGGGAGTTAAAAAGTGATGAGCTTCCAGTCAAAGTTTTATTGAAAAATGAATTTATAAAAGTTCAGTATCATCTAGAAGTTAAGTATTATTCAAAAAAATAGGCTTAAAAATGTGTAATATTTATTTTTATCACAAAAAAAGCATAATTATTGATTTTTCGTCAATTCGCCTCGACTAATTCAATTGTTTTGACGAAAACTTTTTAGTACTTTTGTTATCAATAAAAAGAAACGCTCCATGCAAACCAAAGAAGCCAGTACTATGGAAATGACTTTTGAGGAATTTAAGCAACAAGTGCTGAATGATTATCGCATTGCGGTACTCAGCAGAGAGTGTAGCTTGTTGGGAAGGCGCGAAGTACTTACCGGAAAAGCCAAATTCGGTATTTTTGGCGACGGCAAAGAAGTAGCGCAATTGGCTTGGGCGAGGGCTTTTCAAAACGGTGATTTTCGCTCCGGATACTACCGCGATCAAACTTTTATGATGGCGATTGGTCAAATGTCGGTTTACCATTTTTTTGCGGGTTTATACGCTTTTCCGGATATCAATGCGGATCCCATGTCAGCCGGACGCCAAATGGGAGGCCACTTTGTGACACACAGCCTCAATGAAGACGGCACATGGCGAGACCTGACCAAGCAGAAAAACTCGAGTGGTGACATATCGCCAACGGCTGCACAAATGCCCAGGTTATTAGGATTGGCTCAGGCTTCTAAGTTGTATAAAAACCTGAACATACCGGGTTCCGAAAAGTTTTCTAACGGCGGCAAAGAAGTAGCTTGGGGAACTATCGGCAATGCAAGTACCAGTGAGGGTGTCTTTTTTGAAACCATCAATGCTGCCGGCGTGCTTCAGGTGCCTATGGTGGTGAGTGTTTGGGATGACGATTATGGCATTTCTGTACACAACCGCTACCAGACTACCAAAGAAAGCATTTCAGAAATTCTTTCCGGATTTCAGCGCGATGAAAACACATCGGGGTATGAAATTCTTCAGGTGAACGGCTGGGATTATCCGGCCTTGATAGACACCTACCAAAAGGCGGGAAAAATAGCGAGAAACGAGCACGTTCCGGTGCTGATTCACGTGCGCGAAGTCACCCAGCCACAAGGCCATTCCACCTCAGGTTCACACGAACGTTATAAAAGCAAAGAAAGATTACAATGGGAGCGCGAAAGAGATTGCAACCTCAAAATGCGCAATTGGATTTTGGAAGCAGGTATTGAAACGGAAGAAAACCTCCAAACTCTTGAAAAATATCTCAAAAAAGAAGTGCGGGAAACCAAGGCAAAAGTTTGGAACGACTTTTTAAATCCTATCAAAAGCGCACAAATCGAGGTAAGAAAAATACTAAAACGCATCGTTGACGAAAGCGATCAAAGCAGTTTTGTAGAAAAAATCATCAGAGAACTTGACGAGCAACGCGAGCCAAACCGCAGAGATGTGTTGGCCGCCGCACGACAGACGATGCAATTGATTGTCAGAGAAAACGTACCTGCCAAAAAGAATCTACAGGATTTTATAACAAACTACATAGCTGAAAATCAACCTAAATACAGTTCACATCTCTACAGTGAACTGCCCAACAAAGCCACACAAATTTCAGCTGTAGCACCTGCGTACGATGCTGATGCAGCACCAGTTGACGGTAGAATTATTATTAGAGACAATTTTGACGCATTACTAAACAAACACGCCCACGTAGTCATTTTTGGAGAAGACAGCGGCAATATAGGCGATGTAAACCAAGGCCTCGAAGGTATGCAACAGAAGTATGGCACTTTGCGCGTTTCGGATACCGGAATTCGGGAAGCCACGATTTTGGGGCAAGGCATTGGTCTGTCGCTAAGGGGTTTTAGGCCCATTGCTGAAATTCAGTATTTGGATTATCTGTTGTACGCTTTGCAAATTATGAGTGACGATTTGGCAACCTACAACTATCGTACTTTAGGCAAGCAAAAAGCACCGGTTATTGTTCGTACCCGGGGCCATAGGCTAGAAGGAATTTGGCATGCCGGTTCACCCATGGGCGGTATTGCACATCTCTTGCGTGGCATGTATATTTTGGTGCCCAGAAATATGACACAAGCAGCCGGCTTTTACAACACCTTACTAGAAAGCGATGAGCCGGCATTGCTGATAGAGAGTTTAAACGGATACCGTTTGAAAGAGCCTTTACCAAACAATATTGGCGAATTTAAAACCCCAATTGGGGTGGTTGAAATCATGAAAGAAGGCGCCGATGTGACTGTGGTTTCTTACGGTTCTACACTTAGGATTGTTGTGGAAGCTGCTAAAAAATTGCAACAAGTGGGTATTGACGTTGAGGTAATAGATATCCAAACCCTTTTGCCACTCGACATTCGGCATGATTTGGTTAAAAGCCTTCAGAAAACCAACCGACTTCTCATCGTAGATGAAGATGTTCCGGGTGGTGCCTCGGCATATATTATGCAGGAGATTTTGGAAAACCAAGGTGGTTATCAATTTTTGGACAGCGCACCCAAAACCCTCACCGCACAAGCACATAGACCAGCCTATGGTACAGATGGCGATTATTTTTCAAAGCCGTCTGAGGAAGATATTTTTGAGGCAGTTTACGGCATTATGCACGAGGCATATCCAAACAAATATCCGGCCATTTATTGAAATTCGACCGTGAAAACTTTCAGAAAATCGGGTTGGTTCATCCATTCAAACCTGACCAAACCGTCTGCATCTATGTGTGAAAGCCTGATTTGATGAGCGGTATTGACCAATTCCGGATGCCAAGGTGTTTTTACCTTTACGTAGTTTTCTGTAAATCCGTGAATGTATCCTGCTTTGTTTTCACTTTCAAAAAGTACCGTTTTGACTTTGCCCAGCTGATTTTCGTAAAACGCGCGTCGCTTTTTAACCGAAAGTCCTCGAAGCATTTTGCTGCGTTTGTGCCTTATACCTTTGTCAACAGGGTTTTCCATTAGCGCAGCCGGTGTGTTGTCGCGTTCGGAGTAGGTAAAAACATGCAGATAGGAGATGTCTAGCTCGTTTAAAAAATGGTATGTTTCAAGAAAATGTGTGTCTGTTTCGCCCGGGAACCCTACAATTACATCGACTCCTATACACGCGTCGGGCATAAACTGTTTGATTTTTTCTACGCGTTCTGCATAGAGTTCTTTCATATAGCGTCTGCGCATTTGCTTGAGTATTTCGTTAGATCCGCTTTGCAGCGGAAGGTGGAAATGTGGGACAAAACAATTCGATTGACTTACAAATTCTATGGTTTCGTTTTTGAGCAAATTGGGTTCTATAGAAGAAATGCGCAGCCGACTGATGCCGGGCACATTATCCAACGCTTTTACCAAGTCTAAGAAAGTGTGCTCGTGCTTTTTGTTGCCAAATTCTCCCTTGCCATAGTCGCCAATATTGACCCCTGTAAGAACGATTTCTTGAATATTTTGTGCTGATATTTCAGCAGCATTTTTCAAAACGTTTTGCAAAGTATCGCTGCGCGAAATGCCTCTGGCCAAAGGAATGGTGCAGTAGGTACACTTGTAGTCGCAACCGTCCTGAACTTTTAAAAATGCCCTTGTTCTATCGCCTATAGCGTAGGAACCTACGTAAAAATCTGCATCGTCTATCTCACAAGCGTGAATTTGAGCTTGCTCGTTTTTGGATAGATCGTTGAGGTAGTGTGTGAGTTTAAATTTTTCTGTAGCACCCAAAACCAAATCAACACCGTCCACGGCAGCGAGTTCTTCGGGTTTGAGTTGTGCATAACAGCCCACTGCGGCCACAAAAGCCTTAGGGTTTAGCTGTTGTGCCTTTCTTACGATTGTTTTGAATTGCTTGTCTGCATTTTCGGTAACAGAGCAAGTATTAATCACATAAATGTCTGCCACATCATCAAAACCAACTTTTTGGTAACCTTCGGCTTCAAAATCTCTGGAGATTGTTGAGGTCTCGGAGAAATTTAGCTTGCAACCCAGGGTGTAGAAAGCAACTTTTTTTGATTTGATATGCACTGCATTAGATGTTTTATCCGGCGGGCAAAGTTACAAACTATCTCGCCCGATGAAAAGTAAATTTAAAAAAACTCTAAAAATGGATTGTATTCACGCATTATTTTTGGGTATTATTTCTATAAACCTGCGTTTGAAAATGGATTTTTTAAAATTGGGCCTTAAAATTGGATGGATTTTGCCCGGTGATGTGCTTAAAAGTGCGGTTAAAATATGACACACTTTCAAAACCACAACTGCAAGCCGTTTCGGAAATACTTTTCTTTTGCATCAACATTTTTTTGGCTTTCTCTATACGAAATTGATTGAGAAAGGCAACAAAGGTGAGTTTGGTCATTTTTTTAAAATATCGACAGAATGAAGCTTCCGTAAAATAACTCAAAGCGGCAACTTCGCTAATTTCTATTTTTCGGTGAAATTCATTTTCTATAAATGCGTAAACTTTTGACAGCCTGTCTTGGTCTTTTTTTCGGTAAGGATTGATGTATGGCGATGTGTGTAGGTATTGAATATCTGTAGCCGAAGCGAGTTTGTTTAGTATTTTTAATAAGTTGGTAAATTGCTTAAATCCATTTTGCTGGTGCAGATCGACAATCATGTTGTGAACCATCTGTTTGGTTTTTTCGCCAAAAGCCAAACCGAATTTTGCATTTTCGAACAGTTTGGCGATTGTTTTAAACTCCGGCAACTGACCCGGAGCGAGTTCCATAAAATCGGGGCGAAAATGAATAACCCTTTTTTGATAGGGCTTTTTGATGCCGTAATCAAAGTTTAAGTGCGGCATATAGGAACCTATAAGGACCAAATCGCTGTTTTTAAAACCGGACAAGTGTTTGCCTACGTGTCGTTTTCCATCTACACCATAGATATAAACGAGTTCAATTTCCGGATGAAAATGCCAATAAAACAGATCACTCAGGTTCGGATTGATCATAATCCTGAATGAACGTCCCTTTGGTGGGCTAATCTGTTCGAGTTGTGGTTTCATAGGTGAAATATAACAATATTGTCTTTTTAAATTCTAAAAATATTAAAAAAGGATAAAATAATGAAAATTTTTGATATAATCATGCAAAACAATGATGTACTAAGTCATTAATTTTGAATAGTTAACCATTATTTTAATGTAGAACCTAAAAAGTAATCGATATGCAAACACATGAATCAAATGCCTACGGCTCAAAAAGTCCGAACAAAAACCACGAAGACAAACCCGGAAATCCTTCCACGGCAACAAGCAGTAAAATCTGTCTCAACAAACGGACCCACTCCGAACCGATTCGGGTGCTGTCAGAATCAGACTGGAAATTTTGGATAGAGAATGGCTATGTAATTGTGAAGAAGGCTATTGGTAAGGAACAAGCGGAAAAGACTGCTCGTTTTCTTTGGGAATTTGAAGAAAAAGACCCGGACAAACCCGACACATGGTACACACCTATGCGTGCAGAGATGCAGATGAAGGAGTTGATTGGCACAGGTATGGTTGAAGTGTATAACCATCAATACTTGTGGGAAAACCGACAGGCGCAACGTGTTTATGAGGCGTTTTGTGATGTTTGGGGAACCGAAAAATTGTGGGTTACTATAGACCGAGCCAATTTGAATTTTCCGATGAGGCCGGGTTTTGAATACAAAGGATTTATTCATTGGGACTACGACCCGGAAACCAAACCGCAAAATGTACAAGGGGTTTTGGCCTTGGCTGACCAAACGGATGAGGATATGGGAGGTTTTCAATGTATTCCTTGGTTGTACAGAAATTACGAAACTTGGAAACTTACGCAACCTGAGGACAGAAACCATTTTCAGCCCGATATAACTGGTCTGGAAAAACACTTGGTAAAAGTGAAATTGGAAGCTGGCGATTTGTTAATTTTTAACAGCCTGCTGCCTCATGGAATTCGTCCGAATATTTCAAAAGACAAGGTGCGCATTGCTCAGTACGTTTCCATGATGCCGGCTGAGGAGGACAACGAAACACTCAGAAATTGGCGAATTCAATCTTGGAAAGACAGAATAGCTCCTTCCGGTTATGCTTTCCCCGGAGATCCGAGAAATTGGGAGCAAACCAAATACAAAGCAGCAGAATTATCCGATCTTGGCCGAAAACTTTTAGGACTCGAAAAGTGGTAAATATTTTATTTACAGCATTTTTACGTCAAGGTATTTAACTTTTCTGTAAGTTTTTAGCCGTTTAGATGGATGTTTTTAAGCACCACTAGAAGATGGCCTTGTGCCATACATCGTGTTTTTTTAACATTTAATCGAATAAAGGCGTGTTTGTATATCTTGTTCGTGAACAAGTGTATAAATTTGTGTATTGAATTCCCCTTTTTTTACCTTTTTGCTGACACCTATTGCCTTTAATTCTAAACTCTAACTCAAATGGAATTCATAAAAGATATGCTCGTACAATACCTTATTCCAATTACTGCTGTAGCCTTCATGATTTTTGTGGCCGTTGTGCTCATCAATCGGTATGTGTATGAAGAAAACAAGTTGCGCGTAGAAGAAATCAAAATGCGCGCGTCTGAATTTATCACAAACTTGCTTTTTGTTAAGTCTGACGAAGGATATGGACAAATTTTAGACGAATTAAAAAGGGAGCTGCCTTTTAAAAAGAAATTTGTTAAAGAAATTTTATTGGATACTTTGGTTCACTATCAACTTAACCTCAAAGGAGGCAAAAAGGAAATGTTGAACAAGATTTATGAAGATTTACACCTAAACAAGCTCAGTGAAAGCTATATCAAAGATTCGCGTTGGCATCAAAAATCACTTGGGATATATCATTTTCAAGTATTTAATTACACTAAAGGTATCGAATTAATCAGGCCTTATTTGTATCATTCAAACGAAAAGCTTCGTTCAGACGCCTTTGTTTCTTTCTTGTCTTTGACAAGTGAAAACATAGAATTTTTAGCAGATTACAACAAAAAGATAGGGTTGGTTGATGAGCTCAAAATTGTCGATTTGATACAATCTAAAAAATTCTCACTACCTTCAAATATCGACAAGTGGATTTTGTCTTCAAACGAATCAATCGTTCGTATCGGACTCAAATTGATGGGTTTTTATAACCACAACCAAAATGCCGGTGAAATCATCAAGTTGTTGAACAGCCCTTCACGAACTATAAGATACGAGGCCATTTTGGCGATAAAGAAGCTTTCTATTTCCAATGCAGAAGATTCTTTGATTGATTTGTATGACCGCGAAGACAAACTTAACAAATTAGCCATTTTGGATGCCTTGTCTGAAATTGGATCTGCAGCAACTGTAAACTTTTTAGATATGTTGCTACATCAAAATCATTTTATAGATTCTGATGAGAAAATAAAAATAGTTTCTTCATTAAATACCATAGATAGTGACTATTTTATAGCTAACTTTGCTGAAGATAAGGACATAGACCTTATCAGAAAGCATGTAGCTAATCTTACTTCCTAACATACAAATCATGGACTTTTTGGAGGATTTTGTCAGAGGCTTTGAATTTTTCATCGCCATATTTTCTGGCTCATACATTGTGATTTATGTCATGCTGACCTTATTGTCTTTTTATGCCATAAAAAAACACGTAAACGCCAAGAATTTTATCAGAGAAGAGGTTTTGGTAAATTCTACTTACCTGCCCGGTGTTTCTGTAGTAGCACCGGCTTTTAATGAAGAGGCTAACATTATTTTTAATGTGAAGTCGCTTTTGTCGCTTAATTATCCCAATTTTGAAGTAGTCATAATCAACGACGGAAGTACCGACAGAACGTTAGAAAAACTCATCAACGAATTTGAACTCACAAAAATTGATTTCTATTACAGAGAACATATCAAAACAAAACCCGTTCGCGGACACTATAAATCTACCAATCCGCTATACAGCCATCTTTTGGTAGTTGACAAAGAAAATGGAGGCAGTAAGGCCGATGCTTCTAATGCGGGGATTAATTCATCTAGGTTTTCACTTTTTTTGTGCACAGATGTAGATTGTATTTTGAAAAAAGATACCATTATAAAACTGGCCAAGCCCTTCATAGAGAGTGAAGGCAAAGTAATTGCGTCAGGAGCCGGCATCAGAATTGCAAACTCCTGCGAGGTAGATGAAGGTTTTTTGGCTAAGGTGCATTTTCCTACCAAAATGTTTCCCCGGTTTCAAGAGTTGGAATACATCAGGTCTTTTATGTTTGGCCGTATGGCTTGGACCCAGCTCAACGGACTGTTGCTTGTTTCCGGCGGATTGGGGATGTTTGACAAGAAAACCGTGATAGAAGCCGGCGGTTATTGGCATAAATCACTAGGAGAAGACATGGAGCTTATAACGCGTATGCGCAAGCTGATGTACAACAAGAAACAAAAGTTTGAGATTAAATATATTCCCGAATCTTTGTGCTGGACAGAAGTCCCCGGAAATGCCAAAGATTTAATCAAACAGCGGTCTAGATGGGGCAGAGGTCTCATACAGACGCTGGCTATGCATAAAGGAATGTTGTTTAATCCGAAATACGGCAGAACCGGTTTTATGATTCTACCATACTTCTTGTTATTCGAATTTTTGGTGCCTATAGTAGAATTGTTGGGGTTAATTGTGTTATTACTGGGGATATTCTTTTTGAATGTAGATTTTGTTTTCCTACTCAACATCACTTTGTTCGTCTATTTGTTCTACTTGACTGTTACTATGATTGCCATATTCTTTGACGAATTGCTCTATAAGAATTATGCCAACCTAAAAGAAATAGGCTCGCTTATATTGATTTCTATGGTGGAGCCCATTTTCTTTCATCCCATCAATACGTATTCATATCTGAAAGGGTATTTTAATTTTATCGTAAACAACAAACAAAAGTGGGGAACCCTTAAACGACAAGGACACACTGTTGAACTAGAAAAAGTAGAAGCTTAAGCCATGTTCCATAATTTTTTTTTAAGAGTTTCTTTTATGGCTTTATTCGCCATACAAACCTTAACAGCCCAAAAGATAAACAGCGACAGTTTGCTGCTGAAAGTGATAGATGACATTAAACAAGAGTCATACCAATCCGCCATACAAAAAGCTCGGTTGGGCATAAAGATTGCTCCTGATTATTTGGATTTTCATCTCTTTTTGGGTCGAGGTTTTGAAATGACCCAACAAAAAGACAGTGCCGCCTATTATTATAAATATGTCATAGAGAGAAATCCCGTTTACAAAGATGCTTTTATCTATCTGTTTAACATGCAAGTGGCAGATAAACAATATGATGAGGCACACAAAACCATAGATCAGGCAATCACCCAATATCCGCAGGAAAGAGATTTTTATCTCAAAAAACGCTCGGTCTATCAATTACAATCCGATGATGTAGGAGAATATGCCTACCTACAAAGTCTTTCACCGGATATCAAAGCGGACTCAGAGGTACAACAACGCTTATATTATTTGGAGCTGAAAAACAAAAACGATCGGTTGGGTGTTTTTTATTCACTTACTGCCATTGACAGAGACAACGTAGGTCCTTGGCATTTGGGCAGTATTCAATACGTTAGGGAACGCAGTTGGGGATCGCTCATCGGTCGCTTTAGTTATGCGAACAGGTTTTCTTCCGGCTCATCTGTACTTGATGGGGTTCAGTATGAATTGGAATCCTATTTCTTCACCGGTAAAAAAAGCTATTCTTATGTAGGCGCGGCATATAGTGACGATATCATTTTCCAAAAATGGCGTTTGGGCTATTCGTACTATCAAAATTTCAACAAAGGTTGGGAAACCGAGTTGGGCATTCGCTACACCAAAGTTCCCGATGAAGATTTTGAGGGCTATGTGGGTGGCATTGGCAAGTATTTTGGTCCTTATTGGATCAATTTGCGCCACATCATGAACACAAGTAGTGGCCAATATTACCCTACTTTTACCCTCACCGGACGCTTGTACACAGGTACGCGTTTTGATTATTATTCTGTTGCTATGGGATTTGGTACGCAACCTGAAGACCCTATTGCACTCGGGCTTTTCGGACAGCGCGTTTCCTTAGATTCATATAGAATTGGCGCAGGCTACAATAAAATTTTCGCCCAAAAATACTTTTTCGGTGTAAATTTTAATTACAACAATCAAGAATTTCTTAGAAACCGTACACAAAACGAGTTTGAAATTACCCTTTCGTTGCAGTATAAATTTTAGCTAATTTGAAGTTATAAGACTGATGGCCAAACCGCCACCGGGAGCCAAATGGAATTTTAATTTGGATTTGTAATCAACTTTTATTTTTTCAATTGTGATAGCCTTCGGATTTTTACTGAAATGTGCATTGGGTGCGTCTTTGTAAACGGTAACTTCATAATTTTTATCAACTTCCAGAAAATCAAACGCAATTTCAATTTCTCGTTCGTTTTCGTCTGTGATACTGCCCAAAAACCAGTTGCCGGTTCCACGTTCCTCACGTGCTATGGTGACAAAATCGCCCACTTCGCCGTTGAGGATTTTTGTTTGCTCCCAGTCAACACCTACCTCGCGAATAAATTGAAAAGCAGGTTGATGCTCATAATTTTCCGGTAAATCGCAGGCCATTTGAATGGGGCTGTAAATGACCACGTATAATGCCAGTTGTTGGGCGAGTGTCGTGTTGATTTGATTGTCGGGTTTTTGCGGTAAACCGATGTCAAACACGCCGGGCGTAAAATCGATAGGTCCCGCCAACATACGTGTGAAAGCAACAATAGGCAAGTGTTCGGGCGGATTACCGCCGTCTGAAGCCCAGGCATTAAATTCTTGTCCGCGCAAACCTTCTCTTGCAATTTCATTCGGATAGGTTCGTCGGAGTCCGGTGCCTTTTATGGGTTCGTGTGCGTTGATGGCAATCTGATTGGCAGCAGCGGTTTCCAAAACTTTTTGGTAGTGGTTTACCATCCATTGTCCGTGGTGGTACTCACCTTTAGGTATTATTTTACCAACATATCCGGTTTTAACAGCGTGGATGTCCAACTGCTTCATCAACGCGAAAGCAGTGTCCAATTGTTGTGCATAAGTTCTTGGCGCCGCTGAAGTTTCGTGATGCATAATTAGTTCTACCCCTTTTTCTTTTCCGTAGCGAACTACTTCGTACAAGTCGTAATCTGCATAGGGTGTCACAAAATCGAAAACACCTTCTCTGTCTTCAAAACCAATCCAATGATTCCAACCGGTATTCCATCCTTCAACGAGCAATCCGGTAATGTTGTTTTTTGAGGCAAAGTCTATGTATTTTTTAGCGTTTGCTGTTGTTGCCCCGTGCTTTACACCGGCTTTGGCAGCTTGGGTATGCGTGCTCATATCCTGAGTGGCTTCCATATCCCAAGTGGATATTCCAAGATGCATTTCCCACCAAATTCCCATGTATTTTTTGGGTTTAAACCAGCTTACGTTGCCAATTTTGTTGGGTTCATTGAGGTTTTCAATCAGGCGAGAAGCAATAAGATCTGTGGCCTTGTCTGCAATTTGAATGCTGCGCCAAGGCGTTTGAAAAGGCAAGGCCCGTTTCACCTTGTAGCCCAACCTGTCCGAACCCACCAGCTCACTTTCCAAAGATAAGTTGGTCGTATCTACCTTGAGCGTCATGCCGGCATAGTCCAGTAAGGCGGCTTCGTGAAAAGCTAAGTGTACGCCCGATTGCAACCGCATGGTTACCGGAGTATTTACGGCATTTTCGGGAATGTAAGTCTGTCCCAAATCCGGGTGGTTGCGCTTAGAAATGGCATTGATTTTAGAAAACTCGGATTCGGTATAAAGGTGTTCGTAGATATCCCAATCGCCGGGTATCCACCACACTGTTGGATCTTCGGTGAGCTTAAATTGAGAGTGCTCATCGGTAATGATTAACGTATCGATGCCTTCCTGTTTGGGGAATTCAAAGCGGTAAGCCACGCCATCGTCATAAGCGCGAAAGTAAATATTTAATTTACGATACGGCGATTGGGTCTCGGAAAGCTTCACCAAAGCACTGTTGTAATTGTTTTCAACGATGCGCTGTTCACCCCATGGCATTTCCCAACTTTCCCGATGATTTTCTTCAATGATACTGTCTATTTGGAAGCCCTTTTGCATTGGAGCCGCATGTTTGAATGTGAAAGCCATCTTTGAGGTGTCAATGACCATACTGTCTTTATGAAACACCGCATAAGTAGGTTGCCCTTCTTTATCGATAAAAAAGACAATTCCATTCACCTGATTGGGTGATTCCAGATCTAAGATGTCGAGCCTTAAATTAAATGGTTGACATCCAGGCAATAACGAAAAAATCATCCACAAGAGAAGCATTTTTGTAAATCGGATTGCTTTAAGCGGTTTCATATATTTTATTTTTAAGGGTCATGATTTTAGAAGGTTTCGCACAGCAAGAGGCTTTTAATCATTCAGATTGATATTCAAAATGATAATGTTATAGCTGTCACTTATGCGAAAACAGCCAGGGCAGCAAGTCTTTTTCCGCAAAGGCATTGTCCCAACTGTTGTGATTCACGCCGTGGTAATAGGAAAATTTTACCCGCGCGCCTTGCGCATTGAGGGCAGCTACCATTTTCTGGGAATAGGCAACCGGCACAACCTCATCGTCGCCACCGTGAAAAACCCACCAATCTACATTTTTTATCTTTGCAGCGGTTTCGGGGTTGGCGCCTCCACAAATGGGGAAGGCGGCTGCAAATAAATCGGGATTACGGTGCACAATTTCGAAAGTACCCATACCGCCCATGGAGAGGCCACCCACGTAAATTTGATTTTCCTTCACAGGATTGTTTTTGATAAAATCTTTGAGTAAGGCTTGTAAATTCTCCATCGCTTGTGTGGGTTTGCCCCCGTTTTGAAATTCGAAAACCCGCTGACCGTCAGTATTGGTTTTAAACTGCACATTACTCCAAAAATCTTCGGCAGGACACTGCGGAAACATCACAAAAGCCGGATACTTTTCGCGATAGGTTTCGTTTAAAAATAATGTAGCACCGTGAACAAGCTGTGCTTCGTTGTCGTTGCCACGCTCGCCGGCACCATGAAGTACCAAAATTAGCGGGTATGATTGGGATGCATCAAAATTTTTGGGAAGCAACAGGCGATAAGGCATGTTTTGCCCTTTGTGGTTAAAAACCTTTTTTTCGTAGGTTGCCAAATCTTGGCTAAATACTAAAATACCAAACGAAAATGTCAGCAAAAGTGTGGTGAAAGTTTTCATTTTGTGTAATGTTTGTTGAGACGAAGATTACACAAAGTTAGTGAAACTTATCGAATCAGCTATTTCTGTGCATATCCCAAGCTTCTAGGTAATCGGCTACTTTTCTAACGAACATTCCACCAAGTGCGCCGTCCACCACGCGGTGGTCATAACTATGCGAAAGAAACATTTTCTGCCTTATTCCGATAAAATCGCCCTCGGGGGTTTCTATCACAGCCGGCACTTTTCTTATGGCTCCAAAAGCAAGAATTCCTACTTGTGGTTGGTTGATAATGGGCGTTCCCATGATGCTGCCAAAAGTGCCCACATTGGTGATGGTGTAGGTGCCACCTTGGGTGTCGTCGGGTTTGAGCTTGTTGTTTCTGGCCCTATCGGCTAAATCGTTCACGGCTTTAGCCAAACCTACCAAATTTCGTTGATCGGCGTTTTTAATAACCGGAACAATAAGGTTGCCACTGGGCAAGGCAGTGGCCATCCCTATGTGGATGTTTTTATGCCTTATGAGTTTGTCGCCATCTACGGATATGTTCATCATAGGATAGTCGCGCAACGCCTTGGCTACAGCTTCAATAAAAATGGGCGTAAAAGTTAGTTTTTCACCCTCTTTCTTTTCAAAATTTACTTTTTCGCGGTCGCGCCATTTCACCAAATTGGTCACATCTACTTCTACAAAAGATTGAACGTGTGCAGAGGTTTGTTTAGAATGTGTCATGTGTTGCGCAATGAGCTTGCGCATACGGTCCATTTCAATAATTTCGGTATCGCCGGTTTCGGGAATTTTCACAGCAGGAGCTGTTGCGGTATGATTTGATGCAGCTATCTCTTTTTTTGGCAGTATGGTGGATGCCGATGGTTTTGATGCTACTCGGTGTTGGATGAAACCCAACAAGTCGTCTTTGGTGACACGACCGTCTTTGCCGCTACCCGCAATTTGATTGAGCTCACTTACAGTAACATTTTCCTCCTTTGCAATGCTTCTCACCAAGGGTGAGTAGAAACGTTCTGTATCTGAAACATCTGAGTTTACTGTTGCGGGATTTTGTAGGTGATCTGCTACAGCTTTGATGTCTTCTTCTATTGTCGCGACCGATTCTACGACTGATTCGGACTGGGCTCTATCGGTTTCTCGTATTGTTTCTCCAACTTCTTCGTCGGCAGTTTCAATAATGGCGATGGTTTGTCCAACCTGTACAACGTCATCTACGTTGAAGCGTTTTTCTATCAAGATGCCGTTTACCTCTGAAGGTACTTCCGAATCAACTTTGTCAGTAGCAATTTCCAAAATGGCCTCATCCATTTCTATGGGTTCTCCCACTTCTTTTAGCCAACCGGTGATGGTCGCCTCGGCAACACTTTCCCCCATTTTCGGTAATTTCAGTTCGTATTTTGACATATTGATAATTTAAAACCCTTTATAATCGTTAAGATTGCAAATTTAGCAAAAATATAAACGCTTTACAGAGATTTACTTAATTTTTAAATTTGTTTGTATAAATATTTCCGCGCGTTTCTGCATTCGGACTTTCCAGCATAAAAGTACGTCTTTTTGACAAAAAGGCAAAGGTGTTTTTTCTTTTGTTAAGAATTGTCATGATTGCTAAACAGTTTTCGAAGGCTTGTTTCGTCATATCAAAAACAACCAAGGCGTGGTTTGTGTCTGTTTCAAAATCGTCTGTAAATTGATATGTAGAAACCGGAATATCTTTAAAATATTGAGAAAAATTATCTTTCATGTCTCTGGCCGTGTCGGGAATCAAAAGTTGAGAAATTTGCACATTTTTTTCAGAGGTTGTTATTGTTTTTTGAAAACTCATACATCGGATACCACACAAAACCAAAGGACGCATCAAAAAGCGGGATTTGAAATGCTTTTGATAGAAAAGTTTCATGGCTCCTGAAAAATGTTTGCGATAGGATTGGTTCTTTAAAGTACTTTCTCCTTTAAAATGAATCAATTGTAGAGCACCAATGTAATAATTGGTCAAGCCATTTTTAAGTGCTTTGTAGCTCAGGTCGATGTCCTCACCATACATAAAATAATCTTCGTCCAAGCCGCCCAAATTCAGAAAGGTTTGTCGTTTCATAAACATGCAGGCACCCACCAATATTTCAACGGGTTTGATGTCGCTTTTTTGAATATGTGGTGCGTAATAGGCATTAAACACGTTCGAATTCGGAAAAAAACGTTGGGCATTAAGCATGCGAAAAAGAGCCGTTCTTGGTGTAGGGATGCCACGTTTAGATTCCGGTAGAAAATGGCCACTACCGTCTAGAAGTTGCGGTCCTAAAATTCCCGGATTGTCAATTTTTTCAATTTCAGAGATGAGAACTTCGAAGGTGTTTTCGGGTATAAGGGTATCAGGATTTAACAGGCAAATGTAATGTCCTTTGGCATGATGTACGCCTATATTATTGCCTTTAGAAAAACCTACATTTTCCTTATTGCAGATGAGTTTAACTTGAGGAAAATACGTTTCGACCAGATTACAACTGTTATCCGATGAAGCGTTGTCCACCACTATGATTTCTGCTTCGAGCTTAGCAGTTGCCTGTTGCACTCGCTCCAAACAGAGTTCTAAAAAAAACTGTGTATTAAAATTGAGTATGACGACAGAAAGTATCAAATCAGTTTAGTTTTTGACTGCCTTCGAAGGGTATTCGCTGCATGAGACTTCTTCCCAAGGTCACCTCGTCTGTGAATTCCAATTCGTCGCCTACAGGAATACCCCTTGCAATGGTGGTCATTTTGACTGGGAAGTTTTCAATTTGTCGGTAGATATAAAAATTGGTTGTGTCGCCTTCAATATTGGCACTCAAGGCAAAAATAATTTCGTCAATTTGGCCTAGCCTAACTTTTTCCACCAAAGTTCGAATGTTGAGTTGCCCCGGCCCAATGCCATCTAGTGGTGAAATTTTACCACCCAAAACGTGGTATTGCCCCTGGTATTGCCCTGTGTTTTCTATGGCAAGTACATCGCGGATGTCTTCTACCACGCAAACTGTGCGTGAATCTCTGGCAGGATTGGCGCAAATCTCACAAAAAGCAGTATCAGAAATATTGTGGCAATTTTTACACAGCAATATTTTTTCTCGAAGCGAAACCAATGCATCACTTAGTTGACGGGTTTGCGTTTCCGGTTGTCTGAGTAAGTGCAACACGAGCCTTAGTGCGGTTCTTTTGCCAATGCCGGGAAGTCGTGACACTTCTATGACGGCTTGTTCCAGTAATTTTGACGAAAATTCCATGATGCAAATATATAGAAAGTGCCATAGAGTTGTCTTTTTTATAGAGGGTATAAATCAAAAAGAATTATGTTAATTTATTTTTTTTATTTTCTTAATGTTTATAAAAAAAAAGTGTAATTTTGCAGAAGATATTCCCAATATTTTTACTGTATAACAGCGATTTGAATCCGAATCGATAACTGGCTTTCTTCCATAGAATATTTAACATTTAAATTTTCTTTTATGAAGGCAAAACTACATTTATTATTTTTTTTGTGGATGGGTTCAATTCCTTTGTTTGCCCAAGAAACCATTGTTATTCCGGAAAAGGTTTACCAAATAGACTTTGCAAAAAAACTGATCGTGGTAAACAAAGCGGTTGCAGAAATAAATACCCAATGGCCAGGCAGCAAATCGGCGATAAGTTTGGATGCAATGTATTCCTTTCAAACACCACAAGCAATTGTGAATATAGGTATTCCGTATGTTGTGGAAAATGTTTCTAACGAAACGTTTACGCTTTATTTTACAGAACTTCCACTCATAGAAATTACCACAGAGAACACCATAGTAGATGATCCACGGGTATTGGCCCAATTTACCATTGCCGAGCCCGATGGTACCATAAAGACACATCCTATAGGTATAGAATTTAGAGGTGGTTCCTCTCAAGCATTCCCCAAAAAATCTTTCAGAATTGAGTTTTGGGCAGATGAAACAGGTGCTGCTACTATTGACTTTACGTCTGGTGGCTTGAGGTCTGATGATGACTGGAATTTGCAAGCAATGTACAACGAGCCCTTACGGCTTCGCGGAAAAACCAATAACGAACTTTGGCGGGTTATCAGTCCTTTGTATTATGGTGCTTTAGAGCCTGATGCCGTTTCGGGTGTGCAAATGATTTATACAGAGGTCTTTCTCAATGGCGATTACAGAGGTGTCTATGCTTTGAGCGAACGTGTAGATCGAAAGCAACTCAAACTCAAAAAATACAATGGTACCGTCCGCGGAGAGCTTTATAAGGGAGATGATTGGGGAGATGCAGTTAGGTTTTTGGATACGCCTATAGCGGATAACAACAGTGAAATGTGGAGTGGTTTTCAATACGATTATCCGGATGAAATTCCCATAGATTGGTCTAGGCTTCGCAGTTTTGTCAGTTTTGTGGTATATGGTTCAGACAGCAACTTTTTTACCAATTACCAGTCAGAATTTGAAATTGCCAACGCCACAGAGTATTTTATTTTTCTCAACCTCTTGAGAGCTACAGACAACGTTGGAAAAAATATTTACATAGCCAAATACACGAGTGGCGATCCTTATTTCTATGTGCCTTGGGACTTGGACGGAACTTTTGGAAACAAATATGACGGTACCAGGGTTAATGTTACAAACGACATACTTTCTAATGGTTTATTTAACCGAATGATGCAAGATACTCAGCTCAATAGTTTTAATGCACTTGCCCAACAACGTTGGAATGAACTTAGAGCATACAATATCATATCGCATGATGCCATTATGGATATGTTTATGGAAAACCACGATTTTTTGTTCAGAAATGCCGTTTATGAAAGGGAAGCTTTGGAATGGGATTACACTTACAATCCTGATGATATCACCTATATGTCAGATTGGATTACAGATAGGCTTGCTTTTCTGGACATTTTCTTTGCAAATATAACACTTAGTGTTGCTGATAATTTTATTGATAAAAATGACATTAAAATGTACCCTAATCCGGCGGTTCATGAATTTTTTATCAGCAATCCACAATTTCAAACAAATGAAGTGACTGTTTATAACCTGGCGGGTCAAAAAGTAATACAGAAAAATGCTTTAGACAACCAGACGGCTATAAATGTTTCGGGTCTATCTTCCGGAATTTACTTGGTATCGATCAAAACCGACACAGATATTCTCTCCAAAAAATTGGTAATCAAGAGAAACTGATAGGCATTTTTAGAGCATCAAAAGATTAAAATTGTATATTTGCACGCAATTAATCTCTAATTGCGACATGAAATCTCATTCCTCTAAATTTGTTGGCGAAGGTCTTACCTACGACGATGTATTGTTAGTCCCTAACTACTCCGAAGTACTGCCTCGCGAGGTGGACATTCGAAGTAAATTTACTCGAAATATCAGCCTGAATGTACCTATAGTATCTGCGGCCATGGACACCGTCACCGAATCGGCTATGGCCATAGCCATGGCAAGAGCAGGTGGTATAGGTGTATTGCACAAAAACATGACAGCCGAGGAACAGGCACTCGAAATTCGCAGGGTGAAACGCGCAGAATCGGGTATGATTATAGATCCTGTCACTTTACCGGTAGATGCCCTGGTTGGCGATGCCAAAAAAAGTATGCGAGAAAACAGCATTGGCGGCATACCCATAGTAGATCAAAACAGCAAACTCATAGGAATTGTAACCAATCGGGATTTGCGTTTTGAGAAAGACGATACACGACCCATTGCTGAGGTAATGACCTCTAAAAATTTAGTTACCGTAGCAGAAGGTACTTCTTTAGAACAGGCAGAAAAAGTGCTTCAAGGCAATAAAATAGAAAAATTACCGGTGGTCAATGCAGATTACAAGCTTGTAGGTCTCATCACTTTTAGAGATATTACGAAGCTTTCTCAAAAGGCCATTTCAAACAAAGATACCTACGGCAGGTTACGCGTTGCGGCAGCCATAGGCGTTACGGCAGATGCATTGGATCGGGCTGCTGTATTACACCAAGCGGGTGTCGATGCTTTGGTTATAGATACGGCTCACGGACATACAAAAGGCGTGGTCAATGTCTTGAAGAATATCAAATCAAACTTTCCGGAGCTCGATGTGGTTGTAGGCAATATCGCTACCGGAGAAGCCGCCAAATACTTGGTGCAACACGGTGCTGATGCGGTCAAGGTTGGTATTGGTCCCGGATCTATCTGCACCACGCGTGTGGTTGCCGGGGTCGGTTTTCCACAATTGTCTGCCATACTCGAAGTTTCACATGCACTCAAAGGGACGGGTATCCCCGTTATTGCAGATGGTGGCGTTCGATACACCGGAGATATTCCCAAGGCAATAGCTGCCGGAGCCGACTCGGTCATGCTTGGGTCTCTACTTGCCGGTACCAAAGAATCGCCGGGGGAAACCATTATTTTTGAAGGCAGAAAATTCAAATCATACAGAGGCATGGGTTCTGTCGAAGCCATGAAGCAAGGTTCCAAAGACCGTTACTTTCAGGATGTGGAAGATGATATTAAAAAATTGGTTCCAGAAGGTATCGTGGGCCGCGTGCCCTACAAAGGCGAATTGCACGAAAGCATGCACCAATTTGTAGGAGGCCTCAGGGCTGGTATGGGATATTGTGGTGCCAAAGACATCCAAACGCTGCAAAATTCTGCACAATTTGTAAGAATTACCGCATCGGGTATCCATGAGAGCCATCCACATAATGTGACCATCACCAAAGAATCACCCAATTATTCTCGTTAATCAAAAGGCAACTCTCCCAAGCTGATAGATTAGCCTAAGTTTCAGCTTTGCTTATCAGTTTTTTTAGTAAAGAAACTTGCCCCAAATGATAGTAACTGTGCTCGATGACGCCTTCAATATTGCGTTGATAACTTCCATATTTCTCGTCAACAAAGGTTTTTTTGAGCAGTTTGTCATCCATTTGTGCAACCGCGTTTGCAAATAAGGTTGCGTTTTCAATAAAATCAGTAACCAGTTGCGTCCAATCGGCTTCAGATTGTATTTCAGGCATTTCAAAGCTATATTTGTCTTGAATGTCGAGATTTCCGCCCTTGCATACGTTCAAAATTCCTTTTAGGTAATAGTTGATATGAAAGGTCAACATGGCTATGCTGTTTAGCCCCTCAATTTTACAAACAGCTTCTTTCCAACTAGTGTTAGTGATCTGTTCTTTAAAATTTGTGTTGGCAATCCAGCGGCCATTTAATAAAACTTCGCGAAGCCTGTTTGCCAGTAACTGTTGATTGTTTTCCATTTTTAAATGGCTATTAAAAAATGTGAAGTTTTTATAGTACGGGAAGCGAGACTCGAACTCGCAAGCCCTTTCGGGCGCACGCCCCTGAAACGTGTGCGTTTACCAATTCCGCCATTCCCGCTGGGTCAATTATTATTTTCCGAGTACCGCCATTTTGATGGCGGCTACTGCAGCCTCCACGCCTTTGTTTCCATGCTTCCCTCCGGACCTGTCCAAAGATTGTTGAAGGTGATCGTCTGTAAGTACACAAAATATAACCGGCGTAGCGTACAGAAGGTTGAGTTGGGTGATGCCTTGGGTAACGCCTTGACAAACAAAATCAAAATGACTGGTTTCGCCACGAATGACACTCCCTATTGCAATCACCGCATCCGGTTGGTGGGTTTCTATTATTTTTTTACATCCAAAAGTCAATTCAAAAGCACCGGGCACTTCCCATTTTATAATTTTTTCTGCTTGAACGCCGCTGTCAACAAGGGTTTGGTAAGCACCCTTATAGAGGTTTTCTGTAATGTTGGTGTTCCATTCAGCAACTACAATTCCAAAAGACAGTGCAGAAGCATCGGGCAAGTTGCCAGTGTCAAATTCTGAAAGATTTTGATGAATGGTAGCCAAAAAACTTTTTTTAATCTCTGTTAAATCAACTTTTCGCTTCCAATTCGGCGATCAAGATATCCACTTGGTTGGCTTGAAGCGAATTGGGATAGTCGTCTTTGATGCGCTTAAAATACTTGTTGGCAGTATCCGAATCTCCCAATTCCTTGGCGGTCAATCCGGCTTTAAACAAATACAAAGGCGTGGTCAAATTATTTGGGTTTTTATTAAAAGCTTTTTCGTAATAGCTGAGTGCATCTTTGTACTGTTCCAATTCAGAAAAGGCATCGCCTATGTTGCCGAAAGCCAAGGCAGTAAGCAACAAATCATCTGAAGAGAATTGCTCCAAATATTTGATGGCATTTTCATAATCTTTCAAATTCAAATATGAGATGCCCGCATAGTACTGCGCTAAATTGGCCGTTTTAGTACCATTATATCGGTCTGCGATGTCCACAAAGCCGTATTTTCCACCACCGCCGTTCAGCGCCAACCCGTAAAGCGAATCGCTGCTCACGGTACTGTTTTGTGCTTCTTCAAAATAGCTGACAGCCATACTAATTTCGTTTGCGGCTTCAATTTCCTTAGGTTTTTGAATAAATTCGGTATAACCCAAATAACCCAAAATTCCTATGACCGCAATTCCGACCACACCTAAAATATATTTTTGGTTTTTAGCCACCCAAGCTTCCGTTCTAGATGCTTGCTCGTCTAAGGTGTTAAATACGCCGGCGGTTGTGCTCTCTTTTTCCAGAGCTTCTATGCTGTTGTCTTTTTTTGATTTGTTTGCTTTCTTTTGATAAGTAGCCATTTCGTCCTTTTGATTTAGTGCCCGCAAAATTAAAATATTTATTCTTTATACAGCCGACTTTCTCCGATATTTTTTGATAATTTGCAGGAAAATGAATAGAAATTGCAAATTGCACCAACTTCTTAAAACTCAGTTTGCTAAATATGTATTTAAAATCACTCTCACTCGTCAATTACAAAAACTTTGACATTGCCAATTTTGATTTTGCTTCAAAATTTAACTGTTTGGTGGGCAACAATGGCAAAGGGAAGACCAATGTGCTCGATGCTGTTTATCATTTGGCTTTCGGAAAAAGCTATTTCAATCCCGTCTCCCTACAAAACGTGAAGCACGGCACCGATTACTTTGTGTTGGAAGGCGATTTTGAACGTCAAAACACTTCTGAGAAAATTGTAATAGGACTCAGGAAAGGTCAGAAAAAAGTGATGAAACGCAATGGCAAAATCTATGAAAAGTTTGCAGATCATATCGGATTGTTGCCTTTGGTCATGATCTCACCTGCAGACCGCGATTTGATTACCGAGGGTAGTGAGTTTAGACGAAAATTTATGGATGGCGTCATCGCCCAATCCGATAAAAACTACCTGACGGCACTCCTTCAATATCACAAATATTTAGAACAGCGTAACGCCTTGTTAAAATACTTTGCGGCCAACCGAACCTTTGACAAAGAAACTTTAGACATTTACGACACAAAGTTAACGGCACTTGGACACGAAATTTTTGAAAAAAGAAAGCAGTTTATTGCGCAGTTTGTACCAATTTTCAACAAACAATACGCAGCGGTCAGCCAACGAGAGGAAGCGGTATCGCTTACCTACGAGAGTCAGTTGTTTGAAGGCAACATGCAGGTTTTGTTGCAGCAAAACCTGCAAAAGGACAAAATGGTACAGTACACCACGGTTGGAATCCACAAAGATGATTTAAACTTTGCCATTCAGGAAGTGCCCATCAAGAAATTTGGTTCTCAAGGCCAGCAGAAAACTTTTCTCATTGCGTTGAAATTGGCCCAGTTTCACTTGATAGCCCAAAAATCGGGCATGCCCCCCATTTTGTTGCTCGATGATATTTTTGACAAGTTGGACGACGAAAGGGTTTCTTGCTTGGTTTCTTTGGTCAAAGAACCACATTTCGGACAGATTTTTATCTCAGATACCCATCCGGGAAGGACGGAAGAAATTGTAAAAAACACCCATCAAGATTATAAAATGATACTTTTATAAATCTTCTTAAATATCTTTTCTATAGGTGCGTCTGCGTTTGTGCAGCCGCCCGTTGTAGTCTTTCCACAAAGCTTGTATGGCCTTGTTTTCAACCAGTTCCGGATTGGTTTCTGCAACCCTGATGCCTTTGCGGGCAAACAAATCGTTTACTTCCTTAAAAATAATGGCCGTAAGTCCTTTGTTTTGATATTCCGGATCTACACCAATCAGGTAAAACTCGGCTTCTTTGGGGTATTTGTTTTCTCTCCATAGGTAGAACCAACCAAAAGGAAACAAAGAGCCATTTGCTTTTTTGAGCGCTTTAGACAGCGAGGGCATCATGATGGCAAATGAGATGATTTTGTTGTTTTGATCTTTCAAGCAAATGACAAATTCGGGGTTCAGATAAGGAAAATATTTCTTTTTGTAGTAGGCTATTTGATCGCCTTCTATGGGGATAAAAGTCTTGAGGATGCTGTAGGTTTTGTTGAGCAAACCAAACATTTCGTCGGCGTGGTCCAGTATGTCTTTTTTTGATTTGAATTTGTAAATACTGACATGGTTGCGCTCTTGAATGATTTTGGAAAACCGTACTACTTTTTCCAAAGGTTTTTCCGGGATTTTGAGTTTGAATTCGACCCACTCTGAACCAATCTCAAAACCCATTTTTTGAAAATGACTTTCATAATAGGGATGGTTGTACCAACTGATGAGCGTGTTCATTTCATCGAAACCCTCCACGAGCATGCCGGCTTTGTCCATGTTGGAAAAACCCATGGGACCTTCCAGGTATTCAAGTTGGTGTTTTTTTCCGATTTCAACAGCTTTTTCTATGAGCGCACGACTGACTTCCACATCGTTTACCACATCAAACCAACCAAAACGCAATTTCTTATTTTGAAGTAGTTTCACTTCTTTGTGGTTGATGATTACCGCCATGCGACCCACAGGAATTTCATTTTTGTAAGCCATAAAATACCACACCTCTGCATGCTGAAAAGCCGGGTTGACTTCTCGGTTGAGGTTGTCGCATTCCTCGCCTATGAGTGCAGGCACCCAATAAGGATTGTCTTTATATAAATGAAATGAGAATTTTATAAATTCTTTAAGCCCGTCGGGCGCATGGATTTCTCTGATTTGTATCATGCGTCAGCTAAGTTCTGTATTTGGGATGCAAAGTTAGTTATCTGGATCGATTTCTTTATTTTTTTTATTGAACCAACGCCCAAAGATACCTTTTCTTTTTTTAGCAGGCTTTTGTATGATGTTTCCGTCTGCGTCCAACTCAGGCGTATCTTGCTTTTTGCCAAAAAGACGGCCAAAAAATCCGCGGCGTTTCTGTGTGATTTCCTGGTTTTCTTTCATGCTATCCGGTATCACACGCAGGGGTACGTTGTCTTGATCTACCAAAACCCACTCTGTTTTGTGATAATCTAATCTGTATGAGAAACCCACGCCACCGAAAAATTTTGATGGCGTGTCTTTGGTGTTGAAACCTACCGAGGCGTCAAATTGCAGGTTGCCGTTTATCAAATAAGCACCGCCGAATCTGAAAATATTATCTACGTTAAAATCGCTGTCAAATCCCTGATTTTCTGCAAAAGCTGCCCACCTTGTGTTAAAAGCATGCGTGAGTGTGACGATATACTGTAGCGAAGAAAAGTCGGTTCCTATTTTATCCACACCAAAATTGGTGACTAAAACCCACCGAGAAGTGATGTGGCTTTGGGTGATGGCCATCAATTTGCCGCTCAAGTCCGATTCGGTATCGTTAAAAAAATTGAAGCTGCTGTCGAAAACAAAAGGGCTGTCGCTAAAGTGTATATTGGCTCCACCATAAACAGAAACTGCCGGGATGAGGTTACGCCATTTGAATTTTAAATTTTGATTGGCTTTCCAACTGCGAATATTCGGTTTAAAATTTTCATTTATTTTTTTCTGCGGATCGTAGAGCAGCCACTTGGCACCGAAGGTGTTGCGCAACGGCCCCGAGCGGTTAAAAGATCTTCCCCTGTCTGAAAATTCATCAATTTGGTAGGCGCCGTCAAACATCAGTTCCAAACGATCTTTCCATATCCCAACCCTGATGGCATATTCATAGCGTATGTAATCTACCTCTGTGCCAAACAATTCGTGTTCTTCATGTCCTATGGTTGCACCGATTTCTCCTTGATAAACATTCTTACCGGGCGCATATGCACTAAAAGAATGACCAGGCCTGTTGGAATTGATAACATCCGTATATTGAGAAAAGCCTTGATGCCAAAATAGCAAACAGGCGAATACTAAAACAGATTTGACGCTCAAAACCATACATAGATGTGTATGCCACGAAAATACTCTTTTTTGATTAACGCAAGACTAACGGTTTGCAAAAAATCTTTGAAACTACACAATTTACCGATGAAAGTTTGGCAAGGCGGGCTGCAAACTACACCTGTAATATCTGTGTATAAAGCGGCGGAAAAACTATTTTTTTGATTTAAAAATAGGAAGCAACTGTGTAGTGAGTTCGCCAAATCCAACCCGAATCTTGTCGTTTTGGGCATAGCCGCGCATGATGACTGTATCGTAATCCTCTATGAATTTTCGCGTAGTGCCGTCTGCCATTTGAATGGGTTTTTTACCGCCCCTACTCAGTTCTAGTAAGCTGCCGAAAGAATCGGGCGTATTCCCTGAAATGGTTCCGCTGGCAAGCATGTCACCGCTGTTGATTTTACAGCCGTTGCTGGTATGATGCGCCAATTGTTGCGCCATAGTCCAATACAGATTTTTGAAATTGGTCTTACTGATAGTTTGTGGTTGTTTGCCCGAGGGTTGCAAATCAACTTCCAAATGAATGTCAAAAGTGTGTTTGCCGGCAGTCTGACGCAAATAGGGCAGTGGCTCCGGATCTTGTTTGACACTGTGCGCTTTAAACGGTGCCAATGCGTCTAAAGTAACAATCCAAGGAGAGATAGACGAAGCAAAATTTTTCCCCAGAAACGGGCCCAAAGGTTGATATTCCCATCGCTGTATATCGCGGGCACTCCAGTCGTTGAAAATGACCAAACCAAAGATGTAGTCTTCGGCTTCGTCAACAGGTATAGGTTCACCCAAAGCATTGGCATCTGTGGTGACAAAGGCCATTTCCAATTCAAAATCTACTTGTCTGGAACGACCAAATACTGGCAAATCGGCGCCGTTTGGCAAAATCTGACCTTGTGGCCTGTTTATCGAAATTCCGGAAGGTATAATTGTTGAGCTACGACCGTGGTAGCCTACCGGCATGCGAAGCCAGTTTGGGAAAAGTGCATTTTTAGGATCCCTAAATATTTTACCCACGTTGCTGGCGTGTTCTTTACTGCTGTAGAAGTCGGTGTAATCGCCAACTAGAACAGGCATTTGCATTTCTACTTCTTTCAAATCAAACAGAATAATATCTCTGTGCTGCTGATGGTTTTGTAACTTGGGATTTTTCTCGTCGAAGATTTCCGCAATTCTGTTTCTCACCAAACGCCATGTTTTTTTTCCGTCCGAAATAAAATCATTGAGCGTATCTTGCATAAACATATCATCGGTCAGCGGAATGCCTTCAAAATAACCAAGGCGTTGTAAAGCGCCCAAATCTATAGCGGTTTCTCCTATTCTGGTGCCAATGGTAATTTCATTATCACGTGTGAGAAACACTCCAAAAGGTATGTTTTGAATAGGAAAGTCAGAATTTTCAGAAACAGGCAACCAAGATTTTCTCTCGGGATTGTTTGCAGATAGTGGCATGTTAGTTAATTAACGGTTGAAAAATAGATGTCCAAATATATCATTTTCGTTTAATATCAAAAACCGAATACTTACTTTTGTATTTTAATTTAACGTATATTTCTACAAATGCTAAAAGATCGCCAAATATTCGACCTCATCAAAGCTGAAAAAAAACGTCAGCAAAGCGGCATAGAACTCATTGCTTCGGAAAATTTTGTGTCCAAACAAGTATTGAAAGCAGCCGGTTCTGTTTTGACTAATAAATACGCCGAAGGTTATCCCGGCAAACGCTACTACGGCGGATGTGAAGTTGTAGATCAGGTTGAACAAATTGCAATAGATAGGGCCAAAATTCTTTTTGGAGCAGCCTATGCAAACGTGCAGCCTCACTCGGGTTCGCAGGCCAATACGGCGGTCTATCACGCGTGTTTGAAACCAGGTGATAAAATTTTGGGTTTCGATTTGTCACATGGCGGACATCTCACCCACGGATCGCCTGTGAACTTTTCCGGACGGCTCTACAGTCCCAGTTTCTATGGCGTGGAAAGGGAAACCGGCCGTATCGATTACGATAAAGTTGCCCAAATTGCTGAAAAAGAGCAACCCAAACTCATCATTGCGGGTGCGTCTGCCTATTCTCGCGATATGGATTTTAAACGCTTTCGTGAAATTGCCGACGCGGTTGGTGCCATTTTATTGGCGGACATTTCTCATCCGGCCGGGCTCATCGCCAAAGGTATTTTAAACGATCCGCTACCACATTGCCACATCGTGACCACAACCACCCACAAAACCCTACGCGGACCTCGGGGCGGATTGATTCTAATGGGACAAGATTTTGAAAATCCGTTTGGTTTCAAAACGCCTAAAGGCGAACTTCGCTTGATGTCTGCCTTGTTAGACAGTGCCGTTTTTCCTGGCAACCAAGGCGGACCGCTCGAACATATCATTGCCGCAAAAGCCATCGCCTTTGGCGAAGCACTAGAAGATTCGTTCTTCCATTACATATTGCAAGTACGCAAAAATGCCCAAGCTATGGCAGATGTGTTTGTAGAAAAAGGCTATCACATTATATCTGAAGGTACCGACAACCACATGATGCTGATTGACCTGCGAAACAAAAACATCAGTGGCAAAGAAGCAGAGCAAGCCCTTGTGAAAGCCGACATCACAGTCAATAAAAACATGGTGCCGTTTGATGACAAATCACCTTTTGTTACCTCAGGGATACGCATTGGTACAGCTGCCGTTACCACACGTGGCTTGAAAGAAGATGATATGAAAACCATTGTCAACTTGATTGATGAAGTCATTTCTAACCATCAAGACGAAGAAAAGCTTGAAAGAATCGCTAAGAAGGTAAATAAATTAATGAAGGACAAACCGCTTTTTGAAGCATAAGCCTCTCAAAGAAAATCGAACCACAGACAAGAAAAATAAATCCGAAACAGAAAAGGAATAATATTCTTACAGTCAGTTGTTTACATTTTCCGGCTGTGTTCGATGAGGTGGGTCAAAGCCACAAATTCGACCACGCCCAAGCGTTCCGGCCGTTCTGAAAACAGCTTTTCTGCTGTTGAATTTGTGTCCAACTCGAAGACTTTAAGAGAGTTGCGCAAAGTCTTTCGCCTTTGTTGAAAAGCCGTTTTGACGACTTTAAAAAACAACATTTCATCGCAATCGAGTTGGAAGTGTTGCTTCCGCGTGAGGCGAATGACACCCGATTTTACTTTTGGTGGCGGGTTGAAAACTTGCTCGGAAACCGTGAAGAGATATTCCACATCGTAAAAAGCCTGCACAAGTACCGATAGGATACCGTAAACTTTGCTGCCGGGTTTTGAAGCAATGCGCGCTGCAACTTCTTTTTGAAACATCCCGGCGAAAACGGGAATTATGTTTCTATTTTCTAGAGCCTTAAAGACAATTTGTGTGGAGATGTTGTAAGGAAAATTGCCTATGACAGCCAGTTGTTGCTCGGGAAACAAATTTTCCAAATTCATTTTTAAAAAATCCTCTCTGTGTATATGCTTTGTCAAATCCGGATAGTGATTAGACAAATAAACCACCGATTCGCTATCTATTTCCACAAGGTGGAGCGGTTGTGCTTTAGTCATTAAATATTTGGTGAGGACCCCCATGCCAGGACCTATTTCCAAAATGGTATCAAAGCCATCATGTGGCAGGGTGTCAGCGATTTTCTCAGCGATGTTTTCGTCCTTCAAAAAATGCTGTCCGAGATGTTTTTTAGCTTTGACGGTTTGCATTTTGTTTACTTTATGGTGTTTTTCAACTCAAAAACAGGTTCTAATTCCGTTCGAATGGCAATAAATTTATTACCAAAGGCAGCAAAAGCGGCATCGCGTAGGCGCGCGGCATGCTGTGCATAATAAGTTTGAATATCCTCATAGGTTTTGGCTGTGTATTGCACGGCATAGCTGGGATGTTCTGAAGTTTCAAACGAAGAAATTACTTTGTGCATGTTGGCTTTCACAAACTTTTGTGTAGCCAGCATTTCGGGTATGTGGGTTTGCTGCATCCAACGCAACCAAGCTTCTTCTGCGTCGCGTTCAATAAGGATGGTGACATTGTAGATGTACATACTTTATTTTTCACAAAAGTACTTTTTTCAATCGTATATTTTTGAAAATAAGGTGCAGTATTCAAAATCAAAAAGCGAATGGTAAGGTTTTTTGACATCATATTGAATAAAAAACCACGCCTTCCGACGTGGTTCTCTTTTTCATAGCAATTTCAAATGAGTTTATCTAAAAACTATATACAGCAGCTAACAAGAATGATGCCAAATTTGGTTTAAGCCCGCTTCTGTCTGCGTTGATAAATACATCTTCTGAGGCGGTATCTACCCTAAATTCGGGAATGATGGTAAGTCCGCCAATTTTGTAATTTCCGGAGAGTGTAACTTCATAAACATCGGCCTCGCCGCCCGAGTCGTAAGTGCCAATGGCACCTACGCCACCATTAAATTCTTTAAAGTATTCTCCTCTGGCGCCTAAAGCAAATGTTTCAGAAAACTTGTATTGAAGATAGAGGGCACTTCCGTAAAAATCGGTACTGGGGCCATCCGTTTCACTGATGCCGGTTGGTAAAAATGACTGACCGGATTCTGTGGTATTGTACGTTGCGTTGAGACCTAAATACCATTTTTCGGTAACGTCCCATCCGGCGGTTAAATCTACTTGGAAGGTAGTTCCCGCAGAGGTGTCTCCAACAACATCGGCATCGGGGTCTAAAAGACCGTCTTGGTCACCGACAAGAAAGTTTAAGAAAGCAGTCCATTTTTCTTCGGTATAACCCAATTGTGCGCCAAAAGTATAACTCGCATCGGGGTTAAATTCTGTATAATCTGTCGGATTCATCACTGCTGCCATCACCGAAAACTTGTCCGTGACAGCGTAGTCGGCTTTGAGTCCTGTATGAGAAAACGGTCCAAAAGAAAACATATACGAAGTAGAGTAGTTGAAATTGGCCGTAGGCGAAATTACTTCGTAACCCAAGAAGGTATTAAAATTGCCAAAGGTAAATTTCAATTTGTCCGTTGCGTTCCAGTACACATACAATTGATTGACGATACTCGAATTACCGTCTGATAAAAAAACAGCGTCTTCACCGCGCGGACCGAAAACTAAGTCTGCAACAAAGCCTACTTTTTCACCTTCGTAGCCTGCAATAAGATTGAACATGCCTAGGGCAAAGCCAGGATCGTTGGCAAAAGAAGTATTGGGCGCACTCGGATCGGATGCTCTGTTAGAGCTGCCTATATTTTGTCTGAAATAGGTGTCCACTGAACCTGAAAAAGTGAAAGGTAAAGTGACCGTAGTGGTTTCTTGCGCAAAGAGCACAGCGGGAATCATCAGAAATACATATTGTAATTTTTTTCCGATATTTGTAGTGAGTTTTTCCATAATAGAAAGGTGTTAAATGAATAAATACTTGTTTTTTTCCGAACGCAAGTTTGTTTGATAACCTTTTGACCTTGGAAATAGGGGAGCACGTTGCCGCGTGCTCCCTTTTTTTTAGTCAAGTCTAAAGTCAGGATAAGCTGTCATGCCGTGTTCGTGTAGGTCTAAGCCCTCCACTTCTTCTTCTTTGCTCACGCGTAGCCCTAAGGTTTTCTTGAGTGCAAATAAAATGATGAATGCAGATATACAACAGAACAGGCCAATTAACCCAACGCCCACCAATTGGTGAACAAACTGTTCCCAACCGGCTTTTGCGCCAAAGATGCCTACAGCAAGTGTGCCGAAAATGCCACAGATGAGGTGTACTGCAATGGCACCCACAGGGTCATCGAGCTTGAGTTTGTCTATCAGGGCAACGCCCAACACCACAATCACACCGGCCAAAAGACCAATAACCAAACTATCGGTAATGCCCATTTGATCGGCTCCTGCGGTAATGCCTACCAAGCCGCCCAAAATTCCGTTGAGAAACATAGTTAGGTCATATTTTTTGTAGCGGATGTATGCAAAAAGAAAACCTGAAATACCACCTGCTGCTGCTGCCAAGGAAGTGGTTACCAATACCAAAGAAGTAGCAGCCGGGTCTGCAGATAGAACAGAACCTCCGTTAAAACCAAACCAACCAAGCCATAAGATAAGCACACCTGCGGTAGCTAGAGGTAAGTTGTGTCCGGGTATGGCGCCAACTTTTCCACTTTCGGAAAATTTACCAATACGAGGTCCCAGTAAATAGACAGCAATTAAAGCAGCCCAACCTCCTACGGAATGTACCAAGGTGGAACCGGCAAAATCGTAGAAGCCCATTTCGGAAAGAAACCCGCCTCCCCACTGCCACGATCCGGCTATAGGGTAAATCAGTCCGACATAAATAATGGTAAAAAGAATAAAACTTTCCAGTTTCACGCGTTCTGCTACCGCACCCGACACGATGGTGGCCGCTGTAGCAGCAAACATTCCTTGAAATAAGAAGTCGGTCCAATACGTATAACCACCTGAGGCGTATTCTGCAGTAAGTCCATTTTCGGGAAGTCTAAGGCCGAGACCGCCAAACCCCAGCACGCCGTTAAATTCACCGGGATACATCAATCCAAAACCAATGAGTGCGTAAAGAACAAGACCCGCACATATGATAAACATATTTTTGAAGAGGATGTTGATGGTGTTTTTCTGACGCGTAAGACCGATTTCCAAAAACGAAAATCCGAGATGCATGATAAAGACCAATCCGGTACAAATCATCATCCATATATTGTTAGCTGTAAATAGTGAGTTTTCCATAGTTAAAAAGAGTTAATGAAGAATAAATTATTTGAGAGAGCCTTCGCCTTTCTCAGCAGTTCGAATGCGATAGGTTTCCGAAATGTCAGACACAAATATTTTTCCGTCTCCTACATTGCCGGTGTAGGCGGTTTTCAAAATTGTGTCGATGGTTCGCTCCAGAAATGAATCGGACACCACTATAGAAAGATACCGACGTTGAATATCCGAGGTACTATAAGTAACCCCCCGATATACATGACCTTCTTTCTCGTTGCCAACTCCTGTGACGTCCCAATAACTGAAAAAGTTTACCTGAACCTGATGAAGTGCATCTTTGACCTCATCAAATTTGGATTTTCTAATGATTGCTTCGATTTTTTTCATAATAATCCGTTAATTAATTGTTGCATGCCAAAATTATATATAAAAAAATAACCCCCAAAAATTTAGGGGGTCATGTGTGTATATTTATTAAAATTGAATTTTATACCCATTAAAAAACAGGGTATATCATAAAATTATGTAAAAAAATAAGATTTACGTAACGGTTTATTAACCTATAAAATACTTGCAGGTTAATATGCCACAGAATACAGCAAAAATGCAAGAGGCAAAGGTTAGTACACTATAGATTGAAAAGGATAAAAAAGCTTTTTCTGTAATAAATTGTAAATTTTCGAAGGCAAAACCGGAAAATGTAGTAAATCCTCCACAGAAACCAACAGCCAAAAGATAAATAGGCCATTGAGACTCGTGTTTGCCTGTATATGCCAAAATAAGTCCGATGAAAAAAGAGCCTCCTACATTGGCAACAAAAGTACCCCAAGGTAGAAACGCACCCGTATTGAGCCATTTTCCTAACAGATATCTAAAAACACTGCCGCCCCCACCGCCAATGAATATGAGTAAAATATTTTTCAAACCTAAAAGATTTCCCCAAAAATAAGGAATGTGAACGAGTTTTGTAACGATAACAGGTATTTTACCTTCTGTAAAATAATTGAATGCTAAAAAATACAGTTATACCTCTAGAACCTACCTCTTGCTATTCCTTTGATAAGTGTATTTCTGCATTCAGTGCTGAAATTCGACTTTGAACAAAGTCTTCAAAACCGGTTTTTCGATCGCCGTATTTGTTTAAAAAGGCTTTAAAGTAGTTGAGTTTGGTTTGCGGATCTTTATAGTAAAAGTTGGCCAATATACAAACCTGAAAATACACAGTAGGATCTTCGGGCAATTCTTCGTGTGCTTCTAAATAGGCTTCTAAAGCGCTTTTATAATCTTTTTGTTGCTTAAAAATTTCACCCTTGTGCATGTATTCTCTCACAAAATTGTACTGCCGTTCTTCGATTGCTTGATTGACCAGTTTCAGCGCAAAATCCGGTTCCTCCATATTTAGATAGATTTTGCTCATCGTGAATAAAATTTCCGGATCATCATCTGTGAGTGCAAAAGCTTTCTCGTAATAGCAAAGTGCCCATTCGAGATTGCCAACCCTTTCGTAAGATTCCGCCAAATCTCTGTAAATAAAAAAATCGGATTGGCCGTTTGTCAAAAGTTTTTGGTAAAAGTCAATCGCCTCGGTATAATCTCGGTTGTTGAAATAAATTTGTGCCCTTATGCTAGTCAATTCCAAGTTGGTTGAATCGATAGCGAGTCCTTTGTCAACCTGTTCGGCCGCGGCATTGTAGGCTTTAAACATGGTGTAAACCACTCCGGTTTGATACACCGACTTTAGGTGTAAACTATCGAGACGGATGGCTGTTAAAAAATTCTCAAGTGCGCTTTTGTACGAGTTGGTGGTCTTCTCCAACAGACCAAGTCTGTAGTAATATTCCGGATTGAGACTGTCTTTGCTAATCAGGGTTTTAAATATGTTTTTGGCCAAATCCGGTTTCCCGGAAGTCGCATACCATTTACCCAATTCAAAGCCGGCCAAGAGGAAATCGGGATGGTATAGCCAGAGTTTTTCGTAGGTTTCCCTTGCTTTATTTGATAAACCTATGGCTTGGAAGGACCGTGCCAGTTGCAGTTGTCCGCGTTCGTTAGAAATGTTGGCATATAATTTTGCAGCATCCGAAAACTGTCCGTTCTCATAAAGACTGTCTGCCCGATGTAAGGTTGACTGCGCCACCATTTCACCACTGACAAAAGCGGCGAACAAACAAAGATATTTAGCGAATATACTCATGCTATACAAAATAAAGGCAACCTCTGCTCTGCAGAGCGTAAGTTGCCGGCCAATTCAAAAAAAGTTTACTTTTTTGCGTATATAAATTGCGGCGAGGTAAATTTACACACTTTATACAGCTGTTCAATTACTCTTGTGAAAATTTATAATCTTTCGATTTAAGCCTATAACTTACCATAAGCCATGCGTTGTTTGCAATAGGATTTTAATAGTTTAGATATTTAATTTTTCCACACTGTGCATACTGCTCATTTCTATCCAAGTCTATTTTAACATTTTCACTAAACTTTTGAAGAACTTTTTCATATTCAGCTCGTTTTTCGGCGGAAACTGAATGGTTCATAATTTTAAAAGTATAGTAGTCCACTGTTCCTTCTTTACTGAAATATATTCTATTCAATACCGTAATGGTTGAGTCGGGAACTTCCCAATCAAAATTTTCGAACTTTATGAATTCAGAAACATTTTCGTGAAATTTCACCCAAGATTTTTCAACTTCTTGATATTCTGATTCCGTAACATTTTTTGGGTCAAGCAGATTTGGATAAATGCTGTCCAAATTCAATTTCTTAATTTCGTTAAAAGCTTCTTCATTGTCGCCACTCACTACTTTTGGTTCATTTTTAAAATTGTTTTTGGTTTCAGATGATTTTTCTTTGCAGCTTATTATTCCGATAATCAGTAAAATCCAAAATGAGATTTTTAATTTCATAGGGTTTGTTTGATATTATTACTACTCCAATTTAAAATTGATAGGAATAGAAAACGGCACTTTTACCGGTTTTCCTTTTTGTTCTCCGGATTCAAACTTAGGCAGTAGTTTGACAATGCGCGCGGCTTCTGCTTCCAATAATGGATCGGGGCCACGCAAGCGATATTCCTCTACAAGACCCTTTTCGTTGATGGTAAACTGTACATAAACCCTACCTTGGATGTTGTTCTCTTGAGCTGCTTCGGGATATTGGAAATTTTCGCGGATGTGTGCTTCCATTTTTTGCTGAAAACAATTTTTGCCTTCTTCGAGGCTGCTGTTTTCACAACCCGGAAAGACGGGTGCCTTGTCAATCACGGCAAAAGGTACACTCACCACAGTGGTGTCAATGTTTTCCAGAACCTCTATCATTGTTGTACTTCGATTGGTATTTGATTTTCCGTTCGGGTCTATTTTTATCCCTTTGATAACGACATCCATGAGTTTTTTGGATTCCTCTTTGGTCAACCCGGAGTCTCTTTTTTCAATTTCCAAAAGCAGCTCGTCCAGTTGTTCGCTGACGGTCAATTTTTTGGCTTCGTTTTGGCAAGACACATAAAAAAGCATCCCGAAAACAAGCGGAAGGAGCAACGCAAACTTGATGCGTTTGGCTTTGCTCGATGGATTTTTGCGTAGCATAAGTAATCTTTTTTGAATTAATGATTTATTAAAGAAGGAGTTTGCAAATGAAAAGTTTTGAACTTCAAAAATTTGATTGAGTAAAAAGGTGTAATGCAGCGGCTCGTTCCGGGTGTGCATGATGCGATCTACATAGAATTCGTGAAGTTCAATGAGCCTTTTTTGATAGATCCACAGCAGCGGATTGAACCAAAAAACAACGCGAAGCAGTTCGAAGAAAATAAGGTCTAAACTGTGTTTTTGCCTTAAGTGTATCGACTCGTGTTGCAGAATATAGGCTTTGTCCATACCTTGAATTTCTCTACCCAAAACTATAAACGACCAAAAAGAGAAGGCGTGGTATTGGTTGTCTAACTCCACCAAGGTGTATGTGCCCGATTGCGTCCGAGTTCCCTTTTTAACAATTTGTCTGAGTGTGTAAAATTTGAACAACAAAAGAATGGAAAAGAAAAGCATGCCTGCATACCAAATTTCTTGCCAAGGGAAGGTGATTGACTGTGTGGGCAAGACAACATCGGTTTGATTTGCCGTACCCACAACCACTTCGGGCAAGGAAATCACAAAAGTTTGAGGCGCAAACGCTTGCATAAAATCAAAAGACAGGAAGGGAAGTGTCATTGACAAAAGTGGAGTGGCGAGCAAATAAATGCGATTCCATTGGTAAAAAGTCTCTTTGCGAAACCAAAATTCGTAAGCCAGCCAAAATAATAGCAGACAAACTGATGATTGGATGATAAAAGCTGTCATAACTTATCTTTTTTGTTTTCGATTTCTTTCAGGATATTTTCCAAGTCGTGCAGGCTGAGTTCCTTTTTGTTGACAAAGAAGGAAACCATGCTCTTGAAAGAGCCGCCAAAATAATCGTTGGCCATGTTGGTAAGTGTAAATTGAGAATACTCGGCTTTCTGAACTAAGGGAAAGTACAAGTAACCTTTGCCTGCAGCTTCGTGTGAGACAAAATTTTTGGTTTCCAATATTCTGATGATGGTAGAAACGGTATTGTAAGCAGGCTTGGGTTCGGGCATTTTTTCTAAAATACCTGCAACATTGGTTTTTCCCATTTCCCACAAATAGTGCATGATTTCTTCTTCGGCTTTGGTGAGGGTTTTCATCTGTTTATATTTATTGTTTTTCAAAGGTCAGACGGAACGCCCTAGGATAATCATGCTCCTGTGTGCAAAATTTTTACATGGGCGTTTCATCTGTTTATATTATTTGTTTTTATCGGTCATACTTCTACTGCGCTCAGCACAGGAATGGAACGCCCTAGGATAATTATATTCTTGTTTTTCAATATTTTATTTTGCAAAAGGGTTCGCTTTATCAAGTAAACCTAAAAGCTATATTTTTTCTTTAAACCTCACAGGTTTTTAAAACCTGTGAGGTTTTATACTTAATACCTCAAAAAATAAGCAAATACCTTCTCCCAAACTAAAACGGCATCGGTGGATTGGCTTTTTTTTAATTATAAAGTCAAATATAACTATAATATTAGTTTAAACGAAATAAATAGTTGAATAAACAAGGATTAATCATGTTAAAAATTATATATTATTGTTTATCAGTGTTTTAAATAATGTTAAAATTTAAAAAGAAGCTGTTTTAAAGAAGTAGATATTTGCGTTAGGGATTGCAGTGGAAATCCTTTTTTGTCAAAAAAAAGATTGGAACGGAAAGCCCGACCCCGCCAAAAGCGGGGAAACGCCCAAAAAATTACAAATGTGTGACAGATTTTGTCAGAAAATAGGTAAACAAAAACATTTTTCTATTTTTACGTATGCAAAAAAATCAAACGAAAATTGTTGTGTTGATGGGCGTATCTGCCGCCGGCAAGTCAACCGTCGGACATCTGTTATCCAAAGCGCTCGATATTCCTTTTTATGACGGTGACGATTACCACCCGCAGGCAAACAAAGACAAAATGGCTTCGGGGCAACCGCTCAATGACCACGACAGACAAGGGTGGTTGGAGTCGCTCAACGCTTTGGCCAACGCAACGCTACAAAAGGATGGTTGCATTTTGGCATGTTCGGCACTCAAGGAAAGTTATAGAGAAATATTATCGCATCGGCTTGGCCATAGAACGGATTGGGTCTTGCTTCATGGCGATTTCGATTTGCTACGTGACAGGATGCAAGTGCGCAACGGACATTTTATGCCCCAAAGTTTGTTGCAATCGCAGTTTGACACCCTCGAAAAACCTGTATATGGCCTGTATTTGGACGTGAAGCAATCGCCCGAATCCTTGGTGAATGCTATTGTGAATTACTACAGGCAAACCTCTTTTGGGCTCATTGGTCTTGGGGTGATGGGCAGCAGCCTTGCCAGAAATTTGGCGAGAAAGGGTGTACGTTTGTCTTTGTTTAACAGGCATGTGCCCGGCAAAGAGGAAAAAGTGGCCGAAAAAGCGACACAAACTTTTCCCGAATTGGCAGATGCGCAAGCTTTTGACAATTTGGAGGCTTTTGTTTTGTCAATACAAAGACCGCGAAAAATATTTTTGATGATTAATGCAGGTAAAGCGGTGGATGCGGTATTGGATGATTTGGTGCCCTTTTTAGATTTTGGTGATGTGGTGATGGACGGTGGCAATTCGCACTATGCGGATACCCTTTTGAGAATGGATAAAATGGGCAAAGTAGGCGTGCGGTTTTTAGGGGTTGGTGTCTCCGGCGGGGAAGAAGGCGCGCTGCACGGACCCGCTATCATGCCGGGTGGCGATGCGGTCGGATATCAAATCGTAAAACCTTATCTCCGTGCCATTGCAGCGAAAGATAAACATGGTTCGCCTTGTACAACTTATGTCGGAAAGGGTGGGAGCGGCCATTTTGTGAAAATGGTTCACAACGGCATGGAGTATGCCGAGATGCAACTCTTAGCCGAACTTTACCAATGTATGCGTTTTGCTGCTAAGATGTCGCCCGAGGCAATCGCCCAAGTTTTCGAGCAGGCTTTGCAGACAGAAGCTGAAAGTTACCTGTTGGAAATCACGACCCGAATTTTACAACACCGAACTGGAGACGTCCTTACCTTGGATGATATTTTGGATCAGGCGGCACACAAAGGCACGGGCAATTGGACAACCGTAGCGGCTAGCCAATTGGGCGAACCCGCAACGGTATTGACGGCTGCCCTCAACGCACGCTATGTGTCGGCAAATAAAGATAAACGCGTACAGGCAGCTCAAATGTACGATTTTGCAACACAGAATGCAGTTGTGACAGATGTAGGTTCTATTTTACAAGCCTACCAATCGGCACGATGGATAGTACATCACCAAGGTTTTAGCCTGATTCAAAAAGCCGCAGAAACATACCATTGGGAATTGGATTTTAGAGAACTTGCCCGCATTTGGACGAATGGCTGTATCATTCGATCCCGAATGATGGAACAATTGGCAGAGATGGTAGATGGTACGTCCATTTTACTACATCCGAATGTAGTGGCATACCTTAAAGCAAATAAAGAACATTTAAAAGCCTTTGTTTTGCAAAACACGGCAGCCGGTTGGCCAATTCCTTGCTTTTCCGCAGCCTTAGATTTTATGAACGCCTTTACACAAGCGGAATCTCCTGCAAACCTGATACAAGCGCAACGCGACCTTTTTGGCGCACACGGATATAGGAGAAAATCTGACCATGCTGCAGAAAGCCACCACACAATATGGACAACTTTAAACAAAACCTAAACTATGCTACTTTTCGCTTTTGTATTGGGTATTGCCCTATTGTTGTTTCTGATATTAAAACTTCGTATTCAGGCTTTTTTGGCTTTGTTGATGAGTGCCATGGTTGTGGGTATTTTAGCCGGTTTGGATGCCAAAGCACTGATTCAGACTGTGCAACAAGGCATGGCAGGCACTTTAGGTTTTGTGGCTACGGTAGTCGGTTTGGGTGCCATGTTTGGGGCTATTTTGGAACATTCCGGTGGCACAAGAGCGATTTCCGATTTTCTTTTAAAAAAGTTGGGCGAGAAGAAATCGCCTTTGGCGTTGATGCTATCCGGACTCATTATTGCTATCCCCGTTTTCTTTGATGTGGCTTTTATCATCTTGGTGCCTTTGGTGTATGCGCTTCAGCGAAAAACCAAAAAATCCCTTTTGCTATACGCCATTCCGTTGTTGTCCGGATTGGCCATTGCCCATGCTTTTATACCACCCACACCCGGGCCTGTTGTAGTGGCAGACATGATAGGAGCCGACATCGGTTGGGTAATTTTGATTGGCATCATCACAGCCATACCAACGGCTTTGGTCAGTGGTTTGTGGTTTGGGAGGCATATTTCAAAGAAAATACACGTGATGGCACCGAAGGTTGAAAAGAGTTCGGTTACAATGGCACATATTCCCCCTGTAAGTGCTGTGTTTTTGATGGTTTCTCTGCCTATTGTTTTGATTGTTTTAAACACTGTGGTGCAAAACAATTGGATTCCGATAGAAAATAGGACTTTCAAAGATATGGTGGCTTTGCTCGGTCATCCGTTTTCAGCGCTGATACTGGCCAATGTATTGGCTTGGTATTTTTTGGGCATTCGAAAAGGATTTACTAAAAAACAATTGCACGATATCACGACCAAATCGTTAGCACCGGCCGGAACAATTATTTTACTTACGGGCGCGGGTGGTGTTTTTAAGCAAGTTTTGACGGATACCGGTGCCGGAAAAGTGTTGGCTATATCGCTTCAAGAATTGGGTTTTCCTATACTTGTTTTTGCTTTTTTGGCTGCTTTGTTGGTACGGGTAATTCAGGGTTCGGCTACGGTAGCTATGATTACAGCGGCCGGTTTGGTAGCCGCTTTGTTAGAAAACTTAACGCTTTCGGCTGGTCAATTGGCTTGCATCGTCATTGCGGTGGCTTCAGGTGCTTCTATGCTTTCGCACGTAAACGATAGCGGGTTTTGGTTGGTAAGCCAATATTTGGGTCTCAACGAAAAGCAGACTTTTCGTTCGTGGACCATGATGACGGTATGGCTCGGATTGGTGGGTTTTGCAGTGGTCAGCCTGTTGTATCCGTTTTTCTGATGCTTAAAAATTAGGACTGAGGTTAAACTGGTTATAGAATTTGTCAATAATTTCGATAACCTCGTCTTCGTGATCGACTACGTGGATTAAATCCAAATCACCCGGACTGATGGTTTTAAAAGTATCTTCTAAGGTTTTTTTAATCCAATCAATCAGCCCTTCCCAAAATTCTTTACCGACCAAAATGATAGGAAATTTTTCAATTTTTCGAGTCTGAATCAGTGTGACGGCTTCAAATAATTCATCCAAAGTGCCGAATCCGCCCGGCATCACCACAAATCCTTGTGAATATTTGACAAACATTACTTTTCGTACAAAAAAGTAATCAAAGTCCAGATTTTTATCGTGGTCGATATATGGATTGTCGTGCTGTTCGAAAGGCAAGTCAATATTGAGACCAACCGATGTGCCACCACCCAAATGTGCACCCTTGTTTCCGGCTTCCATGATGCCCGGGCCACCTCCTGTAATGATGCCATAGCCCGATTCTACTATTTTACGAGCCACACGAACGGTCAGTTCGTAGTAAGGTGCTCCCGGCTGGGTTCGTGCAGAACCAAAAATGGTAATACAAGGGCCAATTTGGCTCATTTTTTCGAAGCCGTTTACAAACTCACCCATGATTTTGAAAAGTGCCCAAGAGTCATTCGTTTTGATTTCATTCCAGGTACGTGTATGATCTTTTCGCATATTATATGATGTTATTTTTTTAAAATTTACAAACGAATGTCGGTATTATTTTAAGTAGTTAGTTCTTTAAATGCCAATTCTTTTGCCAAAAACTTGGCTGTGTGGCTTTTTTTATTTTTGATGACAGTTTCCGGACTGCCTTTGGCTACCACTTCGCCTCCTTTTTTACCACCTTCCGGTCCTATATCTATAATATAATCTACGGTTTTGATAACATCTAAGTTGTGTTCTATAATTAAGACGGTATTTCCCTTTTCAACTAACTCATGCAGGACTTCTAAAAGCACACGAATGTCTTCAAAATGCAATCCTGTGGTGGGCTCGTCTAAGATGTAAAACGTATTTCCCGTATCTTTTTTTGAAAGCTCTGTAGCCAGCTTGATGCGTTGTGCTTCACCACCGGACAGGGTAGTGCTTTGTTGTCCGAGCGTGATATAGCCTAAGCCCACATTTTTAATGGTGATTAGTTTTTGGTGAATTTTGGGTATGTTTTCAAAGAAGACCACCGCTTCATCTATGGTCATGTTTAAAATATCAGAGATGGATTTTCCTTTGTATCGCACTTCGAGTGTTTCCCTGTTAAAACGCATCCCTTGACAGGTTTCACAATGTACGTACACATCGGGTAAAAAATTCATTTCTATGGTTCGCAAACCGGCACCTTGGCAAGTTTCGCATCGGCCGCCGGCCACATTAAAACTAAACCTGCCCGGCTTGTAACCGCGTATGGCCGCTTCGGGTGTTTTAGCAAAAAGATTTCGGATTTCGGAAAAAACACCTGTGTAGGTAGCCGGGTTTGAGCGCGGCGTACGCCCAATGGGCTGCTGGTTGATGTCTATGATTTTGTCTATATGTTCGAGTCCCTTGATGGACTTATAAGCCAAGGGTTTTTTGACGGCATTGTAGATATGCGCATTTAAAATCGGATACAGGGTTTCGTTGATAAGGGTAGATTTTCCACTGCCCGAAACCCCTGTTACGCCTATCATCATACCAAGTGGAAATGCAACGTTTATGTCTTTGAGGTTGTTTCCGGATGCTCCTTTTAACCATATTTTTTTTCCGTTTCCGCTTCTTCTTTTTTGCGGAATTTCAATATGCATGCTTCCATTTAAATAATGCGCTGTTGTTGTGTTGTGCAAAATCACTTCATCCGGACTGCCTTGACTGATAATGTTCCCGCCAAGTTTTCCGGCGCCCGGTCCCATGTCAATGATATGATCGGCGTGCATCATCATGTCTTTGTCGTGTTCCACTACAATTACGGAATTTCCGTTGTCTCTTAGTTTGGTAAGTGCTTCTATGAGTTTTTGGTTGTCTCTTTGATGGAGCCCGATGCTGGGTTCATCTAAAATATAGAGGACACCCACAAGTTGCGAACCGATTTGTGTTGCCAGCCGGATGCGTTGCGCCTCACCGCCGGAGAGTGTTTTGCTGCTGCGATGGAGCGATAGGTAGCCAAGGCCAACATCTGTTAGAAAAGAAATTCTGTTTCGAAGCTCTTTCACGATTTCTTCTGCAATTTTCCATTGGTTTTTGGAAAAGTAATTGGATGCTTGTTCAAACCAACTTTGAAGTTGGTCAATGTCCATGCAGCTGAGGTCGGCAATATTGCAATCTCCAATTTTAAAATAACGAGCTTCTTTTTTGAGTCTGGAACCCTCACACATAGGGCAGTTTACGGTATCCATATATTCAGAAGCCCACCTTGTGATAGAAGCAGATTGGCTGTTTTCAGATTGGTTTTTTATAAAATGTACAATGCCTTCAAAGTCTATTTTATAGTTTCTGGTGATACCTAAGGTTTTGGAAGTCACAGAAAACCGTTCGTTGGCACCGTAGAGTATGACTTTCATGGCTTCTTCCGGGATGTCTTCAATGGCTGTGGTGATTTTGAACTGGTACTTTTCGGCTATGAGTTCGAGTTGTTTAAAAATCCAAGTGGATTTGTAATCGCCAAGTGGAGCAAACCCACCGTTTTTGATAGATTTTTTTGGATCCGGAATGATTTTAGTGAGGTTAACTTCGTGTGTTTCGCCCAAGCCGTTGCAATTGGGGCAAGCACCTTTTGGCGAGTTGAACGAAAAGGTGTTAGGTTCGGGTTCCGGATACGAGATTCCGCTGCTCGGACACATGAGGTTTCGACTAAAATAGCGCAATTCGCCAGTTTCGCCATCCATGAGTTGAAGGATGTTTTCGCCGTAGTGCATGGCGGTTTTAATAGATTCCTGCAGGCGTTTGAGGTCGGTTTCCGAATCACCCACCACAAGCCTGTCTATCACAATTTCAATGTCGTGTGTTTTGTATCTATCTACTTTCATCCCGCGATAGATGTCTGTTATTTCACCGTCTATCCGAACCTTGACAAAGCCTTGCTTGGCAATTTGCTCAAACAGTTCGCGATAGTGACCTTTTCGGGAACGAACCACCGGAGAAAGGAGCAATATTTTCTTTTGAAAATAACTTTCAATGATCAGATTTTGTATTTGATCGTCAGCATAGCTTATCATTTTTTCGCCGGTTTCATAGCTGTAGGCTGTGGCAGCACGGGCAAAAAGGAGTCTCAGAAAATCATATATTTCCGTGATGGTACCTACTGTAGATCGCGGGTTTTTGTTCGTTGTTTTTTGCTCGATGGCAATCACGGGTGATAGTCCTTCTACCGAATCTACATCGGGTCTTTCTAGGTTTCCTAAAAACTGCCGGGCATAGGCAGAAAAAGTTTCGATATACCTTCGTTGGCCTTCGGCATACAGCGTGTCAAAAGCTAATGAAGATTTTCCGCTTCCGGAAAGGCCGGTAATCACGACTAGTTTTTCTCTGGGTATCGCTACATCTATATTTTTCAGGTTGTGTTCGCGCGCTCCAAATACCATTATGGAATCGTGTGCATCAGGCATAGCAGTTTTTTTGGCAATTTGCAAATTTAGCAATTTCATTCAGACTAATCGGAATGCGGTTGGGGTATTGTCATAAAAAAAAACCGTTTCCAAGAAAAGAAACGGTTTTTTAAAGATTGTTTACAAAAAAACTATTTTAGTTGTTTTGAAGTTGTTCTATTTTATCTTTCAATTCTTTAAATTTTTCCATATTGTCGAGCGAGCCGTACAAGTTCCTGAGTACTTCTAAGGTTTGGATGTTATCGGGCCTAAGTGCTACTGACTTTTCCAACCATGAAACGGCAACTCCGTAGAGTTCAGATTTTTTTACTTTGAGTTCATCGTACTTAATGTTGTCTGCTTTTGTATTGCCCAACTGGTTCATTTCGTCATTTACTGCATTTCCTTTGTTGATATAGAGGTCTGCAATACTTTCAATGGCGTCACCATTTTGAGGGTCTAAGGCAACCGATTTTTTCAAATTGTTTTCGGCTTCTTCCAAGTTGCCCAAATCTCTGTGCAACAATCCGGCTACGTAGTAGAGTTCGGAATTGTCGGGCTGTTTGGCAATCGCTTGATTCATCACTTCCAAAGCTTTGTCTTTCTGTTCTTTCTTGATGTAAAGGTTAGCCTCAGTTTTGATCAATTCAACTTCATCAGGATTTAATTTTCGAGCTTCTTGAATGGCTGCAACTGCCTCATCGAGTTTGTTTTGCATTGAATACAAAAGCGCTACATTGCTCACAATTTGCGGCCGTTGGCTGCTGGTTTTGCGATCTACAGGATTTTCGGCCAATTTTGCTTTTACCTCAAAGTCTCTATTGGCCTTGTTCGGATACACTTTCTCTTCGCCGGTTTCAACTACGGTAGCCACAAATTCATCTTGAATTCCGGTGTAGTTCATTTTCATCAAGCTTGCATAACCTTCCAAGGCTTTTTCGTAGTCTTTGCCGTTGAGCGCCGAAGCAGCACTGTAAAACAAAAACACAGTATCGGTCGGGCTCAATTGATAGAGCTGATTAAAACCTGATGAAGCCACGTCAAAATTACCGGCATTAAATGCATCGCTGGCGTTGTTGATGAGTTTGTTTCTCAATTCTTCTTTCAGCTTGGTAATTTCGTCTTTGTACTTACTCTTGCCGGAGGTTTCACTAAAATTCAGATAGGCAGTGAATGCTTCGGTAGCCTCTTTAACCGCTGCTCCCTGCGGATTTCCACTTCCGTAAGCCGCCATAGCTTTCAAGTAGTAATAAGATTCTTTCTCAGAGTCTTTAGCGCCCTCTATAAGTGGTTGTGCGGCGTTTAAAGCAGTTTTTGCGGCCGCAAAATCACCACTTTTGATGGCTTTTTCTGCGTCTCTGAGTTCATTTTTTTGTGCAAAAGTAATAGCAGTACAAGCTAGCGCAATTGCCAATACATGTTTTTTCATTATTAAAGGTTTATATATAGTTGTATAAGGCTGTAAAAATATAAAAAAAATGACATTTAAAAAATTGGTTTACGATTCAGAATTGTCGTTTGTATCAGGTGTTTCTGCTTCGGTGTCTGATTCGTCTTCTCTAACAACCTTAGCCACAGCCGCAATGGAATCGTCGTCTTTGATATTGATGAGTCTGACGCCTTGAGTGGCGCGTCCCATTACACGCAAGTCACTTACATTCATGCGGATTGCAACACCCGATTTCTTAATTATCATCAAGTCGTCAGTATCTGTGACGCTTTTCATGGCAACCAATGCACCGGTTTTTTCAGTGATATTAATGGTTTTCACGCCCTTGCCACCCCTGTTTGTGATGCGGTAAACAGCTTCACCATCCGAATCATCAAGGTGGGAACGTTTTCCGTAGCCATTTTCAGAAACCACCAAAACCGTTTCTTCCTGGCCGTTATTAATAGCAATCATTCCAATGACTTCATCAGCTTCGTTTGCAAGTTTTATGCCACGAACTCCGGAGGCATTTCTGCCCATAGGGCGGGTTTTTTCCTCTTCGAACCGAACCACTTTTCCGGATTTTACGGCTAGCATAATTTGACTTTTACCTGTGGTGAGCAGGGCTTCCATCAACTCGTCGTCTTCTCGCACGGTTATGGCATTAATGCCGTTTTGTCGGGGTCTGGAATACTGTTCAAGTGTGGTTTTTTTGACAATTCCTTTTTTAGTGGCCATCACTACATAATGTTTGTTGATGTAGTCGGTATCTTTCAAATCGCCGGTACAAATAAAGGCTTTTACCTTATCGTCTTGTTCGATATTGATGAGGTTTTGGATGGCACGCCCTTTAGAAGTTTTAGATCCTTCTGGAATTTCGAAAACACGCATCCAGAAACATTTTCCTTTTTGCGTAAAAAAGAGCATGTATTGGTGGTTTGTGCCAACAAACAGATGTTCCAGAAAGTCCTCGGTTCGGGTGGCCGAACCTTTCTGGCCCACCCCGCCGCGGTTCTGAATTTTATATTCGCTGAGCGAAGTGCGTTTGATATAGCCGGCATGTGATATGGTGATGACGACCTGCTCATCTGGGATAAGATCTTCCATGCTCATGTCGCCTCCTGAAAACTCGATTTGAGAGCGACGTGCATCACCGTATTTTTCTTTGACCTCAGCAAGTTCTTGCTTGATGATATCCATTCGCCGTTCCTTATTGGCTAGGATGTCTTTCAGATCTTCGATTTTTTTCATGATGTCTTCGTACTCGGCCCTGAGTTTGTCTTGCTCCAGACCTGTGAGTTGACGCAATCGCATTTCAACAATCGCACGTGCTTGCAAATCGGACAATTCAAAACGGTCAATCAGCTTTTGTTTGGCCTCGTCTGTGTTGGCCGAAGATCGAATCAATGCAATAACCTCATCGATGTTGTCGCTGGCTATGATGAGTCCTTCTAAGATGTGTGCTCTTTCCTCTGCTTTGCGCAACTCAAATTCTGACCGCCTGACCACAACTTCGTGTCTGTGTTCCACAAAATGGTGTATCAAATCTTTCAGATTGAGCATCTGTGGCCTGCCGTTGACCAATGCAATGTTGTTGACGCTAAATGAAGACTGTAGCGAAGTGTATTTGTACAAGGTATTCAACACGATGTTGGGGATGGCGTCTCGTTTTAAGACATATACAATACGCATCCCTTTTCTGTCCGATTCATCTCTGATGTTGGCAATGCCTTCTATTTTTTTTTCGTTGACAAGGTCGGCCGTTTTTTTAATCATCTCCGCCTTGTTCACCTGATAAGGAATCTCTGTCACAACGATGCACTCGCGTCCGTTGATTTCCTCTGTGTGCGATTTGGCGCGAATAACCACACGCCCCCTTCCGGTTTTAAATGCTTCACGAACGCCTTCATAGCCGTAAATAGTACCTCCGGTAGGAAAGTCTGGCGCTTTGACGTGTTGGATGAGTTCGTCAATTTCTATGTCGTGGTTGTCTATATAAGCATGAATGCCGTCAACCACTTCTGACAGGTTGTGTGGCGGCATATTAGTAGCCATACCCACAGCAATACCGGAAGCACCATTGATCAACAAATTGGGAACTTTGGTTGGCAATACGGTTGGCTCTTCAAGCGTGTCGTCAAAATTTAATTTGTAATCAACGGTTTCTTTGTCTATATCCGCCAATAAATCTTCAGACATTTTTTGCATGCGCGCCTCGGTATAACGCATGGCTGCCGGGTTATCTCCATCTACGGAACCAAAGTTACCCTGACCATCAACCAGCAAATACCGCAAACTCCATTCTTGAGCCATACGAACCATGGCGTCGTAAACAGAGGTGTCGCCGTGCGGGTGGTATTTTCCCAAAACTTCACCCACAATACGGGCCGATTTTTTATAAGCCCTGTTAGACAAAACACCCAATTCGTACATGCCGAACAAGACCCTTCTGTGAACGGGTTTTAAGCCATCTCGAACATCGGGAAGTGCTCTGGAAACAATTACAGACATTGAATAATCAATGTAGGCGGATTTCATCTCATTTTCAATATTGATAGGAATCAATTTTTCTCCTTCTGCCATAAATTTCAATTATTTTTATAGAAAAAATTAAAGTTTGCTAATATAGCCATTTTATACTTTTTACTAGGAGATTTCGCAGCTAAAAGTGTGTGTTTTTATTAACAATTTATTGATACTATTCAGTTGATAAATTAACATTTATTTATTTTAAAGTTTTGTGATAATTTCGTCTATTAGCCAACACAAGCTAGTTATATTTTGAGAATTGTAGTATCTTCGTATCTTATATGCTAGCTATGAAAAATATTTAGAAACATGGATGACAATTTTTCACCCCGGGTCAAAGACGTAATCGCTTTCAGCAAGGAAGAGGCTTTGCGTTTGGGTCACGATTTTATCGGAACAGAACATTTAATATTGGGACTTTTGCGCGACGGCAATGGCAAGGCCATCAACATACTACAAGCAATGGATGTAGATTTGAACCACTTGCGCAGAAAGGTTGAAATACTGAGTCCGGCCAATCCGGTAGTATCTCAGTTCCCCAATCAAAAGAAAAGTTTGCACTTGACGCGTCAGGCCGAGCGTGCGTTAAAAACCACTTTTTTAGAAGCCAAACTTTTCCAGAGTTCGTCAATCAACACTGCGCACCTGTTACTTTGCATACTGAGAAATGAAAATGACCCGACGACCAAGCTTCTCAACAAATTAAACATCGATTACGACGGCGTAAAAGACCAATTTAAATACCTCATCATGGGCGACGCAGACGACTTTATCGATACGCCTCGCGCACAGTCCTATTCGGATGATCCCGGACAAGAAGATCCTTCTCGTGACAATCCCTTCGGACAAAGCAACCCGCCCAAAACGGTGAAAAAATCTAAAACACCGGTTTTAGACAATTTCGGCAGAGATTTAACCGAAATGGCGGAAGAAGGCAAATTAGACCCCGTAGTGGGCAGAGAAAAAGAAATAGAAAGGGTTTCGCAAATCCTAAGCCGACGCAAAAAGAACAATCCGCTCCTTATAGGAGAACCCGGTGTTGGTAAATCTGCTATAGCTGAGGGGCTCGCCTTGCGAATTATCAAACATAAAGTTTCGCGTGTGCTGTTTAACAAAAGAGTGGTTACGCTCGATTTGGCAAGCCTTGTGGCCGGTACCAAATATCGCGGACAGTTTGAAGAACGCATGAAAGCCGTGATGAATGAATTGGAGAAAAACGATGACATCATCCTATTTATAGACGAAATTCACACCATAGTAGGCGCCGGTGGCGCTACCGGTTCGCTCGATGCTTCCAATATGTTTAAACCCGCTTTGGCTCGCGGTGAAATTCAATGTATCGGTGCTACCACTTTGGATGAATACAGACAATATATTGAGAAAGACGGTGCTTTGGAAAGACGCTTCCAAAAAGTGATGGTTGAGCCGACTACCGAAACGGAAACCATTGAAATTCTGAACAACATCAAAGACAAATACGAAGAACACCACAATGTAAATTACACTGATGCCGCTATAGTAGCTTGTGTAAAATTGACAAATCGGTACATGAGCGACCGTTTTTTGCCCGATAAAGCCATAGACGCTTTAGACGAGGCCGGTTCTCGGGTTCACATCACCAATATCAACGTGCCCAAACAAGTTTTAGCCCTCGAAAAACAACTTGAAGAAATTCGGGAGTTGAAAAACAGCGTGGTCAAAAAACAAAAATACGAAGAAGCTGCTAAGCTTCGCGACGATGAAAAACGCATCGAGAAAGATTTGATGGAGGCGCAATTGCGTTGGGAAGAAGAAACCAAACTTCACAGGGAAACGGTCTCCGAGGAAAATGTTGCCGAAGTGGTTTCTATGATGACCGGTGTGCCCGTCAACCGAATTGCACAAACCGAAATGACCAAACTTTCCGAACTGCCTCAGCGTTTGTCGGGGCGTGTGATTGGTCAGGATGAGGCGGTATCTAAAGTGGTCAAAGCCATACAGCGCAACCGAGCCGGGCTTAAAGATCCGAACAAACCCATAGGGTCGTTTATATTTCTCGGGAATACGGGTGTGGGTAAAACCCAATTGGCCAAAGAACTGGCTAAGCAACTTTTTGACTCTGAGGAAGCTTTGATTCGGATCGACATGAGCGAATACATGGAAAAATTTGCGATTTCCAGACTCGTTGGAGCACCTCCGGGCTATGTGGGTTATGAAGAAGGCGGGCAATTGACCGAAAAAGTACGTCGCAAACCTTATTCAGTAGTGCTTTTGGATGAAATCGAAAAAGCGCACCCCGATGTCTTTAATATGTTGCTGCAAGTTTTAGATGACGGTTATCTTACCGATAGTTTGGGAAGACGCATCGATTTTAAAAACTCCATCATCATCATGACGTCCAATATCGGTACTCGAAAATTAAAAGATTTCGGGCAAGGTGTAGGTTTTGGCACATCGGCCAAGCTGTCTCAATCCGATGAAAACACCAAGAGTGTTATTGAAAATGCACTGAAAAAGGCTTTCGCTCCGGAATTTCTCAACCGTATTGACGATGTAATTGTGTTTAAAAATCTTCAAAAAGAACACATCGACAAAATCATCGATATTGAGCTTGAAAAGCTTTACAACCGCATAGAAGACATCGGTTACAAAGTAGTACTCTCTCCAGAAGCCAAAAGTTTTATTGCACAGAAAGGGTTCGATGCGGATTACGGTGCCCGACCGCTCCACCGAGCTATTCAAAAATACATAGAAGATGCGTTGGCCGAGCAAATCATCGGCTCTAAATTGACAGAAGGCGACACGCTTCGGTTGAGCTATACCGAAGGAGATGAAATGCTCACCGTTTTGGTAGAAAAAGAGAAAGCAACAGAGGATGGAAAGCAGGAGTAATTTGCTCAGCTGATGTAGCTCCAAATCCCTTTTTCTCTCGTAAAATAAGAATAAGCCTTCCTTATGGGAAGGTTTTCTTTTTGGTTCAAACCAGGGTCCGATTCCAGCAAACGAAAAGCTTCATGCCGAGCAGCCATCAAAATTTTCTGGTCTTTCGCCAAATCGGCAAGTTTCAAGTTTAACATGCCACTTTGCTGTTTGCCCATCAAATCGCCGGGGCCTCTCAGCTTCAAATCGACTTCGGCAATTTCAAAACCATCGTTTGTGGCCACCATGGTTTGGAGTCGGGTTTTGGCCTCTGCACCCAACTTGTGTCCCGACATGAGTATGCAATAACTTTGCTCTGCGCCACGCCCCACACGGCCGCGCAATTGGTGGAGTTGTGAGAGTCCGAAACGTTCGGCACTTTCTATGACCATCACACTGGCATTGGGCACATTGACGCCTACTTCTATAACTGTTGTTGCCACCAGAATATTGGTAACACCTTTTACAAATCGATCCATCTCATACTGCTTGTCTTCGGGTTTCATTTTGCCGTGCACCATACTCACCTGAAAATCAGGAAGCGGGAATTCGCGGAGTAAACTTCCGTAACCTTCTTCTAAGTTCTTGTAATCGAGTGCTTCTGATTCGCTAATCAAAGGAAAAACCACATAAATTTGCCGGCCTTTTTTAATTTCGTCTTTCATAAACTTCAGCAAAATAAGTCGTTTACTGTCAAAGTAATGAAGCGTTTTGATGGGTTTTCTGCCGGGTGGTAATTCATCAATGACAGAGATGTCCAAATCGCCGTAAAGACTCATGGCTAGAGTGCGTGGAATGGGAGTTGCCGTCATGACCAAAACGTGTGGCGGAAATTCATTTTTATACCAAAGTTTGGCGCGTTGCGCCACGCCAAACCGATGCTGTTCGTCTATAATAGCCAGGCTGAGATTTTGGAATTGTACCGGATCTTCCAACAAAGCGTGTGTGCCAATGAGGATATGAATTTCCCCGTTTTTTAAGGCTTCCAATAGAACCTTTCGTTGGCTTTTTTTGGTAGAGCCCGTCAGTAGTGCTACTTTTAAATTTAGACAAGAGGCGAGAGCCGAAATGGTTTCAAAGTGTTGGGTGGCTAAAATTTCTGTGGGTGCCATCAAACTGGCTTGATAGCCATTGTCAATAGCCATCAACATGGTAAGGAAGGCGACAATGGTTTTGCCCGAGCCCACATCGCCTTGTAAAAGCCTATTCATTTGTGCCGAACTTCCCAAATCGCTTCTGATCTCTTTAAGTACTTTTTTCTGGGCTTGAGTAAGATCAAAAGGCAAGTGATTTTCATAAAAATCATGAAAAAGCGGCCCTATTTTTTCAAAACGAAAACCCTTTAGTTTTTGTTTACGCAACAAGTTTTTCGAAACGAGTTGCAGTTGGATATAGAAGAGCTCTTCAAACTTAAACCGAAATTGCGCCTTGGCCAATATGGTTTGATTTTCAGGAAAGTGGAGGTTAAAAAGCGCTTGGTTTTTTGAAATCAAACTGTATTTTTCAATTAATTCATCTGACAGTGTTTCTTCAAACTGAAGTCCGGTTTGTTTGAAAACTTGCGACACGGCTACTGATAATATCCTGTTGTTGATACCCGCGCGATGCAGCTTTTCGGATGCGGTGTACACTGCCTGTAAACCCGGCCTGAAAGATGCTTCGTGTTCTTTGAGCAGTTCCATTTCGGGGTGTGGCATGCTGAAGGTTTTGTTGAACAAGGTAGCTTTACCAAATACCACATAGGGCTCGTTGATTTTTAAATTTTCTCGAAACCATTTAGCAGCGCGAAACCACACCAATTCCATTTGGCCGGTTTCATCCTGAAAAGTAGCGACCAAGCGGCTGCCTCTTTTTTGTTCTACAGTTTTAAGATGAATGATGCGTCCTACGATTTGCACTTCAGCTCCGGCCGGGATGAGTTCATTGATTTTGAAGTATCTAGATTTGTCGATATATCTGTAAGGAAAAAAATGAATCAAATCGGCGCAGGTTTGAATGCCCAATTCTTTATGGAGAAGCTCTGCTCGGTTGCGTCCTATTCCTTTGAGGAATTCAACAGATGTGGAGAGCAGAGAAATACTCATAGTAGGTTTGATATTAAAAATTGTAACGAACAAGTGTAAGCTTGCCAAGCAAAAATACAGACTTCGTTAAACCTTTTGCTTTTTTGACTGTCCAAATAACAAACTTAAAAAAAAATATCATGAAAAAAATCATTTTAGTACTCGGTTTGATGGTCGCCCCCATAATGATGGCGCAACAAGGAAAACAGATGGCCGTGCGCAGTTCACAAACACAACTCACGGCAGAGCAAAGCGCTACATTAGAAACCAAGCGTTTGGCGTTAAAGTTAGAATTGACTCCGGCGCAACAAAATCAATTGCAAAAGGTTTTGACTAAACGAAATGAAGAACGAAAGGCCCAACAGGAAGCGATAAAGAAAAAGCGAGCTGCCGCAGAAACAAAGCCAATTATGACTTCGGATGAGCGCTTTGCCTTGCAAAATAAAAATTTAGATGCACGATTGGCATTTCAAAATGACCTTAAAAACATACTTACCGACGAGCAATTTGCAGAATGGAAAGAAATGCAGGAGAATAGAAAGCAACGTTTTTCAGAAAGAAGAAATCGAAACAAAGGTGGAAGGAGAGGATATTAGAAAAGATAAATCACATAATTAAAAAGCGGGACATCAAGTAAATGGTGTCCCGCTTTTTTGCATAAATAGATAGCTAATCAAAAATTAATGATGTCTTTTAGACCGTCCGTACGCATAGCCTTTTTTTGCCCTAGGATGGTAAGGTTTTTTATACTGTGCATAGGGACGGTGTTGTGCGTAAACCGCATGTTGAGGTCTGTAATATCTTTGATAAGAACCATAGTTGGCATACGGATGGCTGATTCGCGAAACATATCCATTGTGGTAATAAATGTTTACGCTACCGATATATCTCAACTGTCCGTAGGCGTCATAATCGATATAAACATCGCCGATTTGGGTAATTTTTCCATACCGGTCGTATCTCAAATACGGACGACTGTAGTAATCTCTGCCACCTCCGCGATAGTTTATTTGTAAATAGGGCGTTGAAATAGAGGCAAAAACACGACTTTCTCTCGGATTGTCATAATGATGCACTTTGAAATCAAAGCTGCCATCCGGATAGAGATAGAACTGTACATTTTTTTCTTGAAAAGTAATAAACTCGTTTCCGTGTCCGTAACTATCTGCAGCAAAAACTTGTAAGCTGAATAAAATAGCCATCGGGTAAATCAGTAGTGTTTTCATGACTTTGATATTTAAATTTTAAACAATATAGCATATCAATTTGTTATGCATGCATTGTAAATACCAAGAGTCGTGCCAAATTTTTAATTTAAATGTAAATATATGTTTATCAATTATTTATATTATAAATTTACTGTTATAACTTAGCTTTTAAAAACGTTCCTGTAACTGAATTTTTGTTTAGCGAAACTTCTTTGGGTGTGCCCGAAGCCACCAAGTAGCCACCTTTTTCCCCGCCAACCGGTCCAAGGTCTATTAGGTAATCGGCACATTTTATCAAGTCCGGGTGATGTTCTATAACGATGATGCTGTGTCCATTGTCAAGTAAGGCATAAAATGATTTTAATAATTTTTTGATATCGTGAAAATGCAAACCTGTGGTTGGTTCGTCAAAAATAAACATGGTGGCTTCTTTGTTGCTTCCCTTTGTTAAAAAGGTAGCCAATTTGATGCGCTGTGCCTCTCCGCCCGATAGGGTAGAGGAGGATTGTCCGAGTTGCACATAGCCTAAACCCACATCTTGCAGCGGCTTTAGTTTTTGCGTGATTTTTTCTTCGTTGTGCATGCTGAAAAATGCCATGGCCTCGTCAACGGTGAGCCGCAAGACATCATCAATGTTTTTTTGTTGGTAGGTAATTTCCAGCACTTCTTTTTTAAAGCGTCTTCCGCCGCATTGTTCACATTCCAAATGCACGTCGGCCATAAATTGCATTTCAACGGTGACTTCGCCTTCTCCTTTACAAGTGTCACACCGACCACCATCTACATTAAACGAAAAATGTTTGGGCTGCAAGCCGCTCAGTTGGGCTCTCTTTTGTCCGGCAAACAACGCGCGGATATCGTCGTAGGCCTTTACATAGGTAACCGGGTTGGAACGCGAGGATCGACCAATCGGGTTTTGGTCTATGAGTTCAATTTTTTCAACTCTCTTCAAGTCGCCCTCCAGGCCGTCAAAATCGCCCGGTTTTTCGCCGTATCCACCCAGTTGGTTTAACAATGCCGGATAGAATACCTTCCGGATAAGGGTAGATTTTCCGCTTCCGGAAACTCCTGAAACTACTGTCAGATTTCCTAAAGGAATTTGGACTGTAATGTTCTTGAGGTTGTTTTCGCGTGCGTGGTTGATTTGTATCCAACCTTTGGGTTTTCTTATTTTTTGAGGGATATCAATTTGCATGTTACCGCTCAAGTATTGCCCTGTAAGCGTATTGGAATTGAGTAGGTCTTCAAAACTGCCTTTAGCCACCACTTCACCACCAAAATAACCGGCTTCGGGACCAATATCTATGATGTAATCTGCCTCGCGCATGATGTCTTCATCGTGTTCTACAACAATAACGGTATTGCCCAAATCGCGCAACGACTTGAGTACGCCGATGAGTTTTTGGGTATCCTTGGCGTGCAAGCCAATACTGGGTTCGTCCAAAATATACATAGACCCCACCAAATTATTACCCAAGGATGTTGCCAAATTGATGCGCTGCGATTCTCCTCCTGAAAGCGTGTTCGATTTTCTGCTGAGCGTGAGGTATTCCAAACCCACTTCTGTTAGAAATTTGAGCCTGTTTGTCAATTCCTTAAGGATGCGTTTGGCAACTTGTTGTTCATATTCCGCTAACTCGAGTTGCTGTATAAATTGATATAAATCGCCTAAAGGCATTTCTGCCAAATTGCCGATAGCTTGTTCGCCAACTTTTACATAATCGGCTTCCTTGCGCAATCGAGAACCTTTGCACAGCGGACATTTGGTTTTACCCCGATAGCGCGACAACATCACCCGATTTTGAATTTTATAATTTTTAGCCTCCAATTCTGCAAAAAAGCCATGGATGCCGGTTATGGTTTTGTTACCTTCCCAAAGGAGTTCTTTTTGTGCCTCTGTAAGCTGAAAATAAGGCTTGTGGATGGGAAAATCGAGTTTGTAGGCTTGTTTAATAAACTGATCCTTGTACCAACTCATCGAATCGCCTCTCCAAGGAAACACAGCGTTTTCATACACAGACAAAGAAGAGTTTGGAATCACCAGTTGCGGATCGATGCCAATTACATCACCAAAACCTTCACATTTTGGGCAGGCACCAAACGGATTGTTAAAACTGAACAAATGCGGATTAGGTTCTAAAAATTCGATACCATCTGCTTCAAATTTGTTTGAGAATGGTGTAATCTCTTTCGTATCTACATTTTCGAGCAAACAACTGCCTTTACCTTCATAAAAAGCTTGTTGAACAGCATCGCCCAAACGGTTGTAAAAATCATCTTCATGCCTGACAACAATCCTGTCTATCACCAAAAAAAAATCATGAGACAGTGATTTGGGATCTACCTGGTCGATGCGCAATACTTCGTTTTTTGTCTTGATGCGAGCGAAACCTTGCGCTTGCAGTATATTTAGTTTTTCTACTACCGTTCTGTCTTTTTCTACGTGAACCGGACTCAGCAGTAACCATTTGGAACCCTCGGGCTGTTTTTGGATGGTTTGCACAACGTCTGCCACCTGATGTTTTTTAACTTCTTTTCCAGAAATAGGCGAGAAGGTTCTGCCCACACGGGCAAAAAGAAGCTTTAGATAATCGTAGATTTCTGAAGAAGTTCCAACAGTAGAACGCGGGTTGGTGGTATTTACTTTTTGTTGGATGGCCACTGCCGGTGCAATGCCTTTGATGTCTTCTACCTGCGGTTTGTTGAGCCTGCCCAAAAATTGCCTGGCATAGGCGGAAAGACTCTCTACATAGCGCCTTTGGCCTTCTGCATACAGGGTGTCAAACGCTAAGGACGATTTGCCCGAACCGGACAAACCTGTGATGACCACAAGTTTGTTGCGCGGAATGGATACCGTGATGTTTTTGAGGTTGTGTAGATGGGCGTCAACAATAACAATTTCTTTTTTTAAATCGTATTGCGGCTGGGTGACTGTCATAAATTGCAATTTTTTGCAAAGATAAGTAGAAGTGAGCGGATTGATAAACAAATACCACATCAAAGAATAGTAATTGGGTATCTAAAGACTTGGTGTGTACGCGACTTTTTTAGAGTTCGGTAGAAATACCATGCGAGGGAACACAAAAGCAACACACAGGAAAAAAATCAGCAGCCTATTTTTTTCGAAAAAAAGTACATTAAATAAAAATTGGAATTTACAACTGAAAAAAGTCATGTTTCGCTTATTTTTATCGAACTAATTTTGTCGAAAAATAAAATCTAACCATGAGTATTTACACTACTGCCGAAGAGGCTTTAAAAATTGTTAAATCCGGACAGCGGGTCTATTTACAAGCCGCCGCTGCTGCACCAACCGTTTTGGCAAATGCCTTGGCCGACAGGGCAGCCGAATTAAAAAACGTAGAAATTTGTCATTTGCATACAGAAGGAGAAGCCCGTTATGCAAATCCGGAACTGTCAAAAAGTTTTCACGTCAATTCCTTTTTTATTGGAAAAAATGTTCGACATACCTTAAAATCAGGAAATGGCTCTTACACGCCGGTTTTTTTAAGTGAGTTACCCCTACTTTTTAAAAGGAACATTATCGATTTAGATGTAGCACTTATCCATGTGTCGCCTCCGGACAAGCACGGTTTTTGTTCTTTGGGCGTATCGGTAGAGGCTACATTGGCTGCCATTGAAAATGCTTCTCACGTCATTGCCCAAATCAATCCGAAAATGCCGCGCACGCATGGTGACGGTATTATCCATATCTCAAAAATAGACACTTTGGTAGAAGTAGATTATCCAATCTACGAACACTTGAATGCTCCAATTACACAAGAAGAAGAAAAAATTGGTGAATTTGTGGCCGGACTTATTGAAGACAGAAGCACACTCCAAATGGGAATTGGTTCTATTCCCAATGCTGCATTGACAAAGCTTACCAACCACAAAGACTTGGGCCTACACACCGAAATGTTTTCTGACGGTGTGATTCCACTTATCGAAAAAGGGGTGATTACGGGAGCTTACAAAGGCGTTAATCCGGGTAGGGCTATGGCTACGTTTTTGGTAGGTTCCAAAAAGCTTTATGACTTTGTTGACGACAATCCATTTGTAGAAATGAGGGCTTCCAATATTGTGAATGACGCCGCCCGTATCAAAAAAAATCCCCGCATGGTAGCCATCAATTCGGCTATAGAAGTCGATTTAACCGGGCAGATTTGTGCAGATTCCATCGGCTGTTCGATGTATTCAGGCGTAGGCGGGCAAATGGATTTTATCCGTGGTGCATCACTAAGCAAAGGTGGCAAAGCTATTATTGCGTTGCCATCGATTACAAAAAATGGCATCAGCCGTATTGTTCCGTTTCTTAAACAAGGTGCGGGTGTAGTGACCACACGGGCGCATGTACATTATGTAATCACAGAATACGGCGTTGCGTATTTGTACGGAAAAACCTTAAAACAGCGCGTACGCGCCTTGGTTGATATTGCACATCCCGATCACCGGGCTGAGCTTGAAAAGACATATTTTGATGCGATAAATCAGGGTAGGCGTTAGGGCAGATCTACTTCGTTGGCCAGTGTTTTGAAAAGTGTCGCTTTAGAAATCAACAGTTTTTTTAGCGCCAGGTTTTCTTTACCCCTGCTGTCAATCAGCGCAGATTCGCGGCTGTTTAACAAAAAGATAGAGCTTTCACCTAGATCAAATTTTCTTTCTTCTGCCGTTAAAAGTTTTTCATAGCCGGTAACTAAACCGTCGTACATGACGAGCTGTTCACGGTAAGAATTCATCTCGGCTATACCGGCGTTTATTTTGTTTTCCAATGTCAGTTGCTGGTAGGCAGCGTCCAGTTCTGCGTCTTGTACCTTCAATTTAGACAATCGGAGTTCACCTCTTTCTTTTCTTAGAAACAGCGGTAAACTGAAACGAACGGTCGTTTTGTAGTCGCCGGCAAAATAAGCGTCGAAATCTTCGGCATTTTGGGTGAGGAAATTGTATTCAAAATCAATTTTAGGTTTTAGCTTGTCTGCTTTGAGCCTTCTTTCGGTTTCAAGTGCTTCAATTTTATAGTTCAGGGCAAGTATTTTGGGATGGTTGGCCAAGTTTTCTTGAAAGGTTCTCAGTAAATCTGTTCCTAAAAGCCTGTCAATAGATTCGGGCACAATAGCTTCAGGAGCTATTCCTTCATTTACTTCAAGCGGAATGTTGTTTTCTATCCACAAAAAATTTGACAAGTCGAGCTTGGCTTTTACATGATCTAGTCGGGCTTGTTCCATCGACAAGAAGCGGTTTTGCACAACAATGCCGGCTTCCAAGGTGTCTATAGCAGGCAAATCACCGCTCACGGCTCTTTGCTTTATACCGATATATCGTTCTTGGGCGTTGGCATAAAAATTTTGACTGAGTTGCCAATTTTGATATGCAATGTACCATTCAAAATAAGCAATGGCCGATTCGTAGAGAATGTTATTGACTTCCAAATCTCTTTCAGCCAAGCTCAGTTGCTGGAAAATCTTGGCTTGTTTCAGTGCGGCCATTCTGTTGTTTATCAAGAGACCTTGACCCAGCGGCAGACTGATGCCTGCGCTGTAGAGTCCGTTTTCGGGGACATTGTTTTGCGGGTTCAAAAATACGCCTTCATTTTGCTCGAACGCGCCTTTGAGTTCGATGCCAAACCAAGTGGGTATTTTGAAAGTGGTATTGAGAAGCTCAAAATATTCGTCTCCTTTAAATCTTTTTTGGTCGTAGTCCACGGCTATTTTAGGGTCAAAACCTCCTCTGGCCTGAAGCAATGTTGCCTGACCGGCAGAAATTTTGAGTTGAGCTTGCTTGGCTACCGGGTGGTACTTCTTTACGAATCCCAAAAATTCTTCAAAAGACAGGGTGGATACCTCAGAAACCTGCGCGAAGCTTGTGAAAAAGGGCATTGATAGCCAGAACACAAAAAGAATTGTCTTTTTTTTGCTCATTTTTCAGTATTTTTAGTTGTATCAGGCTGATAATAATTAGCCGGGAAACCGTTGATATGTCGCCAGATTTCATACCAAATGGGTACATTTTCCAAAAGGGCGAGTGTTTCCGACCCCGACCCCGCTCTTATTTGCTCGGGCCAAGGATTGTCTTCGCTGTCCGGAGCAATGAGCACTCGGTATTTCCCGTTCGGACTGATAAATCTTTCTACAGCTATAATGACGCCTCCATAAGTACCAAAAGACATATTGGGCCAACCGGAAAATACAATTGCGGGCCATCCGTCAAAAATAATTCTAACTTTTTCGCCTTTGTGAAGTAGGGGCAAATCCATGGGGTTTACAAATGTCTCAACCGCCAAATCTACATTTGATGGCATGATGTTTACTATGTCGGAACCCTCTTTAAAAGTTTCACCAATTCCTTTTTGAATGGCCTTGTTGATATATCCGTCTTGTGGTGCACGGATGTAGTGGAGGTCTGTTCGTATTTCATAGTTTGCAAACTGATTTTTCAGTTTATCAACTTGCCCTGAAGCTTCAAATTTGGCAGATATGGCTGTAAATTTTTCGCTGGATGCTTTGGAGATTTTCTCGTTATAAGATGCATCTATGCTCGATATCTCTATTTGCGCATTGATAACTTCATTTCTTGAAGCCAACAATTTATTCTCCTGACTCACGAGTTTTGCTAGGTTTTCTTGCAATTTGATGTTTTTATCTTCCACATCAATCACGGCTTTCAAACCTTCATTCTGTAGCTGAAGCACACGGTCATACTGCCTTTGGGCAATATTGCGCTGTATTTTGGCGGCTTCCAAGTCTATGCTGTCTGTTTGTACTTTGAGCTTGGCTTGCATGAGCTTGTTGGAAGCTTGTTCCAGCTTCAGGATTCGTTCTTGGGTGAGTGCAGAAATTTGTCTGTCTAAGGCCACTATTTTGTCTTCGTAAGACCCAACAGACTGACTTTTTGCTTCTACTTGTGAGGCTGTTCGCTCCAAAAGTTTAGGGTCGAAATAATCGTCTTTAATTTCGGAAATAAACATGATGGTATCTCCTTTTTTGACAAAATCACCTTCTTGAACAAACCATCTTTCTACGCGTCCGGCTATGGCAGATTGCACGGTTTGCGGTCTTTGCTCGGGGCGTAGGGTGGTAACAAATCCCCTACTTCGGATGTTTTGAGTCCACGGCAGAAAAGTGAACAAAATGAGTGCAAAAAAGCTGTATCTAAGTATTTTATAAAATTTTTTGTATCGAACCTTCTGCGCAACGATTTGGTAAGACTTTAGGTGAGACAAATCGACGGTTTGGTTGAGTTTATTTTCTGATATGTTGAGCATGGCTATTTGAATTTAAGAATTTAAAACCTGTCCGTTTTCCAATTTCAAAATGCGTTTGCATTTGGCTTGCCAAAGTTCGTTTTTGCTGGCCACTACGATTGTCCAAGGATTGGTGTCTTCAAACAGAAAATCGAGCAAAGCTTTTGTTTCGTTGTAGTCGAGCTGATCGAGCGGATCTTTTAATAATAAAAGTTTGGGTTTGTGCACGATGGCTCTGGCGAGAATAATTTTTTTAGAAATGGTGTATGACAATTGTTTTCCCTCCGGATAAATGGTTGTATTGATACCTTTGGGCAAAGTTTTAACAAAATCAGTCAAACGTGCTTTTTCAATAGCCCAAAGGAGTTCTTCATGGGATATGTTTGGATTGTTGAAAGTTATATTTTCTTTCAAAGTACCTTCAAACGGGCTGCTGCCCGTAAGTGAAAAACCGAGTTGTGCACGGTAGTGGTTGGGCAAAATATATTGCATATCTATGCCATTGATGAGCAATTTTCCGTCTGTTGGTGAAATCAATCCCGCAAGTATGTATAATAGGCTTGTTTTGCCCGATCCGGATGGTCCGGTGATGCAGATATGTTCTTTCGGCCGTATAGACAGGTTTATATTTTCAAATATTGGCCTTAGGTTGTTGGGATATTGCAAGCTTAGGTTTTCTAGTTTTAATTCGAATTTTGTTTCGGCAGAAAAAGGCTTTTCGCCTTCTTGTCTTTCTAGGGGCATATCTACAATTTCTCCTATTTTTTCGATAGAAGCCAAAATATCGTAGATGTCTTCTAAGCCCAACATCAATTTCTCAACAGAAGTGATAACCAAAAGGATGATGATTTCAGCTGCTACAAACTGTCCTATGTTCATTTGTTGATTGAGTACCAATAAACCACCTATAAGAAGGAGACCGGCCGTCACCAAAACCTTAAATCCGATGAGTTTGAAGAATTGTAAGCGCAAAACCGAAAAATGTTTTTCTCTGGCATCTAGATATTTTACCACAAGTGCATCGTTTTTTTCTAGTGCCAAAGATGTTAGCCCCGACATTTTAAAACTTTGCAAACTTCTGGCAACTTCCTCAATCCAGTGCGCCACTTCGTATTTGTGTTTAGATTCTTTTAGGCTCGTTTCTACACCAACCGGGGCTGAAAATTTAAAAACAATAAACATCAAACCCAGTAATAAAAAGCCGAAAGCGATAAAAAAAGGATGGTAAAACGAGAGCAAAATCAAGCCAAAAAGGATTTGTAGAAGTGCTGCGGAATAGTCCAAAATGGTTTTGACCAAACCTTTTTGAACTGTCAATGTATCAAAAAACCTATTGGCCAACTCAGGCGGATATTCTCCTCTGAATGCTTCGAGTTTTATTTTTGGAAATCGGTATATAAATTCAAGAGAGGAGCGGGTAAAAATACGCTGCTGTATATCTTCACCAATTCGCAATTGTATAAAATAGAGAAATCCGGAGAAAGCAATACCTGCAATGACGAAAAAGACAAGTACCAACCAAGAAGCAGACACTTGTCCACCTTGAATCAGGTTGATGATGCTTTGTATTCCTAATGGTAAAGAGAGTCCTACCAAACTTGAAAAAATCGCATAAGAAAGGATGCGATAAATGTCTCTTCTTTCGAGTTGTAACAGGTTGAGAAATCTTCGCCAAGGCGTTAAGCTACTATAATTCTTCATTAGGAATATTTAAGAGTTTGTGAATCATGTGTTGGTAAAATGCCAAGGGGCAACTCTGATCGGTACAATCTGTGATAGATTTGAAGTGGATCATCAAAAAATCTTGATGCAACGCTCCTTCTACGACAGAAGCCGTCAGGCTTTTAGGATACGGATAGCTTGGATCTACTTTGCCAATCATATCGGCAATTCTAATAATGATACGCTTGTAAATGGAAAAATATCCTTCTTGGTTTTCGGCATCTACGTTTTTGATGTGGTAGGATTTGGTGAACTCGCGAACAACAATTTCGCGTAGCAGTTCTTGATTTACTTTGGGGCTGAACACTAAATTTTCCGGACTCGTGGTGACGATGTCAATAGCTTTCAGTAATTTTTTTATTGGATCCTCGATGCTGTTTGTAGTGAAGACGAGTCTGTATTCCAATATGCCCCAATACAATGCAGATAAATACAACAGCAGTTTGTGTTTGTTTTCAAAATACCTGTAGATTGAACTTTCGTTCGAACCGATTTTTTGACCGAGTTTTTTAAAAGTAAAGTCTTCAAAACCCAATTCGTGTATGAGCAGCACGCTTTCCGAAACGATTTGTTTACCCAAGTCCGATGACTCCGGGTCTTTCAGGTACAACTTTTCGTTGATGTGAATTTTTATATTTGAAAGTAAAGTATCCATTATTAAAACTTAATGATGCAAAGTTAATAGTAATACTATTATAAAATAAAACATTTACTTTTATTTAACATAAGTATTGCTTTTTGAAAAGAAAAAAAAAGGTCAATTAAAGCTTGAATACTTCTTAAAGAATTGGTTGTGGTCGAAAACTGTTAAAGCATGACCTAATAAAAGAATCGTATTGGTCACATAGAAATCATAATACAAAAACAGTTTAAATTTTACTCACGCTTTCGGCAAATGCTACGTATAAGATTGGTGTATTTTACCGAATACAATCGTTGCAAAGATTTGCACATAAAAAACCATACATTCAGGGTTTTAAAAAGAAAAAGGAAATAATAAATGAAATAACCGAGATGATGATTCCAACCATAAAAGCATTGTAAGTAATGCGTAAAAGCCGGTATTTTTTGTGCAAGACCACACCTAAGTAATACAAATCGCGAGTCAGCGCTTCATAGACCATCGATTTTTCCTGTATAATTTCTCCAACAGCCCATTTGAATTGTTCAAAAGGCATTTTGTGAAAATTGCCAAAGAAGAGAACATTTATTTTTTTAGCCTCTACTTCTTCTCTGGTAAATTCGCCGGATGTGATTTTAGGTCGAGTGGAGAGAATGGCAAAAACAATTGAAACCACACTCGATAAGGTCAAAATGAGACTTGGCAAAATGAGGTGTTGGTTGGAGGGCGAATCGAGTTTAGAAATGAGGTTGGAAAGAACCAAAGAAATGATGATGGCGTTTACAGACAGTAAAATATTGGCTTTGGTGTCTGCTATATCGCTCAACTTCAAGTGATTTTGCATGGTTACCCGAAACATAGACTGTATGGCGCGTTCCGGACTTTCATCTTTTATCTTCGCTTTTTGCCGTTCTTTCTCCAGCTTGCCCAAATCTTTTTTCTGCTTTTCCAGCAAGTTTAGCAGGTTCTTTTCTTTGAGCGGTGTCCAGTTTCGAATTGCATAGTCAGTATAGTATTCGTGATCTTGAGATAAAAGTTTTATATTGAGCTTGCGCCAATTTTTAACCGAGTAATTCTCTTTTCCCTGCAACTTGTATTCGAGCCTGAGAAATTCGCTGGCCTCTTCGTAATAATCCTTGGCAAAGTGTGAAGCGTCTGCATCGCGCATGATTTTCCCCAACAAATCCGTAGGACACACATCAAAACGCGTATCCATAATACACCTGCAAACGGCTTCCGTTTTTTCCTTCGGGTACGATTGGCTCTCCAAAAACTCTTTGGCAAGTTCTACACTCGAAGTTTCATGGTTTTCGCAACCCTTTGTATAACCCGTATCGTGAAACCAAGCAGCAATTTTCAATACTTCTATTTGGTCTTCCGTCAAACCCTCAGTATGTTCTATGATTTCGCAAAGACTTTTAACCACCCTTTGGGTGTGTGTATAATTGTGATAAATAAAATTATCGGGTAATTTTTTTTTTAGTAAGTCGAAGACGAAAGCGGAAGATTTTTCAATGATGACCGACATAATTCCGTAAATTTGTTATCAATCAAATGTACACAATATGATTTTTTCTACTGTTAAAAAAATAACTTTTTTATGCCTTACCGCCCTAATATGCTATTCTTGTACAACTTATCAGTCAAAAATTGATAAAAAATTTAGGGGTTCATCCATTCTTACAGACCCAAATGTCGCTAAAAATTCGTTTTTCCTCATTGGAGATGCCGGGAGTTCCAATGACAATTTGGAGACGCTACACGCCTTAGAAAGCCAATTCAGCCAGGCTACACCTGATGATTACCTGCTTTTTTTGGGTGACAATGCCTATCCCTACGGTCTTTTAAAGCAAGACAGTCCTGCTAAAACAGTGGCCGAGCAAGCCCTTGAAGCCCAAATATCGGTAGCACAAAAATTTCCCGGTCGTGTGATTTTTATACCCGGAAACCACGATTGGTATGCTGATGGACTCGAAGGTTTGTCGAGACAGGAAGATTTTGTAGGAGACAAACTGAAAGGGAAAGACAACTTTCTTCCCGAAAAAGGCTGCGCCATCGAAACCGTAGAGGTCAATGACAACACGGTTTTGATTATACTAGACACGCAATGGTATTTGGAAGATTGGGACAAGCATCCAAAAATAAATACACGTTGCGGACAAATTTACACCCGAGAAGAATTCTTTCTTGAAGTGGAAGATGAAGTGACAGACCACCAAGGCAAAGTAGTCCTCATCGCCATGCACCACCCTATGTTTACAAACGGCCCGCATGGTGGAAGATTAGGCGCCAAATCGCACCTATATCCACTTGGCGACAAAACGCCTTTGCCTGTTTTAGGATCTCTTATCTCACAAGTAAGAGCCACCGGTGGTGTTTCGCCACAAGATGTACAGCACGCCCGCTATCAAGATTTAATGAACCGACTTGAAGTAATTGCCAGAAGAGGAGAAAAAATTATTTTGGCTTCCGGCCACGAACATACGCTGCAACTCATCAACGCAGACGGACTCACGCAGATTGTTTCCGGAGCCGGCTCAAAAGCCAGCCAAGTAGCTTTGGGCGAAAATGGGTTGTTTGCTTCCGGGCAGAAAGGATTTGCCGTATTGGATGTGTTCAAAAACGGCAGTAGTCAAGTGCGCTTCTTTGAAACAAAATCAGCTCAAAACCCTGTTTTTCAAACGCAAATTTTTGCTCAAGACCAACTTTTAGATTTTGAAATCTCAAATAAATTACCACAGCGCATCAAAACAGCCATTTACACCGATGAAGAAACACAAAAATCCAATTTTTTTAAAACCGTTTGGGGCGATCATTACAGACAAATATACAGCCAAGAAGTAGAAGCGTCCGTGGCCATGCTCGATACACTTTTTGGCGGTTTGACACCCACCAGACAAGGCGGAGGCCACCAAACGAAGTCGCTTAGACTCAAAGACAAAAACGGAAACGAGTACAGCATGCGCTCCTTGCGAAAAAGTGCGGTTCAATACTTTCAAACCGTAGCTTTTAAAGACAAATACGTTTTAGAAGAATTTGAAGATACAGGTGCCGAACGTTTGATGATGGATTTTTATACCGCTTCGCATCCGTATGCAGCCTTGGCTGTGCCAACTTTGGCCAGTGCGGTAGATGTGATGCAAGCTGAACCACAACTGATATACGTGCCCAAACAAGCTGCCTTGGGCAACTTCAATTCGAATTTTGGCGATGAAATGTATCTCATAGAAAAACGCATCAAAGAAGACAAGACCTCCGGCGCTTTTGAAGGCGCAGACGACATAGAAAGCACCACAGATTTGTTTGAAAAAATGCGCAAAGACGAAAAGTATAAAATGGATGAAGCTGCCTACATCCGTGCCAGACTTTTCGATATGCTCATCGGCGATTTTGACCGCCATGGCGACCAATGGCGTTGGGCAGAATTTAAACAAGAAAACGGCGATAGAATCTATAAACCAATTCCCAGAGACAGAGACCAAGCTTTTGTCAATTTTGACGGCGCTTTGCTCAACACCATGAGATCGCTCATAGGAGTATCCAAGCAACTGCAAGTGTATGATGCAGAGATGAAAGATGTGAAATGGATGAACAATGCCGGCATCACGCTCGACCGAACTTTGCTCAAAAACACCGACCGGGAAGATTGGTTGGCCCAGGCCGCTTTTATTCAAGCAAGCCTCGACGATGCTGCAATTGACAAAGCTTTTAGAAAGTTGCCCGCAGAAGTGCAAGACCAAACCATGCTCGACATTAAAGAAAAACTCAAAGGCAGGTTGGCCAACCTAGCAGATATAACCGACAGATATTACGATTATTACGCTTCATTAGGGATTATCACCGGAACAGATAAAGATGATATCTTTGATATTGAGCGCCTGCCCAAAGGCAAAACCCGTGTTCGTGTTTATAGAAACAAAGGCGGTAAAAGAGCCGATTTGATAGCCGACCGCACTTTTGATAAAAAAGACACCAAAGAAATTTGGTTATACGGCCTAGACGATGATGATGTTTTTGAGTCTAAAGGAAAGTCAAATCAATATATAAAAATACGGATCATTGGCGGACAAAACAACGATGTTTACAGGCTCGAAAACGGAAAACGCATGACCGTTTATGACTACAAAACGCTTAAAAACACGGTAGAAACTAAAAAGGGAGCCAAGCTGAAGTTTAAAGACAACTATGATAACAATACTTTTGATTATAAAAGAAACATATTGCCGAGCAACACTTTGCTTCCTACCATAGGTTTCAATCCGGATGACGGCATCGCAATTGGGATTTCCAATACCTATACTGTTAAAGGTTTTGAGAGGAATCCGTTTACTCAAAAACACACACTTAGCGCCAAATATTTCTTTGCTGAACAAGGTTTTGATGCGCGCTACGAAGGCGAATTTGCCAACATCATCGGCAGGTGGAATTTTGTAGTGGGTTTGCGCGGCACCACAGACAATTTCACTCAAAATTTCTTTGGCTTCGGAAATGAAACAACAAATGACGACGACAATCTGGGGCTCGATTTTAATCGTGTAAAAAACAGTATTTTATCTGCCAGAATTGGTCTTAAAAGAAGCTATGTGTCTGGTTTGACATTGAATTTGAATACATTTTTTGACTCCTATGAAGTGGAGGATACACCCAATAGGTTTGTTACAACCATTTTTGGTTCCACTATGCCTGAGATTTTTGAACGCGACTTTTTTGTAGGTGCGCTTGCCAACATACACTACGAAAGTTTTGACAACAAGGTGAGCCCCACGAGTGGGATGGAATTTAATCTTGAAACGAGTTATACCAATAACACGGATGATTCACGCGACTTTTTTAGGGTAAAACCTGAAGTCACATTTTACAATGCACTTTCCAAGAACAGGCAGTTGGTGCTGAAGAGTTTTGTAAAAAGCAATTTGATATTTAACGATGGTTTCGAATTTTACCAAGCGGCTACTTTAGGAGGCGAAGATGGCCTAAGAGGTTATCGTTTTCAGCGGTTTACAGGTAAACGCTCCCTCGTTTTTGGCGGTGATGTGCGCTATGCATTCGAACGTATGCGACTCAACTTTTTTGTGCCTTTGCAACTAGGTATTTACGGAGGTTACGACTTGGGCCGTGTGTGGATTAAGAATGACAACTCGGACGTGTGGCACGATAGCTACGGAGGCGGCCTCTGGCTCAACGGAGCCGATTTGTTTGCCTTGAAGGCCAGCCTTTTCGGTTCGGATGATGGTCTTCGTTTTGCATTTGGTTTACAATTTGACTTTTAAGACTCATTTTTTTTGATTATATTTTGTAGTTTGATAGTTTTAAAAATTTCAGAGATTATAAGTAGCTAAAAGGTTGAAAAATAAACTTATAAAAAAAGTAAAGCAAAATTTATTATGAGAGAAGATCCGATAGATAGGTTTTTGATAGGGCCAATCACACGTTTTATAAGTAATTCAACAACCAGCGGGATTATTTTGTTTGTGTCTGCTATCTTGGCATTGATAATTGCTAACTCTCCTTTGAAAGATGCATATCACAATTTTTGGGAGAATACTTTTACCATAGGTTTTAGTGATTTTGTTATTTCTAAATCATTGCATCATTGGATTAATGATGGTTTAATGTCCATTTTCTTTTTTGTCATTGGTTTAGAGCTCAAAAGAGAAATAATGGCAGGCGAACTTTCAAAACCAAAAGACGCAATTCTGCCCATTTTTGCAGGACTAGGCGGTATGGTAATTCCGGCTCTTCTCTATTTGTCTTTTAATTTAGATGGAGCTTCTTCTTCCGGATGGGGGATTCCAATGGCTACAGACATTGCATTTGCTTTGGGTATTCTCTATATGTTAGGGGATAAAGTGCCTTTGTCTTTAAAAGTTTTTCTGACAGCACTTGCCATAGCCGACGACTTAGGAGCTGTTATGGTTATTGCTTTTTTTTACACTTCTGATATTTCTACAATAAGTTTGCTTATAGGAGGGGGTTTTCTAACTTTACTTATTTTGGTTAATTTTTTAGGTGTGCGTAGCACTTTATTTTACGGCATAGTCGGAATCGGTGGTCTATGGCTGGCCTTTTTGCTGTCGGGGGTTCATGCCACTATTGCCGGAGTCATTGCTGCACTTACCATTCCTGCCAACGTGAAAATTAAAGATCAAAAGTTTATTCAAAAAATTAGCATGCTGACCAATGAATTTAAAAAAAGCGAACCTAATAATGTCTCTCTAATTTCTCATGAGCAATTGCATATTTTAGATCAAATAAGATACTATTCAAAAGCAGCAATGACTCCCCTTCAGCGCCTTGAACATGCAATGCACCCTCTTGTAGCTTTTATAGTAATGCCAATTTTTGCTATCGCAAATGCCGGAATCACTTTTTCAGACAATTTTTTAATTAACTTAGTTAGCAATGTTAGCTTGGGTGTAATTTTTGGTTTGACATTTGGTAAGTTTATAGGAATTGTTTTGGTCTCCAAAATATTGGTCAAACTTAAAATTGCCTCACTTCCAAAAGGTGTTAATTGGCGTCAAATATATGGAGTAGCTATGCTTGCAGGCGTCGGATTTACTATGTCATTGTTTATAACAGACCTCGCATTTGTAAGTACAGATTTTATTTTACAATCAAAAATTGGCATTTTTATTGCCTCCTTTTTGTGTGGTATTATCGGTTATTTAATATTGAGAAAAGCTTCGAACTAATTCTATGGTTCACTTAGGTTTCTGATTGAACTAAACTAATAAAAAAACAAAGTTACTTCAAGAAACAAGAAAAAACGTGAATTTGAAATTAATAATAATCCAATAACAATGAGTTTTGAAAGGCATTAAATAAATCTTGGCCGAAAGACAAAAGAAAAAGGCTATTACCTAAATAGATAGTTGTTATGTTTTTTGCATTGTCCATAATTCGCTTTGAGGTGTTTACATATCCTCCTAAAGAAAACGAGCCGTGTTTATAAACTAAAGATATGAGTTAAAATTATACATCTATAAAATTGTATGCGCAGAGATTTACGCTTAAATTTGCACCCCAAAACTCAGCACATGCAAGCAATTCCGGTTCCCGCTTTGAAAAAGAAAAAATCCATACGTTTTCAACCGCATCCATGGCATGGTATCAACATCGGTGACGATGCACCTTTTTTGGTCAAATCTTTTATAGAGATGACACCTTCGGATACTGTTAAGTATGAAATAGACAAAGAATCCGGTTTTCTAAAGGTAGATAGACCACAGAAATTTTCCAATATAGTTCCCAGCTTATACGGTTTCATCCCGCAGACCTATTGCGCCGAAAATATCGCCAATTATTGTATGGACAAAACCGGAAAGAAAAATATAGTGGGCGATGGCGATCCTTTGGATATTTGTGTGCTTACAGAAAGAGAAATCAGGCATGGGAACATCATCGTTCCGGCCATTCCTATCGGTGGTTTTCGCATGATAGACAACGGAGAAGCAGACGATAAAATCATTGCCATTCTCAAAGGTGATGAGGTTTATGGTGCTTGGGACGAACTCTCTAAATGCCCGGAATCTTTAGTCAAAAGACTCAAGCATTATTTTCTTACCTATAAAGGTTTACCCGGCGACACCACACATCAAGTGGAAATTACACACATTTACGGCAGAGCAGAGGCGTTGGAAATTATTGAAGCCAGCAGACGCGATTATATTGCACATTTTGGCACTTGATTTTCCCACAACAGGAAATTTCACATACTCGAGTTTTTGAAAATATAAGCGGATTATTTAACCAGCCACCCTTTCAAAAAAGCACCCAAAATCGCAGCCGCAATCACAATAAAGATGGATGCATAGCCAAATCCTGCTAACACAAACAACGGACCCGGACAAGCGCCGATGAGTGCCCAACCCAACCCGAAGATGATGCCGCCAACCAGGTTGCGACTGTATTGTTTGGGTTTGGGGTCAATCCTTATGGGTTCTCCTTCAAAGTCTTTAATATTTTTCCTTTTGATAATCTGCAGTGCAATTACGCCCAACACTACTGCCGACCCAATGATGCCGTACATGTGAAACGCTTCAAAGCGAAACATTTCTATGATTCTGTACCACGAAACAATTTCGGCTTTTGCCAATATGATGCCGAATCCTACACCGATGATTAGAAATTTTAAATATTTCATCTGTTTATAATTTATTTGTTTTTATCGGTCAGATGGAACGCCCTAGGATAATCATGCTCCTGTGTGCAAAATTTTTACATGGGCGTTTCATGTGCAGAGTTTTAAAGTGGAAAAATTAATGGAAAGATGAGATGTACCATCAGGAGGCCGCCGATAAAAAAGCCAATTACAGCCACCAAAGAAGGAAGCTGAAGGTTGCTCAAACCGCTGATAGCATGGCCGGAAGTGCAACCACCCGCGTAGCGCGTCCCAAATCCTACCAACAAACCGCCCAAAACCAACAACAACAACACTTTAGGATTGGATAGCGCATCTAAAGCAAAAATTTCTTCGGGCAAAAACATCCCGCCCGCGTTCTGAAAACCCAAATCGGTGAGCCAAACGGCAGTTTCCACAGATATATGCGAAACCTCATCCGTCATCAAAAATTGTTGACTGATAAAACCACCAAGGAAGGCACCCAAAATAAAAATGAGATTCCATTTTTGCGTTTTCCAATCAACCCTAAAATAATTGCTGACTTTTCCAGCTCCTAAGATGCTGCAGGCGGTTTCTAAACTAGACGAAACTCCAAACCTCTTGCCGTAATAGGTCATCAAAACCATTACCAAAGCAATCACGGGGCCGGCTACATACCAAGACCAAAATGAATAAAGTACCTCCATGCTTTTTTTTACGAAAATACTTTAGAAACGCTTTAAATTCAAACGCAACAACAGCTAAGTTGTTTTAAATGCAACAGAAGTTTTGACACTCAATGTCCTATAAATAAAAAAATGCAAAATTTAACATTAAAATTTATTTAGAATACATAAATATAACTATCTTTACATAGACTTTATTCCGATTAAGATGGGAAAGAAAAAAGACAAAAACCGTCAAAGTAAACGCTTAAAGAAAATCTTAAATTCCGAAGTATCGGTTGCAGTGAAGGCCAAGTGTTGTAAAAAGCACAAAAAAGGTGAGGGGAAGCGATGTAAAAACTGTCCTTGTTTCGATTTGTTTAAAAAGGTGGCTTAATCTTCTTCATACCATCTGAGCTTTGCACTCAAAAAAAAAGTACTTCCGTGTTTTTTACGAAAATACTTTTCCCTTCAACCAACAGTAAGACTGTTTAATCAAAAAATGCCTCGAAATAACGCTTTGATTTGTCTTATATAGCCATCAGTTTTTAATTCCAAACTTGGCCAATATATCTTCCATCAAACACCATTTGGTAAAAGACGACTGCAGCAAATTGGCACCGACAAAAGCGGTAAACCACAGCCAATTTTGATTGACATAGATGGCCAACAGCAAGCTGATGAGGATAAAACTACCTGCGATGGCACGAACAATCCTGTTTTTCATAATTTTTAAATTTAATTGTTGAATATTTTTAAGTTTCTAATGATCCTTTTCCCATTTGTGCCTTTCGGTTATGTAATAAATCAGCGGAATGACTATCAACGTCAGTAGGGTGGACACGATGGCTCCGGCTACCAACGAAATGGCCAACCCCTGAAAAATGGGGTCAAACAAAATGATGGAAGCACCAATCACAACCGCTCCGGTGGTCAGCAAGATGGGCGTTGTCCGCACCGCCCCGGCATCGATGATGGCCTGTTTGACAGGCACACCGTCTTTCAGCCGGATTTCTATAAAGTCGATCAGCAAAACCGAATTTCGGACCATCACCCCTGCCAAAGCAATCATCCCAATGAATGAAGTTGCGGTGAAGAACGCGCCGAGCAACCAATGCCCCAAAACGATCCCGATCAATGACAACGGGATGGCAACCATCATCACCAAAGGCGTTTTAAAATTTTGAAACCAACCTACAATCAACATATAAATGATGACGATGACCACTAAAAAGGCAATTCCTAAATCGCGAAATACTTCTAAAGTAATCTGCCACTCGCCATCCCATTTGACGGTGAAATCACTTTCATCGGAAGGCTGTCCTAAATACAACTCATTGATTTCATATCCTTTCGGCAGGCTTATTTTCTGAAGTTTTTCGTCCATCCCGAGTATGGCATACACAGGGCTTTCCAAGGCGCCTGCCATGTCGGCCAGCACATACACAACACGTTTTTGGTCTTTTCGATAGATGGTTTTTTGGAGCGTATCAGTTCTCACGGTTACCAAATCGCTCATCGGAATAACATTTCCATGCCGATTCTTAATTTTCAGATTTTGAATGGCTTGTAGATTTGTTTTGTCTTTATCCTGCAGTGCCAACACGATACCGATGTTATCGCTAGATTGCGCATCATATAAATTTGAAATCGGGTATTCCTGCAAAACAAGGGTAAGATTCTGGACGATTTGAACGGGCAAAACCCCATTGAGCATTGCTTTTTCCTTGTCGATTTCCAATCGGTATTCGGTTTGCTGGCCTTCCACCATCCAATCCACATCCACCACATCAGCCGTGTTTTCTAGGATGTCTTTGACCTGTTCGGCAACTCTGATTTGTTCATCATAATCGGGCCCGTAAACCTCGGCAACCAAAGTTGACAATACGGGAGGCCCGGGCGGCACTTCGATCACTTTGACGTTGGCATGGTATTTTTGTGCGATCTTTTGAATCTCCGGGCGCACTTTTTTGGCAATGTCATGGCTTTGCAGACTGCGGTCTTCCTTGTGCAACAGATTCACCTGTATATCGGCCATGTTGCTTCCGCCGCGCAAGTCGTAATGCCGCACCAAACCATTGAAAGTAATGGGCGCAGAAGTGCCGATGTAGTTTTGATAATTGACCACTTCAGGAACGGTTGATAAATACTGCGCAATTTCCTGGGTGACCACAGCCGTTCGTTCCAAGGTTGTGCCTTCCGGCATATCAATCACTACCTGAAACTCATTTTTATTATCGAAAGGGAGCATTTTTACAGCTACCGATTCGGTAAAAAACATCAAGATGGCACCAAGGAGCAAAAATGCTGTGATTGCCAGCATGGCCCTGCGTTTTTTGGAATGGTCCAAAAAGGGTTTTTCAATGCGGTTGTACCATCGGTATATCCGGTTGCTTTTGAGGTCGATTTCTTCGGTGTGTTTATCATCATTTTTTTCCTGCAAAAGATGGTAGGCCAAATAGGGGGTAACCGTCAGGGCTACAAATAGGGATAAAATCATAGCAATGGAAGCACCAACCGGCATCGGGCTCATATATGGCCCCATCATTCCGGAAACGAATGCCATGGGCAGTATGGCGGCAATCACCGTGAAAGTCGCTAAAATGGTAGGGTTTCCGACTTCATTGATGGCGTAAATAGCGGCCTGCTTAAAAGGCAAGCGTTTCATTTTGAAATGCCGGTGCATATTTTCGGCGATGATGATGCTGTCGTCAACAACGATACCTACCACAAAAACAAGGGCGAAAAGCGTGATCCGGTTGAGTGTATATCCCAAGAGATAATAGCTGAAAAGCGTGAGCGCAAAGGTGAGCGGCACCGAAAAGAACACGACCAAGCCGCCGCGCCAGCCCATGGCCAGCATCACCAAAACAGTTACGGCCAGAATCGCGATGCCCAAATGCAGCAGCAATTCGCCGACCTTGTCCGAAGCGGTTTCCCCGTAGTTTCGGGTGACGGTTACATGCACATCATCCGGGATAAGCGTTTTCTTGAGTTGTTCTATTTTGAGGAGGATTTTTTCGGAAATTTTCATCGCATCCGCGCCTTTCACTTTGGCAATGGAAAGCGTAACGGCAGGATATTCCGAAGGGTAATTTTTTGAGGTTTCATGGGCTTTGCCATATCCGAAAGACACGTAGTTTTTGGGTGTTGACGGCCCGTCTTGGATCGTGGCTACCTGCCTGAGATACACCGGCATGTTTTGATGGGTGCCCACCACCAAATTTTCGACATCTTCGGCATTTTCCAAAAACCTGCCGGTGGTCAACAAGTATTCCGTATCGTTATTGACAAAACTTCCCGATTGTGAACTGTTGTTGTTTGCCTGGATCATTTGGATGATTTCCAATGCGTCCACGCTGTTTTCAGCCATTTTGTCTTTGTCTAAAACCACCTTCAAAACCCGGTTGCGCCCGCCTATTTCTTTGGTGGCGGCCACATCTTTTATTTTTTCGATTTCGGAAGTAACCTCTTCGGCTATTTGCCTGATTTCAAAATCATTGTATTTCTCGCTCCATAAGGTCAACCCCAACATGGGCACATCGTCTATGGAACGGGTTTTTACCATTGGTTTAGACACGCCTTGCGGAAACATGCCTTCGTGCTTCATCAATTCGTCGTACAGCTTCACGTAGGAACGCTCGGAATCTTCTCCTACATAAAACTGAACAATAACCATCGCTTGGCCGTTCATCGCCATGCTGTGCAGATGTTCCACGCCTTTGATGTTTGACAGTATTTTTTCCAAAGGTTTGATAACCCGGTTTTCCACCTCCAGAGGACTCGCGCCGGGATAGCCCACCATGACATCCGCCATCGGGACGTTGATTTGCGGCTCTTCTTCCCGCGGGATAAGGAACGAACTATACACGCCGATGGCCATCAGGGCAACCATCAACAAAATGGTCAGTTTTGAATGGATAAAAACCCCCGCTATTTTACCTGATATGCCTTCTTGCATTTTATTTTGTTTAAAGTTTTATTGAATTGTAATCTTGGCTCCGTTGAACAATTTTCCTTCAGATGAAACGATGTAAGTTTCGCCTTCAGAAAGCCCCGATAAAATTTCTATTTGAGAACCGTAAACATTCCCCACACGCAACCATCTTAAGATTGCGGTGTTTTCGTTTCCAACGGTATAGATTCCAGTGAGTTGGCCTTGCTTGACGAGTGCATTTTCGGGCACTAAAATTTTATCGAACGGCTTGTCTTCAGGTTTGCTTTCTAAGGGAAACTGCACGTTGACAAACATGCCAGAACGGATTTCAGTATCCATTTCATCTAAAATGATTTTTACCAGATATTGTCCGCCGGTGTTTTTGGCAGATTGGCTTACTTCCGATACTTTTCCCTTCATCTCTTTATTTAACGATTTGATGCGAACTGTGGCCTGCATTCCCTTGTTGACCATCGAAATGTCTTCTTCCGAAACCATGGCAGTTACCTGCATTTTAGAGATACCTTCCATGCTGAGCAACGGCATGCCCGGAGTGGCCATGTCCCCGTCTTTCACGAAAGTTTGGGTGATTACACCCGAAAAAGGCGCTGTGATGTTGGCATAAGAAAATTGCGCAAGGACTTCGTTTTTCATTTGTTTGGCACTTTCCAAACCGGCTTTTGCGATTTCAAACCGGGCGGTCATGTCGTCCAATTCTTTTTGGGATGCGCTTTGTTGGCTGTACAAGTTCACAAATCTGTCGTAGTCTTTTTTAGCGTTGTTGAAGCTTGCTGTAGCCTGTAAAATCCCCGCTTCTGCTTGGGCTTTTTTGGCTTGTAAATCGCTGTTGTTGAGGCTTGCCAAAAGTTGTCCCTCTTTTACTTGTTGCCCGGTTTTCACATGAATTTTATTGACGTAGCCCATCATCCGGGTGCTGATTTCCGCACTGTTTTCAGATTCGATTTTCCCGCTTGCCGACACGAACGGTCTGATTTCACCCCGGGAAACGCTTTGTACCCGAACGGAGACAACGGTTTCATTGCTTTCGGCTTTTTTCTGGTCGTCCGAACATGAAAAGAGGAATAGTAAGGTGAATGAAAGGGTGAATATTTTTTTCATAGTGATTTTTTATTTTGTTAAAAATTTTAGATAGGCACAAGCGAAATTATATTCGTAAACCGTTTGGTAATATTCCAACTGCTTTTGTGCATATTGCGATTCTGATTGTAAAACATCAGTGGTTTTTTCCAGCCCTTCCCTAAAGCGGTCGCTGCGGATGCGCAAGGCTTCTTCTGCTTGGTTGACTGCTGTTTGGGCGCGTTGCAACTTGTTTTGTGCATCGTTTACGGCCCGTTTGGCTCTGTTCAGTTCTATTCGGCTTTTCGCCACATATTGTTCATATTGGAGCGCAGATTTATCGTATTCGGCTTTGCTTTTTTGCAATTTTCCAAAGCGTTTGGTTCCCTGAAGTATGTCCCACTTCAATTGCGCGCCCACAAAATAACTGTTGGATGCGCCCTGAAAAAGCTGGTTGTCAAACAGCTCGTAATTACCGAATGCATTGAGCGTTGGCAAAAAAGACATTTTATCAGATTGGTTCATCTTTTTATAGGCAATCGTTGCCATCTCTAAAGCTTTGATGTCCGGGCGGTCGTTTGAAAATGTATCAAAATCTGACAAAGAAACAGGAGTAATGTCGAGTTCATCGTTTGGAATTAATATTCTGTCTTCGGGTTCATTCATCAGAAAATTCAAATAGTCCGAGACGTTTTTCAGGTTACTTTTGGCGTTGTCCAACTGATTTTCTATTTGGTTTAACCTTACTTCCACATCCAATACATCTGCCTGGAGCAACATTCCCTGCTTAAAATACCGTTGCGCCATTTTTTGATTTTCCAAAGCAGTTGTCTTGGCTTTCTCCAACACGGCTATGGCTTTGTAGGACAGTTGCAGCATCATATAGGTTTTTTCGGCTTCTAACTGCAACTCATTTTTTTGATAATTGCTTTGATATTCGGAAGCTTGCAATTTCATTTTTGCGGCACGTCGTTGGTAAAAACCGTCCACATTGATAAGCGGTTGCTCAAATTGGATAGAGGTGGTGAAGTTTTCAATGGATCCCGGGTTGTTGAGTTTGGTCACATCAAAATCGGCTTCGGAAAAAACACCTTGGTTAAGTTTAGACCCGAAAGCAAACACCGGGTTGTTGGTAGAAAATGCGGTGTGTGCAACGGATATGTTGGGCAATAACACGGCATTGGTCTGCCGGTAGTCGCCTTTGGCTTCCAAAACGGTCTGTTCGGATATTTTGATAGAGCCGTTTTGTGCCTGCACCTTAACCAGTACCTCTTCTTTAGAAATGGGAAAAGTTTGTTGCGCCTCTGCATTAAAAGGAGCAATCCATAAAACGATTAAAAACAAGAAAAGTCGCATCTGCCTATTTATTTTAGGCAAAATTACAACCGCTTGTTTTTTAAGTTAGTAACCAATGTTACTGAACGAAAGTAGTGAAGTGTTTGTTGAGGTTTGCAGGTGGCTCACAATTTGGTTCCATACGACAGGTCGCCGGCATCGCCAAGGCCGGGAATGATGTAGCCGCGGCTGTTGAGTTTTTCGTCGATGGCGGCAATCCAAAGGTGGGTGTTTTCCGGGAATTTATCTTTGATATATGCTACGCCCTCGACAGAGCCGATTACCGATACGATGTGGATTTGCTTCGGCATGCCGTGTTTTTCCAAAATCTCAAAGGTGTTTTCCAAAGTTCTGCCGGTAGCCAACATCGGGTCGCATAAAATCAGCGTTTTGTTTTCCAAAGCCGGGGAGGCCCAATATTTTACAATGACTTCAAATGCGTCTTTGCCGTCCGGATGGTGCCTGTAAGCGGAAATAAACGCGTTTTCGGCATGGTCAAAATAGTTCAGAAGGCCTTGGTGCAGCGGCAAACCGGCACGTAAGATCGAACACAACACCAAATCGTCGGCAGGAAGATTCATTGTTTTGACTCCCAAAGGTGTGGTCACGTTTTTCAGCTCATAGTGTAAGGTTTTACTCAATTCATAAGCTAAAACCTCGCCGATGCGTTCGATGTTTCTCCGAACCCGCATGGCGTCTTTTTGGATATGTTGGTCGCGAAGTTCGGCTACAAAACGGTTTAAGATCGAGTTTTTGAGGTCAAGAGAATGTATTTGCATGCTGGATATTTAGTGTAAAAATACAACAAACCGTTCAAAATGAAATTTGAAAGAAACAACATTATAAAGTGATGAATTTTATCGGTTGCGAATTATTCAACGGTTTTGTCCTTGTCAAACTTTAAGGAAAGCGAGTTGACGCAGTATCGTTTGCCGGTATCCGTTGGGCCGTCGTCAAAAACATGACCCAAATGTCCGCCGCAAAAGCTGCACAATATTTCGGTTCGGAGCATACCAAAACTTTTGTCGAGTTCGTAGGTCACTTTTTCAGGAATTGCTTTGTCGAAAGCGGGCCAACCGCAATGTGAATCAAATTTAGAATCGGCGTTAAACAATTCAGATCCGCAACCGGCACAACTGTAAATACCGTCTTCAAAATTCAGGTTATACTTGCCGCTATGGGGAAACTCTGTACCTTTTTGGCGGAGAATTCTATAAGTTTCTGCATCGAGTTTTTCGCGCCAGGCTTCTTCGGAAAGATGGAGCGGAAAGCTGTGTTTTTTTTTGGATATCATGGGTTGAATTCGATAGGTTTTTATTTGGTTTTTGGAACAAAATCCAGCGAAACAGAGTTGATGCAGTAGCGCTTGCCGGTCGTTTCTCTTGGTCCGTCGTTAAACACGTGACCCAAATGACTGCCACAGCGCGCACAAACCAATTCTGTACGAACCATACCGTGCGACCGATCTGTGAGCGTTTCTACATGGCCTTCAATATCTCTGTCAAATGAGGGCCAACCACTGCGCGAATCATATTTGTGATCAGATAGAAACAATGCATGACCACAAGCCCTACAGACGTATGTGCCGGCTTCGTAAAATTTGTTAAATTTTCCACTAAAGGGTGGCTCAGTGCCTTTTTGGCGGAGAACGTAATATTCAGCTTCTGAAAGTTCGGCTTTCCAAGTTTCTTCACTTTTGGAAATTTCATATATTTTTCCTTTTTCAGAATTGGATTGGCTGTTGCACGACAGAAAGACACCACACAACAATAGCGTTGCATACCGCATCATAGCTCAGTTTTTTTGTTTACGAAGGTAATAATTTTTTCAATAACATCTTTGTTTCCTAAAATTTGTCTGTGGCCCAATTTTTCTGTGATCAACAATTCCGAATGGATGAGGTTCGCATCAATTTGTTTGGCGCAATGTACGTGCACGTCTTTATCGTCTTTGTCATGAACCACCAAAACCGGAATATTTACATATTTGGCCGCAACACTGGCAGAAAGATCGTCGAGGTCTTGCTTGTGGTTTCTGTCAAAATAAGCCTTCATTTTTGTTGCAATAACATCCTTAAGACCTAAGTTTTCTATAAATTCTCTTGATATTTCCGTGATGCTGTCGCCTGTTCCAATGACGACAAGTTTGTTTACCTGTAAACCTTTTCCGGCGGCATTTAAAAGGCTCATGCCGCCAAGAGAGTGTCCCACAGCAGCATGAAATCCGCCATACTGTTCGGAAAGTTCAAGGCAAGCCGCTATGAAATGTGGCATCATCGTCGTTTTTCCGGGTGATTGTCCATGCGCCGGGGCATCAAAACTCACGGTCATGTAACCTTGTTTCAAAAGCGCATCGGCAATTTTAAAGAGCTGTGTGCCACGCCCCGACCATCCGTGTACGAGAAGTATTTTTTTTTCTGATTGGCCGTATTCATAGACGCAGATGGTTTTGTGATAAGCCCTAAGTTTTACAAACTTTTGCCGACTTTTTTGTTGCATTTCCAACTCGCGTTTGGGCGTGGGATAGGGGAAAGGTGTGATGAAGATTTTTGCAGCGTACTGCGCTGCTAAAGAAGTAGATATAGATTGAAGTATTTTGCCGAGAACGATGATTTTTTTGGGGATATGTACGCTTCTGTTTGAGGGCTTAGTTGTACTTACTTGGGGCATTTCTGATTAATTTTGGATGCAAGTTAGTTATTTTGCCATATTTTTATACTTTTATAAAAAAACTTATCAATTAATTATGATGAACCAAACGCGGGTAGTTATTGAGGGAATTCAACCCTTGGTCGAAAATGGTATTTTCCCAATTAAAAGAGTTATAGGTGAGCTTGTGCAGGTTTCAGCCGACGTGTTTCCGGACGGACACGATGTGGTGCAAGCCGAAGTATTATATAAAAAAAAGACATCCGATACTTGGATGCATTTGCGCATGCAACCGCTTGTCAACGACCGCTGGGAGGCCACTTTTCAGGTAAACGAACAAGGGTTCTACACCTATAAAATTGTTGCCTGGGTAGATTACGCACTCAATTGGCAACACGGTATAGAACGAAAAATAGCAGACAGCCAAAAAGTGACTTCTGAATTGCTTGAAGGCGTGCACTATATCGACCAAATATTAACGGATGCAGACGAAGGACAACAGCAGTATTTGGGCTACCTCAAGGAAATTTTTACAGACGCGGATCAATACGAAACAGCCATTTCTGAAGCGGTTTCAAAAAACTTAAAGAGTATTTTTAAGGCCTATCCACAACGCATACTGGCCAATGAATCGGCAGAATTTGCTGTTTATGTAGATAGAAATAAAGCGCGTTTTAGCACATGGTATGAGTTTTTCCCGCGTTCGGCTTCAGAAACTCCCGGCGTACATGGTAGTTTTAACGATTGCCATCGCTTGTTGCCACGGATAGCTCAAATGGGTTTTGATGTCTTGTATTTTCCGCCCATTCATCCCATAGGAGAAGTTAACCGAAAAGGCAAAAATAACAGTACGGATGCCCATGAAGGTGACGTAGGTTCGCCTTGGGGTATAGGCTCCAAACTCGGTGGGCACAAGAGCATTCATCCGCAGCTGGGAAGCGTTGATGATTTTAAGAAATTGATTCATGCAGCCAACGAATTGGGTATCGAAATAGCCATGGATTTTGCACTTCAGTGTGCGCCTGACCATCCTTACGTAAAGGAACATCCAACTTGGTTTAAATGGCGTCCCGACGGCACTGTTCAATATGCCGAAAATCCGCCAAAAAAATACCAAGATATTTTGCCTATCTATTTTGAAACACCCGATTATAAAGCGTTGTGGGAAGAGTTGTTGAGTATTGCCATGTATTGGATAGATTGTGGTATTCGAATTTTCAGGGTGGACAATCCACATACAAAACCCTACTTTTTTTGGGGATGGCTCATCCATAAAATCAAGGAAAAACACCCCGATATTTTATTTTTATCAGAGGCATTTACAAGGCCTAAAGTGATGCAGCAATTGGCCAAGCAGGGCTTTACGCAGTCATATACATATTTTACGTGGAGAAACTCCAAAAGTGAACTTATGGAATACTTAACGGAGTTGACGCAAACCAACCAACGCGAGTATTTTAGACCTAATTTTTGGCCCAACACACCCGATATAAATCCGTATGATTTGCAGAGCGGCATGGAAAGCGTTTTCCTTCAAAAATATTTTTTAGCAGCTACTTTGAGTTCGAACACAGGTATTTACGGGCCCGTATTTGAACAAATGGTACACGATGCCATGCCAGGAAAAGAAGAGTATTACAACTCAGAAAAGTATCAAATACAACATTGGGATTGGCATAAAGAAAACAAATTGACCATGCTGATTTCGAAGATTAATCACATCCGAAAAGAAAGGACTTCCTTACAGCAAACCAACAACATCAAGTTTTGCCATATTGACAATGAATATCTACTGTCTTATTACAAGTTTTCTGACGACAAGCAAGATGAAACCTTGATGATAGTGAATTTGGATCCGTATTACAAACAGCAAGGTTGGATTCAGCTTCCGTTGGCAGAGATGGGCGTACGCGAAGGCCATCCGGTGCGTGTGTACGATTTGATTACCGACAGCAGCTACATTTGGAACAAAGAATGGAACTATGTAGAGCTGCATCCCAGCTTGCCTTATCACCTCTTTAAAATTTACAAGTAATGGAAGAAAATCCAGCCATTCCTGAAGCATTTAGAAAGCCATATCAAACTGACAGCGATTGGGATATTCTCTTCGATTCTCCTGAGTTTTCTGAAGTGTTCTGCCAAGATATACTCGAGCCTTTTATCTTAAAGCAACGATGGTATGCCGGTAAATCAAGCGCTTTGAAATACATAGAATTGCTCGACTTTTTTAAATTAGAATCAGAAAATAATATTTTTTACGGCGTTTTGTTTGAAGTAAACTTCAAAGAGGCCTTTGTGCAAGATTATTTTATTCCATTGGCGTTTGTGGACGAGATGCCAGAGCGCGAATCCATTGTATTGGCCAGAATGAGGCTCAATGGCAAAGAAGGTTATTTGATTGATGGCGTTTACGTGGAGGAACTGCGAAAGCTGCTTTTTGAAAATATTGCTTTTTCCAGAAATAAGAAAAACGACAATTTAAAATTTAAAAAAGGTGCAAAATTTAAAAAAGAAGCCTACGTTTCGTCCAAATTTTTGGGTGTAGAACAGAGCAACACGAGCATCGTTTTCAACGGTTCATATATCCTTAAAATATTTAGGCGCATCTACATAGACCAAAACCCCGATTATGAGATCAGCAAGTTTTTAACAGAGACAGGCGGTTTTAAAAACACACCGGCATTTTTAGGAAGTATCTCACTCAATTTTTCTGATAAGAACACCATCACATTGGGTTTGTTGCAAGAATTGGTACCCAACGAAGGCGATTCTTGGGATTATTTTTTAAAAGTGTTAGACAAGGTTTTTATCAACTTGACAGAACGAAACATTGACATTAAAGGTTTGCCCGAAATCAATCTGTTTCACAAAATATATCCAACAGACATCCCCGAAGCATTTTTGAAATGGACCGATATTGATATTTTTAAAAAAACCGCCACCTTGGGCAGAAGAACGGCACAGATGCATATTGCTCTGGGTTCCGAAACAAAAGACACGGCCTTCACACCGCAAATTTTCACCAATGACTATACCGTGTGGCTAAAAAACAGGCTGATTTATCAGTTTGAAAACCGTGTCAATCTCATAGAAAATAATATGCACAGGCTCGACGGAATGCGTCAAGAACTCGCACATGAGTTTTTAGAGCACAAAAAAGAGCTCCGCAAACGCTTTCTGGATTTTGATGAAACGCGACTCAAAAGCGAACGCATTCGCATACACGGAGACTATCACTTAGGTCAGGTGCTTGTAAACGACGGCGATTTTTATATCATCGATTTTGAAGGCGAACCAGAAAGTACCATCCGCGACAGGAAAGTAAAACAACCCCCGATGAAAGACGTAGCCGGTATGTTTCGCTCTTTCCATTATGCCATTTATGCAACCATTTTTAATAACCATGAGCATTATAAACACGATATGGATGAACTCTTTGAAGCCGGAGAGAAACTCTATAAATATATGGTTGGGGTGTTTTTGAACACCTATGTAAAATTTGCCCAAAACAAAAACCTCAACATAGGTTACGATGCCGAAATTAAATTTTTGCTCAAGTATTGTATGCTCGAAAAAGCCGTTTACGAGTTGGGTTACGAGCTCAACTCCAGACCTCGTTGGGCCATCATTCCGCTCAAAGGTATTTCTAATATTCTCAATAATGACGAATAGTGAATGGTTAATGATTAATTAATAGCAAATAAGACTAATGCCTAATGTCTAATGCCCAATGCCTCTTGGCTTTACTTTGAATAACAAATAACAAATAACGAATAACAAATAACGAATAACAAATAACGCATAACCTCACTCTAAAATGAATAATAAAGTTCAAGTCCACAGTCTATTTACCGATTTTGACATCAGTCTTTTTAAATCCGGAAAACATTTTCGGCTTTTTGAAAAATTGGGAAGCCATATCATCACCGTAGATGGCGTCAAAGGCACTTATTTTGCCGTTTGGGCACCTTCCGCTAAAGCTGTGTCTGTGATTGGCGACTTCAACTTTTGGGTAGAAGGTCAGCATCCGCTTCATGTGCGTTGGGATAGTTCCGGCATTTGGGAAGGCTTTATACCCGGTGTAGGAAAAGGCAATTTATACAAATATAAAATACACTCCAACCACAACGACGTTAAAACGGAAAAAGCAGATCCGTACGCGCGTTTTTGTGAGCACCCGCCCAAGACAGCCTCGGTGGTTTGGGAAGCAGATTACAAATGGAAAGACAAAGCCTGGATGGGCTACAGAAAAGACAAAAACGGCCTGGACAAACCCTATTCCGTTTATGAAGTCCACATCGGTTCGTGGAAGAAAAAAATAGAAGAAAATCGGTCGCTCACCTACAAAGAATTGGCCGACGATTTGGTGACCTATGTACGTGAAGCAGGCTTTACACACATAGAATTTATGCCCGTCATGGAACATCCGTACGAACCCTCTTGGGGCTATCAGCTCACCGGCTATTTTGCACCGAGTTCCCGTTTTGGTACCCCCGAAGAATTCAAATATCTGGTAGATACCTTTCACAGAAACGATATTGGTGTTATTTTTGATTGGGTGCCATCACATTTTCCCGAAGATGCCCACGGACTTGGATTTTTCGACGGAACTTGCCTCTACGAACATCCCGATCCGCGCAAAGGTTATCACCAAGATTGGAAAAGTTTGATTTTTAACTACGGACGCAATGAAGTGCGCGCTTTTCTCATCAGTAACGCCATTTTTTGGCTGGAACAATATCATATAGACGGGCTTCGCGTAGATGCAGTAGCATCTATGTTGTATTTGGATTATTCTCGCGAAGACGGGCAGTGGGAACCCAATGAGTTTGGCGGACGCGAAAACCTCGACGCCATCTCGTTTATCAAAGAATTGAATGAAGAAATTTTTAAAAATTTTGATGACGTACAAACCATTGCCGAAGAATCCACAGCATTTACAGGCGTTTCAAAACCGGTTTATTTGGGTGGCTTAGGCTTCGGTATGAAATGGATGATGGGCTGGATGCACGATACGCTCGAATATTTCAAAAAAGATCCCATCTACAGAAGACACCATCAAAACGACATTACGTTTAGTTTGGCTTATGCATTTTCAGAAAACTTTATGTTGCCACTTTCTCATGACGAAGTGGTCTATGGCAAACAATCGCTTTTGGGTAGAATGCCCGGAGACGAATGGCAACGTTTTGCCAATTTGAGAGCCCTTTTTGGTTATATGTACACACATCCAGGCACCAAATTGGTTTTTATGGGGGGCGAGTTTGGCCAATCTTCCGAATGGAATTTCCAAACGAGTCTTGATTGGCATTTGCTCGAATACGATGTCCATAAAGGCGTTTTGGCCATGTTTAGCGATCTGAATCGCCTCTACAAAACACATCCGGCACTCTACGAAAAAGGTTTTTCAGCTGAAGGTTTTGAATGGATAGACTACGGCGATGCCAACAATTCGGTACTTTCCTACATCCGAAAGGGGCACGATCGGGAAAATGACCTCGTAGTTGTGTGCAATTTTACCCCAAACACCTTTGACGAATACGTTATCGGTCTGCCACGCAAAGCAAATTTACAAGTGGTTTTCAACACCGACGATATAAAATATGCTGGAAGCGGCTTTATGTCTGATAAAGAGGAATTTAAATCAAAAAAACTCAAAGAAGAACTGCATGGAAAAGCGCATGCGGCCACCATCAAAATACCACCTTTGTCCACTGTTGTTTATAAAATGTTATAAACATTTTGTTTAGGGTAAACAAAAATATTGCTTCTTTTGCAGTCGGTCAATAAATAACATTATGATAACAAATACAGAACTTGAATACAAAGGAGATTTGTTTCCTTTGAAATGTATTTCATATACCAAAGACGTTAATACGCTAGAATTTAAAACAGATAACGATGTGCATTTACGCATCACAGTCATGCGCGATAGTGTGCTTAGATTCAGATATGCAACCGACGGATATTTTGAAGACGATTTTTCCTACGCCATTAGCGAAGATGCCAATACAGGCTACAACCATCTCAAAGTTTCCGAACTCGAAGACAGCTTTCTCATCGAAACATCCAAGCTCAATTGTTTGGTATTTAAAGAAGATTTAAGAATTTCTATCCTCGACAAAGAAGACAATATTATTTTGGAAGACGAATTGGGTTTCCATTGGGAAGAGAGCTACGAAATGGGTGGCAACATCGTTAAGATGAGCAAAATAGCACAAGATGCCGAATCTTACTATGGTTTAGGTGACAAACCAACTCATTTTAATCTAAAAGGCAAACGCCTTCAAAATTGGGTAACAGACGAGTATGCATTCGGCAAAGACAGAGACCCGCTCTACAAAGCCATTCCATTCTACATTGGACTACACAACAATATGTCATACGGCATTTTTTTCGACAATACCTTCAGGACACATTTTGACTTTTGTCACGAACGAAGAAACGTAACCAGCTTTTGGGCAGAAGGCGGCGAGATGAACTATTATTTTATCTATGGCCCGGATATGAACGATGTGGTTTTGAATTACACAGACCTTACCGGGAAGCCCGAACTCCCGCCATTGTGGGTGCTCGGTTACCACCAATGTAAGTGGAGCTATTATCCGGAGAAAAAGGTCAGAGATGTAGCCAAAACTTTTAGAAAACTTAAAATTCCTTGCGATGCCATTTATTTAGACATCGATTATATGGACGGATTCCGATGTTTTACCTGGAACAAAAAATATTTTCCAAATCCGAAAAAAATGGTTGAGGAATTGGCTGCTGACGGATTTAAAACCATCGCCATCATAGACCCCGGAATCAAAATAGACAAAAATTACAGCATTTATCAACAAGCCCTCGAGAACGACTTTTTCTGTAAACGCGCAGATGGCCCTTATGTAAAAGGAAAAGTTTGGCCAGGCGAGTGCAACTTCCCCGATTTTACCAATCCGGATGTTCGCGAATGGTGGGCAGATTTGTATAAAGAACTCATTGCAGACATGGGCGTCAGAGGCGTATGGAACGATATGAATGAACCTGCCATCATGGAGGTGCCTACCAAAACCTTTCCGCTAGATGTGCGCCACGACTATGACAACCACAGATGTAGCCATAGAAAAGCACATAATATCTATGGCATGCAAATGGCAAGAGCCACCTACGAAGGCGTCAAGAAATATGTTTATCCCAAACGGCCATTTGTTATCACGCGTTCGGCCTATTCCGGCACACAGCGGTTTACCTCTTCTTGGACGGGCGACAATGTCGCTACTTGGGAACACCTATGGATTGCCAATATTCAAGCCCAACGCATGAGTGTCAGTGGGATGTCTTTCGTCGGTTCCGATATCGGTGGTTTTGCCGAACATCCAACAGGCGAACTCTTTGCCCGCTGGATACAATTGGGCGTTTTCCACCCCTTTTGCCGGACACATTCTTCCGGAGATCACGGCGACCAAGAACCTTGGTCTTTTGATGACGATGTAACCAAAATAGTGAAAAAGTTTATTGAGCTGCGCTACAAATTGTTGCCCTATCTCTACACCATGTTTTGGAAATATGCAGAAGATGGGATACCTATGTTGAAACCTTTGGTTCTGTTCGATCAAAAAGATATGCAAACCCACTACAGGACCGATGAGTTTATCTACGGCGAGCACATACTGGTTTGCCCGGTATTGGAACCCAATGCCAAAGGCAGAAGGATGTACATTCCCAGAGGCAAATGGTATAATTTTTGGACGGATGAATTGATAGAGGGCGGAAAAGAAACTTGGGTAGTTGCCGACATCGATAAACTACCTTTGTTCGTCAAAGAAGGGGCCATTATTCCAAACTATCCGGTGCAACAATATGTAGGCGAACTAGTTGTACAACAACTCGAACTAGATGTTTACTACAAAGAAGGGATTGAAAAATCTGATGTGTATGAAGATGCAGGAGACGGATATGACTACAAAAAAGGAAGGTATTCTTTGAGAAACTTTAACGCATTGGGAAAGAAAAATGAATTGATTATTCAACAGCATATCACCGGAAAATTTCAGACGAGCTATGACAGTTTCAAAATAAAATTACACGGTTTGCCGTTTAAAGTTGACAGAGTGGAAGTGGACAACGAAACCATCGCTTTCTCAGAGATAAAACTCAACGGAGACAACACCATGGTAGTGACTAAGAATTTCACAGAGTTACATATCATCGGCAAATAACATATATTTGAATTTAAAAAATTAACAAACTGATGAAACACCCATGTAAAAAATTTTGCACACGGGGCATGATTATCCTAGGGTGTTCCATTCCTGTGCTGAGCGCAGTCGAAGCATGACCGATAAAAATAAATAATATAAACAGATGAAACGAGCCATGCTAAAAAGTTTAACACACAAGAGAATGATCATTAGCGAGTTCCATCTGACCTTTGAAAAACAATAAATATAAACAGATGAAAAAACTTGTTTTTGCAGCATGCGCCTACTTTTTGATGGCAGCCTGCGCTACGAATCCGTTTACAGGCAAGCAAACCATGGCTTTGGTATCCAATGACCAAATTTTTCCGATGGCTTTTCAGCAATACGACCAATTTCTGTCTGAAAATAAAGTGGTGAAAGATTCCCCCGAACTGGAGCGAATCAAAAGAATAGGAAACAAAATTGTTGTGGCTGCCGAGCGCTACCTCAATGCCAATGGTTACCAAGGTTATTTAAAAAATTATCAATGGGAATTTAACTTGGTTGACGACAAATTGGTCAATGCCTGGGCGATGCCCGGTGGAAAAGTAGTAGTTTATACAGGAATTTTACCCATTGCCAAAAATGACGCCGGCTTGGCTACTGTTATGGGACACGAAATTGCCCATGCACTTGCCAACCACGGGCAGCAGCGCATGAGTGCAGGAACACTCCAACAAATAGGCGCTGTGGGCGTAGCCGTAGCTACAAGTGGTAAAACTGCCGAAACGCAAAATGCTTGGATGCAAGCTTATGGTGTTGGCTCTCAGGTGGGTGGTATGTTGCCCTTTAGCCGTGCCCACGAAAGCGAAGCTGATGCCATTGGCTTGATTTTGATGGCAATCGCAGGATACAATCCCGACGAAGCAGCCCCTTTCTGGGAACGCATGAAAGCATCCGCTGACGGACAAGCACCACCGGAATTCCTAAGCACACACCCCTCATCCGATACCCGCATGGCCAACCTTAAACAATTGGCGCCGCAAGCCAAAGCAGAAGCCCGGAAATTTGGCGTAATCATCAACTAAAATGCCGCGAATTCTTATTTTTATGAATTGACTATTTTTTATCAAAGACCGATAGGTTCTTAGCCTTGTTCCCCTAAACACTCGTTTTTTTATGGAACTTATGCTATCTACAATTTAGATCAAATTTTAAAAACTAAACAAAACTAACAGATGAAACAAATACCCACGCCGCTCAATAAAGTTCAACGCGCTTGGGTATTTTACGATTGGGCAAACTCCGTGTACAGCTTGGTCATTGCCTCCGCCATATTTCCCATTTATTATGGTGCACTCACCATTGTAAAAGACGAAAATGGCCAAAAAATAAGCGATACCGTTGTTTTTTTAGGTAAAAGTTTTAACAATGATACTTTAATCAGCTACGTCACTTCATTCAGCTTTTTGCTCGTGGCATTTATGTCGCCTTTACTTTCTGGGATTTCCGATTACATCGGAAACAAAAAGAGCTTTATGAAGTTTTTTTGCTATATGGGCGCACTTTCATGTATCGGGCTCTATTGGTTCTCTTTAGAAAATCTGGGTTTTGGACTGCTTTGCTATTTCTTGGCACTCATCGGTTTTTGGGGAAGTTTGGTATTCTACAATTCTTATCTGCCCGATATTGCAGAAAAGGAATTGCAGGACAAGCTCAGTGCCCGAGGTTATATTTATGGATATTTAGGCAGTGTGATTTTGCTTGTGTTGTGTTTGATTCTCATCATGAAACACGATGTTTTCGGTTTCGATTCCGAATCGATGCCAACAAGGCTTTCCTTTGTTTTGGTTGGGCTTTGGTGGTTGGGATTTAGCCAATGGACATTTAAAAGACTACCCAAAGGCAACAAGATGACGCGGGTGCCCAAAAATGTCATTTTTAACGGTTTTAAAGAGCTTCAGACAGTCGCAAAACAGCTTCTGGAAAATAAGATATTGACGCGCTACCTCACCGCTTTTTTTGTCTATAGCATGGCGGTACAAACGGTGATGATTGTTGCAACTTATTTTGGCATGGAAGAAATACACTGGGCAGACGACGGAGCTACCTCCGGTTTGATTATCAGTATTTTGTTAATACAAATCGTGGCCGCTATCGGCGCAAAATTGACCTCACTAGCTTCGGGCAAATGGGGAAATATTAATGTGCTGATTATTCTCAACATCATTTGGTCCGGCATCTGTATGTACAGTTTTACCATGACCGAACCAATCCAGTTTTACATTGCTGCATCTTTTGTGGGCTTGGTGATGGGTGGTATTCAGGCACTTTCGCGTTCTACCTATTCTAAAATGTTACCCAAAACCCAAGACACAGCTTCCTTTTTTAGTTTTTACGACGTAACCGAAAAAATAGGCATCGTCATCGGGATGTTTATGTATGGTTATATTTCCCAAATCACGGGCAGTATGCGCAATGCCATCCTTTTCCTGATTGTGTTTTTTGTGCTCGGAATTTTTCTTTTGCTCCGTATCCCCAAGGCGAGTAGAAGTGCTGTCAAATAGCGCAGATGTATTTTTAATTTATGCAAACTAAGGGAAGTTTGTTCCATTTACAACAAATGTAAGTGTCCATCAATCAAATGATGTCCGGGCGTATGATTTTAATGCCGATTTCAATTCCATTAATGACATATTCCTAAAATAGTATCGATATATTATTGATATTTTAATGAATTCTTATTATGTTGAAAAATCTTGAAATACTTAGTTAAATCACAAAGAATATTGTCTTTTGCTGTAAATCTTGCTTAATTTTGCAAAAATCTTTATAAATAATAGATTTATGTTGAAGCAGCAAGGATTGTATTTACCCGAGTTTGAACACGACAATTGTGGCGCGGGTTTTATATGTAGTTTAAGGGGTGAAAAGTCCAATGATGTAATCCACAAAGCACTCGAAATTCTCGAGAAGCTAGAACACAGAGGTGCCGTTAGTGCTGACGGCCGTACCGGTGACGGCGCAGGCATTCTCATTGATATACCGCACGAATTTTTCGTAAAAAATTGCAAGGAACTTTCGCTGCCCAAAGCGGGCGAATACGCGGCCGGCAATGTTTTTTTACCCCGGAAAGAAAATCAAAAAGCCTATTGCAAAGCGATATTCGAAAATCAGATAAAGGCGCAAGGATTGTCTCTCATCGGATGGCGTGAAGTGGCTATAGATCACAATTTTCAAGGCAAAATAGCCGCCGAAACGGAACCGTGTATCGAACAAATTTTTATAGGCAAAGGCCATGAACCTTTAGACGAGTACCAATTTAGAGTCAAATTATACATCGCTCGAAAAATAACAGAACACACCATAGCCAATTCAAAACTTTCCGAAAGCAGTTACTTTTATTTGCCTAGCCTTTCTTCAAAAATCATTATTTTTAAAGGCCTGCTAAAACCGGAAGACATCAAGCGTTATTACACCGATTTGATGCACCCGGATGTGGTCACGCGTTTGGCGCTTGTGCACCAGCGATTTTCAACCAATACGTTCCCCACTTGGGATTTGGCCCAACCCTTTAGATACATGTGTCACAACGGTGAAATTAATACCCTAAGAGGCAATGTGTCCAGGATGAAAGCCCGAGAGGAGCTCCTGAAAAGTGCAGTTTTTGGTGATGCTATCAAAGATATTTTGCCAATCATCATTGAAGGAAAATCGGATTCGGCCTGTATGGACAATTTGGTGGAGCTGCTTTTGATGACCGGTCGTTCATTGCCCGAAGTAATGATGATGCTCGTGCCCGAAGCTTGGGAAAAGCACCGTGAAATGTCAGACGAGAAAAAAGCTTTCTACGAGTTCAATTCCTGTTTGATGGAACCTTGGGACGGTCCGGCTTCAATACCATTTACAGACGGAAACTATATTGGCGCGTTGCTCGACAGAAACGGCCTACGCCCGTCGCGCTACACCGTGACTAAGGACGGATATGTAATTATGTCTTCCGAAACAGGTGTGGTCGAAATTGAACCGCAAAACATTGCCCTACACGGCAGGTTAGAACCCGGTCGTATGTTTTTGGTCGATATGAACGCAGGACGCATCATCAACGATGACGAAATTAAAAATGATATTGTTTCTCAAAAACCTTATCAAAAATGGTTGGATGCGCATTTGGTTCACCTCAAAAACATACCCTACACGCATTGTCCGATTTTTCAGGAAACCGAAGAAATCACTTTGCGTAAACGCATCTTTGGATATACTGCCGAAGAAATCAATACCATCATCAACCCGATGGCTATCAACGGAAAAGAAGCCATAGGTTCTATGGGTACAGATACGCCTCTTGCCGTATTGTCAGACAGGCCACAGTTGCTCTACAACTATTTCAAACAACTCTTTGCCCAAGTGACCAACCCGCCACTCGATGGTATCCGCGAAGAACTCATTACCGATATCAGCCTGACATTGGGAAGCGATCACAACATTTTTGATATTGATGCCAAACACTGCAAAAAGCTCAAAATTCAAAATCCGGTGATATCTCGCGAAGATTTGGAAAAAATCAAAACTTTTGACAACGGATACATTCGAACCAAAAGCATCAAAACCCTATATCCCGTGCAAGAAGGGCTCAACGGATTGGAAAAAGCACTCACCCGTATAGCCGAAGAATCAGCAAAAGCCATAGATGAAGGTTGTTCCATTCTCATTTTATCGGACAGGGGTGTTTCAAAAGACCATACCTACATACCTGCCTTGTTGGCTTGTTCTCATGTGCACAGTGCCTTGCGCAAGTTTGGTAAACGCTCCAAAGTGGCCATCATTATCGAATCAGCCGAGCCTAGAGAAGTGCATCATTTTGCGCTGTTGTTTGGTTATGGTGCAAGTGCCATCAACCCTTATTTGGTCAATGAAATTATCAGAGAGCAACTCCAAGAAGGTGTCATAGAGAATATAGACGAATCTGCAGCTGTTAAAAACTTCAACAAAGCCATTGGCTTAGGGCTCGTAAAAGTGATGAATAAAATCGGTATTTCTACGCTGAATTCTTACAGAGGTTCTCAGCTTTTCGAATGTATAGGCATCAACAAATCAGTGATTGATACCTATTTTTCAGGAACAGCCTCTCGTATCCAAGGCATAGGTCTGTATGAAATTGAAAGAGAACTCTCTTACAGGCACGAAAAGGCGTTCAAAATGGGTGCTGTGGAAGGCAATTTGGAACTGGAAGCCGGTGGCGAATACAAATGGCGCAGGAATGGCGAAAGACACATGTTCAACCCACTCACGGTGGCAAAACTGCAACAATCTGTTCGTGAAAACAATCCAAAAACCTATGCCGAATACGCCGAATTGGTCAATAACCAATCTAAAGAATTGATGACGCTTCGAGGCATGTTTGAGTTTACCAACTTCGACCCTATTCCGATAGATGAGGTAGAACCTTGGACAGAAATTGTAAAAAGATTTAAAACCGGTGCCATGTCTTATGGTTCTATATCATCTGAGGCACACGAAAATTTAGCCATTGCCATGAACCGTATTGGCGGCAAAAGCAATTCGGGAGAAGGCGGCGAAGACGCACAGCGCTTCTACAAGGATGCAGATGGCGATTGGCGAAACAGCGCCATCAAGCAGGTAGCATCAGGCCGTTTTGGCGTGTCTATCAATTATTTGACAAGTGCTTCAGAAATTCAAATAAAAATGGCACAAGGAGCCAAGCCGGGTGAGGGCGGGCAACTGCCCGGCGAAAAAGTGTATCCTTGGATTGCCAAAGTCAGAAATTCTACCCCTTATGTAGGGCTGATTTCGCCACCACCACATCACGATATCTATTCTATTGAAGACCTTGCACAACTTATTTTCGATTTAAAAAATGCCAACAGAGAAGCGCGCATCAATGTGAAGTTGGTTTCGGAAGTAGGCGTAGGCACGGTTGCGGCAGGTGTGGCCAAAGCCAAAGCAGATGTAATTTTAGTTTCTGGTTTTGACGGTGGTACGGGTGCTTCTCCTTTAACCTCTCTCAAACATGCCGGCTTACCCTGGGAGTTGGGTATAGCCGAAGCGCAACAAACTTTGGTTATGAACGACCTGAGAAGTCGGGTAGTACTGGAATGTGACGGTCAACTCAAAACAGGACGTGATGTGGCTGTAGCTTGTTTGCTGGGTGCTGAGGAGTTTGGTTTTGCCACAGCACCTTTGGTCGCATCCGGATGCATCATGATGCGCGTTTGCCACTTAAACACTTGCCCGGTTGGTATTGCCACTCAAAACCCGGAATTGCGCAAGAAATTTGAAGGTAAACCTGAACACGTGGTCAATTTTATGTATTTCATAGCTCAAGAGTTGCGTCAGATTATGGCTCAACTCGGTTTCAGAACCTTAAATGAAATGGTGGGCCAAGTGCAAAAACTCAATACGCGTCCGGCATTGGAACATTACAAAGCCAAAGGACTGGACTTATCGCCTATATTGAAAAAAATTGAAACACCGGAGCACGTTGCCATATACAACACCGGTAAGCAAGACCATCAATTGGAAAATGCACTCGATTTTACGATCATCAAGCAAGCACATCCCGCCTTGTTTAGAAAAGAAAAAACAGTGCTAGAATATCCTATCAAAAACACCAACCGTACCGTGGGTGCTATTTTGAGTAATGAAATTTCTAAAATTTACGGCGCACAAGGCTTGCCTGAAAATACGTTAAAAATTAACTTTAAAGGTGCTGCCGGACAAAGTTTTGGTGCTTTTGCAACCAAAGGACTTACTTTTAGATTGGAGGGAAACACCAATGATTATTTGGCCAAAGGACTTTCCGGAGCAAAAATTATTGTAAGAATACCCGAAGAGGCAACGTTTGTTCCTGAGGAAAATGTAATCGTTGGCAATGTAGCGCTCTATGGTGCCATTGATGGAGAAGTGTATATCAACGGGATGGCCGGAGAGCGTTTTTGCGTTCGAAATTCCGGAGCCAAAGCGGTGGTAGAAGGCATTGGTGACCACGGATGCGAATATATGACCGGTGGCGTAGCGGTAGTACTAGGAAAAACCGGACGTAATTTTGCCGCCGGGATGAGTGGTGGCATAGCCTTTATTTACAATCCCAAAGATACATTCGCATCAAAATGCAACCAGGAAGGTGTAGCATTAGAAAAAGTGACAGAGGCAGCAGATCAAAACCTGCTCAAAGAATTGATTGAAAACCACTACAACTATACCCAAAGTCCGCTTGCACGGCGAATTTTGGAACAGTGGGATGTGAGTTTAAGCCAATTTACCAAAGTGATGCCCGAGGAATACCGAAGAGCATTAGAGCGCATTAAAAAAGAATCATTAGAAACTGTATAACAAGAAATCCAATGGGAAAAATCACAGGATTTTTAGAATATCCGAGAGAAACAGAACCCTATTTGCCGGTGGCCGAACGGGTAAAAGCCTATAAAGAGTTTACCGTTCCGCTCGATGAAAAGAAACTAAAAAACCAGGGAGCGCGCTGCATGGATTGCGGCATCCCTTTTTGCCACAGCGGTTGTCCCTTAGGCAATCTAATACCAGACTTCAACGATTTGGTTTACAAAGGCAAATGGAGACAGGCTTTAGACGTTTTACATGCAACCAATAACTTCCCCGAATTTACGGGGCGTTTGTGTCCTGCACCATGCGAAGAAGCCTGTGTGCTAGGCATTAATGAAGATCCGGTATCTATTGAAAATATTGAAAAAAATATAGTAGAGCGCGGTTTTAAAGAAGGTTGGATACAAGCACAACCTCCTGTGAGAAGAACCGGGAAAAAAGTAGCCATTGTGGGTTCAGGACCTGCCGGTTTGGCGGCAGCTCAACAGCTCAATAGGGCCGGACACCAGGTGGTGGTTTACGAAAGAGACACACAAGTAGGTGGATTGCTTCGTTATGGTATTCCCGATTTTAAGATGGAAAAATCTGTCATAGACAGACGTGTAACCATTTTAAAAGAAGAAGGAATAGCATTTCAAACCGGCGTAGAAGTCGGCAAAGATGTTTCTGTAACTGAGTTGAAAAAATTTGATGCTGTTTTACTTTGTATGGGGGCTACGGTTCGCAGAGACCTGCCCATTAAAGGCGCTAAGTTAAAGGGCATTCATCAGGCAATGGATTTTCTCAAACAGCAAAACAAAAGGGTAGAAGGTGCTACTTTTTCAGGCGAACCTATTTCGGCTAAAGGCAAGCATGTCATTGTCATCGGTGGCGGAGATACGGGTTCAGATTGTATTGGCACTTCTATCCGGCAAGGTGCTTTATCGGTTAAAAATTTTGAAATCATGCCCAGAGGCACAGAAGAAAGACCCGAAAACCAACCTTGGCCATACTACCCGATGCGTTTGCGAACCAGTTCTTCTCACAAAGAAGGGGCTTTGCGCCATTGGAGTATCTCTACCAAAGAATTTATGGGTGACAAAGACAATAACATCATCAGCTTAATAACTACCCAGGTAGAATGGGTCAGAAAACCCGGCGAACGCCCACAGCTTAAAGAAATTCCAGGAACTGTTGAAGAACACCCTTGCGATTTGGTTTTGTTGGCATTGGGTTTCACAGGTTCAGAATCCAATTTAGCTACACAACTCGGTGTGCAAATGGATGCGAGAACCAATATCGATGCAAACACGACTAACTATCAGACCAATGTGCCGAATGTATTTGCAGCCGGCGATACGCGAAGGGGACAGTCGCTCATCGTTTGGGCTTTATCTGAGGGTAGAGAAGCGGCGCATCACGTAGATACATTTTTGATGGGAACATCCAGTTTGCCCACCAAAGGGCAAGGCGATTTGCCACGGATTTAATCATTCATGGAATGTAGTACGTCTGCAATGTCTTTCTCGGTCGTGTCCGGATTGATAAAACAAAATCTGGAAACAGTTTCTTTGGTGTCGCCATTTTTCCATTGTGTAGGTGCCACCAACGCAAAACCATCTCGCTGGTTTCTGTAAGTCCAATTTTTATAATCATCTGCCTGCCAACCCAACCTGCGATACAAAACACAAGAGAGCGAAGGCGGCCGCACCAATTCTAATTTTGGATGAGCTTCAATGAGCTCTCCCGCAATTTGAGCCAGCGCTACGCCACGCTCTATGGCTGCTTTGTACCGATCTGTTCCATGCATCGCTAAAGAAAACCAAAGTGGTAAACCGCGAACCCTGCGCGTGAGTTGGATTTGATAATCGGAAGGATTGAAACCTTCCGCGCCTTTATCTTTAAATATTTCTAAATACGAACCCTCTTGGGCATGGGCTGCCTTGGCCAATTCCGGTTGCCTGTATATTACGGCACCGCAATCATAAGGAGAAAAAAGCCATTTATGCGGGTCAATGGTAATGCTATCTGCTTTTTCAATTCCTTTAAACAAGGGTTTAAATTTTTCTGAAACCAGCGCGCCACCACCATAGGCAGCATCTACGTGAAACCAAATGTGTTCTCTTTGGCAAATTTCGCCGATACCATCTAAGTCATCGATGATGCCGGCATTGGTTGTGCCACCTGTAGCCACCACAGCAAACAGTCTGTTGCGATCGACAACATTTAATTCACGAAGAAATTTCTTCAGATCTTTGGCTTCCAATTCGTTTTGGGTATCAATTAAAACAATATCGGCATCCATGACTTTTGCCATGGCTTTTACTGATGAATGTGCTCCGGAAGAGGTGATGAGCAATCCTTTTTGGGTTTGATTTTCTACTTTTCGCTTGCGCCAAACATCCCTTGCGGTAACCAAGGCCGATAAATTGGCTGCCGTACCGCCACTGGTAAAAACACCAAAAGCACCTTTGGGCAAATCTGTAAGCGACACCAACCACCGCATGGCTTCGTTTTCGCAAAAGATACCGCCGGCGCCTTCAAGCCAATAGGAACCGTGAATACTGGAAGCCGAAGTCACCAAGTCGAACATCACGGCAGCCCGAGTAGGGGAGGCCGGTACAAAGGCCAAATGCCGCGGATGGTCAATGGGAACGGTGGCTTTGACAAGGTGTTTTTTCCACAATTCGAAAGCGCGTTCACCACCAATTCCCTCGGGTGTAATGGTTTCTCCAACCAAAGCTTTTAAATCGGCTTCGCTTTTAGGCATATTCATTTTTGGATTGGAATCTGTGATGCGACCGATGGCATATTTCATGACATCGAGGGTCATTTCCACAAAATCCATATCTATATTGTGCATAAATCCTAAATTAGTTTGTAAAATTAAATGAATTGCAGCAATTGGCGTGTGATTTATATCATTTATCTATTTTTAAAGGCTGTTTATCGAACTAAAATTGATATTTTCGTTTGATAAATTTTTACATGATTTTAGTAAGCGGTGCTACGGGATTTATAGGGTCACATTTAGTGTGTTTTTTAGCACAAAAACAGCTGGCTGTGAGAGCCCTTTATCGCGATGAAAAGAAATTTGATCGGGTAAAGAGGGTGTTTTCTTACTATGACAGTGTACACTTATTCGATACAATTGAATGGGTGAAAGCCGATATCAATGATGTGGTTGGCTTAGAAACTGCCTTTTCCGGTGTTAGAGTGGTCTATCATGCCGCAGCTTTGGTTTCTTTTGATTCGAGCCGCTTCGATGTTTTGAAAAAGGTCAACATAGAGGGGACGGCCAATATGGTGAATTTGTCTATCAAACACGGTGTAGAAAAATTTTGTCATGTAAGTACAGTAGCCGCACTTGGAGACAGTGCCACGGCAGTAGATGAAGAAACCCATTGGAATCCGGAAGAAGACAACCACGTCTATGGCATTACCAAATACGGTGCGGAGATGGAAGTGTGGCGAGGTACGCAGGAAGGATTGAAGGTGGTTGTCGTGAATCCGAGTATCGTTTTGGGCGCAGGTTTTTGGTCTTCCGGCAGCGGTAAACTCTTTTCGAGTGTTGCGAAAGGGCTGTCGTTTTATCCGCCCGGTAGCATGGGTTTTGTGGACGTAGAAGACGTGGTGAAGATTATGATAAGTCTGATGGAGCGCGATATCGTGAATGAACGGTTTTTAATCAGTGCTGAGAATAGAAGTTACAAAAGTGTGTTGGACAGCATTGCCAAAAATTTAGATGGCAAACCTCCAACGCTAAAAGCAGGAAAGGGTCTGTTGCACATTCTCAGAATCTTAGATGTGATTAAACACAGCCTAACCGGCAAACCCAGAAGTTTGTTCAAGCCCAGCATTCGTTCGGCAGTTAAGCAACATACGTATAGTTCTGATAAAGTGCGCGATACGCTTTCCTATCATTTTAAGCCGATTGATAAATCCCTAGAGTCCATTTGTTTGAGGTATGCAGCCGAATGCAAAGGTGACAGAAAGTAATCCTAACATTACAGCGGTGAGCCACGACAAAGTCTATAAAAGATGTAATTAAATGATACAACCCAAAAAGATTATATGTAGCTTTAGACTTTAAAACACTTAATTATGTGCATCAAAATGCAGTTTATATTTAATAGGTAAGCTATGTGCGTTTTCAGTATGAGACATATTAAAACACACCATCCTCATCAAGATATTTGAAAATAAATAATGAAAATCTATCAAGAAAATATAGAAAAATACAATATCAAAGCACTAAGATTGCAGAAGCTATTGAACAGAATATCATTAATTAGGTTTTTTATTTTTGTAATTTCAATCGCCATTTTAATAACCCTGATTAGTTTCAATTTAGTTACATCTGTTATTATTGTATTACCAATTTCAATAATATGTTTTGCTTTTGTTTTAAAATATTATAACAAAATAGCTTACTTGAGACAACAAACTTATTTACTGAAAAAAATAAATGAATCAGAAGTTCAAAGAGATATATGTAAACTTGAAGAATTTAATACAGGGCATCAATTTTCAAATCAAAGTCACCCATACACAAGTGATTTAGATATTTTTGGTCAACATTCCATTTTTCAATTGATCAATAGAACGACCACAGAGTCAGGTATGACACTTTTATCAAAATGGCTATCTGAACCTGCATCTAATTCTGAAATAAACGACAGACAGAAAGCAATAAAGGAATTATCTCAAAAATTCGAATGGAGACAAGATTTTCAAGCATCCGGTATGCAATTTCAAAATAAAAAAAGCGATTATAATAAACTTTTAGATTGGGTAGAGACACCTGTGGTTATATTAAAACACTTACAAATTTATATAGCGGCTGTAATAATTCTTCCACTTCTACTTTTTATTAACACCCACCTTTTTTATGTTAACTTAGATTCGCAAATGGGACTTACTTATTTATCTCTCGTGATTTTAGTTTTACTAACCATTTATATTGTTTTAAGGAAAGTCAAGCCCCAAGCTGAATATATTGTTGAAACTTCAACTGAAAATCTTAAAACTTTAAGAGGATATCGGACACTTATCAATAAAATTGAAGGTGAAAGTTTCAATTCAAAAAAACTACAAGAATTACAATCAATCCTAATAAAAGACAAATATTCGGCACACGATGAAATTAACACGATATGCCAAATTTTAGAATTTTCGCATCAACGACCAATAAAAAAGATACCAATAGGTGGAAATTACTTGTATCCTCTTTTAAATAATTTTTTTCTAATTGATATTTACCTGATTATTGGAACAGAAAAATGGAAAACAAAGAATAAAGCGTTTTTAAAATCATGGGCTGAAGCTATTAGTGAGTTCGAGGTAATTAATAGTTTTGCAGGTTTTTATTATTCAAACCCATCATATACTTTTCCTGAGATAACAGAAAACAATAACTACGTATATTTTGAGTCGTTAGGACACCCATTAATAAATTCGAATAATAGAGTTTGTAATGATTATCAATCAGACGGATACGGTGATGTTATTATGATAACTGGTTCAAATATGGCAGGGAAAAGCACATTTTTAAGAACCGTGGGCGTTAATATTGCATTGGCATTAGCTGGCGCACCTTGTTGCGCCAAAAACGGGAAGGTTTCAAACCTGAAATTATTTACAAGCATGCGCACTCAGGATAACTTAGAGAAAGGAATTTCTTCATTTTATGCAGAATTAAATAGAATAGAAAAAATGCTGAAACTGATTGAAAGTAATCAGAATATTTTTTTTCTTTTAGACGAGATGTTTAAAGGTACGAACTCGGAAGATAGACATAAAGGTGGTTTTTCATTGATAAATCAATTAAGTAAGCTAAAAACATCAGGAATTATAGCAACACATGATATTGAACTTGCGAAGCTGACAGAAAATAGAAAGATAGTTAAAAATTATAGTTTCAATAGTGAAATGATAAAAGATTCCATGATTTTTAATTATAAACTTCATAATGGTATTTGCTTTGACTTTAACGCAAGTGAGCTTATGAAAAAAAGCGGAATTGAAATTTTAACTAACATTCCAGTTGAATACAATCAATAATAACCAACTACTTTCCGATACAAAAATTTGAAAAAATATTTCCAAGTAACTCATCGTTAGACACTTGCCCTGTAATTTCTCCCAAGTGATACAATGCCTGACGGATGTCAATCGCCATCAAATCAGCCGTTAAGCCCGACTGCAAACCTCCTTTTACTTTTTGAATTTCCTGCAGAGATTTTTGCAAAGCATCGTAGTGCCGCGCATTGGTCACTATGGTCGCATCGCTGTGTAGCGCGCCGGTATTTACAAAAGAAATTAAAGTGGTTTTTAGTTCCTCTATACCGGTTTTATTTTTAGCAGAAATGCTTCTTAGGCTAAGCTGTAGCGCTTCAAGCTGCGTCCGTATGTTAAAAATGTCTTGTTCAGAAACCAAATCCACCTTGTTGACAACAACAACCAGTGGCTTTGCCGGATATCTATTCTTGACCTTTTCGATTTCATGGATATAATTAGAGCCTTGAACTTTAAACTTTAAGCCATCCAACAAATAAATGACTACTTGAGCCTGTTCAATCTTTTCAAAAGTGCGTTTGATGCCCAAACCTTCAATATGGTCGGCGGTTTCCCGAATACCTGCCGTGTCTATAAACCGAAAACCGATGCCTTCTATCACCAATTCATCTTCAATACTGTCGCGTGTGGTACCGGCAATTTCAGAGACAATAGCACGCTCTTCGTTGAGCAGCGCATTGAGTAAAGTGGATTTTCCGACATTCGGCTCACCGACAATCGCGACGGGAATTCCATTTTTGATAACGTTTCCAACCGCAAATGAGTCTATCAATGGCTTGAGGATATGTTCTATTTTGTCTAGCAATTGTTTAAATTGCGTTCGGTCTGCAAATTCGACATCTTCTTCTGAAAAATCGAGTTCCAGTTCGATGAGCGACGCAAAATTGAGCAATTCTTCACGCAACTTGCCAATTTCTTGGCTAAAACCACCACGCATTTGTTGTATGGCAATTTGATGACTCGCCTGATTTTCCGAAGCAATCAAATCTGCCACAGCTTCGGCCTGGCTCAAGTCCATTTTCCCGTTTAAAAATGCCCGTAAGGTAAACTCACCGGCTTGCGCCATACGGCATCCTTGTCTGAGTAATAATTGGATGATTTGCTGTTGAATAAATACAGATCCATGGCAAGAAATTTCTACGACATCTTCGCCTGTGTAAGAATTGGGGTTTTTAAAAATAGAAACCAAAACTTGGTCTAATATAGTTTCCTTGTCGCGTATATAGCCTAAGTGAATCGTATGCGTTTTTTGCTGTAGCAAATCCTTGCCCGATACCGATTGAAAAATCTCGGATACCTTTGCCAAGGCATCAAAACCGGACAACCGAATCACGGCGATGGCACCGGCACCTGAAGGTGTGGCCAGTGCGACTATGGTTTCTTGATGCATACTTTTTTTTGCAAAACTAAGGAATTTTAAACCAACGGCTGCACAGGCTACTTACTTGAAAAAATGTCATAATTTTTAACAAAGATGACTTTATGACACTTAAAGTCAGTGTTTTGAGGACAAAATGACATCATTTTAGCATTGGAATGTATATTGATTGATGTGTAAACAGTAAACATAAAACCGGAAGCGTAGCCGGATGCATTTATAGTTTATGGTTGCTCTCACTTCCGGACAAGTAAATAATTGTCTAACTTTTAAAATATAAACATCATGACACTCGTAAAAACAAACAACGACTTTTGGTTTCCATCCGTCATTGACGAATTCTTGAAACCTGATTTTTTTGGCGGTAAACTTTCCATGGGATTGGAGATTCCGGCCGTAAACATCAAAGAAACTGACCGCAGTTTTGCGCTCGAATTAGCAGCTCCCGGCAAGAAAAAAGAAGATTTTGTCATCGAAGTTGACGACAATGTGCTCACCATTTCTTCTGAAGAAAAAACAGAACATGTGGAGGAAAACAAAGAAGAACGCTATACCAGAAAAGAGTTTGGGTTTTCCTCTTTCAAACGCTCTTTCACCTTACCCGAAAGCGTTGACGAAGCACACATCAAAGCTACCTACAAAGAAGGTATTTTGACACTTAATTTGCCCAAACGCAAAGAAGCGCTTCCAAAACCCAAAAAAATGATTGAAATAGCCTAATCTGCTTAGTGGTTTTTTCAAAACGAAACCCCATAGTGATAAAGCTGTGGGGTTTTTTGTTTCCCAATATCCTATAACCGAATTTTTATAAGCTAACATCGAAGTTTCCTTTTTTTAACTTTAGGATTGTACAGAAAGTATTTCAAATAAATCTTATTTTTATCAAATAGGTATATTTGCTAGTCTTTGTTGAGAATATAGTAGGAATCGTGTAATTTTGTTAAAACAGTACTGTTGAGCAAAGTCAAAACATATAATATTAGTAGATGAAACACCTATGTGAAAGTTTGACACACAGGGTATGTTTATTTAGGGCGTTTCATCTGACCTTTGAAAAACAATAAATATAAACAGATGAAACAACCATGTAAAAATTTTGCACACAGGGGCATGATTAATTAGGTTGTTCCATTCCTGTGCTGAGCGCAGTCGAAGCATGACCGATAAAAATAAATAATATAAACAGATGAAAACTTTAATCTCTTTACTAGCAATGATTTCGGTCTTGCTCACATCTTGTAATTTTGGCGACAAAACACAGCAAGACAAAACCGATAAGACCATACCTATGGCAGACAACAGTCAAACTTCGCTCGATTGGCCGGGTGTCTATGTGGGTACTTTGCCCTGTGCAGATTGTGAAGGCATCCGAACACAAATCAGATTGAGTAATCATTCAACCTATGAAATCGAAACAAAATACCTTGGCAAAAGCGACAAAGTGTTTAGAAGCGACGGTTCATTTACTTGGGATGAAACGAAAAATAAAATTCGAATGGAGCAAAAGGATCCAAATGCCATGATGCATTATCAAGTGGGTGAAAACCATTTGATTGCATTGAGCCAAGAGGGAAAAAAGATTGAGAGTGACCTGCCATCCGAATCTTACTTTCTGCAAAAAATAATACCTGACACCACAATTACAGATAAACGTTGGCGCTTGATTTATCTAAATGGAAAAAGCATACATTTTGACGAAAACAGTAGAGAACCGTTTATCACCCTGAACCATGAAGGCAATCAGCTTTACGGAAACGGCGGATGTAATTCGATTGGTGGTAGCTATGAACTTTCCGAAGATACATTGGTAAGTTTTTCAAAAATGCGATCTACACTTATGGCTTGTCAAGATGTTGAATATGAAGGTGAATTTATAGAAGCGCTTCAAAACACAGATAACTATACCGTGAATCAGGATACTTTAACTTTAAAAAATGCGCAAACTTCTTTGGCTAAACTGATAGCGGTATATCTTTAAAGTTTTTTGACACTCTACAACTTCTATTGAGTTCAATTCATTTCAAAGCGATTGGACAAATCGGTTTGTTTCATGAAATTTTAGTTGTAAAGCTGTCTAAGAGCACCTCTCTAAAACCCACTTCCGCGCGTTGACAAAGGCTTCTAACCAAGGAGATACCTCATCATCCTTTCTCTCTTTGGGGTAATACGCCCAATTCCACGGAAAAGTAGATCGTTCTATGTGCGGCATCATCACCAAATGCCTGCCTGTTTTGTCACAAAGCATAGCGGTGTTGTAGTCCGAACCGTTCGGGTTGGCCGGGTAAGCATCATAGCCGTATTTGGCCACTATGTGATAATTTTCTTCCGCCAAAGGCAAGTTGAATTTGCCTTCACCATGCGAAACCCAAACGCCCAAAGTGGTTCCGGCTAAGGTTTTGAGCATCACCGAATGGTTTTCCTGTACTTTCACCGAAGTGAAAATACTTTCGTGTTTGTGCGAATCGTTGTGCAGCAACTTCCCGTGGGTTTCCAGTTCCGGATGGATCAATTCCAGCTCCATAAAAAGCTGGCAGCCGTTGCAAATGCCCACCGACAAAGTGTCCTCGCGTTGGAAGAATTTTTTGAGTGCCGTGTTGGCTTTTTCGTTGTATAAAAACGCGCCGGCCCAACCTTTGGCGGAGCCTAACACATCGGAGTTTGAAAAACCGCCGACCGCACCGATAAACTGAATGTCTTCCAAAGTCTCCCTGCCCGAAATGAGATCGGTCATGTGCACATCTTTCACATCAAATCCGGCCAAAAACATGGCGTTGGCCATTTCGCGTTCGCTGTTGCTGCCTTTCTCGCGGATGACGGCTGCTTTGGGCCTTTTACTTTTTACAAACTTTGTTTTTTCTGTTGTCACTTCGAGCGCAGTCGAGAAGTCTTCCGCGTCTTCAAACCTTTTTATATCACCCGTAAATTGCTTCGGAAATGCATACACCAACGGTTGGTTTTTATAATTCCGAAACCGCTCTTCCGCCTTGTTATTTTGCGTTTGGTTGCGGTCTAACAAATAGGATGTTTCAAACCAAATATCCCTGAATTGCGGTATGTCGAATACTCGTCCGTCGATGGACAAGGTTGCTGAAGCATCGACCGTTCCGATTTTGAAAAATTCGATACCTTCATTTTTGAGTTTGCTTTCAAAAGCAACATCGTTTTTCGCTTGCACCACGATGCCGATGTTTTCTGAGAACAAAATCTTGACCAAATCTTTCTCCCAAAGATCTTTGAAACTGATTTGCGCCCCTATGTTTGTATCGGCAAAACACATTTCCAAAAGCGTGGTTATCAACCCGCCGCTACCGATGTCGTGTCCGGCTACAATTTGATGGTCTTTGATCAATTGCTGAACTGCTTCAAATGCTTTTTTGAAAAAATCAGGGTTTTGAATATCTGGGGCTTCTTCGCCTACCTTGTTTTGCGTTTGCGCAAAGGACGAACCGCCCAATTTAAAATCGTCTTGTGAAAAATTAATGTAGTAAACCGAGCCCGCGTTTTTTTGAAAAACCGGTTCCACGATATTTTGAATGTCCGAACAATGTCCCGCCGCAGAAATAATGACCGTTCCGGGTGCGATGACATCACCGTCGGGGTATTTTTGTTTCATCGACAGCGAATCTTTTCCGGTAGGAATGTTGATGCCCAATGCGATGGCAAAATCCGAACAGGCCTGCACAGCTTCATACAAACGCGCATCTTCGCCCTCGTTGCGGCAAGGCCACATCCAATTGGCGGAAAGCGACACGCTTTTGAGCCCGTTTTCCAAAGGAGCCCATACGATGTTGGTCAGGGCTTCGGCTATGCTGTTTCGGCTGCCGGCTGTGGCATCAATCAAAGCGGAAACCGGTGAATGGCCAATGGAAGTGGCGATACCGTTTTTGCCTTTATAATCCAATGCCATGACACCCACATTGTTTAGTGGCAACTGCAACGGTCCGGCGCATTGTTGCTTGGCCACGCGTCCACCCACACAACGATCGACCTTGTTGGTCAGCCAATCTTTGCAGGCAACGGCTTCGAGTTTGAGGATTTGAGCGGTATAATTTTTGATTTCAGTTTCAGCATAAGAGACAGTTTCATATTTTCTGTCAACCGTCCGGTCGTGCATAAAAGTTTTGGGCGAGCTGCCAAACATTTCAGACAAGGCCAAATCCATCGGTTTTTGCCCTTTTGTTTTGGATTGAAACACGAACCGATGGTCGCCTGTCACTTCGCCCACCACATAAAATGGCGAACGCTCGCGCAAGGCGATTCTTTTGAGGGTTTCCGTATCTTTTTTGGCTATGACCAAACCCATGCGTTCCTGCGATTCATTCCCGATGATTTCTTTGGCAGAAAGCGTTGGGTCGCCGATGGGAAGTTTGTCTAAATCGATGATGCCACCGGTTTCTTCCACCAATTCCGACAGGCAGTTGAGGTGTCCGCCCGCACCGTGGTCGTGGATGGAAACAATGGGGTTTACATCGCTTTCTACCATGCCACGAACCGCATTAGCTACCCGTTTTTGCATCTCCGGATTGGAACGTTGCACGGCGTTGAGTTCGATGCCGCTGTGAAATTCGCCCGTATCGGCTGAGGAAACTGCCGCACCGCCCATCCCGATCCGGTAGTTGTCGCCGCCGAGCAGGACAACATCATCGGTCGGTTTGGGTGTATGTTTTTGTGCCTGATTGGCTTTGCCATAGCCGACACCACCTGCCAGCATGATGACTTTGTCGAAACCGAGCTTGCGGTTGTGTTCCTCGTGTTCAAACGTAAATAGTGAACCCGCGATGAGCGGTTGCCCGAATTTATTGCCAAAATCGGAAGCACCGTTGGAAGCCTTGATGAGAATGTCCAAAGGCGTTTGGTAGAGCCATTTCCGGGCAGGCATCCCGTTTTCCCAAGGCCGGTCGTTTTTGAGCCGGGAATAAGCCGTCATGTAAACGGCTGTTCCTGCCAAAGGAATTGAGCCTTGCCCACCGGCCAGGCGGTCGCGGATTTCGCCACCCGAACCGGTTGCCGCACCATTAAAGGGTTCAACTGTGGTTGGAAAATTATGCGTTTCAGCCTTTAAGGAAAGCACCGAATCAAAAACCTTTTCTTGGTAAAAATCGGGCTTGTCCGGCGATTTTGGAGCGAATTGTGTCACTTTTGGCCCTTTCACAAAAGCCACATTGTCTTTATAGGCTGAAACGATGCCGTTGGGATATGCTTCGGAAGTTTTTTTGATCAGTTTGAAAAGCGAACCCGGTTTTTCTTGGCCATCAATCACAAAAGTACCGTTGAAAATTTTGTGGCGGCAGTGTTCGGAATTTACTTGAGAGAATCCGAAAACTTCAGAATCTGTGAGTTTCCTACCCAATTTGAGCGAAAGTTTTTGCAGGTAATCAACCTCGTCTTCGTTCAAAGACAATCCCTCTTTTTGGTTGTATGCTGCGATGTCGTCGATTTCCAAAACCGCTTCGGGCTGCAGGTGGATGTCAAAAATATCCTGATGAAGTTGACTGTATTTTTGAAAGAGCATCGGGTCAAAGCCCGAAAAAGTTTCGTCCACTTTTTGAAATTCTTCAATCCGGACAATCCCTTCAACCGCCATATTTTGGGTGATTTCGACTGCATTGGTGCTCCAAGGGGTAATCATGGCGGCACGCGGGCCTACAAAAAAACCGTCGAGGGACGTTTGGGGGATGTTTGTTGATGCAGATTTGAGCAGTTCGCCGCCAAATAGCCATGCCAATTTAGAAAAATCAGCCGTTGAAAGTTGGACAATCGTTTGCACGGCATAGACCGTACGGTTTTGATTTTCAAAAAAATAAATCATCTATAAAATCTTACGGAAATACGCCTTCAAAAGTACGTATTTCCGCATAAAGTTTAAGGCTTAAAAACAGATTAGTTGACGATGATTTTTCGGGTGATGGTTTGCGCATTTTCCAATGCTATTTTGGCTAAGTAAATCCCTTTTTTAAGGCTGCTCACAGACAAAGGCTTGTCTTTTTCGGGTTGGTTGAACCGTAAAACCTCTTGGCCCAAAATATTATAGATAGTGATTTGGGAAATAAGCTGTTGCGTTTGGATAAACAAGAGGCCGCCTGACACCGGATTGGGAAACATTTTGAAACCGGTTGTGGAAAAATCACTTGTGGAGAGCGTGTGGTTTGCCAAACCGTCAAAAGTATCGGACGGAAAAACATCCCATTCTGCAACTTTATCAAAAACAACGTTGGGCGAAGTGACGGTTGATTTTCTGCGCATGGTTTCGTTGATAGAAAAGTTTGCCGTATCGTTAAACGTACCGATAATATCAATCAAGACCCCATTTTTGAATAGGCCAACCGGGTCGTTTCCATTGAAATCGAGTGGCGCCCCGGACTTGATTTCATCGGCTAAACCCAAAAGTGTCGGGTTTGACAGGCTGTTTGCAACGACCAAAACCGAACCATCGGCCAAAGTTGGTGTTGTAAATGAATAAGAACTTCCCCAAGCATTTGCCCCGTTGGCTTGTTTTTGAATGGTGTACACGGATAAATCCACTGCAGCACCCGTAAAATTGGCAATTTCCAATGCTTTGTTGTTGGAAGAGCCTTCCACATATTCAGAGAAAAACAAATCGGGGGTGTTGCTGCCGCCGGAAGAGGCAGTCGTCACTTGTAGTGCTGCACTCGGTAAAGAGGTATTGCTTGCCGCATCGAAAGCAGTGACCGTGAAAGTATAAGTAGTAGAGGCGGTCAGGCTTGTCACATTTAGAGAAGTGGTGGGGGTTGTTCCTATAGATGACCCGTTTTGAAAAACCTCATAACCTGTGACTTCAGTATCATCGGTAGATGCATTCCAACTGAGGGAAAGTGAAGTGGCAGTAACGTTGGATGCGGTAAGACCATTTGGCACAGACGGCGGTGTAGTGTCGGGTGCAACAGAAAAAATGCCCCAACGGTCTTCGGCAGCAGGGCCGCCCCAAATACGCGTTGCCAAAAAAGGTTCGTCTATAAAAGGGTTCCGGTTGCCTTGCCCGTAAGTATTTGAAGCATTTTCCAAATAGTTGTTCCGGTTGTCTTCTACTTGAGAAACCGGATCTTCGGCATTCCATTGCAACAATAAATCTATCATATTGGCATCGACGCTGTTGATATTTCCAATAGAGACATTGCTTGGCAGAGTTTGGTTTCCGTAGCGCAAATACATATACATAATCATCCGGGCTATGTCGCCTTTCCATTCGTCACCGGGATACCAACCGCTGCCCACAACACCGGCATTGCCACTTCCTGCCACAAAGGGAAGGTTGTTCCTTTGCCCATTGAATTGCACATCGGAGGCCCGGACGTGGTGAACGTCTGTCCCCGGCCCGGGACTTGTGTCAAACCCACCGGTTGATTGCGGATAGACATGCTCCCGGTTCCATTGGCCTACATTTCCACCGTTGTTGTTTTTATCGCGCGTCCGGTCATTGATTATGCTGCCATCAGTGTCATCAAAACCATAGATCAACAGAACTTTGGAGAGTGTTGGGTCGTCCGGGTCGAGGTCAACAATCCGGTCAGCTTCCCAAACGCCCGGCGTGTAGTCGAGCACTTTGGTATGTGTGCTGATGACCTTGGTGGCCAATGCATCGCGAAGCGGAATGCCTGTAAGCGTGAGGTTCACATCGTTGTAATAGGCTTGTTGGGCACTAACAAAAAGAGAAACAAACAATAAAAACGAGAGTAATTTTAATTTCATAGAGGTTGCTTTTGCTTAAAAACTTGGCTTGCGAATATAGAAATTAATGTTAAAAAGTTGCATTAATTTTCATTAAGAAAACGAAAATTTAACGGAATAAAACACCTGAATCTAACATTTAAATTTGATTTTTTGAAAGCCTGGCCATATAGAATCCATCGAAACCTTCGGACGGAAATATTTTTTTTTCATCTTCCAAAACGAATGATTTTCCCATTTCAGATTGCAGGAAATAATTGATCTGATGGCGGTTTTCTGAAGGTAAAATGGAACAAGTTGCATAGACCAATTTGCCACCCGGCTTGACCATTCTGGCATATCCGGTCAATATTTCCATTTGTGTTTTTTGTATGTTTTCCAGAAATTGCGGTTGCAGTTTCCATTTCGCATCCGGGTTTCTTCTGAGTACGCCCAAACCGGTACAAGGTGCGTCTATAAGTAGGCGATCTATTTTTTGATCTAATTTTTTAATGACCTTGTTAGAATCGATCAGGCGTGTTTCTATGTTATGGGCTCCGGCGCGTTTGGCGCGTCTTTTTAACTCGTGAAGTTTGTTTTCATAAATATCGAGGGCGATGACCTGTCCTTTGTTTTCCATAAGCGAAGCCAAGTGAAGGCTTTTGCCACCGGCACCTGCGCATGCATCGCAAACCCGCATACCTTTTTCTACTTGGAGAAAATCGGCTACCAGTTGCGAAGATGCGTCTTGCACTTCAAAAAAACCTTTTTGAAAAGCGTCTGTATTAAAAACATTGGCGCGCTCTTTGAGTTTGAGCGCATCAGGATATTTGGCGATAGTTTCGGTTTCTATACCTGCTTCAGCTAGGTTTTTTTGCAAATTTTTCAGATCTGTTTTTAATTGATTGACTCGCAAAATCACATCGGCGGTGGCATTTAGCGCAGCAATTTCGCGCGTCCATACGGCTTCGCCTAATTCTTTTACACCCAATTCATCGAGCCAATCGGGGATAGATTCTTTAAACTTTCTGATTTTGGAAAGTTCATCAAATTTCCCCTTAATCCGCCTGACCGGTGTATCTTCAAAATATTTCCAATCGGGTAAATGAATACCTCGCAACACCGCCCAAACGGCGAAAATTCGCCATAGTTTGTCCCTGTCAAAGGGTTCTTTCACTTCAGCTATTTCTGCGTAGAGTCTTTTCCAACGGACAATTTCGTAGGTAGTTTCGGCTACAAAACCGCGGTCGCGTGCGCCCCAACGCTTGTCGCGTTTCAAAAGTTTTTCTACCACCCTGTCGGCATATTGTCCTTCGTTAAAAATTTGTGACAAACCGTCTATCACGGCAAAAACCAAGTTTCGATGAAGCCTCATTTTTTTTTTGAATTTTGGCAAAGGTATTTTAAATTTGAGACTTAGCTGTGGTGCACAAGCAAAAATCCCACAGCAGCAAACCAACTGTGGGATTTGGGAATCGTGTTTTGCCCTACACAGACACACTTGGTTGGTTTCTCATGACGAGTTGATCGTCAAAAGCATCGAGCAATACCACGCTGTCCGTTGAAATATTACCGGAGAGAATTTCTTTAGACATTTTGTTTAACACCTCTTTTTGGATGAGTCTTTTAACGGGGCGTGCGCCGTATTGCGGGTCATAACCGCGTTCAGACAACCAAGAAACAGCTTCTTCTGTTGCGTCGAGCGTGATGTGTTGTGTCATCAAACGTTTGGACAGCAAGTTCAACTGCAAACGCACAATCTGCCTGATGTCTTTCTCAAACAGAGGCGTAAACATGATTACATCATCAATTCGATTCAGAAATTCGGGTCTAACGGTTTGTTTGAGCAAGCCCAAAACTTCCTCTTTGGCAACTTCGGCAGCGGTTTCCACAGCGCCTTTAAAGTTTTCGAATTTTTCCTGAATGATATGGCTGCCCAAATTGGACGTCATGATGATAATAGTGTTTTTAAAATCGGCCAATCGGCCTTTATTGTCTGTGAGGCGGCCTTCGTCCAATACCTGCAACAAGATGTTGAAGGTATCCGGATGTGCTTTCTCAATTTCATCCAACAACACTACGGAGTAGGGTTTTTTGCGAACGGCTTCGGTGAGTTGTCCGCCTTCGTCGTAACCTACATAACCCGGAGGCGCGCCTACGAGCCTGCTAACGGAGTGTCTTTCTTGATATTCGCTCATGTCTATACGTGTCATGGCGTTTTCATCATCAAAAAGATAGGTGGCCAGTGCTTTGGCAAGTTCGGTTTTGCCTACACCTGTTGTACCCAAAAACAAGAAAGAACCGATAGGTCTTTGGGCGTCTTGTAATCCGGCTCTACTTCTTCTAATGGCATCGGAAACAGCCACGATGGCTTCTTCTTGGCCCACCACGCGTTTGTGCAGTTCGTTTTCGAGATGGAGCAGTTTTTCCCTGTCGCTTTGCAACATCTTAGTCACGGGTATGCCTGTCCATTTGGCGACCACTTCTGCGATGTCTTCGGCTGTAACTTCTTCCTTAATTAAGGATGAAGATTTTTGATTTTCGGCCAATTGGCTTTCTAGTATGGTGAGCTTTTCTTGCGATTCTTTGATTTTCCCGTATCGCAATTCAGCAACTTTTCCGTAATCGCCTTCGCGTTCGGCGCGTTCAGCCTCCAATTTGTGGTTTTCAATGGCTTCTTTGAGCGATTGAATGTTGTCAACCACTTCTTTTTCTTGCTGCCACCGGGCAAAAATCTCATTACGCGATTCTTTGAGATTTGCCAATTCCAAATGCAGTATTTTGAGTTTGGCTTCGTCTTTTTCGCGTTTGATGGCCTCAATTTCAATTTCCAATTGCATGATTTTCCGATCCATAACATCCAATTCTTCAGGTTTGGAATTGATTTCCATACGGAGTTTGGAGGCTGCTTCGTCCATCAAATCGATGGCTTTGTCGGGTAAAAATCTGTTGGTAATGTATCTGTTTGAAAGGTTTACAGCGGCTAAAATGGCCTCATCTTTAATACGCACTTTGTGATGTGTTTCGTATTTTTCTTTGATGCCGCGCAAAATGGAGATGGCACTTTCCGTATCGGGTTCGTCCACCACAATTTTTTGGAAACGGCGTTCCAGCGCTTTATCTTTTTCAAAGTACTTTTGGTATTCGTCGTGGGTAGTTGCGCCGATGGCTCTGAGTTCGCCACGCGCCAATGCCGGTTTGAGTATATTGGCGGCATCCATAGCCCCTTCGCCTGCGCCGGCTCCCACTAGGGTGTGAATTTCATCTATAAAGAGAACAATGTTTCCATCAGCACCGGTTACTTCCTTAATGACGGCTTTGAGCCTTTCTTCAAATTCCCCTTTGTATTTGGCACCTGCTATAAGCGCGCCCATGTCTAAGGAAAAAATGGTTTTGTCTTTTAAGTTTTCGGGCACGTCTCCTTGTATGATTCTGTGAGCCAATCCTTCGGCTATGGCCGTTTTTCCCACCCCGGGTTCGCCCACCAGCATCGGGTTGTTTTTGGTACGGCGGGAGAGGATTTGAAGCACCCTTCGTATTTCTTCATCGCGACCGATAACTGGGTCTAGTTTACCTTCGTTGGCCAACTGATTCAAGTTCTTTGCATATTTTCCCAATGCATTGTAGGTTTCTTCTGCGCTTGCCGAGGTGACGCGTTCACCTTTGCGAAGTTGGGAGATAGCCTCTTGTAAAGCTTTTTCTGTGACGCCTTGATCTTTGAGCATCTGCGAAACATTGTTTTTGGTTTTAAAAATGCCTAAAAGCAAATGCTCTACAGAAACAAATTCGTCTTTCATTTTTTGGGCCATGCTTACCGCTTCGTTTAAAGCCGTGGTCGCTTCACGAGACAACGTGATTTGACCTCCCGAAACTTTAGAGAAGCTTTTTAGGGATGCGTCTAAAACGGTTTCTAACTGATTGGGATTGATGTTGAGCTTTTTCAACAGAAAAGGCAACACGTTTTGGTCGGTAGCCAAAATGGATTTGACGAGGTGTTCGTTCTCTATCTGCTGATGTTGCAATTGGTGCGCAAGTTGCTGTGCGTGTTGCAAAACTTCCTGCGACTTGATGGTGAATTTATCTAAGTTCATGATTTTATTTTTTTTGAATCTGTCAAAGTTTGTTCCAAGACCAAAAGGCGACATATTGTCTTTAAAACACAGGTTTATACAGACAAAATGACAGTATTTGAGGACTTAGACGGATGGTGATGCGTTCAATACCCATGAAATCCTGTTTTTTGTTAAGTTGAAAGGTCGGGCTTTTCTACTGCGTTCGGGGTATTTTTCATTTACATCTATAAACACATTTTTAATAAAAAGCAATGAGTTGCCAGTATGCGAAAAAAAAACATCGTAAAAATTTCGTAAATTTGAATTTAAATAAAAATTATGAAATCTGTAAACATTCAAATATCGGACTTCGAATTCAATCAATTGGGATTGAATAAAAGCACCTTGTCTTTTACTGAACTGGTTGAAATAATTGGAAAGAAAATAACAAAACAAACTCTTGAAAAAAGCATTCAGTTAGCTAATAAATATGGACTTTCCAAAATGACAAAGGAAGAAATTGATGACGAAATAAAAGCGTACAGGAATGCAAAAAATAATTCTTGATACCAACGTAATTGTATCTTCCCTAATTCAAAAAAATTATCCCTATTTAATTGTTGAACATTGTATTGATGGAAACGCAATTATTTGTATTTCAAACCCAATTATTCAAGAATATTTAGAAGTTCTAAGCCGACCAAAATTTTCAAAATTTGCGGACTTTAAGACAAATGCAGACTTTTTTATTGCTAGGTTAAGCGAAATTTCAGAAATCTACGAGCCGAATGAAATACTGAAAATTATCAAAGACAAACCCGACAACAGACTCTTAGAATTAGCTCAAATTTCTAAAGCGGACTTTTTAATCACTGGAAATACTAACGATTTTACAATGAAAATCTATAACAAAACGAGAATTGTAACACCAAAAGAATATTGGGAAGAATTCAAATAGCGAAAAAAAATACTACTGACAACACTGTGCATATTTCAATCCGGGACAAGTGAATGACTCGAAAGTTTGCGATTTTTTTGCTGGCTTTACGACTTACTCGGAATTATTCTTTGTTTTATCTGCAACGAGCCATACACGAAGAACGATAGTATGAAAAAAAATCCTGAAAAAACTTTCAGGATTGTATCTTATTTTGGAAATGATGTGAATTGAAGTTTAATGGCTACTCAACATCACGGGCATCACCAACATCATAATTTCTTCGCCTTCTTCCAAGCCGTCTATAGGTTTGAGAATGCCTGCGCGGTTGGGCAAAGACATTTCTAAGCTCACTTCTTGGGTGTTGAGGTTGCTAAGCATGTCGGAGAGAAATCGGGAGTTGAACCCAATTTGCATATCATCACCTTGGTAGTCGCAAGTTAAGCGTTCTTCAGCTTTATTTGAATAGTCGATGTCTTCTGCTGATATTTGCAATTCGGCACCTGCCAACTTCAAACGTATTTGGTGGGTGGTTTTGTTGGAGAAGATGGAAACCCTTCTCACCGAATTCAAAAATTGATTTCTTTCTATGGTCAACACATTTGGATTCTCTCTGGGAATTACTGCTTCATAGTTTGGATATTTGCCGTCTATCAGGCGGCAAATCAGTGTGATATTGTCGAAAGAAAAACTGGCATTGCTGGCGTTGTAATTGATGGTTACTTCGCTTTCGCTACCGTCTAGGGTGTTTTTGAGCAGGTTCAATGGTTTTTTAGGCATGATGAATTCTGCTAAATCCGATGCCTTTAAATCTTTGCGCACATATTTTACGAGTTTGTGCGCATCTGTGGCTACAAAGGTAAGTGATTCTTGAGAAAACTGAAAGAATACACCTGTCATGGCAGGCCGCATATCGTCGTTACCGGTTGCAAAGATGGTTTTGCTGATGGCCGTAGAAAGCACGTCACCGTCGAGGGTGATGGCTGCGGTGTCACTGAGTTCTACAGTTTTGGGAAATTCGTCGGGCTCTACGTAGGCAATGGCATATTTTCCTTGACTGGAACTGATTTCGATGGTGCTTTTACCGTCGCTGATAAAAGTAAGCGGTTGCTCCGGAAAGGTTTTTAGGATGTCTAAAAGCAATTTTGCCGGTACAGCCAAACTCGATTTTTCGTCAGATTCTACTTGTAGAGAGGCCACCATAGTGGTTTCTAAATCGGATGCTTTTACAACCAATTCCTCGTGGTCGAGCTCAAAGAGAAAATTGTCTAAAATAGGTAAGGTGTTGTTGCTGTTTACAACCCCGCCCAACAATTGAAGGTTTTTGAGCAAATATGAACTAGATACTATAAATCTCATGGATGTTTGTTTCGATTAATGAACAAATATAGGTCTAATTAAAAAGTTTGAGAAACAAATTTATCAACAGTTGTTAAGAAAATTTTGCTTTCCTGTATCCCCAGCAAATCAAGGAAATGCCGAGCGGCAAAAGTAGTGGGAAAAATAACACGTACAAGCGATAGCGAGCAGCGTCAGATGAGACCGCTTGGGTATCTAGAAAACTCATTTTGAATTGTTTGTTTCGCAATTTTAGAAATGTTAAATCTCCGGAAAGATAGTTGAGCGCATTGAGCAAAAAGTCTTTGTTTCCGTATCGGTTACCGGTCCACTTGTCAAATCCGAGCGGAAGCGGCCTGCCTTTGTCGAGTTGTGAATTGAACACTTCATCATCTGATACAACTATCATTTTGGTGTCTTCTCCATCGCTTTTATAGTTTGGAATATCTACGGGCAATACTCTGTTTTTATAGGCTGAGGTAAACGCACCTTCCAACAAAACCGCAACTGTAAATGCACCGCCGGCAGCTTCAAAACTTTCAAAAGCATTTGCCGTTTCATTCAGATCAATCACTAGTGGCAGGCCTGTCGTTTTTGAAATATCGGAACTTTTCAGCAAGATTGTTTTTTGAATGGCATTGGGCAAAGTGTCTATCGGATTGACAAAATCCATTTTAACGGTTTCGACACCTTTGGTGATACTGTTTTCCTGATCGGGCAAAATCAAAGGCGCAAACAGCCAGGGAACTGCGTTAAACTGTTGGTTTTTTGCATCGCCGGATGCCAGCATCAGCGGTGCGGCGAATTTGTCTTGTACCAATCGGGGTTCTATGCGCAATCCGTATTTAAAAAACAAATCGTTGAGGTTCAAATCTACAGGCAAAGCAATAGATTGGCCGGTTTGATAGAGGCTGTCCACAGAAAAAGCCGTAAAATCCAGATTCCAAAATATTTTACCGCCTTGCATCAAGTATTGGTCTAAAACGAATTTTTCGGCTTCCGAAAAGGCAATTTTCGGGCCTGAAATCCACAGTAGGTCGTAGGTAGAAAGTTGCGCCAAGGTTTTTACAGGGTTGCCCGCAACCGAATCGAGTGTAAAAGGTGCCAATTGATAAAAATCGCGCAGCGAGGCCAAACCATCGGAAAGCAAGCGATCTTCGTTTTGGTTATTGCCTTTTAAAACGGCTAGTGTTTTAAAATCATTTTCAAAAAGCAAGCGAAGTTTGGTGTAAAAATAATATTCGAGTTGTTGAACGGAAGAAGCCACCAAAACAGCCGTGTCCGGATGTGTTTTTTCGGTAAGCAAAGGAATGTTGATAACGTTTTTATTGTCAATAGTTGCGACGCCCCAAGGAAAAACCAGTGATTGTTTGAGTTGTCCTTTCTCCCTACTACTCACGCGGATAGGTTGCAAACCAAAATTGACCAACTGTTTCACGACATCTTCTGCCAGTGTTTCATCTTCCAGGGGGTCTATAAAAGTGTAGGAAACCAAGCCGTTTTGGGCTTTAAACTCATCTAACAAATTGCGAACCTCGTATTGTAGTTTTTGATATTCGGAAGGCAGGTTTCCCGCCAAAAAAATATCGATATTTACAGGCTTGTCTATCCGACCAATCAGTTGTAAAGTTTCCTTTGAAAGTGTGAATTTCCGATCTTTTGTAAAATCGATGCGCTTGCCGGTGGTTTGTGCGACAACAAGGGCGATAATTAAAAAACTGCTGAAAATAAACAGATTGCGCAGTGGGATTCTTTTCTGATAGCTTAGGCGATACTGCAATTTAAAACGCGTCAAATACAAAAAAAATAAAGTAAGTGCCAAACCAAAAAACACACTTCCCATATTGAGCACTCCTTTGGTGAAATCGAGCATTTGAAAACGCAGACTCAATCGGCTCAGCAGATTATCGGAATTAAAAAAAACATTGCCCAAAGTGTCCAATCCTACATAAAAAAACAAACACAAGAGCAGTGCAGCAAAAAAGGCGAGCAAAGCGTTTTTAGACAGCGAAGATGTAAAAACCGCTATGCCGGAAAATACACTTGACAACAACGCCAATCCTACAAAACCTACAGCAATTGTATTAAAATCAATGTCTTGTGGATTTACGGCAAGCCACTGCAAAGGCAGGGCATAAAACAAAGTGGGCAAAAGTGCCATCAGGCTTAAAACCCAAACCAGCAGAAACTTATTGACCACAATTTGAAAGATACCAACGGGATAAATTAAAAGCAAATCCCAGGTTTTGTTTTTCATTTCATCAGAAAAACTTCGCATGCCCAAGGCTGATATAAGCAGGCAAAGCAACCAAGGCGCGTAGGTAAAATAGGGAGTCAAATCTGCAAAACCCGAATGCAGTAGATGAGCTGAACTCTCGTGCCACCAAAAGAAGACAGCGGAGAAGAGCAGGTATCCCACCAACACCAAAGTCGTCGAAAAACCGGAAAGTTGTTCGCGAAATTCTTTGGTAAAAATTGTAAAATACTGCATATCTTAAAGTGATGTAAAACTGTAACTCTGTTGTTTTAAAAAAATTATCTAATCAGGGGAGTTTGTGTATTTCGGCCAAACTCCAAGTGAGTGGCTTATCCTTAAATAAAGTTTTGGTATAGGCCCAAATCTCATTAAAAAGGGCAGTTTTCCGATACAGATTCAAATGCTTTTCTGAGTCCCAAATACTGTATGTGAAAAATATTTCCGGAATTTCTACATCCTGATACAATACGAGTAGTTGACAGCCGGGTTGTTGCCGAATGGTGTTTTTGTGTTTTTCGAAGTGAAGCAAAAAATCTGATATCGTTTCCTTTCGGAAATGCATTTTTACGACGCGTGTAATCATTTTTTTAAAATTTTATTCGAGAAAATCTACCGTAATCGTATCAGAATAGTCAAGCCCTAAAAGTGATGCCGCACCACCAGAGGTGTTAGGATTCCCTTTGTAAATGGCAATTTCCAAAAAACCGGCATGGTTAAAAAGTGCCAATTTATTTCCCTCTTTAAAACGTTGGTCCTGCTCGTCGGAAAAGTTGACCATATCAGAATAATTCTGCTGTATTTTTGAAAATTTGGCACTTCGGGCAGTGATTAAAAAGTTCCGCCCTTTGGATTCTTGTTCAAAAAAGCTTCGGGTGATGTTGCAAATCACATTTCCGTAGTTGTCTATATAAATTACCGTTCCAATAATTTGTTTTCCATCCATTTTAACCACCGGAGAAAAACTGCGCAACTGCTTGATTTCATGAGTTTGACTGCCCAAAGTATCTGGATTTTTGCCTTCAGACAAAGCTACGGCAATATCCACAAAAACATCCAACACAGGGAAGGTTGAATGTTTGCTTTTGGGATGTTCGATTGCGATAATTTTATCGGGTTTGTGTTCAGATGCAATCAGTGAGATAATACCATTATCGGCACAAATAAAAAAATGATTTTTAAGGCAAACCAAGAGGTGTTTTTGCAAAGGTGTGCGCTCTGTGTCTATACCGATTATGTGGATGGTGCCACTCGGAAAAAAAGGAAAAGCGTTTCGGACGATATAAGCTGCTTCGGGCGTGTGAAAAGGTGAAACCGAATGCGTAATATCCACAATTCGCGCCGCAGGCATTCTTGCATAAATAGCTCCTTTTACTGCACCTACATAGTGATCTTTTTCTCCGTAATCAGTAGTAAGCGTAAGGGTTGGCATGAAATTGAGGAAGATTTATCGTTAGGTGATGTTGTTATTAAATATGTCAAAAACTTGTGTATTTTTCATGTAAATATAGAAAGCATCTAACAAAATCATTGTATATTTACCTCTGAAAATTTTTCATAAAATCTATGCAAAGCTAAGAAACTTTATCTTTTAATTTCACTCAAACAGTACACCTTTGAACGAACTTATCATCGAACTCACAGAAGTTAGCCCCAGAGACTTTTTTGGACAAGGCAACGTGAATATTCAAACCATCAAAAAACATTTCCCAAAATTGAAAATCATTGCGCGCGGCAATAAAATTATTGCTTTGGGCGATGAAGATGTCTTGGAAGATTTTGAAATTCAGTTTGACAAACTCACCAGTTACTTTGGTAAATACAACAAGCTTGATGATCATATTATCAGCAGAATCTTGGTAGGTAGCGATAGCGACAGAGAAGATTCGGGAAATGAACCCGTTTTGCTGCACGGTGTCAGTGGAAAACCCATCAAAGCACTTACGCCCAACCAAAAACAAATGGTTGCCGCCGTGCAGAAAAACGATATGGTTTTTGCCGTAGGGCCTGCGGGCACGGGAAAAACCTACACAGGCGTTGCATTGGCCGTAAAAGCACTTAAAGAAAAGCAAGTCAAACGGATTATACTCACCAGACCTGCCGTGGAAGCAGGTGAAAACCTCGGTTTTTTGCCCGGCGATTTAAAAGAGAAATTGGATCCGTATATGCAACCGCTTTACGATGCGCTTCGCGATATGATTCCACACGAAAAATTGGTTACTTATCTGGACACCGGCGTCATTCAAATTGCCCCCATGGCCTTTATGCGTGGGCGAACATTGGATCATGCTTTTGTGATATTGGACGAGGGACAAAACACCACCCACGCACAGATGAAAATGTTTTTGACCCGGATGGGACGCAGTGCTAAATTTATCATTACCGGCGATCCGGGACAAATTGATTTGCCCCGAAGGGTTATTTCGGGTCTCAAAGAAGCCCTGCTCGTGCTCAAAGACGTGGAAGGCGTCGGCATTGTTTTTCTCGATGACAGAGACATCATCCGCCATCCGCTGGTAAGCAAAGTCATCAACGCCTATAAAAACATCGAAAACATCGAAACACCCTAATTCTGATTTATGCCAAAAGCACTCCTTCATACAGATTTTCACTTTGCCAACCAGCGCAGTTTGTATCACGGAAAAGTTCGAGATGTTTACAATATCGACGATACTTTACTGGTGATGGTCGCCACAGACAGAATTTCAGCTTTTGATGTGGTTTTGCCTAAAGGGATTCCTTACAAAGGACAAATTCTGAATCAGATTGCCACGCGTTTTATGGCTCAGACTGCAGACATTGTCCCCAATTGGCTCTTGGCAACACCCGACCCGAATGTGGCTGTGGGTCATCTCTGTACGCCTTTTAAAGTAGAAATGGTCATTCGTGCCTATCTTTCAGGGCATGCCGCACGTGAATACAAAGCAGGCAAGAGAATGCTTTGTGGCGTTTCTATGCCCGATGGAATGCGAGAAAACGACCCGTTTCCGGTGCCAATTATTACCCCAACCACCAAGGCAGACCAAGGCTTGCACGATGCAGATATTTCCAAAGAAGACATTCTTTTGCAAGGTTTGGTTTCTAAAGCTGACTACGAACAATTGGAAGCATATACCCGGGCTTTGTTTGCCCGCGGTAGTGAAATTGCCCAATCCCGCGGACTCATTTTGGTGGATACCAAATACGAATTTGGCAAAACCGCTGATGGGACTATTGTTCTGATAGATGAAATTCACACACCCGATTCTTCCCGATATTTCTATGCAGACGGCTACCAAGAGCGTCAGAATAGGGGAGAAGCACAGAAACAACTCTCCAAAGAGTTTGTAAGACAGTGGCTTATTGAAAACGGCTTTCAAGGAAAACCGGGGCAAAAAGTACCCGAAATGTCGGATGCCTTTGTTACTTCCGTTTCTAACCGCTATCAGGAATTGTATCGACAAATTATGGGCGAAGCCTTTGTGGTCGAACCTACAGATCGTATTTTGGAACGCATAGAAACCAATATAAAACACTATTTACAATCGTAAAAGGCTTTTATCGGCTTGGGTAATCTGAATGTTGATTTAACTTTTTTATCTCTTTTTTATTTTATTTTATAGTTTTTGCTATACTTCAACAGTCTCTAAAAAAAGCGATAAAGTGGCACGCGGGCACTTTTATTTCGCCGACTGAAACAGTTTTTATACATTCGTAACCACTTACTTGATATGGAACCAAAAAACATCAGCGCGGGTATTCTCAGAGCTATCGGTATTTTATTCGGTATAGTGCTGTTGCTGTACTTCTTATATGTAGTGCGTTCGGTAATTTTATATATTGGTATAGCCGCAGCCGTTTCTTTAATCGGTCGGCCGATGGTCATTTTTCTGCGCGAACGCTTAAAATTCAGAAATACACCGGCAGTTATTTTGACCATTTTGGTCATCATAGCCATCATCATTGGCATATTCTCTTTGTTGATACCCGTGGTCATTCAACAAAGTCACAATTTATCGAATATTGATTTTAACCAACTGCGTCAAAATCTCAACGATTTATCCAAAGAGATAAGTGCCTATTTCGGTTCGGAACAGCTCGATATCATGCAGAGTTTACAGGCGACGCAGTTCTTTCAAAAATTTGAATTCAACATGATTCCAAATGCACTGAACTATGTTTTTAACAGTGTCGGTTCTTTGGGTGTTGGTTTGTTTTCTGTGATTTTTATATCATTTTTTTTGCTAAAAGACAGCAATTTAATGCTTGAAAGTATTTTGGTTTTTTCTAAAACCGGCTCGGAGGACAAGTTTTTTAAAGTTTTTACCAAAACCAAAAACTTGCTGTCTCGCTATTTTATCGGGTTGGTTTTTCAAATCCTTATCTTGTTTGTAATCTATACCATTATCTTGGTGGTTTTTGATGTGGACAACCCCGTTGCGGTGGCGTTGATTTGTGCTTTTTTGAACATCATTCCCTATGTGGGGCCTCTTTTTGCCGGTTTTTTAATGCTTTTGCTCACCGTTTCTTCAAATTTGGGTGCCGATTTTCAATCTGTTATTTTGCCTAAATTGATTTATGTCTTGTCCGGTTATGCCCTTGCCCAACTTATAGACAATGTACTGAGCCAACCACTTATTTTCTCTAAGAGTGTTCGCTCGCATCCACTTGAAATATTTTTAGTCATTCTGATAGGCGGACTCGTTTTTGGCATAGGCGGCATGCTTGTGGCCGTGCCCGGATACACCGCTATCAAAGTAATTTCCAAGGAGTTTTTGTCTGAGTACAAAATTGTGAAATCACTTACCAAAAACATGTAAGATGCTAGCCGAACAGCTATGCCGGCCGGCAGTACAAACCTATATCGAAGAACAAATCGATGCAGATATCCAAGCACTATCGCTTAAAGGATTTCCATTTTCAGACATACCCGCTTCACGCTTAGCATCGCAAATAGCAGGTAAAAAAATCGCAAAAACCAAGTTTCCTAGTTGGTTTTCACAAAGAAACCTCATCTTTCCGGAAAAAATAAATCTTGAACAAACCTCATCTGAGGCAACAGCCGTTTTTAAAGCTTCCCTTTTTTCAGGAGAAAAAATGGTGGATCTTACGGGTGGTTGGGGCGTTGATGCTTATTGGTTTTCGCAGCGTTTCGAAAAGGTTTTTTATTGTGAGAGAAATCGCGATTTGCGTGAGATTGTGTCACACAATTTTCAGACCCTGCATGCTGACAACATACAAATTGCAGACTCGGACGCTTGGACATGGCTACATCAGACACATGAAACGGTCGATTTGATATATTTGGATCCTTCTCGACGATCGGACAGCGGCAAAAAAGTGTACAAATTGCAAGATTGCGAGCCCGATGTGAAGGCTTGGAAAGCAGTCTTGCTGACCAAATCTGAAAACGTGCTCATCAAAACATCGCCTTTGCTCGATATTACACAGACACTTGTCGATTTGGAAAATGTGAAAAACGTATGGGTGGTGTCTGTAAACCGTGAGGTGAAAGAACTTTTATTTCATCTTCAGCGTGACTTTTCAGAGGAACCCACCATCCACGTTTGTGATACGGAAGACGAAATTACCGATGCCTTCAATTTTTTATGGACGGAAGAATCTGCGACAGATTGCAGCTATGCTTTGCCGCAATCCTATCTGTATGAGCCCTTTCCGGGTATTATGAAAAGTGGAGGCTTTAAAGTTTTTGCCCATCGGTATGGCTTACAAAAATTACATTCCAATTCGCATTTATACACCTCCCAAGATTTGGTTGTCGGACTTCCGGCGCGAAGTTTTAAAATTGAAGAAGTGTGTCCTTTTCAAAAAAAACAATTAAAAAGGGAATGGGCTCACAAGGCGTGCAACATTAGTGTACGCAATTTTAAAATGACAGTTGCGGAGATTCGCAAACAATTCAAAATCAAAGACGGCGGTGACGTCTATCTTTTTTTTACTACAGACAAAAATCAAAAAGCCATTATGCTAAATTGTTCTAAAATTGAACCAAAGCAACCTATTGCTTGATTATATTTGTAAAAAACCAATTTTATGTATTTTCATTATTTTTCAAAATTATTATGGGCTACCGCCTTTCTTTTTGTATTGTCATCTTGCCAGTCAACAGCTGAAAAAAAAGAAACCCCTACCCAGGCGAGTGAAACTGAAAAACCAATGGGTTATCTCAATACGGAACGCGTCAAACATTCAGATGCTTTTAAGGCCTATTGGTATGCCGGCAAGGCTGAATTGGCTTCTTATGAATTGGAACAAGCCAGATATGGCGAAATCAGAAACGGCCATGCGGTTTTGATTTTTGTGACCGAAGACTTTTTGCCGGAGGTGCAAGTGAAAGCCGACCGCTATCAAAAGACAAACATTCCTGTTTTGAAGCTCAATTTCACCAAAAAATTCAACACGGGCATTTATCCGTATTCCATCATGACGAGTACTTTTTTCCCGGTGAACAATAAAAACCACGCCATCAAAGTGTCCTTTTCATCTCAGGAATGGTGTGGCCATGTGTATGCACAATTGAACAACCGCGAGAAATTTGACGTCCGTTCACATTCTTATTTTGAAACCGAAGCCGACCAAGAATTTTCGTTAGAAAAAACCTATTTGGAAGATGAAATTTGGACACAACTGCGCCTCGATCCTGCAAGTTTGCCTACAGGCAATATATCTATGATTCCTTCATTTGAGTACGTCAGACTCAGGCATCAGCCTTTGGTAGCAGGAGAAGCTACAGCAACGTTGACTGAAAACGCAGATGCGTCAAGTACTTACAGCATTTCTTATCCCAAAGCAGAAAGGAGTTTGTCCATCCATTTTCAAACGGAATTTCCGCATCAGATTTTGGCTTGGGAAGAATCCGGAAAAAGTGGTTTTGGTCCTGATGCAAAAGTAATGGTCACCAAAGCGAAACTCAAAAAAACACTCATCACAGACTATTGGGCGCAACACGACAACGACGATTTGCCACTGCGAGCCGCTTTAGGCTTGGAATAATTGCCTGTGAACTTATAAAAAAAGTGTCGCTTCGGAATGGAAGCGACACTTTTTCTGTTTTTAGAAATGTAAATTTAGTTTCGATCAATCGATCCTAACACTTTTTGTGCAAAAGCATTGGCAGCATCGCGGTCAGACATGCCGTTGGCTATCATTTGATGCACTTCTACAGCACCACACAAATTGGTGATGAGTTCACCCACCACATCCATTTCTTCATCTTTAACACCGTTGTAGTCTGTAAATGATTCCAAAACCTTGATGGTGTTTTCAATTTCATCAACGGTGTTGTTGCGTTGCAGGTGTCTAATGATGGGCAGCTTCATGAACAAAATCTTTTAAGAGTTCAAATTTATTGGTTTGCAACTGATTGGCGAAACTTCCATTTCTGAAGGCTGCAAAAGTGGGCAGGTTGTCCACTTGTGCCAACTTGCGCGATTCGGGAAATTTTTCGGCATCTACAATCACAAAAGAGGCATCGGGATATTGTTCGGCCAGTTTTTTAAACTTGGGCTTCATCACGCGGCAATTGCCGCACCATCCGGCTGAAAATTGCACCAAAACCGTTTGATTGTCGCTTATATATTCAGACAAATTGTCTGTTGTTAATTCTGCTAACATGGATTTAATATTTAATTAGATAAATACGCGGCAACACCTTCTCTGGTGGCATGCATGGCTTCTTTGCCTTCTTCCCAGTTTGCAGGACACACTTCGCCTTTGGTTTGCACGTGGGTGTATGCATCTATTAAGCGCAGGTACTCGTTTACGTTTCTGCCCAAGGGCATATCGTTTACACTTTCATGAAATACTTTACCATCTTCGTCAATTAGATAAGTGGCGCGAAAGGTCACATTGGAACCTTCGATAATCATGGAGTCGGTTTCTTCGTTGTAGTTTTCGGCCTGAATGTCTAAAATGCCTAAAGCGGCAGACAAATTTCTGTTGGTGTCTGCTATAATGGGGTAGGTGACACCTTCAATGCCGCCGTTGTCTTTGGGTGTGTTGAGCCAAGCAAAGTGCACTTCGTTGGTGTCGCAAGATGCAGCAACAACTTTGGTGTTTCTTTTTTCGAATTCGCCTAAAGCAGCTTGAAAGGCGTGAAGTTCTGTTGGACACACAAAAGTGAAATCTTTCGGATACCAAAACAGCAACACTTTTTGATGGTGATCTGCGGCTTCTTTAAAAATGTTAATTTTGAGCGCATCTCCGAGTTCAGAGATGGCATCGACAGTAATACTTGGAAAATTTTTACCAACTAATGACATAACGTAAATTTTTATGAATTTATATTTTAAAATCAGTTGCAAATTTACGTATTCGCCAATCGAAAACAGGGCTGAATTATTCTAAATTGTTATGCTTCCATAGTTGTTTTTGATGTGTCTCTTAACATTTTGATTTTGATGCGAAACAAAGCAAAAGTCAAGGTCATAAACGGACTGATGATATTGAAAAAGGCATACGGAAGATAGGTGCCCGTACTGACGCCTAATACGCCACTTTGGTAGGCACCGCAAGTGTTCCACGGAACCAAAACGGAGGTCACCGTACCCGAATCTTCGAGCGTTCTGCTCAAGTTTTCGGGTGCCAATCCTTTGTCTTTATAGGCTTTGGCAAACATACGACCGGGAACAACTATGGACAAATACTGATCTGAAGCGGTGGTGTTTACCACTATGCAACTGGCCACCGTACTGGCAAACAATCCAAAAACAGAATGAAAGAGTTTCAGTAGCGCATCGGTCAGTTTTGCCAACGCACCGATGGCTTCCATGATACCGCCAAAAACCATAGCACAAATGACCAGCCAAATCGTTCCCATCATTCCGGCCATACCGCCCGCAGAGAACAAGTCGTTCAGTTCCGGATTGGTGGTTTCTATGCTGGTTTGAACCGTAAAGGCATTCATGACACCTCTGTAAGCAGTAATGACATCAAATTGTGAGCCACCTGCAATTTTCACTAAGATATCGGGTTGAAAAATTAGCGCAAAAATACCGCCGAGCAAGGTGCCGATTAACAAGGCTATCAAAGGCTGTGTTTTTCTGACAATCAAAAAAATAACGATTGCCGGTACTAAAAACAACCAAGGGGTGATGTAAAAATTAGCATCGATTACACTTAAGATAGCCTGAGTATCCGGTGCGCCCTGCACATCGAGCGTAAAACCTATAATCAAAAACAAAATGAGTGTGATTATAATACTTGGCACAGTGGTATTGGCCATATACCGAATGTGTGTAAACAAATCTGTTCCGGCCATGGCAGGCGCCAAGTTTGTGGTATCGCTAAGTGGCGACATTTTGTCGCCAAAATACGCGCCAGATATCACCGCGCCGGCTGTCATGCCCGGAGAAATATTTAGGGCATTTCCAATGCCTACCAGGGCAATGCCCACCGTGGCGGAAGTGGTCCAACTGCTGCCTGTGGCAATGGATATAATGGCGCAAATGATGACGCAAGCAAAGAGAAAAATAGTTGGGTTTAAGATTTGGAGTCCGTAGTAAATCATAGACGGAATGATGCCACTCACCAGCCACGAACCCGACAAAGCACCTACAAACAGCAGTATGATGATGGCGCCCGTTGTAGATTTGAGGTTTTCGGAAACGGCTTCCATCATTTGTTCGTAGGACACTTTGTTTCGAAAACCGACTACGGCGGCTACTGCACCACCTAATAGAAGTATAAATTGGTTGGAACCTGCTAGTGAATCATCTTTAAAAACACCCAAGACATTAAAAGCCAACATGCCGATTAATATGACAACCGGAAGCAGGGCTTCCCATATATTTAGCTCCTTATTTTCTGTGATTTTGGTTTTACCGGGGTTTTGCCCCAAGGAATCGCTCATAGGTTTGTTTTTTGCTTGGTAATGTTACGAAAACCCTAGTTGTTTTGCAAAAAAATATGGAGCGGCTTTGTGGAACGGGTTGCGGCTAAGAAACGTGGGGCGCTACAGAGAACTTTCCTGGCTGCCCATTACAAAAGGTAGCCACGAAGACCGAACCTTGCTGTAACCACTGGTCGCCCCATGTTTTTTTAGGTGCTGTTAGGAAACGTTTTCATAAAATTCATTAAGGTCTAGAATCGCCCTTCTGATTGCTCGGTAGTCATTCTTAGGTACATCAACAAATATGGAATTCTCCGAATCATCTTCTATCGCTTCAAACAAACCTTTTGGTGCATTATTAGTATTCATTAAATCCACATAGCATCCGTAATCTATACTGTATACATTATACCGAACTCCCGGTTCATCTTTACCTGAAACGTTATCTTTGACCAAATGAATTACCCTTGCGTCAAATAAATAATCAATTAGTGGATCCTTATGATTTGTTCTCAGCAAAAATGCTCTGGCATTTCGTTCTCCAATTACTTTGTCTCTTATCCATTGAAGCAGATTAAAAGCATTTTCATTATTAGAAATTGCCTTTTCCTTACCCCTAGAAAACCATATCCTAGCCGCAGTCCTGATATTTTCCATGGAGATTTTAGAGTCGGCCGCTTTTGTTGCTGCTATACCTAATATATTAATCGCATCCCTAGGAACACCCTCTGTAGCTCTTACGAATTCATGGAATGTATTTAACTGGGTAAAAGCTTGATTCACTAGATCATCTGGATTCTTGATGGAAGTTGATTCGTTAATGCTTGAATAGTGATGAAAAAGAAGCTCCTTAAAGAATTCTAATGCTTTGGTTTCATCATTGTCAAATACCATATATTCATCTAGATTCTGGCTGGTAGATATATCAGCACCTTCCTCGATACCTATTCTAGTGTTATTTGAATTAAATAGAGATAGATTCGTCCTTTGCTCAATAGCTGCGATTTTTACGGTAATCATTCCATTAGGTAAAATAGTTCTCCTAACCAATTCTGCAAGGTATGGCTGAAGTTCCTGAGGTATTTCTGCCCATTCATCAAAAAGAATCCAGATATGGACATTTAGCTTTTGACACAATAGTTGTAAAATTTTAAAGACAGACGAAAAATTCACTCTATGATGTTCACTACCTTGTCGTTTTACTTTTTGAGAAGTAGCCAAGGATTTCGACCTCTCATTTTTCCCACCAAACTCGAACGAGGGATCTTTTAAAGAAACGTTTAACTTGGCACTTTCTTCATCTGTAGAAGAATTGGTAGATACTTCATCAATTTCAATTTCCACATTATCTCCAACCTTAATTTCAGTAACCGCATCCCATAGTTGATCAGCTATAGGACTTATAATACTAAGCTCATACTTTTCTGATTCATCACTTATTACTTCTTCAATAATGCCGTCAATAACGAATGATAATGTATCAATTAATAATCTGGTGGCTCTTTCCGTTATTGGTAAAGAACTATCAGAAAAAATCCCACCATTTGATCCAATTGTTCTTAAGTCAACATTAATAACTATATCACCTGATTTTTTAAGCGAATCACCCAAATATGCAAGGGCATGTGTTTTACCAGTACCCCTGCGGCCATAAAGAATTTCATGATCTTTATTCGAAAGAATAGTAAAAAGTGGTCCTACATTAACAAAAGTATTTACTAAATAGGCATTATCCTTGGTTTCAGCTCTCTTCGAGAGTTTTAAAAAGGTTGTGTTTATTTCATTCATGTCTCTTTTTGTTAATGTTGCCCAACTTACTAACACATCACATCAATACTACTTTTTTAATCAGTACTTTTCCCAATTCTTCATTCATCAGATTGGCAATTTTTTCTTTTCCAAAACTCAATTCTTCTCGCAAAGTAGATGAACTTAAATAAACAAACAAAGTGCCTTCTTTAAATTGGACATCTGTAGTGTAAGACGCAATGCTCTTACCCATCAAGCGAAACCAAGCCTCGCGCACATTGAGTTTGTCAAACCCCTTTTCCAAGCGGTTTTCTCTTACAAAGTCTTTAATGCCTTCTTGAAGTGATACCAAATTTCCAAAATGACTTTTCATCTGTTTATATTTATTGTTTTTAAGTGGTCATGCTTCGACTGCGCTCAGCACAGGAATGGAACAACCTAATTAATCATGCCCCTGTGTGCAAAATTTTTACATGGTTGTTTCATCTGTTTATATTATTTGTTTTTATCGGACATGCTTCGACTGCGCTCAGCACAGGAATGGAACACCTTAGAAAAATCATACTCCTTTGTGCAAAATTTTTACATGGGCGTTTCATCTGTTTAAATTATTTGTTTTTCAAAGGTCAGATGGAACGCCCTAACTCATCATACCCCTGTGTGGAATTTCTTTACATGGGCGTTTCATCTCTTTGTATTTCTTAGAATGTATTTTCAAAGCTAAATTACAAAACCTTTTGGAGTTTTAGACCTCCAAAAGTTAATGGTCTTCATTGAGCAAATCCGGCCTGAGTTTAGCGGTGCGTTCATAGGCCTGTTCATCACGCCATTTTTCAATGGCCGGCAGGTTTCCGGAGCGCAAAATTTCGGGGACTTTCCAACCTTTGTAATTGGCAGGTCGGGTATAAATAGGCGGCGCCAACAGGTTGTCCTGAAAAGTATCGGTCAGGGCAGAAGTTTCGTCGTTTAAAACGCCGGGCAACAGCCGGATGATGGCGTCAGACAGCACGGCCGCAGCCAGTTCACCTCCGGAAAGCACATAGTCACCTATAGAGATTTCTTTGGTGATAAATTGATCGCGAACCCGTTGGTCCACACCTTTGTAATGTCCGCAAAGCATGATAATATTTTGCTTCATCGACAATTGATTTGCCATTTTTTGTTGCAACCTTTCGCCGTCCGGAGTCAGAAAAATCACTTCGTCGTATATCCGTTCCGACTTGAGGTTTTCGATACATTTTTCTATGGGTTCAATCATCAAAACCATACCGGCACCACCGCCAAACTGATAATCGTCAACTTGCTTGTGCGGTTTGTCCGAATAGTCGCGTAGGTTGTGCAAGTACACTTCTATATGACCGGCCTCAATGGCACGCTTGAGGATAGAGGCTTCAAACGGGCTTCTGAGCAATTCGGGCAACACGGTGATGATGTCTATACGCATGGTTTAAATTCCGGTGTAGTTTGATGGGCTAAAAGCCTTTAGTTCTCTTTTTAAATCAGGTGAAATGTCCAGCGTATCAATAAATGCATGCATGCTTTCGCGGGTAATTCGGGTATTTGTCCGCGTGAGGGTTTTCAAGGCTTCGTAGGGGTTGGGATAGTTGTGTTTTCTGAGCACGGTTTGTATGGCTTCGGCTATCACTGCCCAGTTGTCTTCCAAGTCACGTGCAATTTTATCTTCGTTGAGCAAGAGTTTGCCCAATCCTTTTTGTGTGGCTTCCATGGCTATACGCGTATGTGCCAAAGGCACGCCAATGTTTCGCAGTACGGTGCTGTCTGTCAAATCTCTTTGAAGTCGTGAAATGGGCAATTTGGCCGAAAGATGTTCAAAAAGCGCGTTGGCAATACCTAAGTTTCCTTCCGAATTTTCAAAATCTATCGGATTGACTTTGTGGGGCATGGCACTCGATCCGACTTCGCCGGCTTTGATTTGTTGCTTAAAATAATCCATCGAAATATACGTCCAAAAATCCCTGTCCATGTCAATCAATATGGTATTGATGCGTTTGTAGCCGTCAAAAAGCGCCGCCAAATGATCGTAATGCTCAATTTGCGTAGTGGGAAAAGCGTGGTGCAATCCCAAAATTTCTTCTACAAAAAGGCTTCCCATGGCTTTCCAATCCACTTCGGGAAAGGCAGCTAAGTGGGCGTTATAGTTTCCGGTGGCGCCGCCAAATTTGGCAGAAAAAGGGATGCTTTTGAGCAACTGTAGCTGTGCCTGCAAGCGAACAATAAAAACCTCAATTTCTTTACCGAGTCGGGTAGGAGAGGCCGGTTGTCCGTGTGTGCGTGCCAACATGGGTACGTTTTTCCAAGCATCAGCCAGTGCTTGTAATTTTTCTATAAGTTTTTGAATGTCATTTAGATACACATTCTCGTGTGCTTCCTTAAGCGAGAGTGGAATGGCGGTGTTGTTGATGTCTTGTGAGGTAAGGCCGAAGTGAATCCATTCTTTGACGCCAGATAAACCCAGCGCATCAAATTGCTTTTTGATAAAATATTCAACGGCTTTCACATCGTGATTGGTGGTTTTTTCAATCTCTTTGATAGCTAAGGCATCATCGTCTGAAAAGTTTTTATACAGCGCCCGTAGTTGTAATTTTTGTGCCGAAGTCAATGGGCAAATATCACCCAAAACCTTGTCAGACAAAAAGATAAAGTATTCTATTTCTACAAGCACGCGATACCGAATCAGTGCTTTCTCGGAGAAATAGTCAGAAAAGACTTCAGATTTGGATGCATACCTGCCGTCTATGGGAGAAATGGCATGAAGTGCTGAAAGTTGACGCATGTGTCCGTTATAAATGATTAGGCGCAAAGATACTTTAATCCGTGTAGTTTTAGAAATGAAAAATTTTTGACATACCAATTATTAAACTTTGATGATTTTTTAGCGTCTTAAGTTTTTTTGTTTGTCGTTTTATTATTTTTACAAACCTATTTTACAAACGTACTTTACAACAACATTCATATTAAATTCATTATCTCATGAAAATTTTCAAAAAAATCGCACTTGCCCTTCTTGCCGTTTTAATCGTTATGCAATTTATCCGTCCCGATAAGAATTTGCAAGATGGCGATGTGATTGCAGATTTTAGAGCCGAAACCAAACCCACACAAGAAGTGGAGGCCATTTTGGAACGCGCTTGTTTTGATTGCCACACCAACAACACCAAATATCCTTGGTATGCCGAAGTTGCGCCCGTTTCCTATTGGCTGGCAGACCACGTCGATGAAGGAAAAGGCCATCTCAACTTGTCTGATTGGAAAAGTTATACAGTGAAAAGAAAAGACCACAAATTGGAAGAATTGGGCGAAGAAGTGGAGAAAAAACACATGCCGCTCGATTCCTATCTTTGGGTGCATGACGAGGCCGTGTTGTCTGATTCGGACATGCAAATCATCGTAGATTGGGTCAACCAAGCGCGCAGCAATTACAAAACCGCTTTAAGCGAAGAGTAAGTTTACAATTTCCAAGCGATGGGTAAAATCCAATACACCCATACAGTCACCAAAATGATGGAAACGAGGTTCAAGAAAACCCCTGTTTTCATCATATCGGGGATGCGCAAATAGCCCGACCCGAAAACCACAGCGTTGGGCGGTGTAGCTACGGGCAACATAAAAGCACAGGATGCGGCCATGGTGGCGCCCACCATCAAAATATAAGGATCTACTTCCAATTTGGCCGCCACAGGTACTAAAACAGGCAACAGCATTGCTGTTGTGGCAAGGTTTGAAGTAATTTCTGTAAGGAAGTTAACCATCGTCACCACGATGACAATCAGCAAAAGTAAACTGATACTATCTAGTACCGATACTTGGTTGCCAATCCAAGAAGCGAGTCCGCTAGAATCGAATCCGCCGGCTATGGCAAGTCCGCCACCAAAGAGCAGCAATATGCCCCAGGGCAGGCGTTCGGCTTCTTTCCAATGGAGTAATTTTCCGCCTGTGTCTCTCTTTGAGGGGATTATAAAAAGCACAAAAGCGGCTATCATGGCTATGATGGTGTCGTCTATGGCCGGAATCCATTGAGACAAAACAAAACTTCGGGTCATCCAGCTCAAGGCGGTGAGGACAAACACTGTCAAAATCCACTTTTCTTCACCCGAAATTTTCCCCAGTTTTTCCAATTGTCTTTTGATTTCGGCTTTGCCACCCGGAAATGTTTGTTGGTCAAGCCTGAAGGCAAACTTGGTCAGGTATTGCCAAGCGATGAAGAGAAGCACCACGCTTAACGGGAAGCCGATTTTAAACCATTGCAAAAAAGTGATTTCTGTGTGGTAAAATTTTTCGACTACGCCTGCAAAAATGATGTTGGGCGGTGTGCCAATCAAGGTGGCGATACCACCAATAGATGCGCTGTAGGCGATAGCAAGCATCAAAGCCTTGCCAAAAATTTGATTTTCATTTTCCAACGTATTCGGATGGTCTTCAAACTGCTTAACGATGGCCAAACCTATGGGCAGCATCATCACGGCGGTTGCCGTATTGGAAATCCACATCGACAAAAAGGCCGTGGCAAGCATAAATCCCAACACAATTTTACTGCTGTTGGTGCCAATACTTTTGATGATGGTCAGCGCAATGCGCTTGTGCAAATGCCATTTTTCAATAGCTATAGACAAAATAAAACCACCGATATACAGAAAAATATACTTGTCGCCAAAGGCCACGGTGGTTTCCTTTAGCGACATGGCGCCACTGAGCGGAAACAAAACCACAGGCAACATAGACGTAACAGCTATGGGCAAGGCTTCGGTAATCCACCAAGCTCCCACCCAAAGCGTGACGGCCAAAACGGCTACGCCTTCTGCACTCAAGCCTTTTGGATGGAAGAAATTGATGACGAGCACATACAAAAGTGGCCCGAGCAACAAACCGATTTTTTTGGAAAGTGATGTTTTCACAAAGCGATAAAATGCAGGTTAACAAGATGGCAAGGCGCACAAATATAGTAAGTTTCTCCTAGTGTTAAAGGAAAATGATTGGTTTGAAGCCCGAACTTCTTCTCGTGTGCGGATTAAGCCAAAAGAAAGGTGATTTCTAAAAGTGCTTAATCCGGATTTAGAAAGGTAAATACTTGATTATTTTTCCAGGGACACCTACCACAACCGCAAAATCGGGAACGTCTTGGATGACTACAGCACCGGCGCCTATGGTTACCCACTTCCCAATTTTGACGCCTTGAATAATTGTTGCGCCTATGCCAATATGCGTGCCTTCACCTACAGATACATTTCCCGCTAGGGAGGCATTTGGAGAAATGTGCACAAAATCATCTAAACAGCAATCGTGCTCTAAGACAGACCCTGTATTGATGATGTTGTGTTTTCCAATCGTTGCATCGGGGTTTATGACTGCGTTTGCCATGATGACAGTTCCTCTTCCAACGGTCGATTTTGATGAAACAACAGCTGTAGGATGCGCAATATTTATATAATTTAAATGATATTTTTCACTTATTTTTTTTCGATTGAGATTGTTACCCACAGAAATCAGAAACGGTTCGGAAGTTTTTTTAGGGAGTAACTTTGAATGCAATACGGGTATGTTCCAAAGCTTGTTTTCTATGGGCATATCGTCATAAATAGCTTTGGGAAGCATATTGTGTAGCGACAAAATATCCATAACCACTTTGCAATGTCCGCTTGCTCCGAATAAAAATACGCTATTTTCCATTAAACGGTTCTATGGTTGCCGCGTTTACTGCGTTGATTCCTTCTCTTTTAAACACTTTTACAAAGGTCTTAAAAAGAATTTTCAAATCTACTAAAAAACTCAGATGGTCCACATACCAAACGTCGTATTCAAATTTTTGTTGCCAACTGATGGCGTTGCGGCCGTTTACCTGCGCCCAACCGGTGATGCCGGGTTTTACTTGGTGTCGGCGGCGTTGAAATTCGTTGTATAAATGTAAATAATCGGGTAACAAGGGCCGCGGGCCCACCAAGCTCATGTCGCCTTTGAGCACGTTGAACAATTGCGGGATTTCGTCGAGAGAGGTTTTGCGCACAAATTTCCCGATCCGTGTCAGGCGTTCGGCATCGGGCAGTAAATTACCATCCTTGTCCCGGCGGTCGTTCATGGTTTTAAACTTCACTATGGTAAAAATACGCCCGTTTTTGCCCGGTCGCTTCTGAAAGAAAAAAGGTTTGCCGCTGTTGGCGATGCACAAACCCAGCCAAATCAACACAAAAAGCGGACTCAGCAATATCAATCCAATCAGCGCGGCCAAAAAATCGGCTAGGGGTTTCAGCAATGGTGCGTACATAGTTTTTTGGATCGGAGAGGCAAAAATACGAATAAATAGCCTATGCGGCTTCGGTTTCCAACAATTGCACACTCGATTTGATGCGTTCGCAAACGAGTTGCATCATCCGCTTGTTGAGTGCGGAGGAATTTTGGATATAGGTTTCGTATTCTGCAACGGTAAACATGCCCATCACCATGCCTTTGAGTGCGTTTCGGAATTTTATATCGCGCTGTATGGCATGGTCTATATAGTTGAGTTTTTTGATAGGCGTCAGGCTGTAAAAAACGTTTTTGTGTTTTTGTGCATAGTTTCGAAAAGCAGCCACCAACAAGTCGTGTTGTAACTTGATTACGGGTCTGAGGGTCTCATTTTGAAAGCGTTCGTCCGGGCAGGTGTTTTCAAAAACGTCGGCAGAGGGAATATGCGGACGAATGGTGAGCAAATAACTGTCGCGAGTTTCCATGAGTTTTTTTTAAAAGTACAACTTTGAAAAAAGCGCACGAAATTGGGGTCTAAATCTTTTAAACAGTTTTTCAACAATTTTAAGCGTTCTTAAAATCTTTGCCCGAAGGAAGTTCGAATAGGTCTAAGTCAAAAAAGGACACGGCGGCAATCAGGTGGTCAAAGATATCGGCCATGATGTGTTCGTAGTTTTCCCAACGCTTGTCGCGACTAAAGGCGTATATTTCAATAGGGATGCCTTGGGTAGTGGGTTGCAGATGCCTTGTCATAATCATCATGTCTTTGTTGATGGCCGGATGTGCACCAATGTATTGGTCTATATATTTGCGAAACAGTCCCAAATTGGTCAGGTTTCGTCCGTTGATGAGCAGCGATTTGTCGATGTTGTTTTGTTGGTTGTGCTTGTCTATATCTCTTTGTCGGTGTTGCATGTATTCTGAGAGAAATTGAATTTTAGCAAATTTTTCTATTTCGTTTTGGCCGACAAACCGCACGGAATTTACCTTGATAAAAAGTGATCTTTTGATGCGTCTTCCTCCTGAAACTTGCATGCCGCGCCAGTTTTTAAAGGAATCGGAGATGAGATAATAAGTAGGAATGGTGGTGATGGTATTGTCAAAATTCCGCACTTTGACGGTTACCAAGTTGATTTCGGTTACATCGCCGTCTGCGCCGTATTTTTCCATGGTAATCCAGTCGCCAATCCGCACGATGTCGTTGACGCTCACCTGGATACTCGCCACAAATCCGAGGATGGTATCTTTAAAAATCAGCAATAAGATGGCAGACGCTGCACCAAAAGCACCCAGAAAAGACCAAACCGATTTTCCGGTGATGATGGAGAAAATGATCAATACGCCAATCATCCAGGCAAATATCATAAACACCTGTATGTAGCTGTCTATGGGTTTGTCTCTAAAGCTCTCCAGGGTTTTCATATAATCTTTAATGGTGCGAAGCACGCTTCTCACAATCCAAAGAGACAACATCACAAAATAAATGGCGACAATTTCATCAACTACTGTGGCTATTTTCGGAAAATCTTTTAAAACCAGAGGTAAAATCGGGATAATCACAGCTAAGGGCACCAAATGTGCGAGTAGTCTCGGTGTGCGGTTTCTTACCAAATAGTCGTCGAAGTGGGTTTTCGATTTTCGCGCCAAGCGCACAAAAAAACCGATGATCAGCTTTCGGGTGAAAAAGTGAAAGAGCTTTGCTATGATTGCCAAAGCGACTAGGTTGATGAGTAAATTGGCATAGCCCGCCATTTCGGAGTTTACGCCTTGGCGCACCAACAAATCGTTTGCCCAATACAAGATTTTTTCTATCAAAACGCAAAATTTTATACAAAAATAATCATTTGTAAAGAGTTAATACATTTTTAACCGAACTCTTGTGAGGGATTTGTATTTTTATAAAAAAATTAGATGTTAAAAAAACAAAATCACAGATGACAACCTATCGTTTAATATTGATACTTTTACTTATGAACAGTTGCCAAAATCATCCTGTTTTTGATTTGCAAGGCCACCGTGGCGCGCGGGGCTTGCTGCCGGAAAATACTTGGCCGGCTTTTGAAAAAGCGCTTTCATTGGGTGTGACTACATTAGAAATGGATGTGGTCATTTCTAAAGACCACCAGGTGGTAGTTTCGCATGAACCCTGGTTTAATCCTGCCATTTGCTTGTCGCCAAACGGCGAACATCTACCTGAAGTTGACACCGCCAAAGTGTTGTTGTACGCGCTCAATTACGAGGAGATTACCACTTACGATTGTGGCAGTTTGGGCAATCCGCGATTTCCCGAACAGGTAGCTATGAAGGTACACAAACCGCTATTGTCTGGTGTCATTTCAGAGGCAGAAGTTTACACCAAGACGCATGGCCTGGACGCCGTGGCATACAACATAGAGATTAAAAGCACCGTTGAAGGCGATGGCACAGAACATCCGGATGTGGCCACTTTTTCGGATCTTGTTTACGAACAGGTCAAATCGCTCCCCAGAGGGCGGCTTACCATCCAAAGTTTTGATTTTCGGGTGTTGCGCTATTTTCATCAAAAATATCCGGACGTCCGATTGGCTGCGTTGGTGGAGGGAAGCGGTACGGCGCGCGAACACATTGCCGAATTGGGTTTTACCCCCACTATTTACAGCCCCGAACACGTGTTGCTCAACCCGGATGAAATAGCCTATTTGCACGCCCAAAAAATAAAGGTGATTCCGTGGACTGTCAACCAGGTAGCCGATATGGAACGATTGATGGGTTGGGGCGTTGACGGACTCATCACCGATTACCCGAACAGGGCTGTGCAGCTGCTAAAAAAACAGTAAATCATGCCAGAGCTCAGAAGACAGGCGAAAATAAATATAAAAAAGGCGTAAAGGTGCTGTGATTACTTCAACACACCGTTGATAAGTTCTTCAACTTTAGCTGTTTCTTCGGCGGCGAGTTCCGGATCGATCAGGATACGTCCACTGTGTTCGTCTGTGATGATTTTTTTACGCGAAGCAATTTCCATCTGTACTTGTGGTGGGATGGTAAAATAAGATCCGCCTGAGGCACCGCGATCAATGGAAACAATAGCCAAGCCGTTTCGCACGTTGGTTCGGATGCGCTTGTAAGCCATGAGCAATCTGTCTTCGATAACTTCTTCAAATTTTGCAGACAGGTTTTTAAGTGCTTCTTCTTCTTTTTCCGTGTCGGCCATGATGGCATCTAGTTCGCTTTTTTTGTGGTGTAGGTGTTGGCTGCGGGCTTCTAATGTTTCACTCAATTCTGCAATTTGTTCTTTTTTCAGTACAGATTGCGCATTGTATTCGCGGATGTGTTTTTCGGCCAGTTGAATTTCAAGTTCTTGATATTCAATTTCTTTAGTGATAGAATTGAATTCCCTGTTGTTGCGAACATTTTTTTGTTGTTCGTTGTATTTTTTGATGAGTACTTTGGCGTCTTCTATTAGGTTTTTACGCGCTTTGATGTTGTGCTCTAAGCTCTCAAGATCGGTATTCAACTTTTGAAGTCGGACATTCAAACCGGCAATTTCATCTTCCAAATCTTCTACTTCGAGTGGTAATTCACCTCGCATTCTGCGGATTTCATCAACTTTTGAATCAACGAGTTGCAAATCGAATAGGGCTCTTAGTTTTTCTTCTACCGTAACTTCCGTTTTTGTTGCCATGTTTATGCGTACTTGATGGGATTTGTATTAATTTCTGATAATTCAATCTTAACAGCCGAAAAGGCAGGTGCAAAATTAGTAAATTTTTTGACAAGAAAATCACGTATCAAAATTTTTGTAAACTGTTCACTTTCATAGTGTCCCACGTCCAGGAGCAAAATTTTGCCATCTGCTTCAAAGAAATTGTGATATTTTAGGTCGCCTGTGATGAGCGCATCTGCACCAGTTGCAATGGCATTTTTAATGGCAAAAGCACCTGAGCCGGCCAGCACAGCCACGGTTTTAATTTCAGGTTGCAAATACGCGCTATGCCTTACTACAGCCAGTTGCAGTTGGTCTTTTACGTATTTGACAAAATCGGTTTGGGAAAATGGGGTTGCCAATGTGCCCACCATGCCCATGCCCATGTCTTGATTTGTATTGTGTGTTTGATACAGTTCGTAAGCCACTTCTTCGTAAGGGTGCGCATCATTTAAACTCTTGAGGATTTTTTGTTTGTGGTGTTGGTGAAAAACCACACCAATTTGCACTTCCTTTTCTGTGTGTGTTTTTCCTTTTTCGCCAATAAAAGGCGCTGTATTTTCTCCGGCTCTGAAAGTGCCTTCGCCACGTATAGAAAAGCTGCATTGGTCATAATTGCCTATGTTACCGGCACCTGCTTCAAAAAGGCTTTGACGTACATTTTCTGCATGCGATTCGGGTACATAGGTGATGAGTTTAAAAATGTTTTCGGTAGTTGGGATTAAAATTTTTGGATTTTGCAGTTTTAAAGCCTTTGCCAAGCCCAAGTTTGTACCGTTTAATTGGTTGTCCAATGCGGTGTGGAGTGCATAAATAGCGATGTCGTTTTTGATGGCTTTTACCACCGCTCGCGTCACGTAGTCTGTACCGCTTGTTTTTTTGAGACCTGAAAAAATGATGGGGTGATAGGCAACCACAAGGTTACATTTTTTTTGGATGGCTTCGTCTATGACGTTTTCGGGCGAGTCGTGCGCAATGAGCACACCTGTGAGTTCGGTTTGAAGGTTGCCAACCAGGAGGCCGGTGTTGTCAAAGGATTCGGCAGTGGCTGTTGGTGCCCAAGCATCGAGCAAATCGACTATGTTTTTTACAAGAATCGGCATAAAAAATTGTTTAAGCGAAACTATAAAATTTAGATTAAAAGAAGTGCTTTTGCACAGAGAATTCGATTGTATGGTTAAATCGCTTATTTTCGTAGCATGCAATTTTTAAGAAAATTTCTCTTGCCATTTTCGCTGTTGTACGGCTTTGCCACGCTTTTGCGCAACAAACTATTTGACTGGAAGGTATTGCCTTCGGTTGCTTTTGAAAAGACTTTGGTGGTGGTTGGCAACCTCAACACGGGCGGCACGGGCAAAACACCTATGACGGAGTTTTTGGTAAAGAACCTTCAAAAAGACAGGAAACTTGCTGTTTTGAGTCGGGGTTATGGCAGGCAAACCAAAGGTTTTGTGCTGGCGGATCGACATTCAGATGCGGCTTCACTGGGCGATGAACCTTTTCAGATACATCAGAAGTTTCCGGAAATTGTAGTGGCCGTAGATGCAAACAGGCGCCAGGGTGTGCGGGGTATTTTGTCGCGCTTTCCGGATGTGGACACCATCTTGCTGGACGATGCTTTTCAACACCGATATGTAAAACCGAACGTGGCTATTCTACTTACATCTTATGGCGATTTATATGTTGACGATTGCTTGTTGCCGGCCGGAAACCTCCGGGAGTCGGGTAGGGGTGCCAAACGGGCCGATTTTATTGTGGTCACCAAGTGTCCGTCGCAGTTGTCGGACACAGAAAAGGCAAGTATTGCAAAAAAAATACACCTGCTGCCACATCAAAAACTTTTTTTCGGTACCATCACTTATGCCAACTACGCCTGCAATCATCAGGGCGAAGTTTCACTGTCATCGTTCCGTGGGAAACAAGTTTGTTTGGTAACGGGAATTGCCAATCCGAAACCATTGGTTGCGTATTTAAAAAGTCAAAATATTGATTTTGAACACTTAAAATTTCCGGATCACCATTCATTTAGCGAAGATGACATGGCGATGCTTCATCAAAAGGCGTGTATTTTAACCACGGAGAAAGATTTTGTCCGTCTCGATAAAAAGCTGCGAACCCCGTGTTATTATTTGCCGATTTCGGTTTCTATTTTAGATGATGAGGCTGCGTTTATAAGGGAAATTTCAGGTAAAATTTAGTTTGATTAAGTATTAAAAAGATAAATAAAAGCTTCAATATCATCAGTGTTATAGATGTTTATGCCAAAATACTGTTTGCTTAAGATTAAAATTCAAAAATTGACGAGGTTTACAAAGGTCAGAAAACAGAAAAAAATCAACTAAGCAGTTGGTCTTTTTTAATTCCTTTTTGATGGTGCTGTTCAAGCGTTTTAGGTTGTGGTCTTTCGTGAAAGATGCTGAAATAAATTCAGCATGACAGTACGGATGATTTCTCATGAAAGTATGGATAGCTTTGCAAGATAGCATTAGGGATTCTGCAAGGCAGATTCAGCGGCTTCGGCGTGATTGGGTGTAGGGTATTCACGAACTCTTTGTTTGAAAACATTACATTATTGAGTGCATAAAACATCAAAGTTTGTTTGGGAATGAATTGATTTTTTAACATGAGTTCTGCAGAAGAAAAACACGATTGGGATCAAAATTATTTGAGATTTTTGTAAATTCGTCATACAATAGTTTGAGGTGAAAGCATAGCCGGATTAGAGAGCGAAAAAGGTTTTAACCGATAATTATGTGTATTTTGAGTTATGCAACAGTTGTAGCAAATACTGAAAAAAAATTCGTTTTCAAAATAAAAACATTACTGAAAAGTAAATAATAATTTACTTTTGAATTGAATTCGAGATGAGAAACTAAATGAAATGTTCCAAACTTTATAAAATTTTGATTAAAGACGGTTGGTATCCAGTTTTTCAAAAAGGGTCACACGTAAAAATGCATCACGAAACAAAAAAAGAAATAATCATATTTCCTAATCACGGTAGCCAAGAAATGGGTAAAGGACTGGAAAATAAAATATTAAAGACGCTGGAATTAAATTATAATATTATGGCAAAAAAGAAAATCATATTGACTGTTGAGAAAACTGACACCGGTTTTTCGGCATATGCATTAGATTATCCGATTTTTACAACTGGTAAATCTATCCCCGAATTGATAAATAGCGCGAATGAAGCGACTGAATTTTACTTTGAAGATGAAAATGTAAAAGTAAATCCGAATGATATTCGATTTGAAATTGACTTCAAACAGTTCTTCAAATATTATAAAGTAATTAATGCAAAATTCCTTGCTGAGAAAATTGGAATGAACGCTTCTTTGCTTTCTCAATATGTTTCCGGGACTAAAAAGCCATCACCTAAACAAACTGAGAAAATACTAAATGGAATTCACCAAATTGGACAAGAATTATCTGGAATTAATTTACTACAAACCGCATAGCAGAACGTGGAAGTGTAAGCTACCCCAGTTTAGAACGCTTAGTTTATCCAAATATAAAGTTTATGGCGGAATAAGTGCTGAATCAAAAGTTTTTGTATTTTTATAAACGTAATACCTAATCCGAAAAATTTGCGCTTGTTTGCCCGCCACAAACCCTATGCGCGAATCGTCGTCAATTCTGCGGCACGCGGACTGGTAGCTTAACAAAATGAATACCATAATATGTTTATAACACTAAGGAAATTAAAACATCGGGGTGCAGATCGGATTGGTATTTACTTTCCTTATGACGCGGCTTTAATATCGCAGATGAAGGAATTGAATGCTATCTTTAGCCGTACGCACAGGTGTTGGTATTTAGACTATAACAGGCAGCGATATGATTTGTTGCTTAAAACTTTTCCGGATGCGGTTGTAGCGATTGAAAATATTGATGAAATTTTGTCTAGAGATCAGGTGGCCGGTCAAAGCGACCGAGAAAATCCACCCATAATCGCAAAAAGCGATGCACTTCAGTCAGGTGCCGTGGTGCACAACCCTGAACATAAAGTTGAAACAGACTTGTTTGTATCTCAGATGAAATTGCGCAGATTGCCCAACATTGGTAAGTATTGGGTGTTTAAGATGCATTATGTACAGACCATCAGCAAGCAATTGTTGGCTGTGAAGGGTGTGTTTTGGAATGCAAACTACAAGGTTTATATGGCTTTACGTCATCCGGAGGTGAAGTCGAAAGTGGAAACCATATTGGGTGTTGTTTCCTTTTTTGGCGATGATTATTTGTATAAAGAAGTTCGGTTTACGAAGCTATTTATTCGTGTGCTTCCTCATTTTGACGATGTAAAATGGATGCGGGTTTACGTACCTCCGCAGGTGGTTTTGATTGAAAAAATAAAGCGGTTTAGCATGGCTCGCTACAGCAAGCTTCACGACTGTTACTTGCTACCGGCGGCTCCGGCTGTTTATGAGGCCGTTGAGATGCAGTTTGAACCTCACGGTGTCAAAACGGTTAGCGAATTGCCGGCAAATTATTTAGACAAGAGAAATTTGCCCAACAGGAAGCAGCTCGATTTGAGCAAAACCAAAGCACTTCTTTTTGAGCAAGTTCCGGAACATGCACATGTGTATGTCACTGATTTTGTCAATCACATTTTAGCATTGAACTACAGTGAGGCGACCTTGCGCAATTACGGTAGTGCATTTATCCGTTTTTTGCGCGATCACCACTACGCGGATCCTTCTCAGATAGGACCGAAACAAGTGGTTGCTCACTTAGCATCACTTATGGAACGCGGTTTGTCGGCTTCGGCCGGGCATACGATGGTAAATGCCTTAACTTTTTACTACCAACAAGTGTTGGGGCAGACAGAAGTAAGTTTTAAACTTCCGAGGCCAAAGCGGGAGAAGAAATTGCCGGCGGTATTGACTTTGGAAGAATGTTTGCGCATTTTTCAAGTGGTCGATAATCCGAAGCATAAGCTGTTGTTGTTGCTTGGTTATGGAGCCGGACTTCGCGTGGGTGAATTGGTGGTTTTGGAGTGGCGCGATATTTTGTTTGAAGAGCACAAGATACACATTAAGAATGCAAAAGGAAAGAAAGACAGGATGGTGATGTTGCCACAGAGTATTGTTTCGTTTTTGGCCTATTACAAAACGATTTACAAGCCGAACAGGTATGTGTTTGAGGGACAATTTGCGGGCGAGCCTTACAGTACAACGAGCGTACAATCGATTATGCGAAAAGCGGTTCAGAAATCGGGACTGTCAAAGAAAGCGTCTGTACACACTTTGCGTCATAGTTTTGCCACGCATTTGTTGGAACAGGGCACAGATGTGCGTTACATCCAAAAATTGTTGGGCCACAGCAGCATACAAACCACGATGACCTATACGCATTTGACCAAGCAGGCCATTAACAAGATAGTGAGTCCTTTGGATATGCTTGCGAACCACCAACTCCTCAGAAAAAATGGGGATAACTTTGAAAAGGAATAAAAAAGTTATATATATTTGGTGATATTTACTAGTTGTGGCAAATGCAAAAATAGAACTCGTGGAAAAATTGTAACTTTGTGATTTAGATAAATAAGTGATGAAAATTTCAGAGAATAACATAGAACGAATTAAAGAACTTTGTAAGGAATATAGAGTTAAGAATTTTTCAGTTTTTGGTTCTGTATTGACCGACAATTTTTCTTCAGATTCCGACATTGATTTTGTGGTTGACTTTGACGAAAATGACCCGATAAAATATACTGATTTGTATTTTCAACTTAAAGACAAATTAGAACAGATTTTAAAACGACAAATTGACTTGATAGAAGAACGTGGAATAAAAAACTCGTTTTTCAGAAAAGAAATTGACGAGTCAAAAGTGGTGATTTATGGATAACAAAGTAAACGCTTGGCTCGAAGACATTTTAAGGTCAATAGATGAGATTTTTGACTTTTTACCTGAAAAGAGAGACTTTTTTGAATTTCAGAAAGACTTAAAAACGAAAAAGGCAGTAGAGCGAAATATTGAAATTATAGGCGAGGCGGTTAACAGGATAACGAATTCCAAGAACGCTCAAATTGAAATACAAAACGCAAGACAGATTATCGGAACAAGAAACAGAATTGCTCACGAATACGATAATATATCTGACGAAGTTATATGGACAATAATTGTGAGAGAACTTCCGAAACTTAAAGAAGAAATATTAAAACTCAGAGAATAAAGCACTTGCCACAACAAAGGCTATAAGCAATTGGGGTTTAGGTGTTTAAATTAAAAGATAGTGAATGAAATAAAGGTCAATGCTAAACCGAAAAGTTAGGGCAAGAAATCCCCAACTGCTCATAGCCTAAAACGTTGGCAACCATTTGAACTCACTCAAACGCAAGAACTATGGAATTAGACAAATTTATTTCTAAATCGTTAAAATCAATAATCAAAGGAATTAAGGACTCGCAAGATTTCGCCAATGAAAATGGAGCGAGAATTAATCCTCATGTTGGCAAATGGGATTTTGATAAAAACGAAACCACTTATTTCGGAAATGAGGAAGGGGCTAGAGCTGTTTCAAAAATTGATTTTGACGTAGCTGTTACAATTTCCAATTCCCAAGAAACTGGTGGAGAAGGCGGAATTAATGTTTATTCATTAAAATTAGGTGGAAAATTATCAGATACTGAAATAAACGAATCTGTATCTAGAATAAAATTCTCTCTAAATGTAGCCTTACCTAACAGTAAACCTTAACGACTGATTTTAGCAATCGTGATAAAAAAGAATTTATAATAAGTAAATTCCCTTTTATTAAAAGTCCTAATCGGAATTAAATTAACCGATAACCATTTGACTGAATTTAAAAACGGTTGCCAACACCGTGTAAAAAAAATTGCTTGTTTTGTTCTTTTCTTTTGTTCCATCTTTTCTAATTTAATATATTTATAAATCGGAAAGTTCTCGCATTTTTATACGCAACTTTCCTTACACATAAACGTTGTGCAACATTTGACCAAACCATCGAAAACAGAAACCAAAAGATAAAATATGAAAAAAATTACGCTGATTTTAATTTACGTTTTGACATTAACGATAATTGGATGTAAAGAAAATCGACAGAAAACACCTGCTGAATTGAAAATGGAATTACAAATGCAGGAAAATAATAATCCTTTACAATATTTGGAATTACAAAATGTAACAATGCAAAGGAATAAAATCAAAGACGCTGGATTATTTTCAAGTGCAAAATATGATGGATATTTGATAAAAGGACAAGTTAAGAATAGTGCGACAATGGCAAAATATAAAGATTTGAAAATTACGGTTGAATTATACTCTAAAACTAAAACAGTAATTGACAATCAGACTTATGTTTTTTACGAATATTACGAACCGAATTCAACAAAAGATTTCTCAATAAAAATTGATGCACCGAATGCAATGAAAAACTTCGGAACTTTTGTTGTTGGAGCGACACCTAGCTATTAATTGCTTTTTCAAAATTGAATGAAGTTTATACCTGACAAAATGAATCCAAATTACGGAGAAGATGTTTATGAAAAAGTTAGTGAAATAACTAAATTAAAATTTAAAGCTTTAATCAAAGACAGCGGAATTGAATTTAAGCAGATTTATCAAATGACCGACTTGATAACTCAGAAACAAAACTATGTGATTTTCACAAATGCTGACTCAATATTTTTCGATGACCGAACCGAATTTATTCAAGCATTTATTGAATGGTTAAAAAAAAGCATTTCGCAATTTAATGCAGAGTATGAAGAATTGGTTGAACGTCAGAATCAAGCAATAGTAGATGATAATTTAATTTATTTAGAAAACGAACGAATTGGACATAATGGAAATAAACAGTTAAAATTATTAAATAAAATGCGTGAATTAAGAACTGAACTTCCTAATCCGAACAAATAAAAAACGTTGCACAACAACGTATAAAATTAATTGCTTGTTACGAGCCTACTTACGAAAATCCTCGCGGATTTTCTATTCGGTTTGTACTTGCAAAGTTAGTTGCTAAACCACGCAACTAATCTTATACAAAACCGTTAGCAACCATTATGCAGTCTCCCGAATAATAGTTGCACATTTTACTTTCATCCACCATAGATATAGTTTTGCTTTCCATAGCTTTTGAGTGTGCCATTTAAGTTTTCCGTCTTTAAATAC